>ENA-OQKK01000216-OQKK01000216.1-human-gut-metagenome-genome-assembly--contig:-NODE-216-length-18694-cov-2.295363_pt1 | contig 18694 bp, 21 predicted proteins | sample MGYA00242648_ERZ504797 | MGnify/ENA primary metagenome ERZ504797 (study PRJEB26092, sample SAMD00036412) | human gut metagenome | host: Homo sapiens | study: EMG produced TPA metagenomics assembly of... | reverse complement strand
TTCGCCAGGCTCTTCTTGAGGGTGATGACCAGGTCGTCTGCATCCATGGGCGCTCCTTCGACGTTAATTGAAGAGTAACGTCTCGCGGTGACATCGTTTTTATGTCAAACTTGGTCTAACAGAGCCTACTTTTTTGGCAGCGCATGCCATTAAGCAGCTGCGCGAAGAGCGCGGCCTCACCCAGCGCGCCCTGGCGGAAAGCCTTGGTGTGACCGATAAAGCCGTCAGCAAGTGGGAATCCGGCCGCGGCCTTCCCGACATTTCCCTCGTTGAGCCTTTGGCCCAGAGACTCGGCATAAGCGTGGCTGAGCTTTTGGCTGGTGACATTCGGGCCAACGCCAACCGTGCAGGCAATATGCTCAAAGGCGTCTTTTACGTTTGCCCTATCTGCGGAAACGTTGTGCACGCGCTCGGAGAAGGCAGCTTTAGCTGCTGTGGCTCCACGATGTTTCCCCAGGAGGCCGAAGAGCCGGACGCGGACCACGCCTTTTCCATCGAGCGCATCGAGGACGATTGGTACGTCACGCTCGATCATCCCATGACCAAGGATCACTACATTAGCTTTGTGGCATATGCGACTATGGACGGCGTCTGCTTTAAGAAGCTCTATCCAGAGCAATCGGTGCAGCCGCGCTTCCATATTACCGGGCGCGGCAGGATATATCTTTACTGCAACCAACACGGGCTCTTTACGTCGCTGACGCCTCGCAAATAACGGCTGTCTATCCGCCCTCCTCATACGTTTCCCAGGGGACCCAAAATGAGCGTGGATAATCTCCCGGTTTTGGCCTGTGTGCGGGCTCAAAGTGGGAGATTATCCACGCTCGTTATCTGAGTGTCCAAAAATCCACGCTCGTCGTTACTTGAGCCCGGGCAGGCGGGTGTAGGGAAACGACCGCTCGAGGAACTCGGAACAGCGGGCGTAATCTTTGGCAAAGTAGCTGCTGTAGAGCGAATCGAGCACGTATTGCACGGCGATGTGGCTGGCGAACTGCGTGATGCGGTGCGTCATACTCTCGTGGTCGCTCACCATGAGATAGGCGGCAAAGCCGGGGTGAATGCGGGCGCAGTACGGTGTGCCGATGACGATGACCGGGACGCGTCGACTGCTGAGGATCGGCAAGATCTCCCTGAGGTTGGGGGCAAGGCCGCTGTAGGAGATGACAAATCGCCACATGGTCGGGGCCCGAGGCGAGCGCCGTGCGCACCTGCGCCTCGACGCTGCCGTAGCACGTCGCGCTTTTACCGGCGGAAAGCAAGCGATCGCGGAACATTCCCGCTGGATACAGGTTATGCGAGCCCGTGTAGATGTCCACGGTGTCGGCGCGCATGACGAGCTTGGCGGCGTAGTCGAGCTGTGCGGGGTCGAGCAGTTCCTGCGTTTCGGCCAAGGTGGTCTGGTAGAGCCCCTCCATGCGCTCCATTACCTGTGCGGGGGTGGAGGTGGCATCGAAGGGAAAGTTGATGTCCACGTCGCGCCGATTGCCCGCCTCGGTCGCCTGGCGGATGAGCTCGACCTTGAGGTCTTTGAATCCCTCGAGGCCGAGCTTTTTGCAAAAGCGGTGCACGCTCGCGACCGAAACGTTGGCGCACGCGGCAAATTCCCTAATGGAAAGCCCGCGCACATCCTCGCCCATGGCGAGGGCCGTTTGCCCAAGTTGTTGCTCGGTGGGGGTGAGGCTTTTGCCCTGCGTGATCTTTCGCCTGATATCCATATGGCTCCTATGCGTTTGCGTCGCGATAAACCAATCATAACGATAAATAAAACGTTCGGCTTGGCTGGGAGTTTTGGTCCGCCGGTCTATGAACGACGGACCGCTCGACGCCGTGCGGGCTCAACATGGGGGCACTGTCCTTGTTGGGCCGTTTGCGCCCGGGGCGTTACCCGAGCACACGTACGGGCCCCAAGAGGCCGCTGGGCTCGGAGGGCTCGGTCATGCCGAATATGTCGGGGACGGCGTGATCGAGGGTGTTGATGATGTCGATCGTAAGCGCGTGCTCACCGGCCAAAAGCGCGCCGACCTCAAAGCGGTAAGGCGGACAGATACGGGTGCCGAGGGATTTGCCGTCGAGGGCGACGGTTGCGGTCTCAAAGACCTCGCCAAGGTCGATGACGGTGCTGGTGACCGCTTCGCCCAGGACAAAGGAGGCCTGGTAGCGGAATGTGCCGGCCTTGCCGGGGAACTCGGCCGAGGAAAGGTCGTGCAGGTCTGCAAGCTCAACAGGCTCGCCAAAGGCATCGGTGCCAGGGGCAGAGAAGGCAACCGCCCAGGGCCCGTCGATGCATGCGGCTTCGTCTCCAACGGTTGCCGCGCCGGCGGAACCTGTAGCCCCAAGGACCACGATGCAGCTCTCGTAGGGAGCCAACTCGAGCGTGCCGTCAAAGGCGGCGGGCTCGGTGCCGTTGAGCAGGTCGAGGCGCGCGCCTGCAACGGGTGTGCCGTCGGCAAGCGCAACCTGAGTGGAGATACCCTGCTTGGGATGCTCGTTGACGAGCATCAGATAGCTCTCGCCCGCCCGCTCGTAGCGCAGTGCGCGCAGCCAGGGCTGGGGCTCGGCGCAAACCACGGTCTGCATGCCGGTATTGGCAAGTGTGCCTGCGAGCCCGGTGGTCGCCAGGAGTTTGATGCCGGCGAGCGCGGTTGCATCCAGGGAGGCAAAGCCCTCGCGGCCTGCAGTGTCGCCGTCGTAGCGCTTGTTCGGCAACTTATCCAGCGCGTACACGGCAACGCCCGCGGCTGCGGCGCGCGCGGCAAAGTCGAGCACGGCTCCGCCGACAAACTCGGCTCCGGGCATCACCAGGCAGCGGTATGCCTGGCCGTTCACGCTAAAGCCGCTACCGTCTGCGGCAATTTCAACGGCATAGCGCCCTGCGTCCTCAAATGCCTCTGCTGGCACGATGTCAAAGTCGACCTGCGCGCGCATAAGCTCGGAGGCGGCATGCTGCATAAAGTTCGCCTCGCCTGCCCACTCGGCGTCCGCATGGTAGAGAAGCGCCGCCGGGGTCGTTGCACGCCCGCCGCTCAGCAGACTCGCCGTACGGTTCATGTAGCTCATGAGCTGCCCAAAGTGTGCAAACTGGGGGTTTTGGCCATGCGCATAGAAATGCGGCGGGCAGTCCCAGTCGGGGAAGGCGGCCATGCTAAAGGCATGCGGCACAAACCAATTGACGCCGCGCACCAAAAAATGATCGGCGATCCACTTCATCTCGCGCAGGCCTTCGTGCCATCCAAATGCGCCAAAGACCTCGGCCATGCAGCGCCCCTGCTTTTTGGGGTCGAGGTGTGCTGCCGAGGAGCCCAGCTTGGGCAGCACGTAGTTATAGAACTCGAGGTCCCATACGCCGCGTCCGTAGCTGTGAAGGCCGCGGTCCATGCCGGGTACCAGCTGGTTGATCACGATGTCGACGCCCGCATGTCCTGACCGCCACGGCGCGGAATAGTGCCCGGCGCCCACGCCCAGGCGCGCGTGGCAGTCCTTGTCCTCGATAACGTGGCCGATGTACTGCACGCCGCGCGCGCGGCACCAGTCTCCGAGCTGGTCGCAGAAGCACTCCTTATAGAGGGTGCTCGCGATGTCCATATAGACGTGGCGTACGTGCGCGCCGGCCGGCTCGCGGTCCCACAGGTGCGGGAGCTCGGCCAGGTAGCGCTCGCCCAGTGCAGCGCGTAGGCGACGCTCAAGCTCGGCCGACCAGGGTAGGGGCGCGGTGGCCTTGCCGATGAGCGTGTCCGAGATGCCATCGGGGCCCGTGGTGCCCTTCTCGTTGGCAAATCCGGGCTCATCGGAGAAAAAGCCCAGGATCGTCTTGCCAAACTCATCGCCCAGATGCTCAAAATGCGGCTCGTAGACAGCATCGATGAGCTGCGCCACCGAGGCGCGGTCGACCATATTGATGTAGTCCTCGTTGTAGGAGGTCTTGCCGCTCGTGAACATCACGCATGCCTGCGTGAGGCCCGCAGGTGCATCGAAGACCAGGCGGCTGGGGTTGCCGTCTGCATCGTCGATTACTCGGTAAGCGACGTCGACGGGGCTGCCGTCCTGCATAAATGTCACGCCGTAGAAGCGCTCCGTTTTGTCGAGCATGTTGGCGAGCGCGATGCTCGCGGCGGACGTGGGGCCCACGATGTCGAACGTGCGGTGCGTGAGCACGATCTTGCGGAGCTCGGGCACGGCCTCCTCGACGGCGCCGTTGGCAAAGCCCGTGGGGAAGTGCGCATCGTCCAAGATCCAGAGCTTAAGGCCCAGCTGCTTGCACTCGTCAATGACAAAGCGCAAGTCGCGCCACCAGCCCTCGCCGCAAAAATCGGGGTGTGGGCGGCTTTCGAGACAGACCTCGTGGATGTCGGCGCCGGCGATCTTTTCCAGATACTCGGCAATGGTCTTATGGCTCTCGCCCTTCATCCACAAAAACGGAAGCACGTGGTTGTCGTATGTGCCCTCGAGCACCTGCTGATAGTACGCGGTCATGGATCCTCCTTGGCTCGATCGATCTGCTGCATAGCACAGATTATGGACGCGTCGGCGCGTTCTGCTAATATCTGAATCACGACGAACTATGACCAAATCAACGATTGGCAAGCCATGGAGATCGACGAGCTCGAGCGTAGGCTCAACGAACTGAGCGCCAGTGAGATCGCTTATAAAGACGGCATGGCATTTGATTGGTCGATTATGACCGAGCATGTCGAAATCGACGGATGCCCAGTGCGCAAGATTGGCCAGCCAGGGTTTGCCTATGCCCAGCCCGGCATGCCGCGTGGCCTGACGATAAGGAAAAACTCGCGCTTTAATGCAGTTCCCGAGCACGTGCATGATTACGTGGAGCTGAGCTATGTGTATCGCGGACGCTGCCCGCAGACGTGGGCGGGGAGAGGCTCGAGCTGGGCCGCAACAGGTGCTTTTGCTCGACGCCCTCTGCCCGCATGCCGTGGCGGCGCTTGGTGAGGACGACATCATGCTGAGCATGACCGTTTCACGCTCTTTTTTGCGCCGGAGTCTCGAGTCGAGCCTCTCGCGCGAGAGCGCGGTCTCGCGGTTTTTGTTCAACGCGCTCAACAGCGAGACGGACCATCGGGGCCATGTCCGTTTTCATTGCGGCGAGAGCCGTCGGATTCGGCGCTACATGCAGGAGATGCTCTGCGAGCTGTACGACCCGAGCCCCAACGGTCCCGAGATCGTCTTGCGTCTGTTTCAGCTGTTTTTGGCCGAGCTCATGGATTGCTACGAGCGCGAGCTGGTGCGCGGCGCGGCGGACGGCGCAGCGGGGCCCACTGCCCTGGTGACGGGAATGCTTGGCTATATCGATCGCGAATTCGCTGCATGCTCCCTCGAGGGGATGGCGGCGGAGTTTGGCTTGAGCCCTAATTATGCGACGGCGCTCCTCAAGCGGCATGTGGGCAAGACCTTTAGGCAGCTTGTGCAGGAGCGACGCCTGGTACGTGCGGCCGAGCTTCTGCGCGGCGGCGCCACGGCCGGGGCGGCTGCGCATGCGGTGGGCTATGAAAACATGAGCTTCTTCTACCGTAAGTTTCACGACAAGTATGGCTGCACCCCCGCGGCATACCGCCGGTAAGCGCGGGGCGGATTGTCTTCGCTCCTTCGGTGTCAAAAAGTTTCAGCTGCAGCGCTGTTGCAGCGCGCGTCTGCGAAAAGAAGTGTCCAAATCGGCGCCTTCGCCCTGGCCTGGAGCGACTCGGCGGCATACTCGTTTCATCAGCAACACGCATGAGCGAGGAGGCACTTATGGGATTCCCCGAGGGTTTCTATTGGGGCGGCGCCACGGCCGCCAATCAGTTTGAGGGCGCTTGGAACGTTGACGGCCGCGGTCCGTCGGTCGACGACCACTTCTTGGGGTGGCAGCTACAAGGAGCCGCGCCAGATTACGATCGACATCGACCCTAACCGCTTCTACCCAACCATGACGGCATCGATTTCTACCATCACTACGAGGAGGACATCGCGCTGTTCGCCGAGATGGGCTTTACCATGTTCCGCATGTCCATCTCCTGGAGCCGCATCTTCCCCAACGGTGACGATGCCGAGCCCAACGAGGCCGGCCTCGCCTTCTACGACCGCGTCTTCGACTGCCTGCGCGCGCACAACATCGAGCCGCTCGTCACACTCAGCCACTACGAGATGCCCTATCACCTGGTCGAGAAATACAACGGCTGGGCGAGCCGCGAGCTCATCGGCTTCTTTGAGAAGTACTGCCAGACCGTCTTCGACCGCTACCAGGACAAGGTCAAGTTCTGGCTCACCTTCAACGAGATCAACTGCGGCACCATGGACATAGGTGCCATGATGGAGACCGGTCTGATCCAGGGCTTTGAGGGTCCGGCAAGCGCCATCAAGACCACCGCTCAGCAGCGCTACCAGGCCCTGCACCACCAGTTTGTCGCCAGCGGCCGCGTCGTGCGCTATGCCCACGAGCACTATCCGCAGTTTAAGATGGGCAACATGGACTGCTTCGTCCTCTCCTATGCCGCCACGTGCGATCCGGCCGACGTGTTCGCCACGCAGCAGGAGATGAATACCATGAACTGGTACTGCTCCGACGTGCAGGTGCGCGGCAAGTATCCGTTCTATGCCAAGCGCTTCTGGGCCAGAACGATGTCGAGCTCGTGATGGAGGACGGCGACCTGCAGGATATCGCCGACGGCAAGGTCGATTTCTACACCTTTAGCTACTACATGTCCGGCACCGTGGGCACCCACAAGGATCACGAGATGACCGAGGGCAACATGACCTTTGGCGGCAAGAACCCCTATCTGGAGTCCACCGATTGGGGCTGGCAGATCGATCCGCTGGGCCTGCGCATCGCCCTCAACGAGATTTACGCCCGCTACGAGATTCCGCTGATGGTGGTCGAGAACGGCATGGGCGCCTACGATGAGGTCGAGGAGGACGGTTCCATCCACGATCCGTACCGCATCGCCTACTTGCAGAGCCACATCAAGGCCATGGGCGAGGCCATTGCCGACGGCGTCGACCTGATCGCCTACACCTGGTGGGGTCCCATCGACCTGGTGTCCGCCGGCACCGGCGAGATGCGCAAGCGCTATGGCTTCATCCACGTCGATAAGTACGACGACGGCACCGGTACCTACGAGCGCCGCCGCAAGGACAGCTTCTACGCCTACCAGAAGATCATCAAGTCCAACGGTGCCGAGGGCCTGGATTAATCGACAATATGAGTGCCACCGGGGAAAAGCGTTGGGATGGGCTCGCGATTCGAGTCCCCACCTTAGCATTTGAACCATTTGGCACTATAATCACCATAGGCATGCGCACAACGTTGCGCTTAATCAAGAGGAGAAAACGTATGGGTCTGTTTGACATGTTCAAGAAGAAGGCTGAGCCCGCGACTGCCGCTGCTCCGTCCTCCATCTCTGCTTCTGCCGGCGCCGACGTGCTGTGCTCGCCCGTCAAGGGCAAGGTCATCAAGATGGCCGATGTGCCCGATCCCGTCTTTGGCGGCGAGGTCCTGGGCAAGGGCTGCGCCGTGTGGCCCGAGGACGACCTGGTCTACGCTCCCTGCGACGGCAAGGTGACCGTCACCATGGGTCACGCCGTGGGCCTGCAGTCCGATAGCGGCATCGAGGTTCTGGTGCACGTTGGCGTCGATACCGTCAACATGAACGGCGACGGCTTCGAGGGCTTCGTCAAGGCCGACGATGTCGTTAAGGCTGGCCAGCCCATGCTCAAGATCGACCGCGCCAAGATCGCCGCTGCCGGCTACAAGGACTGCGTCGTCGTGGCTGTGTCCAACACCGCCGAGTTCGCCGACGTCGAGCTCGCCGTCGAGGCTGACTCCGCTGTCTCCGCTGGCGATGCCATCGTCAAGGTCGTCCGCAAGTAGTCTGCGGCAACATAAGGGTGTTTTGGGGTGGTCGGGTTATCCGGCCGCCCTTTTTTATTGCAATGCGGCGGAACGTTTTATTGCGCGTTGGGCGGACCGGTAAACCGTTCGGACGTTAAATCGAGCCGACTGCGCCTTTGCTTTGCCGGGGGTGTTCGTTATCGGCTAGTATGGCCTTATTGTTACGACGCGCACCGCGTCGGGAAGCGCGGTGCCGCTTGTTGGGAGGAATGTCATGAAGAAGAAGCTGCTGCTTGCGCCCCTGATGGCTGTTCTGGTCGCGTGCGTGGTTGTGCTTTCCGGCTGCGGAGGTCCTTCGGTTGAGGAGCTCATCACCGAGGATCTTACGACGCAGTTTGACGAGGTCAAGAACGGCGGCGACGACTTCCTCGCCGGCCTGGAAGAGGCCTCGGGCGACGAGTTCGAGCAGCTGGGCATCGATCCCAAGGAGTACGCCAAGAGCTATCTCGAGGGTTTTGACTACAAGATCGGCGATGTGACGGTCGACGAGGACAAGGGCACCGCGACTGCCGATGTCACCATTACCTGCAAGTCCATGAACAAGATCGTTGAAGATTTCGCCACCCAGTATCAGGAGAAGATCGCGGCGCTCGATACGATGCCTTCCGAGGACGACCTGTACAAGATGGCCGGCCAGGTCATGGTCGACGTGACCAAGGCCGCTAAGACCAAGGACACCAAGGTTACCTTCAAGTACACCGCCAATGACGATGGCGAGTGGTCTGCTGACGATTCCGCAACCACCGAGATGATGAATGCGATGATGAGCTAGGGGAGTTACGCGGTAGTTCGTTACGGCGTTTTACCAAACGCCGTAACTGCCCGACGCTGCGCGGGCACCAGAGCGACAACTTGTCATTCAAAGAGGACGGCATGACCAGAAGGTCTATACCGTCCTCTTTTCATGCCAATTTGTTCGCACTGGTGCCCGCTCGCTGCCCGTCCTCTACCTGCGGCGTTGCCATGGTAGTCATTGAGGCGGCACTTGGGGACGTTCCTTTTCTGCCGGCAGTTGGGGACACTCCTTGTATCAACGCCGTATCAAATGCTCGGGAAAATGCGACCCGGTTTTTTGGCCGAATTCCGGGTCGCGGTTTCCGGATGGGGCGGGTTGCGGAAACCGCGACCCGGAATATTGCTCTGAAACGGGATACGGTTTCCCCGACGCGCCTCAAACGGAAAGTGCATCCCATTTCGGAGCTCCAAAACGGGATGCACTTTCCGCGTGGAAGAATTGTCGCAGCTGCGTTAAGCGGTGTCGCTCGCTACTCGCCCAAGATTAGCTCGGCGAGTTCGTCCTGCGTATCTACCACGTAGTCGGCGCCGGCGGCTTCCAGCTCTGCGCGGCCGCGGAAGCCCCAGCTGACGCCCGCGCTCTTAAGGCCGGCGTTGTGGCCGGTCAGAACATCGACATTCGAATCGCCCACATAGAGCGTGGTTGCCGGATCGGCGCCCAGCTCTTTCATCACATGCAACGTGACGGGTGCCTCGGGCTTGGCCGGAAATGCGCCCACACGGCCCTGTACCAGCGCAAAGCGATCGGGGCCAAAGTATTTCTCGATAAGCGGGGCTGCCGAAATATGATCCTTGTTGGTGAGCACGGCAAGCTGAACGCCCGCTGTGCGCAGACGGTCGAGCATCTCAATCGTGCCGGCGTAGGGTGAGGTGTGGTCCTCCTTGTGCTCGCCGTAATAGGCCCTAAACTCGGCAAGCGTCTGCTCAAACATACGGCCGTCGCCCGCGTACTCGGCGGGCATAAAGCGCTCGACCAGCTTGAGCATGCCGTTTCCCACCTTGTAGCGGTACTCGTCTACGGCAAACGTGGGCCAGCCGTGCATCTCGCAGGTATGGTTGCTGGCGGCCGCCAGGTCCTCGAGCGTGTTGAGGATGGTGCCATCCAGATCAAAGATCACATGGGAAAAAGCTGCTGCCATGGGTGCTCCTGCCGCTTGAGTTGTAAAACGCACCCCATGATACTGGGCATGCGTGCCGGGCATGTTTGGAATCTGAATATCTTTAATAGCCCTGAGCCTTTGTCGTTAGCAAATCCTCGGCAGTTGTTCTCCCACGAGCATGTCGAGGATGCGGGTCGAGCCCCAGCCGGTGCGTACGCGCACGGCGGGACGGGCGCCCTCGGCAAGTGGCAGCACGCGACCGACGATGGCGGCATTCTCGCCGTAGCGGGCGGCGCGCATGGCGCTCAGCGCGGCATCGGCTTGCTCGGTCGGCACGACGGCAACCATCTTGCCCTCGTTTGCCACCTGCAGCACATCGTAGCCGAGCATCTCGCAGGCGGCCTGCACGTCGGGGCGCACGGGCACGGCATCCTCGTCGACCTCCATGGCAACGCCGCTGGCCTGCGCAAACTCGTTAAGCGTCGAGGCCAGGCCACCGCGCGTGGGGTCGCGGAAGCAGTGTGTGTCGGGTGCTGCGGCAAGCACATCGGCAATCAGGTGGTTGAGCGGCGCGGCATCGCTTTCGATGGTGCTCGAAAACGCCAGGCCCTCGCGTTGGCTCATGATGGCGATGCCGTGGTCGCCGAGTGTGCCCGACACCAGGATGACGTCGCCGGGCCGGCAGTTGGCACCGCTGAGCGTCACGCCTGCGGGCACCTCGCCTACGCCAGCGGTATTGATGTAGACGCCGTCGGCACCGCCACGCTCGACCACCTTGGTGTCGCCGGTGATAATCTTCACGCCTGCCTCATGTGCCGTTTCGGCCATGGTCTGCACAATCTGGCGCAGCTTGTCCATGGGATAGCCCTCTTCGAGGATAAAGCCGCATGAGAGGTAGCGCACATTAGCGCCCGAGGTCGCGACGTCGTTGACGGTTCCGCACACGGCGAGTCGGCCGATATTGCCGCCGGGGAAGAACTGCGGCGAGACTACAAAGCTGTCGGTCGACATGGCGATGCGCCCGCTTGCGGGCAGCGCAGCGACGCCGGCATCGTTGCCCTCGAGCAGTTCGGGCGACCCAAAGGCATCCAAAAAGACCTCATCGATGATGCGTTTCATCATCTGGCCGCCAGAGCCGTGGCCCAACAGGACAGTGCTATCGGTGGCAGTACGGGACATATCGAAAACTCCAATCGTGGGGGGGGTCGGCAATAGCTGAGTGTGGCAGAATCGATGTTAAGCAAAAGTCAGCGAGCGCCATTCAGGCGAAGTGAGTTGCCTTGAAAGAGGAGGCTGCTGGGCTTTTGCCCGCAGCCGACGATTGAAAGGCAAATCGCTCGCCTGAATGGCGCGCAGCGTCGACCGGTCCGCCGTTCGTTAGAACGGCGGAACCTAACAGCCTCGGTAGCGGAAATATGCTGCACAGCTGCCCTCGGAGCTCACCATGCACGGTCCGACGGGATGTTCGGGCGTACATGCGTGGCCGAACAGCGGGCAGTCGCTCGGCGTGATGGCGCCGCGCAGCACGTCGCCGCAGCGGCACCCGCGTGGTTCGACCGTCGGTTCAATGGGTACGTCAAAGCGGGCGCCGGCATCAAAGCGCGCGAATTCGGGCCGGATGGAAAGACCCGAGTTGGCAATCGGTCCCAGTCCGCGCCACGTGGTGTCGCACGGCTCAAATACCTGCTCGACCAGCTGGCGCGCTACGGGGTTGCCGTCAGCGTTGACGCCACGGCGGTAGGCGTTGTCGATCGCCGGCCTTTTCTCGACAACCATCTGGACCAGCATGCAGATACCTTGCAGGATATCGACCGGCTCAAACCCGGTGACTACGCCGGGGGTCTCGAACTCATCGACCAAAACCCAAAGGGTGCCAGGCCCGTGATGGTAGCGACGTGTCCCGGAAGGATAAAGCCGTCGATAGTGGTCTCGGGATCGTTGGCGATGGCGCGCAGCGCCGGCGGCGTGGTCTTGTGGGCGCAATAGACCGAGAAGTTCTGGAGTCCGCGTGCATCGGCCTCCAAAATGGCGGCGGCGATGGTGGGCGTCGTAGTCTCAAAGCCGACGCCCATAAAGATGACCGGGCGATCGGGGTTGTGTTCGGCGATATCGAGTGCATCGAGCGGGGAGTACACAATGCGAATATCGCGCCCCGCCGCCTTTTGCGCGGCGAGCGAGGTAGACGACCCGGGCACGCGCATCATGTCGCCAAAGGTGGTGATGATGGCGCCGTCCATCTTGGCGAGCGCGATTGCATGGTCGATATCGCGGTTGGCGGTAACACAGACGGGGCAACCCGGACCGCTCAGCAGTTTGAGCCCGGCAGGCATAATGGAGCGAAAGCCATAGCGACCGATGCTCACGGTATGCGTACCGCAGACTTCCATAAGGTTGATGCTGCGGTTGCCGACAAGCTCATGAATACGATCGATGAGCTCGCGAGCCAGCTTGGGGTCGCGAAATGCCGAAAAGTCGATACCGGAGCGAACCGGCTGCGCCGCCGCCACTAGTATGCCTCGGCCGGGTTAGTGGCGAGCTGGTCCTCTTCGGCCAGCTCGGTCATGGTATTGACGAGCTCGAGTGTCTCTTGGGCTTCCTGCTCGTCGACAATCTGAATGCCAAAGCCGGCGTGCACGAGAATATAGTCGCCTACCTGTGCCGTCGGCACGAGGCGCAGCGAAACGGGGCGCTCGATGCCCATCATGTCGACGGTCGCCTTAAGGTCGTCGTCGCGTTTGACCACTTTACCGGGAACGGCAAGGCACATAATGTTCCCCTTTTATACGTTTTGCGCTGGATAGGCGCCTAATTACCCATCAGTTGATGGTAGCGCTCGCGGGAGTCACGAGCAAACGCGTTACACCTGTGAGACGGCGGCGCGCAGGCTGGCAAAACGCCTATCGCGATGCTGTCTGCGCGAGGCGAGCGCGAGCGATGGCGGCCTGACCGTAGGCGATGCAGCCGTCGTTGACGGGCACAGTATGGGGGACCAAGACGGCAAGACCGGCGTCTTTGAGTTCGTGGGTAAGGAGCTGAAGCAAAAGCCGGTTCATGAACACACGCCCGAGAGCGCGACGGTATCGAGGTTTTCGCGATTGCAGATCTCGCACGCGATGTGGGTCGTAGCGTGCGTAATGGCGATGTGAAACTCGAGGGCGAGCCTGTCGGCCGGCGTGCCTGCCTCAATTCCATTCAGAAGAGATTCGATGAGCGGTTGGGGGTCCAAGATGGGGGAGTCGTCGGCAGACGTGAATACGCCTGCATGATTGACCGTCGAGACGAACGGTCTTACCGCCGAGCGCGGGCCAGGCGGCGGCTTCGAGTTCGATGGCGGGCTCGCCCTCGTAGGTTGCCTTGTCGCAGATGCCCAGAATTGCCGCCGCGGTCATCAAAGAGACGCCCCATGCTGCTGGTACGCGGGCTGTTGATGCCGCGCTCGATCATGGTGGCTGTCACGCTGCGCGTTTGCTCGTCGAGGGCGCCCAATAGCCCCGCGGCACCCGGGTGCTCGAGCAGGCCGAGCTCGCTCAGCAGGGCAAAGGCATTGCGGCGGGCGTCGCGCACGGAGGCCGCCCCGCCGGGGAGCGCCCAGGTGCGCAGGTGCGCGGCGCGTTCAAAATCGGCAAGGCCGGCAACAAGAAACTCGCCGCCCCAAATGGTCCCATCGGTGCCGGCGCCGGTGCCGTCAAAGGCGATGCCAAGGACACGCGCGTCGGTTGTAAGCTGGCCCGCGGCGATGGCCTCGGCCATCACGCTCGCGATATGTGCATGATGATGTTGGACTTCGATAAGCGGCAGATTGTGCTTCCGTGCCAGTTCACGCGCCCACTGGCTCGACAGATAGCTGGGATGCATGTCACATGCCAAGGCGGCAGGCGCCAGGTCAAAGAGGTTTTCCAAGCGCGTGCGCGCGGCGTTCCAGGCATCGAAGGTCTCGCCGTTTTCGACATCGCCGATATGCTGCGACACAAAACAGGCCACATGGCCGTCGGCGTCCTCGCGCGTGAGCGCGATCGTAGCTTTTTGCTGCGGCCCGCAGGCGAGCACGCAGGGTGCAGTGCCGTCGAGCGCCGGCAGCGCTAACGGCTGCGGCGCATATCCGCGTGCGCGACGCACAGGCATGGCGGCGCCATCGACCACGCGTACCACGGAGTCGTCGTAGCGCGAGAGAATCGCGCGGTCGTTGCCGAGCAGCGCGTCGGCAATGCCGGCGGCAACGAGGCGCTCCCAGGCAAGATCGTCATCGGTCTCGATGGGCTCTTCGCTCAGGTTTCCGCTGGTCATGACGAGCGCGTGCATACCGCGGGCTTCTGCCGCGGCAAGCAACAGATGCTGAAGCGGGGTGTAGGGGAGCATAACACCGAGCTCTGGAAGGTCGTGCGCGACGGACGGCGCGAGCGCGAGGGCGTCGGGGGAGCCGCCGCTCTCGCAAGCAGCACGTCGGCGTCAGCAGCACAATGGGGCGAATGCTGCCGGCCAGCAAGCCGCGTGCAACGTCGTTGACATGGCACAGGCGTTCAGCGTCGGCAAGGTCGCGTACCATAACGGCAAGCGGTTTGTTGCTGCGGCGTTTGCGGCGGCGAAGCTCGGCTACCGCCTGCTCGTTGGAAGCGTCGCATGCCAAGTGAAATCCGCCCAGACCCTTGATGGCGACGATACCGCCACCGGCCAGCAGCTCAACACAGCGGTCGATAATGGCGTCGCTGGTCTCGCGCGTGGTGCCGACGGCCGGCAACGCGGCGGCTTCGCCCGGCTCACCGCCCACGCTCGCTTCGCGCCACGTGATATGCGGCCCGCAATCAAAGCAGGCATCGGGCTGCGCGTGAAAACGCCGGTCGAGTGGGTCGGCATACTCCGCGGCACACTCAGGACACATGGGAAAACAATTCATCGACGTGGCCGCTCGGTCATAAGGCAGCGACCGGATGATGGTAAAGCGCGGTCCGCAGTTGGTACAGTTGATAAAAGGGTAGTGATAGCGCCGATCGGCGGGGTCGAACAACTCGCGCAGACAATCATCGCAGGTGGCGATATCGGGTGAGACGAGCGTCGTGTGCGCGGTCTGGTCCTGCGATGCTACGATGCGAAAACCCTGTTCATTGGCGGTATCCCAACCGTGGGCTGCCAGGTCCACAACCTCGACATATTCTACGCGGGCTGCCGCAGGCGCATGCGCAGAAAGCGCGGCAACAAAAGCATCGAGCGCATCGGCCGGAGCGTGCGCCTCGATATGCACGCCGTCGCCCGCGTTGAGCACCCATCCGCAAATGCCATGCGCCATGGCCTCGCGATACACAAACGGCCGCATGCCAAACGCCCTGCACAATGCCCGTCACATGAATATGCACATGTCGCATGCGACACCCCTCATCAAAACCGACCAAATAGGGACAGGTGCGCTACAGCCCCAGGCTCTGCTTGGTGGCGGCGCACGTGAGCTCACCGTGCTTAACGCCGCGTAGGCCCAGCAGGCGGTCGGCTAGTTCGTAGACGCGCTCGCCGCGACCCTTGAGCGCCAGAATCTCTAAGCAGTTGTGGTGATCCAGATGCACGTGCATGGTCGATACGATCTCGTCGGTGTAGTCGTGCTGCACTTCGTCCAGACGGCGCGTCAGGTCGCCGGTATGGTGGTCGTAGATCATGGTGAGCGACCCGATAACATGCTCATCGGGCGTGCGCATCTGCTCCTTGGCGATCGAGGCGCGAATCAGGTCGCGCACGGCCTCGGAGCGGTTGGCCACGTCGCCGCGGCGCGCGATCTGTTCGTCAAAACGGCGCAGCAGGTCGTCCGGTGCGGTAACCGAAAAGCGGACCAGCTCGGAGCCGGAGCCACTACAGTGGCAGCCTGCGTCACCGTCCGCCCCGTGCGGATGCTCGTGCTCGTACCCGCAGCCGTGCTCGTGTTCGGCCACGTTACACCAGCTTCACGGAGCCGACGGAGTTGTGGTCGGCCTCGATGGCCTCTTCGTAGCCCTCGAGTGCGTCGTGGGCCTCGTGCAGCGCGGCCATGGCTGCCTCGAGCTTGGCGCCGATGCGCTCCATGTCAAAATTCTCGGTCGCATGCAGCAACTGATGGCTCCACTCGTGAGCGAGCTCGATGGTGTCGTCGACCTGCTTGACGCTCATGGCAAGCTGGCTCATGTTCATTCCAATATCATGCATGGGAAATCTCCTTGTGTGGACGGTAATCCAGTGGTTCAGATTTTACTACGCCCGCTCTGCGCGCCGCTGCATAAGAAAACGGGTGCGAGTCTGTGCGACTCGCACCCGTTCACTGGGGGCTGTTTGTAACTACCATACTATCCGTGGTCGCACGCGCCGCACCCGGCAGTCCGGCGAGCGGTGCAAAACCGCTCATGGACGGCGGGCAAGTAACAAGCGTATTACAGATGCTTCTCCAGCAGCGCCTGCAGCCTCGCCTTGGGCAGAGCGCCAACCGAGCGGTCAATCTCCTCGCCGTTCTTAAACACAATCAGCGTGGGGATGCTCATGACGCCATACTTCATGGCCAGGTCCTGGTTGTCGTCGACGTTGCATTTGGCAACGGCAAGCTTGCCCGCCAGCTCATCGGCTACCTCGTCCACGATGGGCGAGAGCGATCGGCAGGGCCCGCACCAGGGCGCCCAAAATACGACCAGCACGGGCAGGCTGTCGTTAACGATGGAATCGAAGTTCTCGGGGGTAATCTGCTTAATGTCAGCCATGGTGACCTCCATAATACGACGCGGCTCGGCCGCGTAAAACTCAGTACGACCGTGCTTATACCCAGCCGCCCGCAAAGCAACCACTCGCGGGCAGCTCTTTTATATAATGGTGGGCACGCAAACGATTGGAGAGCGCATGTCCACGTCACAAAGCCAGAAAAAAGAAGCCATCGCCCAGGCGGCCGAGCAGGAGCTCACATCGCTTGCGGTCCGTGGCGTGCGCATCGTGGGTAACGCGTGCTCGCCGATCGTGCTGGTCAAAGGCGATTTGGACGAGGCCGAGCGTTCGGGCGGCGAGCTGGCTGCCGGTCCGGACGGTGCTGCGCTGCGCAAGGCGCTTGGGGCCATCGGCTACGCGCCCGAGGATTTTTGCGTGCTGGCAAGCGTCGCCGGCACAGGTGACGGAGCGGTCGCGGTGGGCGAGACTCTGCCGTGCGAGCTGTTCCGCGAGGCGCTTGAGGCTCTGGATCCCGAGGCGGTGCTGCTGCTCGATAACAGCGCGGCCGATGTCATGCGCGAAACCTACGCCGATATGCTCGTGGCGATTGATGACTTCGACACCGCCATGCTCAAGCCCGGCCTGGTCGCCCATGTGCAGGGCCGCCGCGTGCTCGCGCTCGATGGCTTTGAGGCGGCGCTGACCGACAAAGCGGCCAAGCAGCGTATGTGGGCCTACATCAAGCAGCTGACCCCGGCGGTCGCTCCGCTGTAGCGGATCGGCACCGGCGAGCGATTGCCTGGCGGGCGAGGCGCGCCGCGAGATCGGCGCCGTACTTCTACATCACAGCGCGCAGCTCAAACCGATCGCCGTTAATGCGGAACTGGCAGTTGCCGTTCATGCGCTCCACGGCAAGTTTGATGCTCTTGGTTCCAAAGCCGTGGCCCGCATGCCGGGTCACGGGCATGCCGTCGACCATGCGCGGCGCGCGGTCAAACGTGTTGGAAACTAACAGCAACAGCTGGCCGTCCTCAAGTCGCAGGTCAAGGTCGACGAATCGCTTTCCTTGGGGTGCGGCGCTTGCGGCGGTGATAGCGTTTTCCAAGGCATTTGAGAGCACGCTAAACAGGTCGGCGTCACCTACGTGGACGGTTTCGGGTACGGCGGCGCGCAGGTTGGCGGTAATGCCGTTTCTATTGATATCTGAGTTGAATGACGAAAGCGCGATGTTTACGGTCTCGTTGGCGCAGAAGCGGCGTACGGCGGTGCGGTCGCCGGCTTCGCAGAGCTCATCGATGCGTTTGAGCGCCTCGTCGGTGTGGCCCTCCTCAATTAAAGTGGCCAGGCCGCGTAGGAAGTGGCGCATATCGTGGCGAAGAATCGACAGCTCGCGCCCAGATTGACGCCAAGCCTCGAGCTCTTTGATGGCGGCGCTGTCGCGGGTTTCGAGCATCCAACGCTCTCGCTCGGCGGTTTCCTTTTCTTCGTATTCGCGCAGGTAAACGGCAAGAAACATAAGGTAGAAGGCGCAGAGGGCGAACGCCAAGAACTCAACGGTTACCACCGAGCCCGAGTGGAAGAGCGTGGTATAGACGTTGGTGGCGTAGTCGAAGATGTAGTAGACGAGCGGCAGGATGAGCAGAATCTCCAGCTCGGTGGGGCTTTTGATCGCCAGGCGGGGGCCGATATCGCTTGCCCAATGCAACAAGACGGCAAAGACGCCGAGCGTGGTGATGATGCGCGCCACGTAGTACGCGACCTGCGAATCGGTGACGGCGAATGCGGCGATGCCCATCGGCAGCTCAGGTAGGCACTGGTAACGCCCAGGATGGCGAGCAGGGGACTCAGGCGATAGCGTACGCACAGGTAGACGACAAGCGGCAGATGCACGACGAGTGGATAGGCCTGTCGGGCGAAAAGCTCGCCGCCGACGGCATTGGCGAGGCCGAATGCGCATCCGGTTACGGCGCCGACCCCCACCAGCTTCCACCGTATGCCGAAAACACCCGGACGATGCCGTGCAGATCGCTTCGCTCTGCTATAGTCTCCCAAATTCACGTTTTCTATTGGGATGGTGGTTAATATGGGCGACATACTCGAATCGTTCCTGCGCGTGGCGATGGTGGTGTTCATCGTCGGTCCGCTCACTGCATGGGTCGCCCGTCGCGGCGCGCGCGAGCGCAGTGAGGCGACGGACAGCCTCGATCGCTTCACGGTGCGCATGCCCGCTGCCATTCGCACGATCATCGCCTGCTGCGCCGTCGCGTTCGAACTG
>ENA-OQKK01000215-OQKK01000215.1-human-gut-metagenome-genome-assembly--contig:-NODE-215-length-18722-cov-3.759451_pt1 | contig 18722 bp, 18 predicted proteins | sample MGYA00242648_ERZ504797 | MGnify/ENA primary metagenome ERZ504797 (study PRJEB26092, sample SAMD00036412) | human gut metagenome | host: Homo sapiens | study: EMG produced TPA metagenomics assembly of... | reverse complement strand
GCTGGATGTGTTCGAGCATGTATACAAGCATGAATGCCATGTTTCCGAATTGATTGACAAACTGGTAGATGTTGCTTCTGCTGAAAAGGACAAGGCTTCTCAGGATTTCTTGTGGGGATTTGTACGCGAGCAGGTAGAAGAGGAAGCTACCGTTCAGGGTATTTTGGACAAGATCAAGCTGGGTGGTGATGTGGCTTTGTATCATTTGGATATTCAACTTGGCGCAAGAAAATAAGCGAAAGAGAAACGAATGCCTGTTTTTTGTCTTCTGCAGATAAAGATGCAGGTGTTTATCGGAAATAGAAAGTGGGTGTGTCAAAATCCAGTTTTTGGAAATATGAATTTATAATTTGAGCATCCTAAAAGGCTAAAGAAAGGGTCGCATCAAACTCTGTATTGGTACAACCTTCCGCGATAGCGTATAAGCTATAAAAAAGATAGCCGTCCAGATTTTGGGGCGGCTATTTTTGTGTCTGCTTCCATTTGCCCGGAAGTAAATCACGATATTTTTCTATAGAGGTATTGGGAGGCCATGCGGCACAACGGTCTATAATGTCGTATAGGTATTCAAATACGTTTATACCACACCTGTGACAGGTAATGGCCAATGAATAAGTGTTATAATTACTATCTGTAACTTTTCGGGGCTGTCCTTTTTGTTTTGACACATTCATCTCCTTGCTTTTTTACTAGTATTTCTCTCAGCCATTTTTCTAATTCTCCCGTCCATTGGCGCTTATAGGTAAAGCTGTCGCGGAAGCCCCAGCCGTGGCCGCCGATAGGATAGGTGTGGAGGGAAGCAGGGACTTTATTCTTTACCAGCGCCAGGTAATAGCTCACGCTGTTGCTGACGGGTACAGTTCCGTCATCGCTGCTATGCATGATGAAGGCGGGAGGAGTGTCGCCTGTTACTTGCAGTTCATTGGAGTAAAGTCTCACTAGCTCTTCTGACGGGCTTTTCCCTAAAAGATTGTCACGTGAGCCCTTATGGCAGTTGGACAGATCCATGCTTATGACGGGATAAAACAGGATCTGAAAATCCGGACGCGTTCCGGCTGTATAGTGGGTGGCTGCCGTACTGGCCAGATGTCCGCCCGCAGAGGCCCCCATGATACCCACTTTTTGAATATGCCATTCGTTGGCGTGTTCTCTCATCAGCCGGATAGCCTGATGGGCGTCGCTCAATGGTACATCATGGTGTCCGTTTGGCATACGGTATTTCAATACGGCGTATGTGATGCCTTGTGCGTTGAACCAGTCTGCCATATCGTGCCCTTCGTGATTCATAGCCAGGCGTATGTATCCCCCTCCGGGACAAGCCACGACAGCCAGTCCGTTCGGTTTGGCTGCCGGATAAACGGTAAGGGTAGGCTCGCTGACATTGGAAATCCGGTTGTTCTCTAATTTCTGCTCGGGGGTGGTGATGCCGTTGGAGTTGGGGGCGCCATCGGGCCATAATTCCAACTCTACAGGTTTCTGGGCAGATAATGCGGTAGAGATTGCAAGTAAACTCATTAGTAAGATTCGTTTCATATAGCTTTTATTTTCACGGTATTTGAAAAAGGGTTATTTTTTCTTATATGCATACTGGCTTTAACCAGCCATATGATCAGGAGGATATAGGCGGCCATTGACAGCACTTCGCTCAACGGGTTGCTCAGCCATTCTTCATTGATCAGATTGATACCGCCAAAGCGCATGGCGGCACTGACAACCCCCATCAATGCGCCTCCGGCTATGAATCCGGATGCCAGCAAAGTTCCCTTCTCGCCACGTTCGGCATTCACCGCCTCGTCTTTGCTGCGGGTAGTGACATACCAGTTCACCGCTCCACCTACCAGCAACGGCAGGTTCAATTCCAGTGGAATGAACATACCCAGCGCAAAAGCCAGTGCGGGTACTTTGAAGTAGGTCAGCACCAATGCCAGCACAGCGCCTATTCCGTAAAGCAGCCAGGGAGCACCTACACCGTTCATCAGCGGGTCTATTACGGCTGCCATCGCGTTGGCCTGCGGAGCTGCCAATGCGCCGGTGGAGAAGCCGTAGGTCTTGTTCAGGATCATGATGACGCCGCCCACAGTTGCTGCCGATACTAGTGTGCCGAGGAATTTCCATGTTTCCTGTTTGGCAGGAGTACTGCCCAGCCAGTAACCTATTTTCAAGTCTGTGATGAACCCGCCTGCCATAGAGAGTGCCGTACAAACCACACCACCCATAACCAGTGCGGCAACCATGCCGGTAGCGCCTTTTAGTCCAACGGCAACCATTACTACCGAGGCAAGTATCAGTGTCATCAGTGTCATTCCCGATACTGGGTTAGTGCCGACTATGGCGATAGCGTTGGCGGCTACGGTGGTGAACAGGAATGCAATGCCGGCTACGAGCAGGATGGCTACAATGCTGTGTAATACATTTCCATGCATCACATCAAAAAAGAAGAACAGTAAGATCAGCAGGATGGTGAAGATGGAACCGAAGGCGATCACTTTCATGGAAAGGTCTTTTTGCGTGCGGATGACGTTTGCTTCCACCTTCTTGCCGCCCATCTCTTTGGCGGCCAGTCCCACAGCACTCTTTATAATGCCCCATGAGCGCACGATACCGATCACACCGGCCATGGCGATACCACCGATACCGATACTTTTGGCATATTCCTTGAATATAAGTTCGGGTGACATTTCGCTGATGGTTTGTGTCAAGGCCGGATTCCATGCATTCAGCACTTGGTCGCCGAACAACAGGGCCATACCTGGAACAATAACCAGCCATACCACCAATGAACCGGCACAAATGATAGCCGCGTATTTCAAGCCGACAATATAGCCTAGGCCTAATACTGCTGCACCGGTGTTTATTTTCATCACCAGTTTGGCTTTTTCGGCAACCATCTCACCCCAGCCGCATACGCGGGTGGTGAAGTTTTCATTCCACCAGCCGAATGTGGCTACAATGAAATCGTACAGACCTCCTATTAGTCCTGCAAAAAGCAATGGCTTTGCCTGGCTTCCGCCTTTCTCGCCGGAAACAAGCACTTGCGTACTGGCAGTGGCTTCGGGGAAGGGATATTCGCCATGTTTGTCGCTGACGAAATATTTACGGAAGGGGATGAGGAACAGGATTCCCAAAATACCTCCCAGCAGTGAGCTGACAAACATCTGAAAGAAGTTGACTGTCATTTCGGGGTATTTGTCCTGCAATATATAAAGGGCGGGCAATGTGAAGATGGCTCCTGCCACTATGACTCCCGAACAGGCACCGATGGATTGGATGATGACATTCTCACCTAACGCGTTTTTACGCTTGGCGGCTCCCGATACACCTACGGCGATGATGGCGATAGGGATGGCGGCTTCAAAAACCTGTCCCACTTTTAATCCCAGGTAAGCTGCGGCCGCCGAGAATAATACCGCCATGGCGATACCCCATAGCACAGACCATAGGTTTACTTCGGGATATTTTTTGTTTGGTGACATGATGGGGTGATATTGTTCCCCCGGTTTCAGAGGTCGGAACGCGTTATCGGGCAATCCAACCGATTTTTCTTCTTCTTGTTTCATGTTTCTCTATGTTGTTATTTTTGAAATTTATCATAATAAATGCCCAAAAATAGTGAAAAAATAGAGAAACATCCTCATGATTTGATTAGAATATCTGAAATTTCAATCCAAATGATAGTCTCAGATAGTCATCGGGTTTCAAATAACTGTTGTTGAACGCACTGACAACGTATAAATCGCATGTGCTGATTTCGTAGAATGCGGTGATACTTTTAGAGAACTTCCGGTACTTTTCGGGCACATCGAAACGGACGCGTTGTCCCAGAAAGATATGGGTGCGGATACGGGTGGAAAATCCGTAGTATCCACGGGGATAGCGCTCAGGTTCGCTTGTCCAGAAATCATCGCTGAATACGGTGTTGAAATAGATTCCGGTAGTCAGCGGTTCCAGCGAGAAGTCTTTACCCAGCCAGATACTCCACGGGATATAATTCTGTTTCAAGGTCATGGTCATCTTGAAATGTTTGGATGAGTAGCGGGGGATGAAGCCCAAAAGAAGATCGGTTTCCCATTGGCCTCTTTTTCCATAATCCCAGCCTATGCCCCAGGATAACAGGCCCATTCCACCGGCGTACTGTAATTTGGTGTGGGTGGGGATCAAAGCTTCCCACGCACGCCTGTAACGGTGTACGCGCTTGTCGTATTTATGGTGCCGGTTTGGCATTTGGGTTACAATATCTTCCTCTTGGTTTTGAACGGAAGGAGAGGAGACAAGTATGCTGTCTTTGGATAAGATGGAGTAAAGTGTATTATTTTCTTGGGCTTGTGCCGTAAAAGGCAATAGTGGCCACAATAGGTTCAGAAATATCTTTTTAAAATTCAACTGTTTCATAATCGTAGGTTCCATCTTCTTTAATGGTGAATAATAAGTAGATGCGTTTGTCTATGCAGGGACATTGGAAATACAGAACTCCGTCGTTGAATAGATCATCTACTGCGAATTTGTGTTCATGGCCGTAAAGACAGAACTGGACTTTGGGGAACTGGTTGACGTATAGTTGGAAGATTTTTGCTACATTGTTGTTGAATACAAATTCAAAAGGTTTTACGTGCATTGCGAATACCGTTTTTTCTATTTCAGGCGACAGGTTGTTCAGTTCATTTTCTATAAAATTGAAATCGGGAACCGGTTCCGAATAATCATATTCCATCGCATTGGTATTGAGGCAGATAAAGCGTACATTTCCGGCTGTGAAGGCGAAGTTGGGATCTCCATAAATGGCTCTGTATGCGTCTTCACCTGTACCCAGGCAGTCGTGGTTGCCTAAAAGGCATACGTAGGGCATCTGGAATTTGTTAAATATGTCCCGCATCCATATGAATTCTTTTGTGACGCCGAAATCGGACTGGTCTCCTCCGTGAATGACAAAGTCTATGTCACCACGGGCATTGAGGGCTTTTACAACATCTTCGGTAGAGTTGTACCATCGTTGGGTATCACTGATCATGGCAAAGCGGATCGTTTTTTTGCCTTGCATTTTGTTTTCTATCAACTGGATGTTTTTGTTGGTCAGTTCTCTTTCTCCTGTAATATGTACATCGTATGGATGGGTTTCCAGCATGTCACAGCCACTGAAACAGAGGGCCAGCAGGACAAAGAATAATAGCTTGTTTGTCATTGTTCTCTTAAATTTGCTGCAAAGTACGTTATTTTAATCAGAATAAGAGTGGCTTATTATTGGGGAAAAATGTTCTTTTTTTCTTATTTTTTTGTCTTTACTTGGATACAGGCAGGCGGGGCAGTGTTTTCCGGATATAAAAAGAGGATGTATCAAACTCGAATCTTCTTTTGTTTTGATACATCCTCTCTCTTATGATGTGAGAATTCTATTCTGCAACTGTGCCTTTCGGGGTCATATCACCTTCTATATAAAGACGTGTCATTTCATTTTTCCCGTTTGTGCGGATAGTGATTGATTTCTTGAAATGTCCCGGAAATTTGCCGGCTCCATTATAAGTCACTGTTATCTGTCCACTTTCACCCGGTTTGATGGGCTCTTTAGGATATTGGGGAACAGTACATCCGCAAGATGCGATCGCTTGATGAATGACCAAGGGACCGTCTCCCGAATTTTTGAATTTGAAAACGCAAGTAACTTTCGGGCTAGACTCGGGGAATGAACCGAAGTTATGTGTTGTTTTCTCAAAGGTTATTTCTGCTTCTCCTTGAGATTGCCATACGGCTGCGTATGTGGTTAACCCTATAATCAACAATAATGTTGAAAGCAAAATTTTCTTCATTAGTTCCACTTTTTAAAAATTATCGGGGCTAAATTACTGTTTTTTTTATAAAAGGTCTTTAACTGTTAGTGAAATAAATGGTAAATTAACACCTTTAAAAATAAGGGACAAAGATAATCAACCCTATGAGGGCGGCAAAGATAGCGCAAATCAGTACGGCTCCTGCCGCTATGTCCTTTACGTCTCCGGCTATAGGATGGTAGTCTGGTGATACCAGGTTTACCAGGCGTTCTATGGCTGTGTTGAATGCTTCGGCAGCCAGTACCATTGCAAAGCACAGGAGGATGACAAGCCATTCGGTGCGTGTTATTTCAAACCGGATGCCTGCAATGGTTACGGCGATGATGGCTGCGCAATGTATCCAGGCATTGTGTTCCTTGCTTAAAAAACTACATACGCCTTTCCAGGCGTATGTAAAGCTTTTTAGTCGTTTATGCAGTTCATTCATTTTTTTAAGTTGGGGTGAGTTTATCCTCTGTTTACCTGTTTTACTCCTTTTACTGTCTTTATCTTTTTTACTAATGATTCCAGCTTTGAAGTATCATCTACCATTACGGTCATCATGCCGCTGAACAGCCCGTCGTGCGAGTCGATGCTGATGGAACGGAGCAGGATATCGTTTTCCTTATTGATAATGGAGGTGATATTTGTCACAATTCCTATATCATCATGGCCAACGATGCGCAGCGTGATGGGGTATTGTTTGCCGTGGCTTTTCCCAGCCCAACGCGCCTTTACGATACGGTAGGCAAAACGTGATTGCAACTCCCGTGCATTAGGACAGTCGGTACGGTGTATTTTGATTCCTCCGCTGATGGTTACAAATCCGAATACATCATCGCCATAGATAGGGTTACAGCATTTGGCTAATTTGAAGTCCAGTCCTTTCAAATTCTGATCAATGACCAGTACGTCCTCTTTGAAGGTCTTGTCGTCCTGTGCTGTCTGCATGCTGAAATTCTCGGCGCTGCGATAGACAATATCTTCCCGGTTTTCCGTTTCCTTTTTCTTCAGTTCCAGGTATTTTTCGATGATGTCGTTCACATCTCTTGTCTCGTTGGCTATGTCCTGGTAGAACTCGGTTACGGTTTTGTATCCCAGCTTTTTTATCAGGCGCATCATCACTGCTTCATCGTATTCCAGTTTGCGGTTCTTGAATTTACGTTCTATGGTTTCTTTGGCGAACTCTGTCTGGCGGGCTTCTATCTCTTTGATGGCCTGGCGTATTTTGGTTCTTGCCTTCGAAGTGGTGACGATGTTCAGCCAGTCGCGTTTGGGTGTCTGGGTGTTTGAAGTCATGACTTCTACCTGGTCACCGCTGTTCAGCGTTTGCTTTAATTGTGCGTTCTTTCCGTTCACCTTTGCTCCGATACACTTGGAACCCAGTTTGCTGTGGATGGCGAAAGCAAAGTCCAGTACGGTCGCTCCTTTCGGCATCTTGTACAAGTCACCTTTGGGGGTGAATACGAATACTTCGTCTTCGTATAATTCCAGTTTGAACTGGTCCATCACTTCCAGGTCACTGTCAGCGTTCTCCAGTGTTTCCCGGATGGAGGTCAGCCATTCATCCAGACCGCTTTCTCCTTTTACGCCTTTGTAACGCCAGTGGGCTGCCAGACCACGTTCCGCTATCTCGTCCATGCGTTCGGTGCGTATCTGTACTTCCACCCATTTGCCTTCAGGCCCCATTACAGTGGTATGCAAGGATTCGTATCCGTTACTTTTGGGTACGGAGAGCCAGTCGCGCAGACGTTTGGGATTGGGCATATACATATCGGTCACAATGGAATATACCTGCCAGCATTCTTGTTTTTCCTTGTCGACGGGAGAGTCCAGAATGATTCGGATGGCAAACAAGTCATACACTCCTTCGAAGGGACATTTCTGTTTCTTCATTTTCTGATAGATGGAATGGATGGACTTGGTACGCCCTTTCATGTGGAACTTCAATCCTGCTTCTTCCAGCTTATGCTGTATCGGTTCGATAAAGGCGGCTATGTATTTGTCACGGGAGGCTTTCGTTTCGTTCAGTTTGTCCTTTATATGATAATATACGTCGTGTTCGGTATATTTCAAGGAAAGGTCTTCCAGTTCCGATTTCAGTTTGTATAGCCCCAGCTTGTGTGCCAGCGGTGCGTACAGATAGGCAGCTTCGTTGGCTACTTGGGTGCGTGCTTCTATATTGGGAGTCTCCTTTATCTGTCTCATCAGGTTCACGCGGTCTGCAATGATGATCAGAATAACACGCATGTCTTCGGCAAAGGAGAGCAGCAGGTTGCGGAAATTTTCCGATTCTATGGTAGGGCTTTTGGAGTATAGCTCATTGATTTTCACAAGACCGCGTATGATCCCCGCTACATCCTCTCCATATTCCTGTTGTACAGATGCTAAGGTGCATAAATGGTTCTTTACCGATTCGTGCAGCATGATCCCCAGGATGGAAGCCCGTTTCATCCCAATTTCCTCGGCCACGATGACAGCGGTCTGCATATCTTTGATGATAGGATTCATCCCGAAACAATTTCGTGGCAGGTTACCTTCGGCAACTGCTTTTATGAGGTGTATTTTAACTTATGGCAATCACCCTTCTGCAAGGTGTCGCCGGATAATTGCAGCAATCGTTTATAGAGGGCGAACAGTTGCTCACGCTCTTTGGCTGTGAAAAATGCTTTTTCTTCCATAACACGTGAAATCTTTTCGAGGGTAAAGTAGTTTTTTTCTTATTTATTAGGTAGTGTTCTCGCATTTTTTTGATTTTTGGGCAATTATAGTGAAAGATAAGGTAACAATTTATTTAAACCATATAAAATCATGTACTTATGTTAACACCTGAAGACAAAGACTTATTAGTGAAAAAAGGAATTTCCGAGCAGCAGATTGCAGAACAACTGGCTTGCTTTGAAAAGGGTTTCCCATTTTTGAAGCTGGATGCGGCCGCTTCTGTTGAAAAGGGAATCATGGCTCCCGCCGAAATTGAAATGAAAAATTATTTGGAAGCATGGGATACATATAAGGAAGGTGAGAAAACCATCGTGAAGTTTGTACCCGCCTCTGGTGCTGCCAGCCGCATGTTCAAGAATTTGTTCGAATTCCTGGGGGCTGATTACAATACTCCGAAGACAGATTTCGAAAAGAAATTTTTCGACCATATTCATAGCTTCGCATTCTACAATGACTTGAATGCGGCTTGTATGGATAATACAGGAAAGGATATTGATGCTTTGATGGCCGGGAAGGAGTATAAACCTATAGTAGCCAATCTGCTGGAAGCTGCCGGCTTGAACTATGGGGCATTACCGAAGGGGTTGTTGAAATTCCATCGGTATGCGGATGGTGTGCGTACGCCGCTGGAAGAACATTTGGTGGAAGGCGCGTTGTATGCGGCAGGCAGAACCGGAAAAGTGAATGTGCATTTCACCGTTTCTACGGAACATCGTGAATTGTTCACAAAGCTGGTGGAAGAGAAGGTTGCCGTTTATGCAAAGAATACGGGGTGGAATATGATGTGTCGTTTTCTGAACAGAAGCCGAGTACGGATACGGTTGCTGCCGATATGGAGAACAAACCTTTTCGCGATAAAGGCAAGCTGTTATTCCTCCGGGGGGGCACGGTGCGCTGATTGAGAACCTGAATGATTTGGATGCCGATGTTATCTTTATCAAGAATATAGATAATGTGGTTCCCGATCGCTTGAAAGAGGATACTGTTACGTATAAAAAGCTGATTGCGGGGGTACTGGTTACTCTGCAGGAGGCAGGTATTTGAATATTTGGAATTGCTGGATGGCGGTAAATATACACATGCGCAGCTGGAAGAGATCATTCGTTTCTTACAGCAGACTTTATGTTGCCGCAAACCGGATATCAAGGATCTGGAAGATGCCGATTTGGTTATTTATCTGCGTAAGAAGTTAAACCGTCCGATGCGTGTATGCGGTATGGTGAAGAATGTGGGTGAACCGGGAGGCGGCCCGTTCCTGGCTTATAATGCGGATGGTACTGTTTCACTGCAAATTTTGGAAAGTTCTCAGATTGACATGAATGATCCGGCCAAGAAAGAGATGTTCGAGAAAGGTACTCACTTTAATCCGGTGGATTTGGTGTGTGCGGTACGCGATTATAAAGGAAACAAATTCGACTTGGTGAAGTATGTGGATAAGGCTACAGGTTTTATCTCTTATAAATCAAAGAACGGTAGAGAACTGAAAGCATTGGAGCTTCCGGGCTTGTGGAACGGCGCAATGAGTGACTGGAACACTGTTTTTGTTGAAGTGCCGTTGAGTACCTTTAATCCGGTGAAGACTGTGAATGATTTGTTGCGTGAACAGCATCAATAATTCCTTTTTTTATTATAGACTACATGGATTTATACAGATCGGACGATTTGTGTAGGTCCGTGTAGTTTTTTGTGAAATTAATTTATATACCCTTGATTACTAACCTATAATTAAAAAGAATGAACCTGCTGACCTTTATTGCCCCACTGGCTGTGGCGGCAACTTTTATGATGCCGGCCGATGCTGCAAATCACAAAGAATTACCGGCATTGGGAAATACTCATATTCAAGTATTCGACAAAACCCCTGTTTGTTTTCGTCCCGATTCTTTCCCTAATTATACTCCTGCCAATGCTGACGGAGTGATCCGTCTGGTAAACGGGCGTATCATTTTAAAGAAAATAACCTTGCCCGATTATAAAAGGGATGTGGATGTTACCCTGAAAGTAACTGTAGCTTCCAATGGTGACCGTTGGGATAAATCTGGCTCTTGTTTTGTGCTTCCCAAAGAATCGGTGATTAATCTGATGAATATAGCCGAAGGCAAGAGGGCGTTTCCTGCGGTAGACAGTACCAAATATGAAAAAATGATTGGTATTGTTCCGGGTCAGGATTATGTGCCTACCCTTGAACTGATGCGTTTTATGACCCCGTTCGGTGTGGGGTATTATAGTTCGGATAATGATTCTTTGAGCAGCAAGAGGCGTCCTGTATATATCCCGAAATGGGAAAAGAGTGTGACTTGGGTGCAGGATATTACCGATCTTTATCCGGCATTGGAGAGAGAGGCATACGTGGGAATTTATATTGATACATGGACTGCCGAGGGGTATGTGGCCAGTATGGAATTGGATGTGAAGGAGAGTAAGATCACTTGCGACGTGATGCCGGAGCGCCGTGTGAAGCCTTTGATGAATACGGTGTATTATATCGGACAGACTTATCCGGATATTTTCTCACGCAAAGATGTGGTGATGGATTTTGATATGCCGAAAGCTGCCAAGAATGTTCGTTTGAAGTATATTGTAACAGGTCACGGAGGACATAGTGGCGGAGATGAGTTTGTGGAGAAACGGAACATCGTGTCTGTTGATGGCAAGGAGGTGTTGAATTTCATTCCTTGGCGTGATGACTGTGCTTCTTTCCGCCGTTTTAATCCGGCCACGGGAGTATGGCTGATACCACGAGTTGCCGCATATATAGGTGATAAGGGGTATACGACAAAAGAGATTGAAGAACCTTTGGCTTCTTCGGATTTGTCCCGTTCCAATTGGTGTCCGGGTAGCGATGTGATGCCTGAGGAGGCTGTTATTGGTGACTTGTCGGCCGGTAAACATTCTTTTAAGGTAAGTATCCCTGAGGCACAACAGGTAGATGGCAATAAATTGAATCATTGGCTGGTTTCAGCTTATTTGGTTTGGGAGGAATAACTTTTCCCGATTATTAATAGCTGCTGGAGCGGTTTGGATCTTTCCGAATATGAATGGTGAATTTCTTTCGGAAGGATTCAAAGCCTCTTTGCGGTAAATGGACATTATTTGTTTTTTCTTTTCATGCTGCGGATGATTTCTTTGTCCTCCGTGCTTACCCGATAAGATTCTATGATTTTTTGTAGTGCCTTATTGTAAGTAAAGTCATCTAAATGATTTTCCTTCAGATAGTTCATCGTTTTTTGAGGAAACTTGACATAACATACGGATAAAGCCCATGCTACAGCCATCTTCACATAATATCCTTCGTGACTGATCCGGTCCATCCATTGCAATACGTTGTCTATATACTCTTCGTCAATATAATGAGCCATTGCCATTACTACTCCGAAACGTATTTCATATTCTTTGTCGGATTTCATCCGGTCTTCCAAAAATAGCCAGACCCTTTTCTTGTTCTTGTCCACAAACCGTTGTTTGCCGTAAAAGTCAAAAGTGTCACAAACAGACCAACTGTTGATGATGGCAATAAACCGGGCAACCAGTGAAAGATATGCTTCCGTGTCTTTCATTTTCAGATTACTTATTACCATACCTTGTAGCATACGTTCCTCCATATAATAAGTATCCGCAGTCTGTAGATAACTCTCCCAGTCATCTTTGGCAATTTGTGCTCCTAACCGCCTTAGGGCAGGGATGCGGATACCCAATACATTTTCTATTCCCGGATGCAGCGATTCGGTGAACTTTTTATTTCCATTTTCTGCCAGTTGCAGCAAATTTTCTTTATGGTCAATCCATTGATACGATATTCGTCCATTTTGTTTTTGTAAGATAGGGTTAGATTTTCAGTCCCATGATATAATCGTTCATATAATATCCGTTGCCTATATGGAAATCTCCTTCTGCAACTTTTTCCATTCCCAAATGTTGGTAGAATTGTAAAGCCTTATTGTTACGGTTTACATTCAAATGCATTTCGCAAGGTCCGGGATGGATTTCTTTAATTGCTTTGACGGCCTGCTCAAATAGTGCTTTGCCCAACCGGCAACCTTGAAAACGGGGAAGTACATAGATTTTCTGCAGATGAAATAAATGTTCTCCTTCGGGCTGTATGGAAACATATCCGGCAGCTTCTCCATCTTTGTAAGCTATGTAATAGATGTGCCCTTCCTCTTCCATTTGTTTACGCAGGTTTTTCGGAGAGTACATCCAGTCCATCATGTAATCCAATTGTTCTTTTGAAAGAATTTCCCGGTAGGTAGCTGGAAACACGATCTGAGCCATCTCGTTAATCAACTGAATATCATTGGTCGTTGCCTTTTTTATGGTAAACATGATCTTTATATCTTTTTAGTGTTATAACGAGAGGCAAAGATAAACTTTTTTGCAAGAAAAAAAGGGGCTTCCTTTCTTTTTCTTGTTTAAATATTAATTTATGCAAAATAGTAGAACTATGTAATACAAGGTACTTGTATAATACATATATTTGTGCCAAACAAAGTATTATAGATTATGAATGTAGACAATGTACGATCTCAGATGCGCAAAGGAATGCTGGAATACTGCATTTTATTGTTGTTGCACAAAGAGCCGTCATATGCTTCGGATATCATTCAAAAATTGAAAGAAGCCCGGCTCATTGTAGTAGAAGGGACGCTTTATCCGCTGCTTACCCGGCTGAAAAACGATGACCTGCTCTCATACGAATGGGTAGAGTCCACTCAGGGACCACCTCGTAAATATTATAGTCTCACTCCTCAGGGTGAAACATTCCTTAGCGGACTGGAGGCTGCCTGGGAGGAGCTGGCGAATACAGTGAATCATTTAAAAAACAATTAAAAACAGGATACAATGAAAAAGACTTTAACCATAAATTTAGGAGGTACCGTTTATTATATAGACGAAGACGCTTACCATTTGTTGGATAACTATTTAACTAACCTGCGTATTCACTTCTGTCGTGAGGAGGGAGCGGAAGAAATTGTACATGATATAGAATTACGTATCTCTGAGCTGTTTACCGACCGTTTGAATGAAGGTAAACAGGTTATTACCATTGAAGATGTGGAAGAAATCATAGCCCGGATGGGTAAACCCGAAGATCTTTCCGATGAAGAAAGTGGAGAAGCATCGGGTTCGGAAAAACAAAAAAGGAACCACTATGCGCCGCTTGTTTCGTGATCCGGACAATAAGGTACTAGGTGGAGTGGCTTCCGGACTGGCTGCTTATATGGGATGGGATGTTACTTGGGTACGTATCATTCTATTGGTTCTTGGTTTCTTTGTTCATGGGGTGATATTGGCTTATATCATAGCGTGGATTATTATTCCTATGGCGCGTACCGCTCCCGAGAAACTCGCCATGAAGGGGGCTGCTATTAATGTGGAGAATATAGGCAAGACTGTAACAGACGGATTTGAAAAAGTGAATGATTATGTACGCTCAGACCGTCCTAGGAGTATCTTGCAAAAGATAGGGGAGGGGATTGTGTCTGTGGCAGGGTTCCTTATCAAGTTCCTGCTTGTTTTCATTGCTATTTGCTGTGCGCCTGTATTGTTTGTATTATTGATTGTCTTTTTTGCATTGCTGATGGCGGCTACGGGACTGATTGCTGCATTGCCGGCTGTGCTTTATGAGGTGCTGCCTGCGGTTAATTGGGCTACGGTGGGTAGCTCTCCGGGGTTGACTGTCGCTATGTCCGTAGCAGGTATTCTGGTTATCGGTATTCCTATTATAGGACTGATACACATGCTGATGCGTCATTTTGGAGGTTGGCAACCCATGTCCATTGTAACCAAAATTATATTTATCGTATTGTGGCTCATCGCGTTGGGAGTGGGTGTTTTCTTTGTACTGAATGATCCAAATATTGCTTCAATGATATCGTATAGTTTATAAAATACACTATCTTTGCAGATGGAAAGTTGGGAATCAAGAGGTGTCTTGTTCTCAACTCTCCGTTTTTTGTAAGGAATATCAAACATATATAAATACTATGACTAAGAAGATTTTATTGCTGGGTTCTGGCGAATTAGGTAAGGAATTCGTCATTGCGGCAAAACGTAAAGGGCAGTATGTTATTGCTTGCGACTCTTATGCAGGTGCTCCGGCCATGCAGGTGGCTGATGAATTTGAAGTGTTCAGTATGCTTGACGGTGATGCGTTGGATGCTGTGGTAGCCAAACACAAGCCGGATATAATTGTGCCTGAAATTGAAGCTATCCGTACCGAACGTCTGTATCATTTGGAACAGGAAGGTATTCAAGTAGTGCCGAGTGCCCGTGCAGTGAATTTCACGATGAACCGCAAGGCCATTCGTGATTTGGCAGCTAAGGAATTAGGATTAAAGACAGCCAAGTATTTCTATGCCAAGTCTTTGGAAGAATTGCAGGAGGCCGCAAAAGAGATTGGTTTTCCCTGTGTGGTGAAACCTTTGATGTCTTCATCCGGCAAAGGCCAGTCTTTGGTCAAGAGCGTGGATGAGTTGGAACAGGCATGGCATTATGGGTGTGAAGGCAGTCGTGGAGATATTAAAGAATTGATCATTGAGGAATTTATTCAGTTCGATAGTGAGATTACTTTGCTCACCGTCACTCAGAAAAACGGTCCTACTTTGTTCTGTCCGCCTATCGGACATGTACAGAAAGGGGGAGATTATAGGGAAAGTTTCCAGCCGGCGCACATTGATCCCGAACATTTGAAGGAGGCACAGCGTATGGCCGATAAAGTGACGGCGGCTTTGACCGGTGCGGGAATCTGGGGAGTTGAATTTTTCTTGAGTCATGAAAACGGAGTTTATTTCTCCGAACTTTCTCCCCGTCCGCATGATACCGGAATGGTGACTTTGGCAGGTACTCAGAATTTAAATGAGTTTGAGTTGCATCTGCGTGCGGTGTTAGGCCTTCCTATCCCTGAAATTACACAAGAACGCATAGGGGCCAGTGCAGTGATTCTTTCTCCAATTGCCAGCAAGGAAGCTCCCCGTTATCGTGGTGAAGAGGAAGTTTGTAAGGAGACAAATACTTATCTCCGTATTTTTGGTAAACCTTATACAAAATTGAACCGCCGTATGGGAGTTGTGGTTTGTTATGCTCCTAATGGCAGTGACTTGGACGCTTTGCGTGACAAGTGCAAGGCTGCTGCTGCAAAGGTAGAGGTGTATTAATATCTTGTATTGATGGATATAAATAAAGTCCGGGCTTTCCCAAGTCCGGACTTTTTGTTGTTCCGAAGGTATGCTTCCCTGGAACAAGGTTTTATAGTCTCTCTTTTGTGACTAACATTACAGAGAAATAATAATAGAGAGAACTCCACATCAATGGTTACGGTATAATAAGATAAATTCTTTTTGGCAAAATTGCAACATTTAATAATCTCAGACAATACCTACAAATAATGATTTTGATAGATACCTTTTCTACTTTCGTTTATTATAGTTATAAATAGGGATGTCTGACTGTCCAGAATACCTATATCATGGATTGCACAGACAGATGGCAAACCTTATCTTTGCATTGTAAATAAGTCATATAAAAATTACGTAAACCACAAGTTAGTTATTAGTTAGTAGTCTCCCTGCGAAGTGATTCGCGGGGAGTGCTTCTTTTATGGGGTAATTTCCTTTTTTTATAGTGTTTCAGGTTCTTTGTCCAAGTTGGTTTCTATTTGTTTCGGAAAGGATAGCTTTTCATTGATGGATGAGGGCTATCCGTTTGCGTAGCTATGCATTCCTCCTAACAGAAAATTCACTCCGAAGTAAGTAATCAGTACTGTTATAAAAGCAGTTATACAGAAAACATGAAAAAACATGGTGCGATGAAACCATGGCAGTGATCTCGGATGCAGTGCCAAGGCATATACCAGCATGGTGATTAAGGCCCATACTTCTTTAGGATCCCATCCCCAATAGCGTCCCCATGATACGTTTGCCCATACAGCACCAATGAAAATACCGATAGCGAGTAAGAAAATTGCCGGATAAAGAATTATTTGGCTTATTATCTGCAATCGTTCTATTTGTTCTTTGCATTCTTTCTGTGATTGGTGGAGTATGACCGCTGTTACACCATTCAGCATGATAAATGCCAGCAGCGAATAAGCGATCATGATAACTACTACGTGGATACTCAATAATGGAGATTGCAGAACCGGCATCAGTTGTGTGATTTGTGGGTTTGATTCTCCCAGCATGGATACCATCAGCGTAAGTCCGCAAAGCAGGAAACCGAAAGGGAGCAACATTGCGAATTTACGTTGTAGCAGAAAAGTGAGCAATAGCGTACACCATGCCATGAACTGCATGGTTTCGAAGCCGTTGGACAATGGCAGATGATTGCTCACATAACCACGCAGGCAGATAGCAGCCGACAAATAGGTAAAAACAATCCATAGCAAAATATTCAATATTATGATTGCCTTCCGGCTTGTTCTCTTTTGCGATGCCATGCAATGGCAATAATAGATAAAACATATCAGGCCGATGCAAATACATGCCATGGCGACAGATTTGCTATAATCAAATTGATTATATATTTTCTCAGCCTTGAATTTATTATCTGCAGGAAGCAGTCCGTCACACTCTTTCTGCTGGTATTTCTTGATTTTTTCTAATAACAGGCAGGCATCATTGTACTTTTTCATCACAATCATTTCGTTTACATAACTCATAGATTTACGAATGAATACCCATTTGTCATTATCCATATCTTGAGGTAATTGGTCGCTTTGCGAATACCATTCCAATGTCTTTCCGGCTATATTGCGACAAGGGAATATTTTCATCATGGCACCGGTACATACTAAATTGATGATATTGAATTTCTCATCAGCTTCTTCTATGCCTCGTTTGTCAGTCACCTGTTCTCCTGAACGGATATGGTTCATCATTTTTTCCAGCTTGTATTCATTAATGGTACTGATATAGTCTTTCAGCCTGGCGTAATTCCCTTCTATTTCCAGTAATTTACGGGCTTCATTACTCTTGATTCGTATAATTGGCTCATTTTTCCAACTGTCATAATAAAACAGCCATCCGGTAAGTACTTCTTCTGGTGTCAGTCCTTTATATGAGGAACTACCGTAAAGTTTGATTGTAAAATCACGGGCAAAGGTTTGTAAAGGACAGATACGGTTGTTGTATAAAATATATAAATCTCCAAAATGTTCGGCTACTTCGCGCGGAAGCACCTTGGGGGATGGACTGTTTGCTTTGAGAAAATTACTGTTGAGACTGAATGCGAATAAAAAGCAAGATGACTGTCAAGCTTCTGTGTAGCAAAGGGCTTTTCAGCAGTTGGCGGAACCGACTTTGCGGGCTGAAGAAAAAGAAAACGGTGGAAAGTAGCAATAAAGTATATCCTGCATAAGTGATTCCTATACCATAAGGATCATGAGATACACTAAATACGCTTCCTTCATTATCTTCACTGTAGCCTGATTGATAAAAGCGATAGTGCTGGTATGAAAATATATGATTCATGGAAACCTTCCCCTGTATCTGGCGGTGGCAGTCTTTGTCTGCTACTGAAATATGACTGATAAAGTCCATTGGAGCCAAGGTTCCTTTGTAATAAATAATTTCAAATTGGTTTAGTGTGATGCTGAAAGGTAGCTGGTGGGAAATTCCTTTGGAATCGGTGAAAGAGGTCTGTTGTTCTCCTTGGCGGACACGCATAGTGCCTTGTTCTCCATATATCCATGTGGTGAATGCCCCTGCCAATATAAAGAGAAGAGAAAGATGAAGCAAAAAAATAACAGGCTGACGATGCAGTTTGCTTTTTATGATGTATAATAAGGAAGTAATTGCGGTTACTCCCCATAAAATGACAAAAGGTACGGAACTGTAGATATACTCGTTTACAAAGTCCGTACCATATATTTTTTCCAATATAGTAGCTATAGTAAGAATCAGAAGTAATATGCCTAGCAGACTGAAGGCAGTTCGTTTTAATAATTTCATGTAGTTATAATTTTCTGAAAGATAACCAGAAGGTGAATCTTGAATTTGTCTCATCCCCCTGAATGTCCTGTCATATTATTGGTGATAGGATTCAGGAGGGATACAATCTGTTTCATTGCTTAAATGGCATCAATAAATTTGACGATGGCGTCACGATCTTCTTTACTGAGTTCACGGAACTTGTCAATGCTCCAGCGTGCGTCACTATTTGAAGCTCCATGCCACATAATGGCTTCAATGACATTACGTGCACGAC
>ENA-OQKK01000212-OQKK01000212.1-human-gut-metagenome-genome-assembly--contig:-NODE-212-length-18787-cov-3.260343_pt1 | contig 18787 bp, 18 predicted proteins | sample MGYA00242648_ERZ504797 | MGnify/ENA primary metagenome ERZ504797 (study PRJEB26092, sample SAMD00036412) | human gut metagenome | host: Homo sapiens | study: EMG produced TPA metagenomics assembly of... | reverse complement strand
ACCGAGTTCAGGCTCCCGGGCGGCGAGAAGGTCTACCTGAGCCCGGTCATCGACTGCTTCGACGGGATGCCCGTCGCCTGGTCGATCGGGCTGCACCCCGACAAGCGCCTCGCGAACTCGAGCCTGCTCAAGGCCTGCGCGGCGAGGCCGGCGGGCGCGCGCACGACAATCCACTCGGACCGGGGCGGCCACTACCGCTGGCCGGAGTGGATCGGGATCTGCGAGGAGAACGGCCTGGTCAGGAGCATGTCAGCGAAGGGCTGCAGCCCGGACAACTCGGCCTGCGAGGGCTTCTTCGGCCGCCTCAAGAACGAGTTCTTCCGCTACAGGGACTGGGAGGGCGTGACGGCCGAGGAGTTCATGGGGAGGCTCGAGGCCTACCTCGTGTACTATCGGGACGGGCGCATCAAGAAGTCCCTCGAGTGGCTGAGCCCGATGGAGTACCGCAGGAAGCTTGGATACGCCTAGGCGCGGTCCAAGAAATCGTCCGCACCCCCTTTCCACTTCTTTTTCTCGGTGCATGCGTTCAATCTGACCCCTTGCCTGCATGCTCGTAATGTTTGTGCTTACGCTACTGCTGAACCTTCGCGCCGTGCGTCGTACCAAACTCATCGAGCTTATGGGTGCCGAGCGTCGCAACGAGAGCATCAAGACGCGCAACCCCTGGATTGCGATTGCCATCTTTGCCGTGGGCGTGGTGCTTGTGGGTGTGGCCTATTACCGTCTGCTACGTGATGGGTTCCCGCTAACCGCGACGGACAGCAAGCTGCAAGAGGCCATGAACCAGTTTGGCATTACGACCGCTATGGTTACCGTGGGCACCTTTGCCCTGTTCTGGGGACTCTCGGGCATGCTCATCAAGCTGCTGCAGAGCCTGCGCGGCGTGTATTGGCGCGGCCTCAACATGTTTACCGTGCGCCAGCTTGCGGCCAAGGTCAACACGGTGTGCTTTTCGATGGGCGTCATCGCGATGCTCCTGTTTTTTGGCCATCACCTCGGTGACGTGCGGTATGTCGATTGCCAATGTGATGAACGAAAACCTGGAGCGCTATAACCCTGTTGACGTGTCACAGACGTATGTCTATTACACGCCCGATACGCTCGACTACTACAAAGAGTACGTCAATCCGTCTGATGAAGCCGATCGCATGGTGCCGGCCGATACAACGGTCGATTTGTACCCCGCATGGCACGGCAGGGACAGTTCGGCGGACAACAACGACGAGACCGGCAAGAAGGTCGATATCGCCGATGTTGCCGGTGAGCATGTGCAGATCGATTCGTATCTGAGTTACCCGTTTGGCAGCTCGAATCCTTCGGTGACCCCAAGTGAGATGTGCAAGATCATGGGCGAAAAGCTTCCCAAGGCGTTCGGGGGTAGCAATGCCGATACGATGGGTCTGTTTGTGACGCCGGCGAGCCAGTACAACAAACTGCGTCAGATGATGGGTGAGGAGCCGGTGCACATCGGTCACGACCAGTATCTGCTCACGTGTGATATGGGCGGCGAGCTGGTCGACCTGTACACCAAGTATATGGCTGGTGGCCATGCCCTTACCTTGGGCGGGCATACGCTCAAGCCCGCAACCGATAAGTCGGACGAAGATACGGCGGCCATCGCCAACTCGGCGATGGGCAGTAATCCGGGTACCGTCGTCGTTGCCGACGAGCTGTTGTCCCAACTTAATCTGCAGCCGTATTCCAGTAGCCTGCTCGTTAACTACAAACAGGGGATGGATACGACCGAGGCAGACGAGAGCATTAAATACACTCTGCTCGACGATCTGCTCGTTGACGGCAAGAAGCCGGGGTCGTGGGGAACCTTCATCACACGCTCCGAGATGTACACGCAAGCAGCGCAAATGAACGGTCTTATTAGCTACCTAGCCATCTACATCGGCTTTGTATTGGTCGTTGCATGCGCGGCGATTCTGTCGATCCAGCAACTCTCCAACGTGGCCGATGGCAGCCGCAGCTATCGTGTGCTGGCACAGATCGGCTGCGACGACCGCCAGATTCGCCATTCGGTGATGGCGCAGCAAGCGGTATTCTTCCTGTTCCCGCTGGCAGTGGGCCTAGCGCACTCCTTTGTGGCACTTAAGGTGATCATCGAGCTGGTGAGCATATTCGGAAATATGAGCATCGGCGGCACCGTGGGCCTCACCTGTGCGATCTTCCTGGCAGCCTATGGTGGCTACTTCCTGGTGACGTACCTCATGAGCGCCGGCATGGTACAAGCTGCCATCGCCACCCGCTACAGCGAGTAACAAGCGGGCAAAACCGTCGCAAAACCAACGCGAACAGCCGCCGCGAACGGGGTCCGGACCCTTTTCGCGGCGGTTTTTTGTCTATCGGATGCCTCTCAGATGCAAGTGAGTAGACTTTTTTGGACTTGTCGAGCACACCGCGCCAAACGCTCAATAAAACCGCAGGTCAGGGCGGTGGTGTTTTGGGGCGTGCTCGGCATCCCGCCAAAAGCCTACTCACTTGGTTTTACTGCTAGAAAACCGCCGCGAGGGAAAGTAGCTCCCTCGCGGCGGTTTTGGCATTTGCCCAGATAAAACCTGCCAAAATAAACCTGTCCCTTTTTGGTAGGTTATCGTTTCCAAAAGTGGAGGATGAGCGTCGTGCGGTTTTGCTGCTCAGTTTTGACCAGGATGTTGTGGATATGGGTCTTGACGGTGCCCACGGCAAGGAAGAGCTCGTCAGCGATCTCTTGGTTCGATTTGCCCAACACAACCAGACGCATGACTTCGGTTTCGCGGTTGGAGAGCTTGTAGGCGTTGCGATAGAAGGGCATCTGCTCTTCGATGTGTCGATCAAGATCGCTGACGTTCTTTTCCTCGGGCGCCTCCTGCATGCGAATCGAAAGCACGTGATAGGCATAGATGATCAGCAGAATCGCAAAGTAGCACGCAAAGATGTTCTCGCTAAAGTTGCGCTCGGACAGGTACAGCTGCAGCCAAGAGGGTGCCAGGCTCATGGGAACAACAAGGATGTTGTAGAAATCCTCGGCAACGATGCACCCGACCAGAATGGCGCCGATAATGAGGTGCTTTCGTTGATTGTTGACGCGCGCCTTAAGCTCGACCTGCGTGCTTTTATGCGCCGTCCAAAAGATATACAGTCCCACAAATACAAGGAATACCTGACGCATCGTGTAGTAGAGCCATTGATGCATGGGGCCGTAGGGGACAGCGACAATGACCAGCAGCTCGCTCAGGAAGAACGTTGCGACGGGAATAACAAACTGCTTTTTTGAATGTTTGTCGAGCAAGTCCATGGCAATGAGCCAGATAAAAGCTTGTGAAGCGGTCGCCACAAGGGTCCGCAACACAGGCATGGTAATTGAGTAATAGTCGCTGGCTGGAAAACTCTGGTTTTGCAACGTGTATTCAAAAAAGAAGATCTCGGTCATCTCGATGGCATAGCAAATAAAACGCCGCTGCCATAGATAAAGAAGCGTCGACGAGACGAGGCATAGGCGGCAAGCGAAAGCACTGCCGTCACAATACAGATCACGAGTATCGCTAGGGTATAGAAGAACATCAGGGTGTTCATCTGCCACCGTCCCATCTCATTTCATCTATGGCCGAGCCCTGTATACCTTGTGGGATATAGACGTCTCAACCCTTCGTTCCATTGCGGATTAGGCGCCGAGTATACAGCATAGCCGTATACCGTTCGCGGTTCTAGATAGTAAACCCCCTGCAAGCTGGCTACCTGCGGGTTTATATTGGTTTAGAGGGGTGTAACTCCGTGAACGGTCTTTAATCCCGAATAAACTAGGTAAAAATTGCATACGGGTGAATGATGGTCTTGTCAACACGAGGCGTGATGTTCGAGCGCCTCATAGCAATAGTCGGCACGACCGGCGGAAAGGATCGACATGGCGCTGCCTAAGGATTTCATCGACACCAACGACTTCACCAAAGAGCAGATCCTGGCTATCGAGGATCTTGGCCTGGCAATGAAGAAGGCCATCAAGGTTGACGGTTATTATCCGCACCTGCTCCGCAACCAGAGCCTTGGCATGATCTTCCAGCAGGTTTCCACCCGCACCCGTCTTTCCTTCGAGACCGCTATGACCGACCTCGGCGGCCATGCTCAGTTCTATGGCCCTGGCACCATCCAGCTCGGCGGTCACGAGTCCCTGGGCGACACCGCTCGCGTTATGGGCTCGCTGCTCGACATCATGATGGCTCGCGTTGACCGTCACAAGGACGTCGTCGGCCTCGCCGAGGGCTCCGCTGTGCCCGTCATCAATGGCATGTCCGAGTTCAACCATCCCACGCAGGAGATGGGCGACCTCATGACCATGCTCGAGAACCTCCCCGAGGGCAAGAAGATCGAGGACTGCACCCTGGCCTTCATCGGCGACGCCACCCAGGTCTGCGTCTCCCTCATGTTCATCGCCTCCAAGGTCGGCATGAAGTTTGTCCAGTTTGGACCCAAGGGCCACCAGATCCCCGACGGCGGCCTGCACGTTGGCACCGTTGAGGAGCGCGCCGAGTTCGGCAAGCAGATGATGGCCATCGCCGAGGAGAACTGCAAGGTCTCCGGCGGCTCCGTCGTCATCTCCGACGACATCGAGTGCATCAAGGGCGCCGACTTCATCTACACCGACGTGTGGTATGGCCTGTACGACGAGGAGGTCTCGGGCGAGAACTACATGGACGTGTTCTACCCCAAGTATCAGGTCACCATGGACATGATGAACTTCGCCGGCCCCAACTCCAAGTTCATGCACTGCCTGCCGGCCACTCGCAACGAGGAAGTCGTCGACGAGGTTATGGACGATCCCGAGCGCTCCCTGTGCTGGGTCGAGGCCGAGAACCGCAAGCACTCCATCCGTGCTCTCCTCGCTGCCCTGGGCAAGCGCACCCCGCTCAACGACGAGGGTGTCGAGTACTCCGCCAAGGCCGAGCTTCACGCCGCTCTCGAGGCTCTCGAGCAGCTCTAAGCCTTAAGCCTGCTAAACGCACGTTTGCGGGCGGCGGATGCTCGTCTCCTGTCGCCCGCTCACCGAGGCTCAGGCAATTGCCTTAGTACCTTGGGCCTCGGATCTGTCCAAGACTGAGCGAAGGAGCTCATCATGAGCGACGGAAAGAAAAGCTTTCCTTTTTGACGGTCATTTCGACCATCATCTGCGTCGTCTTCGTTTGCGAGGCCGCCGCTCCTGCTGCTGCCATTGGCAACCAGCAGTTCTTCTGGTGGATCTTCCTGATCCTGACCTTCCTGCTTCCTTATGGCATGGTTGTTGCCGAGCTCGGCACCACCTATGACGGCGAGGGCGGCATTTACGACTGGGTACGCGATGGCCTGGGCGACAAATGGGGCGCCCGCATCTCGTATTACTACTGGGTCAACTACCCGCTGTGGATTGCCTCGCTGGCTACCATGTTCCCCGACATTTTGGGCATGGTCTTTGGCGTTGAGTTCAACTTGATCGCCAAGATGGGTATCGATCTTGCCTTTGTGTGGATCGTCTACCTCATGGGCCGCTCCAAGGCGGCCGACTCCGAGTGGGTCCTTAACGGTGGCGCCATCATCAAGGTCGCCGTCGCCGTTATCGTTGGCGCTTTGGGCATTTGGTATGCCATGGAGAACGGTTTTGCGAACGACATGTCCGCTGCCACCTTCCTGCCCGAGCTCACCAACACCAACGCTCTCGGTTACCTGTCGATCATCATCTTTAACTTCATGGGCTTCGAGGTCATCTGCACCATGACCGATGACATGGCCGATCCCGCTCGCGATATTCCCAAGGCTATCATCGTCGGTGGCCTGTCCATCGCCGTGATCTACCTGTTCGCTGGCTTTGGCATCGGCGCTGCTGTGCCGGCCGATTCCATCGACCCCGACTACGGCATGATTTATGCAGTCCAGACCATGGTGGGCGACTCCATGATCTTTAAGGTCATCTGCATTGCCTTCCTGATCACCCTGTTCGCCAACATGGCTGCTTGGTCCTTCGGCGTTAACTCCGTTGCTCGCTACGCTGCCGAGCACGGCAACATGCCCAAGGTCTTCGCCTCGATGATCTCTGATGACGACATGTCCCAACGGTGCCGAACCTGGTCAACGCCGTCGTTGCCTCCCTGGTGCTGTGCCTGCAGCTCGTTCCCATCGATGCCATCTCCAACGGCGTCTTCTGGATGCTCTTCGGCACCTCCGTCGTCTTCCTGCTGCTGACCTACATCCCGATGTTCCCGGCGTTCCTCAACCTTCGCAAGAACGACCCCGACCGCGAGCGCATCTTCACGTTCCCGTTTAAGGGTGCCATGATGAAGGTCATGCTGGCCATCCCTTGCATCGAGCTGATCCTGGCCATCGTTGCAACGCTGGTGCCGTTCTCTGCCGCTGAAATTGGCGACAAGCTCCCGATGATCGTTATCTTCATCGTGCTTCTGCTCATCGGCGAGGTTGTCCGCGTCGTCAGCGCTAAGGGCCGCGAGACCGAGTACAAGGGCCTCACTCCCGAGCTGGCAGCTCAGCGTCTCGCTGAGGAGGCCGCCGAGGCCGAGGAGAACTAGAGCACCCGGTTCTGGGGCTCCAACCCTCCTCGCGTACCAACGTGCGCTTCGTCGGGCTTGTCGCTCCCGACTCCAGGCACTCTAGCCTCTTCGAGGGCGTGCCCAAAGCGACAAATTTGCTCACTATTTCCTGGGGCGGGTGCGAGCGATAGCTCCGGTAACCACCGCCCGCCCCAACCTCTCTCTCGTATCCTTCGTGCGTTTGTCTCCACGCACTTGGTTACGTTGCCGCTCGTCGGTGCGGCTCCGTGAAAACCGGCACCGGGCGCCCCGACCTTTGCCGGGGGACGGGCGCCCACTATCTCTTGGTTTTAGGCTGCGGGTAATCCGCCCGCGGCAAACGATCGTTCGATTTGGAGGAAATCTTATGCGTACGATCACCGAGTCCGAGTCCACCCCCAAGGCCGACGGCTTCTTTATGCCCGCCGAGTTCGCCCCGCAGGATCGCGTGTGGATGGGCTGGCCCCACCGCACCGACACCTGGGCCCACGGCGCCAAGCCGGCTCAGAAGCAGTATGCCGCCATCGCCCGCGCCATCTCCGAGTTCACCCCGGTCTATATGTGCGCCAACCAGGTCGACTATGCCAACTGCAAGGCCGTCTTCGAGAACGACGAGAACGTCACCGTTATCGAGATGACCACCGACGACGCCTGGTTCCGCGACACCGCCGCCACCTACGTCATCAACGGCAAGGGCGAGAAGCGCGCCAACCACTGGCACTTCAACGCCTACGGCGGCCTCGTCGACGGCCTGTACTTTCCGTGGGACAAGGACGAGCAGATCGCCCTCAAGATGGCTGAGCTCTCCGGCTGCCGTCGCTATCGTCCCGACGACATGATCCTCGAGGGCGGCTCCATCACCGTCGACGGCGAGGGCACCCTTGTCGTGACCGACCAGTGCCTGCTTTCCCCGGGCCGCACCTGCTCTGCGGTTCTGGAGGAGGAAGAGGATCCCGAGTCCATCTGGCCCAAGTTCCACAAGAAGTTTGAGCCTTGGAGCGAGGAGCTTCGCGCCTACATGGACGAGCACCTCAAGGATTACCTGGGTGTCGAGAAGGTCATCTGGGTCAAGGAGGGCATCGACCCCGAGGAGACCAACGGTCATATCGACGACGTTGCCACGTTCATCGCTCCGGGCGTCATGGCCTGCATCTGGACCGACGATCCCGAGTATCCGTTCTACGAGCAGTGCCACGCTGCCTACGAGACCCTCTCCAACGCCGTTGACGCCAAGGGCCGCAAGATGAAGGTCTACAAGCTCTGCATGCCCGTGAACCCGCTGTTCATGGACCAGGCCTCCTGCGACACCATCGACGCCGACGAGAACGCCGAGCCGCGCGTCCCCGACGAGCCGCTGATCGCGTCCTACATGAACTACCTGGTCACCAACCACGGCGTCATCGTCCCGCAGTACGGCGACGAGAACGACCAGCTGGCCGTCGACACGCTCCAGAAGATCTATGACGAGGTCTGGGGCGAGGGCGTCTACAAGTGCGTCGGCGTCCAGTCCGAGCAGGTCGTCTTCGGCGGCGGCAACATCCACTGCATTACGCAGCAGGAGCCGTCCGCGTAATTGTCTGGCTTCCCGAGGCACGGCACCTTGCCCTTCAATCGTCGGGCATGACCCTTAAGGTCTATGCCCTCCTCTTTCAGGGCAATCTGCCGCACCTCGGAAACCCAGCCGATCAATCGGACAGTCGATGAATCGCACCGTGACCATCTCGGGGCATTGATGGTCGGTTTATTCGATGTCTTGGTCGGCTGGGTTTTTCTTTGGGCACTCCGTTGCCTCCACTTCGGAGTGCCCGCCTCTTTGATTGAGTACGCGTCTGATCTGGGATTTATTGCGGGTTAGGCCAATTGTTCGCTTGAATATCCCAGGTCAGACGCGTCTTCAATTGCCAAAAGATTCCGGTCGCAATCGCGGCCGTTTTGATCGGAGTATCTATGTACCAGCGTATCGTTATCTACACGCGCCTGTTCCGCGAGCGTTGGTCCAACAATTGCATCCTCTCTTCTCTTTGGGATGGCACCTGCACCGGTGACGCGGCCTGCAACCCTACCTTGGGCTGCGCCTTCGGTACAGATGCCATCCTTTTTGCTGTAGGGGGAGCGTGTCGTGGCAGGTAAAAAGTTCTCCCTGTTCGAGGTCATCCTCTCGGTTATCTGCGTTGTCTTTACCATCGAGGCGGCCGCTCCGGCATCTGCCATGGGTAACGTGCAGTTCTTCTGGTGGATCTTCCTCATCATTACGTTTTTGCTTCCCTATGGCCTGGTGGTGGCCGAGCTCGGTACGGCGTTCGATTCCGAGGGCGGTCTGTACGATTGGGTTCGCCTGGGCTTGGGCGACCGTTGGGGCGCCCGCTGCTCCTGGTGCTATTGGGTCAACTTTCCACTGTGGGTGGCAAGTATCGCCTGCATGTTCCCCAGTGTCATCAATGCGGTATGGGGCATCGAATTTTCGCTTGGGGTCCGAATTGCCATCGAGCTTGCCTTTGTGTGGGGCGTCACGGTCATGGCAATGCAGCCGGTGGCCGAGGCCGATTGGGTCATGGATGGCGGCGCCGTCATCAAGGTGCTCATTACCGCCGTGGTGGGAATCGTCGGCATCTGGTTTGCCTGCAATAACGGCTTTGCCAACGATATGTCGTTTAAGACCTTTGTCCCCGATCTGGGAGACACTAACTCACTGACGTATCTTTCAATCATCCTATTCAACTTTATGGGCTTTGAGGTGGTCGCGACCTTTGCCAGCACGATGAAGAACCCATCGCGCGATATCCCCAAGGCGGTTATCGCCGGTGGCGTTGCCATCGCGGCGATCTACATTATCTGTGGCATCGGTATTGGAGCCGCGGTTCCCACCGAGCAGCTTTCACTCGATTCGGGCATTGTGGACGCGGTTGCCGCCATGGTGGGGCGCGCTCACCCGCTGACGATGGTCGTGGGCGTGGCCTTTTGGTGACGCTGTTCGCCAACATGATCTGCTGGAGTTTTGGCGTCAACAACGTGGCGAGCTATGCCGCGCGCCACGGCAACATGCCGCGCCCCTTTGCGCTGGTGTCCAAGAAGACCGGCATGCCCAACGGCTCAGCACTCATTAACGGTTGTTTTGCCAGCTTGTGCTGCTACTTCAGATTCCGCTGGGCGAAGGTTCCGACGTCTTTTGGGTCTTCTTCTCGATGAACGTCGTCTTTCTGCTCATGAGCTATATCCCGATGTTCCCGGCGTTTTGGCGCCTGCGTAAATACGACGACCGCCCACGTGTGTTCCGCGCGCCCTTCGAGGGCAAGGTGCTTGCGGTAGCGCTTGCGGTGCCGGTGGTAGAGCTCGTGCTTTCGATTGTTGCGACAATCGTGCCGCTTAACAGCTCGCCCGCCGAGATGTCAAAGTTGCCGATCCTCATGGGTGTGGTGATCGGCGTGTTGCTGGGCGAGGTTTCGCGCCTCATATCGCGCCGCGGCCGCAGCATCGACAATCCCGGCGTTGGCGCAAGGGGGACAGGTCGCTTTGCGCCAAAACAGTAGCGCCGCGAGTTGTGCGGTGCTAGATGCATCTTGGATTACTGCTCACGCTGCTCGGGATCAGATGCGAGCTTGGGTGCAAAGTAGGGGACGTGGCCCAGGTAGGGGCAGCTGTCCGAACGCGCCTCAACGGCGCAGGGGACATCGTCGTAGGTCATGGAAGAACCGAGTCGGGTGATGGCCTTGGCGGCGGGCGCGACGAGCATCTTGAGCGGAGCGATCGGTGCCATGGCATCTCCTTTCATCGGTGAGACACAGCTTGTTTATCTAAACGATACAGTACGTTTAATCGGTGAGTCTAATCTTGCGGCAAAGAATCTGTCAACATCCTCACAGCATCTAGACAGGGGAGCGGGCATGAGTTTCGCGTTCTATATCTACACCACGATTATCATGGGTGTGGCTCTGGTGACCAGTGCCGTGGCATTGGTGGTTTGGCTCATGACGCACCGTCGCGACAGCCTAGTGGCCGCGGCGGGCTTTTTGCTCTACATGCTCGATATGTCGGTCATCTTTTTTGACGAGTACACTCGGCTCAAATATGACTACGCCGTTACCTTTAGCGAGCCGCTGCAGCACCCCTTGCTGCGCTGCGTGCTCGGTATTGCCATCTATGCTTGCATTGTGCTGTGGATGTTTGCGCGCTTGCGCAAAAGGCCGACGTCGCGCATGCTCGGACTTGTTATCGTGCCGTTTTCAATCTTGCAATTGGTGCTGGTGCCTCGCAGCGGTGCTGCCGGAGAGATGCAGCAGTATCTCTTTTGGCTCACGCGTGACCTGGGCAATGTAGGATGTCTTGCCTATGCCGCCTGGCATTACCGGCACAGGGCCACGCGTGTTGAGAAACTCGACCTCGACCGCTCAAAGCTCTTTTGGAAGGTGGCACTCGTTCTTGCGTTTTGCGTAATCGCCGAGGACACCTACATGATTTTGCTCTGCCGCCCCGACTCTCAAAACCCCGTCATCAGCCTCTTTTTGTGGTATCTGTCCGAGCGCAATATCTCCGAAAACGTGCTGCTCGTGGCATGCGCGGTCCAACTCTTTTGCCAGTTTAGCCATATCCTGCGCGTGTATGCCCGTCATCCGCGTGCCGATGAGGACGTGGCGGCCGAGAGCGCACGCTCTGGGGACGATCTAGCATCACGCGTTGTGATCTATGCCGATGCCCGTAAGCTGTCGCGGCGCGAGCAGGAGGTGCTCACGCTGGTGCTGAAGGGCAACGACGCCCAAAACATCGCCAGCGAGTTGGTCATCAGCCCTGGCACTGTCAAGGCGCACTTGCATCGCATCTACGTTAAAAGCGGTGTCTCCAACCGAGATGACCTCATAGATGCCTTTTGGCGTTCCTAGTCCTATTCTTCCTTGCATGCGGGTCTTGCCGTGTGGGCGGGCACGCCGTTGGGCGTAATGACGCGGTAATAATCTCAGACAATAAACCTGCAGGTAAAGCGTGTAAACCTGCTTAAACTGACCGTTTGCGATCCCTGGCCTTGGCACGGATTTGCCCCTGTGTATCAATGGGTGTAGCGCGAAGCCGCGGACGTGGGACAGACGTCCGAGCACGGCTTGTAGGCACGCGCCGATGCGGGAGCGCTACGCTCCCAACCGAGTGCCCACGCGGGCGGTGCGTCCGCGTTGCAACCAAAGATGCCTGAGGAGGCTCACATGGACAAGGCTGATGTAGTTATCAAGAGCAACGCCGTCTTTACCGGCGATGGGCTCGAGCCGTTTAAGGGCGGCGTTGCCGTGCGCGGTGATAAGATTGTTGCCTGCGGTGACGATGCTCACCTGGCACCGTTTATCGGTCCCGATACCGAGGTGCGCGACTTTGGCGACCAGCTCGTCATGCCCGGCCTGATCGACTCACACACGCATTTTGCCCAGGGCGCGTTTATGACCGACCCCGATTTTGCCGTCAACCTCATCGACTGCACCAGTTTTGAGATGGCGATGGAACGTGTCGTGGCGTTTGCGGCCGACCATCCCGATAACGAGTGGATTCTGGGCTGCCAGATTATCCAGTTCCAGTGGGATGTCCCCGAGATGCCCACAGCCGCGATGATTGATGAGTACATCTCGGACCGCCCGGTCTTTCTGCAGCAGGTTGACCTGCATACCTTTAGTGCCAATACCTGCGCCATCAACAAGGTGGGAGTAACTTCGCAGACGCCCGATCCCGCAGGCGGCAAGATCCTTAAGGATGCCGAGGGCAATCTGACGGGCGTGTTTTCCAACAACGCCGGCGTCTTCTTTATGGACGAGGTCTACGACCCAGCGCCCGAGGTTGTTGACGCGTCGTTTGCAAAAACCGCCCGGCACGCCAATGCCCTGGGAATCACTACGGTCGGCATGGTCAATCCTACGTTTGTGAGCATGGAAAACCCGTATGCGGTGTTGGCAGGTCTTAATGCCAAGGGCGACTTGCCACTGCGCGTGTTCCTGTACACCGATCTGTTCGAAAACGAGTCCTTAACGCTCGAGCAGATCAAGGAGAAATACGCCTTCTCGGGTACGCAGGTCGAGTGGCACGGCTTTAAGCAGTTTCTTGATGGCGTGTGCTCCGACCACACCGCTTGGATGCTTGAACCCTATAGCAATGCGCCCGATACCTGCGGTGAGCCCGCGGAGGATCCAGAGCGCATCCGTGCCGCCATTGTCAGGGCGCAGGAATGGGGCGTTGACACGCGCGTCCATACGATCGGCGATCGCTCGGTGCGTTTTGTGCTTGATTGCTTTGAGGAGGGCGAGCGCTTGCATGGTAAGCGGGGTTGCCGCCACTCCATGGAGCACAACGAGACGGTTCAGCCCGAGGATCTGCCGCGCTACGCGGAGCTTGGTATATGCCCCGGCATGCAACCGTGGCACATGCTGCTCGATATGGCTGACCTTGCCAAGGACGATGCCGTGGGCCCCGAGCGTGCAGCGCTTTCGTGGCCCCTGCACAGCCTGCTTGCCAGCGGTGCCGTGGTGCACTTGGGCAGCGACTTCCCCGTTGTGGGCTTGGAGCCCATGGAGGAGGTGTACGGCGCGGTCTTCCGCATGCTCGAGGACGGCTCCAACCCCGAGGGCTGGTTCCCCCAGGAGCGCATTACCATGGCCGAGGCCCTGCGCGCCTACACCTACGGCAGCGCCTACGCCATGCATGCCGAGGATCGCATCGGTACGCTCGCATGCGGCAAACAGGCTGATATCTGTGTGCTCGACCGCAACCTCTTTGACTGCGAACCGGCTGAGGTCCTCGAGGCCACGGCGTCTCTCACGATGATTGCCGGCAAGGTGGTCTACGAGGCCTAGCGGGGCTGCTGCATCGCTGGGCGGTGCCACAGCCTGTGCGTGCCGCCCATCCATTCATCCATCCATTCATCAATCTCTCATGGAAAGGGGAGAACAATGGCAGAAGAGACAACCGCCGCTGTTGAGGAGGAGCGTGAGCTTGCCTCGCAGCCGATTCCCGGCCTGGTGCGCAAGTACACCATCATCACCGGCCAGGGTATGCTCGCCCAGATTATCATGGTGGTCCTTGAGGGCCTCGTGATGGGTTGGGGCCTGGGTGCACACGGCCTGGCCTGTGTTTCGATCATCATGTCGGTCGAGTACATTAACCTGGCCTTTGGCAACCTGTTTGGCACCGGCGTGCCCGCCGTGGTGGGCAACCTTTTGGGTGCCGGCGACATTAAGGGCGCCAGCAAGGCGTTTAGCCAGGGTTTTTGGCTTACCACGATTGTGAGTGTGCTGCTTGCTGTGGTGATGGCTGTGTTTACCGAGCCCATCTGCGCATTCTTCGGCGCCACGCCCGACATCATGACCGATACCGTTGCCGGCGTGCGCACCTTCTCCGTGCTGCTGCCGCTCACGGTCATTGGTCAGATGGTCACCGCCGTCATGCGTGTGGACGAGAAGGTTCAGATCCAGGCCAACCTCATGACCGTGTCTGCCATCGTCGCTATCTGCTGGCTTGCGCTTTCCACGTTTGTGCTCAAGCTTGGCGTTATGGGAGCTGGCGTGTACTACGGTCTTTCCATCGGTATCTGGGCCATCGGTATCTTCTGGTTCATCGGCGGTAAGAAGTCGCAGCTCCAGATCAACGCCGCCGACCTCAAACTCGACATGGCCATCTGCGGCCAGATCATTAAGATTGGTTTCCCGTTCTTTTTGGTGCAAGCTGCCACGTTCATCTTCAACACCGTTGCCAACTCGTTGCTTGGCCAGCTCGGCGGCGACATGGGTTCGCTCTACATCGCGGCCTTTGGTGTGATCAACGGCTACATCCTCTACATTACCATGATGGTCGCCCAGTGCTTCTCGTACGGCCTGCAGCCCATTGCCGCCTTCAACGCCGGCGCCAAGGCGTGGGCGCGCCTCAAGGAAACGCTCTCCTGCACGCTTAAGTACCAGGTCGTGACGCTTGCTGCGGTGTCTGCTGTGCTATGGGTGGCCGCAACGCCGGTCTGCGCCTTTTTTGCTGGTAGCGACCCGGCGCTCGTCGAGGTTGCCGCCAACGCCACGCGCATCGTTATCCTGGCCGTGGCCCTGGGCTATCTTGCCATGACCATGTCGATGTACTTCCAGGCGGTTGAGAAGGTGGGTATCGCCACGTTCACCGGTCTGCTCCGCTACGTGATCTGCTCCGTGCCGCTTATGTACCTGCTTGGCAACATGATGGGCGTTCAGGGTGTCTGGTTTGCCTTGGTGGCGGCTGACGCCATCACTGGTCTTATCTCCATCGCCCTCGCCGTCCGCGAATCCAAGCGACTTGCCACGCTCTAGACTCGGACACGGCCGGCCCGCGATAGTCGAATAAGTCAACTCGCCTGCAAGCCACCGCAATGGGGACAGTTCCCATTGTGGTGGCTATTGTTATTTAGGGTCTGAGATTTCGGCTCTATAAATAACGTTTTTGAACTGGGCTACTATAAGATTGTGGAAAACACTACTACAAGATTATGGAAAACGTTACTGCGAGATTATGGCAAATGATACTATACGATTATGGTAACAGCGTTATAAGGGGCGTTGATATGGCCGAGTACATTAACAGGGATTTGCATGAGTTGCTCATTCGCATGGCGGGTTGGTTTCCTGTTGTGTCGTTGACGGGGCCTAGGCAGAGCGGAAAGTCTACGCTGGTTAGGCATGCCTTTCCCGACTATTCCTATGTCACGCTTGAGGACCCCCAAACGAGGCGCGCGGCCTTGGAGGATCCGGTGAGTTTTATCCGCAACCGAAAGGGCGGACTCATCATCGATGAGGCGCAATACGCCCCGGATTTGTTCTCGATGATCCAGGTTGTTTCGGATGAGCGGGGAGATGCCGGTCAATACATCCTTACGGGATCGCAAAACTTTTTGATGATGAAAAGCATCGGCCAGTCTCTTGCCGGGCGAGTCGGGATCTTAAAATTGCTGCCATTTTCGTTTCGAGAAGCGGAGAGGGGCCAGCAGGGGCAGTTGGAAGTGGATTTGTTTGCGCTCGAAGGGGGATACCCTCGCCTGCGTTCCGCCGGAATGCCGTCCTCGGTTTATTTCCCCAGCTATATTGATACCTATGTTGAGCGCGATGTTGTGGGCTTGCTTGACGTGCGCAATAAAGCGGAGTTTCATAAGTTACTGTCCATAATTGCCCAGAGCGCCGGTGCTCTCATTAATATATCTTCGCTTTCTCGAGATACGGGTGTGAACGTATCGACCATTAAAAGCTGGTTGTCTATCCTGGAGCAGAGCTACCTGACGTTTTCACTGCAGCCTTATTATGCAAATGCCAGGAAACGTTTGACTAAAACGCCCAAGCTTTATTTTTACGACACGGGGCTGCTCTGCTACTTGCTCAAAATTGGATCACTGGAGCAACTTTTGGAGAGCCCTTATCTGGGGGCAGTTTTCGAAAACCTCATCGTTTCCGAAACGGCGAAGAGCCATCTCAACGTGGGCGAGAATCCCGAGTTGTATTTCTATAGGGACGACGGCAAGCGAGAAATCGATTTGCTCGACTGCACAAACTCAGGGAGTCCCAAGGCTATCGAAATAAAATCATCCAGAACGTATCACGATAAGTACGCCCGCCATTTACAGGCTGTATGCGATGAGATCGACATTGCAAAAGATGCGCGCTATGTTGTGGCCCGCGTGGATTCAACGTATGAGTCGAAAGACTGTAGCGTGGTCTCGGCGCGTGATTGGCTTTTGCGATAACAAGTTCGGCGTATTAACAACTGCCGCGAAGGGTCCGGATCCCTTTCGCGGCGGTTTTTTGCCGATCCGGTGCGCCTCAGATGCAAGTGAGTAGACTTTTTTGGATTTACCGAGCTACATCGCGACAAATGCTCGGTAAAACTGCAGGTCAGCGCTGTGGCGATTTGGCGTGTGCTCGGATTCCTGCAAAAAATCTACTCACTTGGTTTTTGCTGTTAGAAGGCCGCCGCGAGGGAAAGTAGTTCCCTCGCGGCGGCCTTGGTGTTTTCCCAGATAAAACCTGCCAAAATAAACCTGTCCCTTTTTGGCAGGTCTCTATTTGGTATGGCTGACCGGTTTGGGCTGTCTTGGAGAAAGCCCATGAGGCGGCACACAGGCTAATCCTGCGTGTCGCCTCCGTACATGTAGACGATAAAGCCGTCGCCGGTGTCTTGGCTGTGATCTTCTAGGATGCGCTTCATGTTGAGGTGCTCGTAGAACTGCCAGTCAGAGTTGCAGTCGCTCATCAGGAAGAACTTGGTGCAGCCTGCCCGGGCGAGCTCGGCGCGGGCAAGGTCGATGAGCGCGCGGCCGAGCCCTTTGCCCTGCCACTCGGGCACGATGATGATGAGCCCTGGGCATACTCATTGCCCGTGGCGGCAAAGCGGTCGGCCGTGGCCTTCTCGCGGCTGTCGCCAAAGAGCGAGCCCTCGAGCTTGGCGTCGGCGGTCTTTGCCATCTCGGTTGCCTGGGCGTAACATCTCGTCCGTAGCAGGGCACCCACGTGGGATTGGTACGCGGCTTGCCGTCCTCGAAGATGCCGATGCAGCAGGCGGCGATAATGCGGCCCTCGGCCTCGGCGACAAGCGCGATAGGTGAGCGCTGTAGCTGCATGGTGATGTTAAAGCGCGCACAGAAATCGGCAGCTTCGACGTCACCGCGGTTGCGCAGCGTGTTGCACCACAGCTGGTTGTAGATGGCGGCGATGCCAGCCAGGTCGTCGAGCGTGGCGGCGCGCAGGGTTACGTTGTCAAGGCTCATGGAGGCTCCTTCCAAGGTGGGTCAGGCCACCTCTGAGTGTGACATGGGCGCGCCGTCGCCGCATCAATCATTCGGCAGACGAGTCCCGTTCCCTCGGGGACGGAGGAAAAGGGGCCACGAGCGAGGATTTTCGGACGCTTGCTCGACGAGAGTGGATAATCTCCCACTTTCAGCGCGATCCTAGGCCAAAAACGGGAGATTATCCACTCTCGTGGTAAGCGACCCGCGCGTTATCCATTCCCTTTTTGGTTGGTCGTGCTTGCACTTTAGCGTGCGACAGCGGATAATGCCGAGCATTCGACGATTCAAGCTTAGACTTCTTTGATTGAGGAGGCCCCGCATGGCCATGGAATTTAAACGCAGGCTGCCGATCCCCATGGAGATCCGCGAGGAAATGCCGCTGTCCGCTGAGCTTACTGCTAAGAAGCAGGCATTCGACGCCGAGGTCGCCAAGGTCTTTACCGGCGAGGACGCGCGCAAGGTGCTCATCATCGGACCGTGCTCTGCCGACCGCGAGGACTCGGTCCTCGAGTACATGAACCGCCTGGCCAAAACCGCCGAGGAGGTCAAGGACAAGCTCATCATCATCCCGCGCGTCTACACCAACAAGCCGCGCACCAAGGGCACCGGTTACAAGGGCCTGCTGCACAACCCCGATCCCGAGGCGCCCGACGATCTGCTCGAAGGCGTTAAGGCCATTCGCCACATGCACTTGCGCGTCATCGAGGAGACTGGCTTCTTCACTGCCGACGAGATGCTCTACCCGTCCAACTACCAGTACCTCGTCGACCTGTTGAGCTACGTCGCCGTGGGTGCGCGTTCGGTCGAGAACCAGGAGCACCGTCTGGTGTCGAGCGGCATTTCGGTGCCGGTGGGCATGAAAAATCCTACAGCCGGTTCCACTACCGTCATGCTCAACTCCATCTACGCCGCCCAGGCGCACCAGAGCTTTATCTTCCGCAACTGGGAGGTCGAGTGCGACGGCAACCCGCTCGCGCACGCCGTCATGCGCGGCTACATCGGTCTCGACGGTCGCACTTACCCCAATTACCACTACGAGCACCTGGAGCGCCTTGCCGAGCGCTATACCGAGCACGCCGGCTACGCCAACCCGGCGGCGGTTATCGACTGCACCATGACAACTCGGGCAAGCGCCCGCTGGAGCAGTATCGCATCTGCAAGGAAGTGCTCGACAGCTGTCGCCGCAACGAATCCATCTCCAAACTGGTCAAGGGCTTTATGATCGAGTCCTACCTGGAGGATGGCAACCAGCCGGTCGACGGCGGCGTCTTTGGCAAGTCGATCACCGACCCGTGCCTGGGCTGGGAAAAGCCGACTATCTGATCCACGAGATCGCGGAGCGTGTTTAGTTACGCGGGTTTACCAACCCGCGTAACGGCTCGACGCTGCGCGCCGCCCAGAGCGACAATTTGTCATTCAAAAGGCAAGGCATGACCAGAAGGTCAATGCCTGCCTTTTCATGCAACTTGTACGCTCTGGACGCGCTCGCTGTCCGTCC
>ENA-OQKK01000209-OQKK01000209.1-human-gut-metagenome-genome-assembly--contig:-NODE-209-length-19144-cov-8.056686_pt1 | contig 19144 bp, 15 predicted proteins | sample MGYA00242648_ERZ504797 | MGnify/ENA primary metagenome ERZ504797 (study PRJEB26092, sample SAMD00036412) | human gut metagenome | host: Homo sapiens | study: EMG produced TPA metagenomics assembly of... | reverse complement strand
TGACCTTGACCACGCCCTGCTCGGAAATCATGATGTTGCCGGGCTTGATGTCGCGGTGGACGATGCCCATGTGATGCGAGTATTCGAGCGCGTTGAGCACGCCGAGCATCACCTGTTCGGCGTCTCGCTGGCTGAGCGGGCCGTTCGCCTTGATTACGTCACGCAGCGTCTGGCCCTTGACGAACTCCATCACCAGGTACGGCAGCCGCTCCGTGCCTCCGCTGTCGGTCATCACGGTCTCCTCGCCGGAGTCGTAGATGTTGACGATGTTCGGGTTGTTCATCTGCGCCACGGAGTGCGCTTCGCGGCGGAATCGGGACAGGAAGATCTTGTCGTTGGCCAGGTCGGCGCGCATGATCTTGATCGCCACCGTACGTCCCAGGCGCGTGTCCAATGCCACGCGCACTTCGGCCATGCCTCCACGCCCTACAAGTTGGCCGAGCTGATAGCGGCCGTTCGCCAGCGATGCCGGCATATTGCTGCTCATAGCTATTCCTCTCGATTCTTCGGGTCGGTCGTCGCCGTATGCCCGCCAAATTGGTTACGGTTCATGGTGATCAGCGTCGCCGTGTGCGGTGTGCTGGATACGCGGCGGGGCATGCGCCCGCCAAGTCCCATGATGGTCTCATCCATCTGCGCGGTCTCCTGATCGAGCAGACGTCGTTCTATGCGCGACAGCGTGCGCGAAACGGTCAGCGCGTCCTTCGGACGGTCAAGCGGATCCTTGGACAGCATCGACATGACGAACTGCCGAAGCTGCACATCTATGGAATCCGGCAGCGGGGGCACCGGGTCGTTGACGTGTGCGGCGGCGATGTCGACCGGCGTGGTGCCGGTGAACGGCCGATGCCCGCACAGCCCTTCGTACGCGACGACGCCCAGCGAGTAGATGTCGGATTGCGGCGTGGCCTGTTTGCCTTGCGCCTGCTCGGGGGAGATGTACTGCGCGGTGCCGACGACCATGCCATCCTGCGTGATCTGCTCCTGGTTAGTGGAGTAGGAGACGCCGAAATCGGTGATTTTCACCTCGCCGGAATCGGACACCATGATGTTCGCAGGCTTCACGTCGCGGTGGATCACGCCATGCGAATGCGCGACGAACAGGCCACGCGCGGTCTGGATGAGAATCGGCAGCAGACGGGTCGGCTCCATCGGGCCGTTCTGCTCGTGGAACAGGTCGGCCAGCGACTTGCTGGGCACGTACTCCATAACGAGGAAGCCGATGCCGTCATGTTCGTAATATTCGAACAACGCAGCGATATTCGGGTGTGCAAGATTGGCGGAATTATGCGCTTCCGCACGCAGGCGAAGCAGCTTGGCCTCCTGCGTGACGCCCAAGTCGCCGCGCAACGCCTTAATGGCCACGGGACGACCCAACTGGATATCATAGCCTTTCCATACTTCGCCCATGCCACCCTGGGCCAGACGGGCATCCAACCTGTAGCGTCGGTGGATGAGCTGTCCTTCAATCAGTTTCACTCTGCCAGCGCCTCCTGCATCATCGCCTTCATAATCGGACCCGCCGCGAACGAGCCATACAAATCCACATTGTGCACCACCACGGCAACAGCGATCTTCGGATCGTCCGCCGGGGCGAAGCCGACCACCCAGCCGTCGATGGACATATTGCCGTCACCGATCTGCGCGGTGCCGGTTTTCGCAGCCACCTGCACGCCGTCGATGGCCAGATTCGGGTTCTCCTTGGTGACCACCGCCTCCATCATCTGCGTGAGCTTGTTGGCGGTGCCCGAACTGAACGCGCGGCTCATCACCTGCGGCTTGGTCTGCGAAATAACAGATAGGTCGGAGGAACGCACGCGATCCACCAGCGTCGGCTGCATGACCTTGCCCCCGTTCGCCACGGCGGCCGCCACCAGCGCGTTCTGCAGCGGAGTCACCACGGTGTCTCCTTGGCCGATGGACGCCAAAGCGAGCTTGTCGTCGGTCGTGTCGGTCGGGAACTTCGACGCCACGCTCATCCACGGCGTGCCCGTGGAATCGGATCCGTCAACCGTGATCGGACTGTCGAAACCAAGCTTCTTGGCCATGGACGACACCTTGTCATCGCCCAAAGCCACGCCCAGCTGGGCGAACGCGGTGTTCGACGAATACGCCATCGCGTCTTCCAACGTGATCTTGCCGTCCGAACCGTCGGCCTGCGACACCGCGTTCGTCAACTGTGTGACCGTGCCCGGAAGCGTGTAGCTCGATCCGGCCGGAATCTCGGTGTCGGTCTGGTATTCGCCAGTTTCCAGCGCGGCCGCCGCCACCACCGTTTTGAACGTGGATCCCGGAGGATACAGCTGCGAGGTGGCACGGTTGAGCATCGGATTCGACTCGTCTTGCGAAAGCGTGGAATAATTGCCGTTCGCTTCGGACGTGTCGTGGCTCGCCAGCTGGTTCGGGTCGTAGCTTGGCGTGCTTGCCATGGCGAGAATACGACCGGTTTTCACTTCGATGGCCACGGCCGCGCCGTCATTGTTGGCAAGACCGTTGTAGGCGGCCTGCTGGATTTTCGGATCAATGGACGTTTCGATGGTCGCGCCCTTGTTTTCCTGGCCGGTGAACAGCGATTTGAACCGCTGCCATACCAGCTGGTCGGATTGGCCCGACAGCAGCGAGCTACGCGACGCTTCGATACCGTTCCAGCCGCGTTGGCTGATCGAGAAGAAGCCGGTGACCGGCGCGTACAGTTCGCCGGCGGTATAGGAACGCTGGTAGGAGAACGCGTCGTTCGAAGGGTCGGATTTGGCGATGACGGAGCCGTCCGAAGCGAGGATCGCACCGCGCGGAGCGCCATACTCGTGGTAGAGGGCGCGGGTGTTGCGCGGGTCGTTGTTGAGCTGGTTCGCGCGAATCGCCGTGATGATGGTGGTGGACATGCCCAGGATGACGAACAGCGCCACCACGATGGTGAAGAGTTGGCGGAGTGACTTATTCATGCTTGGCTCCCCTCTGCCATGCTGTCCGATACGTTCGGCGTGCCCGATGGGGGAGCGGGTGGTACGACTGGCGTGCCCGATGGGGGAGCGGGTGGTACGACTGGCGTGCCTGAAACCGGCGTCTCCGTGGAGATGATTTCAGTGGCCTGCGCGGAGGCCTGCGCGGAGGCCACGCTTCTGCGGGCGCGGCTCTGCTTGCGGGCGTGCAGCGCCTGCATCGCCTCATATTGGAACGTGTCGCTATCGATATCGGATTCGGGTTTGTTCGCCGAGTTGGAAATCACCACTAGGAGTGCTGCCAACATGTAATTCGCTATGAGTGAGGATCCGCCGGCGGCCATGTACGGAAGAGTCAAACCCGTAAGTGGGATGACTAACGTGATGCCTCCCACCACGGTGAACACCTGGAAGGCCATGGTGAACACGAGGCCCGATGCGAGAAGCTTGCCGAACCCATCCTTGATTTTCATCGCAGTGATCATCCCGGCGGCGATGATGAGCAGATAGAGCATCAGAATGGCCATCAGACCGGTGAGGCCCAGCTCTTCGCCAAGTGCCGCGTAGATGTAGTCGGAGTTGGCGATCGGAGTGAGCGACGGGTGACCTTGCCCAAGGCCGGTGCCCATCAAGCCGCCTGATGCCAGGCCGAAAATACCCGTGACGAGCTGGTAGGATCCGCCGTACTCCTTGTTGTACTGCGCCGAGTCGAACGGGTGCAGCCAGGCGTCGACGCGCGCGCCGACATGGCTGAAAATATTGGCCGCGGCGAACGCGCCCACGGCGAACGCGATGAAACCAATCACAATCCAACTGGTGCGCCCCGTGGCCACGTACAACATGGACACGAACATGGCGAAGAACATCAACGACGTGCCCAAATCATGCTGCACGACCAGCACGCCCATCGACACGATCCACACCACGATGATAGGCCCAAGATCCTTGATGCGCGGCAGCTGCAGGCCCAGCACCTTCTTGCCACCGACCGCCAGCTGGTCGCGGTGGTCATACAGGTAGGAGGCGAAGAAAAACGCGAGGAACAGCTTCGCGAACTCGCTTGGCTGGAACGATCCCAAACCGGGAATCTTCACCCAAATGCGCGCGCCATACTGTTCGGAACCGATCACCGGAAGCATCGGTGACAGCAGCAACACCAAACCGATCACCATGCTGACGTACGAGAACCGCCTCAGCACACGGTAATCCTTCATGAAGATCACCAGCAGATTCGCCAAAACCAGCGCTATCGACAGCCAAAGCAACTGTTTGAACGCGACGGACGTGTTCAAATCCTGGTCGATGCGGGCGATCATCATGATGCCGGTGCCAGTCAGCACCATCACACAACACATGATCGCCTGGTTGGCATACGGCTGGAAACGCAGCGGCAATCCCCAGGAAGTCAGGAACAATGCGCCGACAAAAGCGAGCATCCACAAATAATTCTGCGGAAAACCGCCGGTGGTGCGTTCGAACATCTGGAAGAACGCGACGCCGCAAATCAGCATGCTGAACAGCAGCAGGCCGAATTGCTTCAGACGGGTTGCCATCATGACTGGTCACCGCCTGACTTGTTTGCCGAAGCGTCGTCCGATTTGTCTGATTTGCCCGACGACTTGTCGGAAGTCGTACCAGAGGATTTGTTGTCGGATTCGCCGTTTGCCTTGTCTTGTTCCTTCTGCGCGGCTTCGTCCTGCTGTTGGTTCAGCTGCTTTTTGATCAGTCGCGTATGCGTTTTCGCCTCGCCGTACGTGTCGAAGGAAATGCCCTGCGCAAGCTGTTCCTGCCAGCTTGGCGGCAGTTCGCTCGTCTTCATATGGGTGTCGGTGACGGCGTGCGACAGCTGGAAGCCGAACAGGCTTGTCGGCACGCCTTGGAAAATCGCCACTTCGCCGTTGTCGTCGCCGATGTAGTACTTGGTTTGGCTCCAACGGTAGGTTGCGAACGCGCCGCCCGCCAGTCCCAGCAGTACCACGATGGTGACGATGATGGCGATCACACGGTTTCGTCGGGTGCGCGTGCGCTTCGTTTTGCGCTGCTCGATATGCTCGTTGCGGATGGCTTTGGCGACTTCCGGATCGTTCGGATCGGCGGAAATGCGGCCGTCGTCCTTCTGCACGACGGGGATTTCACCGGTGTCGGGATTGGTGCGGTCGCCGTTCTCCTCGCGTACCGTGGACGGTTGCGCCACGCGCTGTTCCGGAGGATTGTCGTCCTCGTTGGGATTCTTGCCGTTGCGCAGTGCGGCGGCACGGGCGGCCGGCGACTTCTTGCCCTCGCGCAGTGCGGGAGCGGATGCGACCGGCTCGTTGATGATGTCGGCGATCGGTTCAAGGCTTGCGCTGGCCGCGCCGCCAACCAATGGCGTCTGATGCGGCAGATCGAACGCGTCCGCGTCAAGGGCGAGCGTCGCGTCGGCGATGACCGCGGTGACGTTGTCGGTGCTGCCGGCACGAAGCGCCATCGAAACCAGCTGTTGCGCGCACTCCTCCTGATCGGAGCAGGCGGACAGCACCTCCTGCAATGTGGAATCCTCAAGCACGCCGCACAAACCGTCGGAGCAGAGCAGCCAGCGGTCGGCCGGATGTGCCTTGCGTATGGCGATGTCCGGACTCGAATCGATATCGAAATCACCCAGAACGCGCATCACGACGTTGCGCTGCGGATGGTTGCGCGCCTCGGCCTCGCTGATGCGGCCGGTGTCGATCAGATGCTGCACGTAGCTGTGGTCGGACGTCATGCGGATCAGACGGCCGTCATGCAGCAGATATGCGCGGGAATCGCCGATATGCGCCAAAACCCAATATCCGGCCACCAATGCGACCGACGTGACGGTGGTGCCCATGCCCGCGAGACGACGTTCGCGCTTTGCTTTGCCAACGATCGCGTCATGCGCGGCCATAACCGAGGTTTCCATCATGTGGGCGATAATCTGGACATCGCCCTGCACGTTGTCTTGCTCGATATGCGCCAATGAACGGATGGCAATGGTGGAGGCGGTGTCGCCTCCCGCATGGCCTCCCATGCCATCGCAGATGGCGATCAGATGCTCGCCGGCGAACGCGGAATCCTGGTTGTTGGAACGTACGGTACCCACATCGGAAACGACGGTGGAATACATGAACAGCGGTTGTGAAGCGGGAGAAGTCGGCAAACGGGTCACCTCAATTCAAAGGTGGTTGCGCCAATGCGTACGGGAACGCGCGATCCGAGAATCATCGGAGCGTTCAGACGCTGCTGGTTGACCACAGTACCGTTGGTGGAACCCAGGTCTTCGATGGCCCACTTGCCGGTGGCGGGATCCGTATAGACGCGCGCATGGTGGGACGAGACGAATTCGTCGTCCAGAACCACGGTGTTCGAAGCGGAACGGCCAAGCGTGATGGTGTTGCCGGACAAAGGGACGGAACTGCCGGCAAGGGGGCCATCGATGATGACCAGCAAGGTGGGTTTGGCGCTTGATGTGGCGCTGACGACTGGTGCCGGGGCGGCCACGGGCGCGGGCGCTTCGACGGCCTTGCGCGCGCGACGCTCCTTACGGCGATGAGCCCGCGACTTGCGCGGGCTGAGCGTTTCCACATCCCTGTACAGCGAACGCACCGTACAGGCCACGAAGATCCAGAGCAGTACGAGGAAGCCGTACTTGAGGATCGCGAAAGTAAGTTCAGTGAGCATAGAGGCAACTCCCGAGGTTGGGGTTGGTTACTCCTGATCCTGCGAAGAGGCCCAATACAGGATTCGGGTGCGGCCGATGGTGATCGTGTTGCCGTCGAGCAACGTGGCCGCCTCGACATGATGGCCTTCGACATACATGCCGTTGGTGGAGCCCAGATCGCGTGCGATGACGGTGTTGCCGTTGTCGGTGATGTCGATCTGCATGTGGCGGCGGGAGATGCCCGGATCGTCGATCACGATATCGCAGTCGGATCCGCGGCCGATGATGGTCTTGCTTTCCGTGAGCAGATACTGGTGCTCGCCGATTTCCAGCATCGGGCAGTCTTCGGTCTGCGCGTCGGTGGTGACGGGCACGGTATTGCCTTGCACGGATTCGCTCGTCAGCTTGAAATTGCTCTTGGTGAGGTCAAGGTCCTCTTCGAAGATCACCACGACCGGACCGACGAACGCGTAATGCTGGTCCTTCGCGTACTGGGTGAGGTTGTCGGCCAGCTCATTGGCCAACGCTTCCGCGCCCCATTCGACGATATTGTTGAAATCCGGCGTGCTCAGCTTGAAACGGTACTCATTCGGCGCCACGGTACGGTCTCGCGTGACGGGCATGGCCTCTTTGTCAATCTCACGTTCCAGAGCGCTGGAAAGGTCGACGGGCTGCAGGTCCTTGGACCCGAACTTGGCGAAAACCCCGTTGACGGCGCCTTCCACGCTTTTCTCAAATCGGTCGAGAACACTCATGCTTGTCCCTTTCTATCCTCACCCATCCTACGCGGTAGAGCGCCGAGCGCCAATTCGTAAGTCCTTTAATTGCAAAAATTTCATGCATAAATCCAGCCCCAGCATCATTTAGGGGGTATTTATCCGCGAATATGACTACCTTCGCCCCCGATTTCCACGATGCACGAATTCACGGAAGGTGGAATTGGGATGGTGCTAGGTTGGGAGCATGACAGATGCGATTCGACAGTTTCCCCGTAAAAAAGCACGTACCTTGCGATTTTCCTGCGGCGCTCCGCGTTCGGCGCGCGTGATTGCAGACGGCTCCCGCGCGCTGTTCCTGCGTTCCGACGGTCCGGAAGACACCGTCACCTCGCTGTGGATGAGCGTGATCGACGAAGACGGCAACATCGGTGAGATTCCGCTCGCCGATCCGCGCGTATTGCTTGCCGACGCCGACGCGGAAGACGTTCCGGCGGAAGAGAAGGCGCGACGCGAACGTGCGCGCGAAGGCGGATCCGGCATCGTCTCGTATTGCGTCGACGGTGCCGGCAACCGAGTGACCTTCACCATCAACGGGCAGCTTTTCCTCACCGACCTTACGGCGGGCTCGACGCGAGTCATCACGATAGAGGAAGATGAACTCAAACCGGTGCTGAACCCGCGCATCAGTCCCGACGGACGGCACATCATGTACACCACCGGCACGTATCTGGTGGACGTGGATCTCGCCAACGATGAAGAAACCGGCGACGCGATTTCGGTGGTCGTCTCGGCACCGCAGAACGGCGAATGGAAAATCGGATTGGCGGAATTCGTCGCAGGCGAAGAAATGGACCGCTACGACGGCTTCTGGTGGTCACCCGACTCCAAATACGTGCTCTTCGAAACCTACGACGAATCCCCCGAACCGATCTGGCATCTGTCGGACCCCGCGAATCCAACCAATCCGGCGCAAGCCAACCGCTATCCGCAAGCGTTGACCGCCAATGCCGACGTGCGGCTGACCCTGCTGGAACTCGGCTACGACAGCGACAACTGCTGCTACGGGGCAATCGCCAACGAAGTGCAGTGGGACCATGAATCCTACGAATATCTGGCCGCCGTAAGCTGGCGTGAAGGCCACGATCCGATCATCCTTGTGCAAGACCGCCTCCAGCAGCACGATCAGGTGCTCGCCATCCATGTAGGCGAGCCGATCGCCACCATGCGTGACGCGGAAAACGGCTTCACCGACGACAATGGCGACGAGGTCGAAACCTTCTCCATCGCCATTCCCGAATACGCGGAAGGCGAACGCCCCGGCACCACGCGCGTGCTTGAGGAACACGGCAACGACTACTGGCTCGACCTCATCCACGGCACCCCTGCATTCACTCCGGATGGACGCTTGATCTGCGCGATGAACGACATGGACGTCGATACGAACCGACTCACCGTTGATGGTACGCCCTTCACTCCGGCCGGACTGCAGGTGCGCGAAGTGCTCGACGTGACCGACGACGACGTGCTGTGCGTGGTGCAGCGCACCCCTGAAATCCTGCCTGAAAGCGACCTGCCGTTCCTCTGGCAGTCGAATGCCGCCGACCATGACGCCCGCAGCTTCGACGTGGTGTCGATCCGATTTGACGGCACATGGGAGCCGCTCACCTACACGCCGGGCCAGTGGAGCATGTCCCGCGCCGGCAACGGCTGCGTGGTGACCGGACGGGGCGTGGACGACGCAACCGTGCAAATGCAGCATTGCATGAACATCGTCACAACCGACGAAAATGGTACTGATATGGCGTCAATGGTGGTCGCACCAATCGAAAACCATGCCGAAACCCCCGGATTCACGCCGAACGTGCACTTCACCCGACTCGGCGAACGTGAGCTGTACACGGCGATCGTGCTGCCCTCATCCGATAGTGAATACGCGCACGAAGCCATCCTGCCGGTACTCATGAAACCCTACGGAGGCCCCGGCTTCCAACAGGTCATCGAAAGTCAATCCTTCTATTGGGACGCGCAATGGTGGGCCGACCAGGGCTACATCGTGGTCACCACCGACGGACGCGGCACCACCGGACGCGGCCCGCAATGGGACCGCGCCATCTACGAAACCATGAAATCCGTAACGCTCGAAGACCAGATCGACGCCGTGCGCGCGCTGCCGGAAGCGTTGGAAGCGCTGTCTGGCGAGAATGCGGCAGCCAATGTTCCGCAACCCGATCTCAGCCGCGTCGCCATGATCGGCTGGTCGTACGGCGGATTCCTCTCCGCGCTCGCCGTGTTGGAGGCGCCGGAAACGTTCGCCGCGGCCTGCGCGGGCGCGCCTCCGACCGACTGGACGCTGTACGACACGCATTACACCGAACGCTATCTCGGCCTTGACTCGGCCGTGTACGAACGCAACAGCATCATCGCCGACGCGCCGCAGCTTGATCGCCCGCTCATGCTCATCCACGGGTTCGCCGACGACAATGTGACGATCGCGCACAGCCTGCGCCTGAGCCAGGCGCTGATGGCAGCCGGACGTAAGCACACGTTCCTGCCGCTGACCGGCATCACGCACATGACCAACGACGAGACGGTTGCCGAAAATCTGCTGATTCTGCAGCGCGATTTCCTTGCGGAAGCGTTGGGGTGACGGCACCGTGACGACAGTGCAGTAACGGTAACGGCAACATCGCAACGAAAGTGCTGCAAAGCGCCGTAGGAAGACAAAACGCGTTCCCCTGCGACTCCCGGACTGCCAAGCATCCGAACGTCGTGGGCGAACGCGTTCCCTTCTCGAATGCCAACATAAAACAGGCGAAAACGACTTCGCAAGCGAGGGGGTACCACATTTGTGTACCCCCCCCAAAAAAAAATCTGGGCTTGAAAAAGACGGAAATCGGTGGATCGGGCTCGTCCTAACCCTGATCCGCAGCTATGGTCAAACCTGCACTTGTTCAAGCAAACCGGGCGAATCGTCGATGACGGTCACCGGAATGTACGCAAACAACGTCCAACTGCCGTCCTGCGTAGACGTGGTGAGCGTGCCCTGATACGATTCGAGCTGCTTCTTGAACGAGGCGAGCCCGTGGCCGCCCGGTAGTTCGTCATCGCGCTCGTCAGCTCCAGCCATGTCCTCTTTCATGGGATTGATTTGTGTGATTTCGATGGCATTCGGCCGGAGCATCACCGAAAGATCGACCTTGCTTTCCGGAGCGGCATGGCGTGCGATATTCGCATAGATCTCGCGCAGCAGATTATTGGCAAGTTCGGCGATTGCTTGCGATGCGCTCGGCTTGCCGCCCGCGCAGTGCCGGATGGACGTGATATTGAAGCCAAGCTTGCGCAAGCGACGATCGCCGTCATCCAGTGTTGCTCGCAGCAGATTGGACAACGCTTCGCCGTCGGCGTCGCCGGGGAGAGTGGTGGGGTCCATATTCAATTCGTCGATGACGCGATGCACGTTCGTCAATGCGGAAAGAATATATTCGTTGATTTGACGCCAGTCTTCGGCATCGGATGTTGTGGTTGCCGTAGTTGTGGTTGCGTTGGCAGGGTCAGCAGCGACGCCAGGGCCGCTAGAGTTGCCACCGATATGCCGTTGCGCCACAAACGCCGCCGCTGACAAATCGCCCGTCACCGCATCGTGAATGGCATCGGCAATGCGTGTGCGGCTTTCCAATTCCTGCAGACGATTCTTGTTCTGCGCCGCTTCGAAGCTTTTCTGCGTTGTTTTTCGCTCCAACTCAACGCCCGACCAAGCAGCAGCACCATGGCATACATGCCGACCATGGCGACGGGGTTGGTATTTGGGCCAGGGGGGGTCAATCAGCAGAATGTTAACAACGTAATATGTGAGTAACGTTGCCACGATAATGGCATTAGTGCTGTATGCGAGCATGCCATAGGCGTAAAGCTGCGCGGGAAGAGAATTTCCCAAATGCGCGTAGGGAGTAAACAGATCGCCTATGGAGGCAATCACGAGAATCGCCACCGATGTACTTTTCAGAAACAGCGGAGACAGTACGAGCGCCGTAGCCAGCATCGCAACCCATATCACGCCAGATATGTCGGTAGGAGGCTCGTAGCAAACGCCGTATATGGTCCATGCAAGCACGATCAGCATAATGGCGAAACGGATTGGATGCCACAGGTTCGGATGCTGCGTGCGCATACGGTTGCGCCACGCAATGTACTGAGTTGCGGGTTTAGAGCGCATTGGACCTCACCCACAGTGCCACTGCCTGACGCGAGGTCTTGCAGTTGAGTTTTCTTAAAATACTTTGCATATGTTTGCGGATGGTGGCTTCGGAAATCCCCAAACGTTCGGCGATGTCCCGGTCAAGCATGCCCTCCGCGCACAAGGAAATAATCTGCTCCTCACGAACGGTAAGCGCGGGAGTGGTCTCAGCCTCCCTGCTGATACGCAGATTGGCCAACGCAGGCGGCTCAAATCCCTCCATCACCTCGCCATTGCACATACGCATAATAATCTGCGCCAACTGGTCGGCATTCTCCTTACCAACCAACCCTTGCGCACCAGCCTCAACCAGCTTGTCCCGATAACTATTGATGGAAAAACTGGTTGCACCGAGAATCGGCATGCGCTGGCCCATCAAACGCAACCGACGACACGTGGCGAGGCCTTGCAATCCCTCCATCGACATATCGAGAATCAACAAACTGACATGGCCGTTCGCATCCTGGCAACGTTCTATCGCCTCACAGCCTGAAGTCGCCGTCCACACCACATACGCGGTCGGCACTTTGCTGGCAATGACGGCACTGAGCGAATCCAGCGCTCGCGGATCATTGTCGACCAGCGCGATGCGGTGAATCTTGGGATGCTTTTCCCGCGTGGACATCATGCGATCACTTTCCTTTTCCGCACAGCCATTGCAGCCATGTTGGGCAGTTGGAATCTTGGGCAGCGGAGATATCACCGTTGTTGTCAACGGGAGTTGCCGCCGCGTACGCATACGTTGGTGTGCCGGTGAGAGACAGCGTTACCACCATCAGCAGTGAAACGAACTTCATACCTCCATAGTATGCGAGGATGGCGCGCGGGGGTGACGATTCGGTTGTTCCGGTACGCCGTTGATGCACTGACGCATCGTTATACAGCGCGTATGCCTGTGCTTAGTTTCGTCTTGGCGCCGTTCGCCTAAGATGGAACCATGACTATCACGCTCATCGACGAGGCGCGCTATGACGCCGAAATGGACGCTACGGTGCTGCCTGCGCTGCAGGCTTGCATGACGGAAGGTTGGATGGAACCGGCCACCGTCGATTGGGAAGGCAAGGCGTTGCCCAAGTTGGAGCGCCCCGGCCGGTTGCATTACTACCGCTACGACGCGCGCACATTCGACGCGTTGCGCGAGGAAGGCGCTTCGGGCGTATTTCGTGGCACGGTCGTCATTTCGCACGGATTCACCGAATTCGGACGCAAATACAGCGAAATGGTGTGGTACTTTCTGTTGGCCGGCTATTCGGTGTGCGTGTTCGAGCATCGCGGGCATGGCCATTCCGCGCACGATATGAGCAATCCAAGTTTGGTATGGATTGACGATTGGCGGCGATATGTGGCCGATTTCGCCACGTTTGCACAGACTGTGGGGCGTGAGGCGGCGGATGGTGGCCCAATGTACCTGTACTGCCATTCCATGGGCGGCGGCATCGGCGCGGCTGTGCTGGAACGCTACCCGTCGCTGTTCGACAAGGCGGTCCTGTCCGCGCCGATGATCGCGCCGGTGGTTGGCATGCCAACGTGGATCGCACGCATTGTGGTCGGCGTAATCTGCGGGCTTGGCTTCGGCAAATCACGCGTGTTCGGTCATACCGATTTCGACGGAAACCTCAATCTCGACGATTACGAGGGAGCCTCCGAGGCACGCATCCGCTGGTTCCACAAGCAACGTTTGGCGGACGTGACGTGCCAGACCAACGCTGCCACGTTCGATTGGGCAAACCAGGCGATGGCGCTTTCCCGAGCCGTGCTCAAACCCGACATGTGTGGAGCTATCGAAGCCCCGGTATTGCTGTTTCAAGCCGGACGCGACGTGTGGGTGCTCAACGGTCCGCAAGATGACTTCGTCGAACGTGTGCGAGAAGGCGGCGGTTCCATCGAAAAAGTGCGATACAGCCAGTCATTACACGAAATTTTTTCCATGCCGAATGCCGTGCTCGGATCATATCTCGGCAAAATCCTCGATTTTTTGTCAGCACCGAACGCAAGCTTGGCGGAATAAATCTGTTTTGCATAACTGACGTTTAATATGCGTACCGTGTGCGTTACAATCGCCGTGAATTTGCCGTGAAAGCCGTGGAGAGAGCGAGGGCAGGCCGTGGCAAAGCAAACGTCGGGACAGGCGTCGCAATCGCAGAAAACTTCCGAATCGCAAAAAACCGCGAAAAAAACTACGAAAAAAACGGAACATGTGCTGGAACAGACGCCGAAAAGCCTGCTCATCGGCACTGGCATGACATTGCTGGGCGGTGCCATGTGGGGTATGAACAGCACCGTAGCCAAACTGCTGATGCGCGACTACCAGCTGGATCCGATCTGGCTTTCCTGCGTACGCGCGCTATTCGCCAGCCTGATCTTCCTGGTCGGATCGGCCATCACCACACCGCAGAAACTCGCCGGAGCGGTCAAAGACGTCAAATCGTATCCGAAATATCTGGTCACGACACTGATCTGCGTGCTTCTGGTGCAGGTCTCCTACCTGATGACCATCGACTGGACGAACTCCGGAACCGCCACCGTATTGCAGACGCTCAACCTGATCTTCGTGCTCGCCTGGGTATGCCTGCGCGGCAAACGACTGCCCCTCAAGCGTGAATTGGTCGGCGTGCTCCTGGCGTTCGCAGGCACGTTCCTCATCGCCACCGGCGGCAACTTCGCCTCGCTGTCGTTGCCATGGCAGGGGTTCGCATGGGGACTGGTTGACGCGGTGAGCACCGCGGCCATGTCCATCCTGCCGGTCGTGCTCATGCTCAAATGGGGCAACATGACCATCAACGGCATCACATTCCTCATGTCCGGACTCATATTATGCCCGTTCGCGCAACCGTGGGCGAACATTCCCGCACTGGACGCGCGAGGCGTGCTTCTGCTGCTCTACACCATCGTATGCGGCACGTTCCTCGCGTTCTGGCTCTACATGGCAGGCGTGATGCGCGTCGGCGCGGTGCGTGCCACCACTGCTCGGCACCAGCGAACCGGTCGACTGGCCACCATCACCGCCAGTGGCATGGCCGGCGAAACGTTCACCTTCACCGACCTGACCGGCTTCGCCATGATCATCATCATGGTCTTCCTCGTGCGCTGACCGCTCGCCATAGCCATAAACTGTCCGATTCTGGAGAATCGGACATCCAGAACGCAAAACCCATACCTTAGTTGTCCGATTCACCAGAAACGGACAACTAAACAGGTAAAACTGCCCCACAGTTGTCCGTTTCTCCAGAATCGGACATCCAGGGCATAAAAAATGTGCCGCGGATGACCGATTCTGCAGAATCAGACATGCACGGCACAGGAGAGGGAAGTACTACTTGGCGTACACGGAGAAGCGCTCGCCCACGTGCGCGGCCTGCTCGGCCTCATTCACCACGGCGATCGCGTAATCCGCGTAGCTGATGTAGCTTTCGCCAGCAGCGTTCACCGTGAGCTCTTCACCAGCGGTCTCATACGAGCCAACGCGCTCGCCATCGGCCTGGAAGTCGGCGGCCGGGCTGATGAACGTCCACTTCACGTCGGAGCGTTCGCGCAGCTCCTCGAGCGCCTTGCCTTGGGCTTCGGCGAGCGGCTTGAATTCAGCCGGGAACGTTGGCAGATCTTTGAGTTGCGTGGTGTGTTCCGGGTTGACATACAGACTGCCCGCGCCACCGACCACGATGAGTCGGGTGTTGACGCCGGACAGAATATCGCACAGGTGCTTGAGACTGCTGGAATGCTGCGGAAGCATCTCGGGGGTCCATGCGCCGAACGCGTCCACGACCACGTCGAATCCGGCGAGGTCGGCGGCGGTCAGGTTGAACAGATCCTTGACTACGACGTTCTTCGCGACGGTCTTGTTGTCACCGCGCACCACGGCGGTCACGTCATGACCGCGTTCCACGGCTTCCTTGACGACGAGCTGGCCTTCGCGTCCGTTCGCTGCCACAACTGCGATCTTCATAATGGTTCCTTTCGTCTGGGTGCGTCCGATCAGTGTCTGACGTAGGTTTTGTTCCGATGAGAGGTACGATATTTCCATACAGAAGAAAATGGAAGAAGGCACAATAAAGTTCTATAGTTACCTAAAGGGAAGTTTTATTGACTTTATTGAGATTGCGAAAGGAAAGAATATGACAACAAAACGTGAGCTCCCGGCGTGTCCCGTGGAAATAACCATGATGCTGATTTCCGATAAATGGAAAGTGCTGATTCTGCGTGATCTGTTGAATGGCACTTTGCGATTCAGCGAGCTGCGTCGTTCTGTGGGCAACGTTTCGCAAAAAGTGTTGACGTCGAATTTGCGCCAGATGGAACGCGACGGACTTGTGCATCGCGAAGTGTATCCGGAAGTGCCGCCGCGCGTCGAATACTCGCTGACTGAAGTCGGCGAAAGCCTGCGCCCGATCATCGATGCGATGAAGACATGGGGGAACCATTACCGAAACGAACACGAGTTCTGATTGTTCCAGTCACTGGAGTTGTCGGGAGCCGCTGAGCTCTACTGCCGCTTGGGAAACGAAAAGGCCGGAACCTTTCGGCTCCGACCTTTCACCATGGTGCGAGCGGGGGGAGTTGAACCCCCACGAGCATACACTCACTGCCACCTGAAGACAGCGCGTCTACCATTCCGCCACGCTCGCAGACAATCGACTAATCTACACCAAAACCTGCGCAACCTCAAATCGGCGTGTCGCGCCGCCATTTTCCGTAGGAAAATTCAAGCGGCGCGACGCGAGGAGGGAGGAAGCCCTGTGGGCTTCCGTACGACGGAGCCATCCTTGATCCCGCCATTTTCCGTAGGAAAATTCAAGCGGCGCGACGCTCTGTGTGTCCGATTCTGGCGTTTCGGACATCCAGCGAGTGTTTTTAGGTTGCTTACTTGTCCGTTTCTCCAGAATCGGACAAGTAGAACGTGAGATAAGCATTGTGGTTGTCCGTTTCGCCCGAATCGGACATGTAGGGCATGAAACATGTGGTGTGGTTGTCCGATTCTCCAGAATCGGACACATCTGGTGACAAGTCTGAGAACGAGACGGCGAGTGCGGGCTCGCCATGCATGAAAAGGCGCCGACGGGTTTGTTCGTCGGCGCCTTGGAATGCGGAAGTATGGCTCAGCATTCGTTTGGGTGGAAGGCCCAAGTGAAATGTATCATCCGCGGGAACCGTTGGCGTAGAAGCGGGCCAGGGTTTCGTCGCGGAATTCGTCGAAATATCCGCCGTCAATCGACGCGCGAATATCGTCCAGCAGCTTCACGAAGAAATGCTCGTTGTGGATCGTCGCCAATGTGAAACCGTTGAATTCGCGGGCACGCAACGCATGATCCACGTAAGCGCGCGAATAATGCGTGCATGTGTAGCAATCGCAGCCCTCTTCAAGTGGGCCAAAATCATGCTTGAATTGCGCGCGCTTGATGTTGTAACGTCCGCCGCGCGTGAAAATCGCGCCATTTCGGCCGCAACGCGCCGGTGCGACGCAATCGAACGTGTCTCCACCATTCTCGACGCATGCGAAAATATCGTCGACTGCAGCGATGCCGAGCACGTGGCGCGGTCGGCTTTCCGGCATCGCATCGCAAATCCAGGCGCAAGTGTCGCCGATAATGCGCTTTTCAATCGCACCTCCAATACCGACGCCGTCGAAATCCAACGAAGCGATCTGTTCGGCCGCATGCCTGCGCAAATCCTCATAATTCGCGCCCTGTACCACGCCATACAGCGCCTGATACGGCTTGCCGACGCGCTCTTCGGTAAGTCTCTTATGCTCGGCAACGCAACGCTGCGCCCAACGGTAGGTGCGTTCCACGGAACGCTCCTGGTAGCCGCGCGTGTTCATCAGTGTGGTCAGCTCGTCGAACGCGAACATGATGTCGGCGCCGATCTTATGCTGGATTCCCATTGAAATTTCGGCGGAAAAACGGTGCAGTGAGCCGTTGAGCGGCGATTTGAACGTTACACCGTCCTCGTCCACGAACGCGAGACGCTCCTTGCCTTCGGCGATCACGTCGTCTGATTTCATGCCGGTCACGTCCATGGCGAGGGTTTTCTTGAAGCCTGCGCCGAGCGAAAGCACTTGGAAACCGCCGGAATCGGTGAAGGTCGGACCGTTCCAGTTCATGAATTTGGCAAGGCCGCCGGCTTCGTCGAGCACTTGTTCGCCGGGGCGTTCATACAGGTGAAACGCGTTGGACAGCAGGCATTGCGCGCCGAGGTCCTTCATGGTTTCGGGCAGAACGGCTTTCATCGCGGCCTGCGTGGCCACGGGCACGAACGCTGGAGTGTGAATATCGCCGTGGGGGGTGTGAATAATGCCGGTGCGACCATATCGTGCGCCGCCTCGCCCCTTACCGTCCGCCGCGTCGGGAAGGCGGTTTTTCTGTTCGAAATAGAAGGCGTCGCGGCGGCCCGGCTTGCCTGGTTCCGCTCCACGCGGATGTTCGATGAGATTTTCGGACACTGCGGTTGCCGCGTTTTGCGTGTCTTGCGCTGTGTCGGTAGATGATTCGGTAAGGCTTGTCATGCGGAATATTTTATGCGATAGCAGCGATTCTTGAAAGTGCTGCAAAGAATGCGATCGGTGAAATGAAAACAAGGAAGATGTGGAAAGTGCGATGAAGGTGCCGATCGCATTTTGGTGCGATTTTCAGATTCAATGGTGATGTTGAACGTATTTGGCTGCTACTTTCAACAAACATTCAGGAAACTTCCAGAGCGAGTATCTTTACTCATAGATAGCAGTTCGAGCGGCACGATTGCTGATTTGTGAAATGCCGCGAGACGAATAAGGAGCGAAAATGGCTGAAGAGAACGACCAGAACGCCGTGCAGCCGCAGAATGACGAACAACAGACCGTGCCGATGCCGTCGGTTGATGCGGAACAGACGCAAACTTACGCAGGTGAGCCGTATGCTGCAGAGTCGGCTACCGAACCGATTGACGTGCAGGGCGGTATTGAGGATCAGCCGACGGCCGCCATGCCTGTTGCGAACGATGGCGCTTCGGCGGAATCCGCGGCTGCGGCGGGCGATACGCCGGATTATGCTTCCGCGGCGGGCGAACGTACCGTGGTTGGCGGTTCCACGCAGGATGCGCCGGCCCAGCAGTACCGTCCGGCACCGGAATATGGTGCGTACGGTCCCGTGCCGACGCAGCCGGCTGATGGCGCGTACGGGCAGGCTTCCGGACAGCAGCCGCAGCAGCGTCGCAATCCTTTCTTCGGGAATCCGTATGTGGGTGGAAATCAGCAGAACGATCAGCAGAATACGCAATCGAATAACGGCAATCCATTCATGAAGCCCGCTGCGCAAGGCGGAGCCAACGTGCCGCCAGCAGCGCCGAATACTCCCAATAACGGCAACCCGTTTGGGAATCCGAATAACGGTAATCCGTTCGGTGCCCCGCAGCAGAATGGCGCAGCAACCAAGCCGAAGTCCGCTTCCGGCGTGACCGGGCATGTGATGACCGGCGTGGTGGCGGCCCTCGTCTCCGCGGCATTAGTGCCTCGGCGTCGGCTAACGCGGCAATCACCAATGGATTGGGTGAACCGTACCCACCTCCAGACTCTACTGACCAGCGTGAAAGTCCAACACGTACCGGATCCGGTTCGGCGAAAGCC
>ENA-OQKK01000208-OQKK01000208.1-human-gut-metagenome-genome-assembly--contig:-NODE-208-length-19150-cov-3.072596_pt1 | contig 19150 bp, 15 predicted proteins | sample MGYA00242648_ERZ504797 | MGnify/ENA primary metagenome ERZ504797 (study PRJEB26092, sample SAMD00036412) | human gut metagenome | host: Homo sapiens | study: EMG produced TPA metagenomics assembly of... | reverse complement strand
GGGATAACCCCGCCAAGCTTCCGGGCTGGCGGCGGTACGTTTACCCCATCTACACCACCTACAACGGCAAGTGCAGGAAAGACGCACTGCCGATGAAGTTCTAAGCTCAAATATCTCCTTTGGCAAGGGCGATGGTACCCGAAAAAGGCCATTTGCTCTTTACATATAGTATTTTCTTTTGAATAATTGACATATTGAACTAGAGAGGAGAGGACAGGAATGAGCGAGATCGCAGCCTGCACTTTGATTCAGGAAGAGCCTGACCGCAAGACGGAGCGGTACACTCCATTATAGAAAGGGGGGATCTGTTTGGGCGAAGAAACTTTGAATCCCCGTGATGCGTACCGTGTGATGCTCCGGGATTACCCGGATGTGCTGAACATCGACCAGATGTGCGAGATATTGAGCGTCAGCACAAAAACCGGGTATGCGCTTTTGAAAAAGGGGAGCATCCAGCATTTGAAGGTCGGACGCTCCTACCGCATCCCCAAGGCACATCTTTTGACTTATCTTATCGGATTCGCACCCGGTCACACCATCCGGGCGTGACATCCTTGCATTCTCTCCTGCCGTTGGGTACACTGATGGTGTCAGCGGCAGAAGTTACATATTCAGGTGGATGCAAAGACAGGAGGAAACATTATGGTAGCAGGGCATCTGCAAGAAAAAAACGACTTCTACTACATCGTTCTGAGTTACAAGGACGCAGACGGAAAGCGAAAGACCAAGTGGGAAGCCACCGGTCTGTCCGTCAAGAGGAACAAGAAGAAAGCCGAAGCTCTTTTGCTGGAACGTCGGAGGAACTTCATGGTTCCCACCGCACCTGCGGAGATCCGCTTGGACGATGACATTCTCTTTTCGGACTTCATGCTGAAATGGCTGGAAGTCACGAAAAGCTCTGTCCAAATCACGACCTATGCCAGCTATCAAGGAATGGTGGAGCGCATCATCGCTCCCTATTTCCGCAAGCGCGGCATCAAGCTGGTAGACCTGAAAGCCACCGATTTGCAGGATTTCTATACCAAACAGCTTGAACGGGTCAAGGCAAATTCGGTGATCCATTACCATGCAAACATCCACAAGGCATTGAAGTATGCGGTCAAGATCGACCTGATCCCCACCAATCCGGCAGATAAGGTCGAGCGTCCGAAGAAGAATGCGTTCAAGGGCAGCTATTACAGTGCCGAAGAGATCCATGCTTTGACGGAGGTCGCAGAGGGCACCAAGCTGGAGATCCCGGTTCTGCTGGCATCCTTCTACGGCCTGCGCCGCAGCGAGGTACTGGGTCTGAAATGGGATGCCATCGACTTTGAAGCCAACACGTTGGAGATCAAGCACATCGTCACGCAGGCATCCATCGACGGCAAAAAGGTTCTGGTGCAGGCTGACCGTGCAAAAACGAAGTCCAGCCTGCGGACGCTGCCCCTTGTGCCGCCCATCCGTGACCGCCTTCTGATGCTGAAAGGTCAGCAGGACACCTACCGCCGCCTGTGCGGTAAAAGCTACAACCGGGATTATCTGGGCTATCTGTGTGTGGACGAGATCGGGAACATCATCCGCCCCAACTACGTTTCCGAGCAGTTCCCGAAGCTGTTGGAGAAAAACGGTCTGCGTCCTATCCGCTTTCATGACCTGCGTCATAGCTGCGCCAGCCTTCTTCTGGCAAACGGCGTTCCCATGAAGCAGATTCAGGAATGGCTGGGTCACAGCGACTTCTCCACCACCGCCAATATTTACGCCCACCTCGATTACGCTTCCAAGCTCTCGTCTGCACAGGCGATGCTGGAGGGGCTGGGCTATGGCAATGCGTCAGCATGATGCCATACGCCCACAAGACAGGGTGGACGGGCGATGTTCCGGCAAAAAAGAATGGACAGACGAATAAAATTCATCTGTCCATTCGATTTGGCGGAGCATCAGGGAGTCGAACCCTGGCACCGGTCTCCCGGCCTATCGCATTTCGAGTGCGACCTCTTACGACCACTTGAGTAATGCTCCAGATATTAAATTTTAGAATGCGCCGTGCATTCTGGGAAAACTTTGGAGAGAATTGCAGGAGAGAACGCCAGAAAATCGTTCCCTCACGAAGTCGGAAAACCCGCATGAAACCTAGCAAAACCGGAAAACCACTTCCAAAAAGCCAGTTAGATTTCGAGTCGTTCTCGTTACGACCGCTTCGATACATCTCCAAGTATATTTTCATGGCAAATTTACGATTTGTATATTGCAAATCAGCCTTGAAACTTGGAACAGTTGCTGTTAGAATATTGTTAGAAAACGCATCGTTCAGACAGGCTTTGAAGCCTGTCAGGACATCAAAATTGGCGTTCCCTCGTGTGATATGGAGACATCCGGCGAAGCATCCACTTGGATTTCGAGTCGTTCTCGTTACGACCACTTCGATACATCTCCATATTCATAGCTATATAATTATAGCAAAAAGCCACCGTTCCGTCAACACTTTCTGCCGGAGGAGCCCACAGCGCCAAAGAGGCCCTCTGGTCAGGGATGAGCGGAAGCCGCTGCCTCCCTCTGTGGGGTGGGGCACCCTTCCTTTCCTCTCTGCGTCCGGGGCATTCTTTTTCATGCTGTACTGTCTACTTTACCGAACGGGCCAGTATTTAGTAAAATCGGTAGGAATCATCGTCGTGGTATTTTCAACAAAATTATTACTTATTTTCGACCAAAAGTATTGTAACAAACTCCTCCCCCCCTCTGATGTGCTATACTGAAATCAACAACCGGCCTGTTTCCGGCATTTCTTCTGCCATACAGGCCGCCGAAACAAAGAAGAAAACCAGAAGGAGCAGTATCGATGAGAGAGATCATTTCCTTGAACGAAAACTGGACCCTGTCCTTCCCCAAGGGCGAGCGTCCCACCGAGCAGGTCACCCTGCCCCACACCTGGAACGCTGTGGACGGCATGGACGGCAACGGCAGCTATCTGCGCACCACCGGTGTCTACACCCGCACCTTTACCCAGCCCAAGCAGCCTCTGGCTGGCGGCCGCACCTACGTTGAGGTGCTGGCAGCTGCTCTGGCCGCAACCGTGAAGGTCAACGGCCAGGTGGCAACCACCCACGAGGGCGGCTTCTCCATCTTCCGTGCCGATGTCACCGACCTGTGCCACGAGGGCGACAACGAGCTGACCATCGAGGTCTCCAACGAGGACACCCCCTCCATGTACCCCGCTTCCGCCGACTTCACCTTCTACGGCGGCCTGTACCGCGGCGTGAACCTGATCAGCGTGCCCGGCACCCACTTTGACCTGGACTACTTCGGCGGCCCCGGCATCAAGGTCACCCCCAAGCCCACCGAGGACGGCGGTGCCACCTTTGAGATCGAGAGCTGGGTCACCAACGGCGAAGAGGCCTATACCGTGATGTACAGCATCGAGGACTGCTACGGCAACGAAGTTGCTTCCGGCGTGCGCCCCTCGCGACAGCACCAAGGTCACCCTGTACGTTCCCGACTGCCCAGCTGTGGAGCATGGACGAGCCCAACCTGTACACCGTGACCGCCCGCCTGCAGAAGAACAACGAGACCTTTGACGAGATCTACGCCAACGTGGGTGTCCGCAGCTATACTGTGACCCCGAACGACGGCTTCTCCATCAACGGCGTGCCCACCCCGCTGCGCGGCGTGGCTCGCCATCAGGATCGTCTGTACAAGGGCAACGCCCTGACCGCTGAGGATCACTACGAGGATGCCATGCTCATCAAGGAGCTGGGTGCCAACACCATCCGTCTGGCCCACTATCAGCACAGCCAGGACTTCTACGACGCATGTGACGAGCTGGGCTTCGCCGTCTGGGCTGAGATCCCCTTCATCAGCGTCTTTAAGAAGGATCCCTCCGCTCACCAGAACTGCCGTCACCAGATGACCGAACTGATCATCCAGAACTACAACCACCCCTCCATCATGTTCTGGGGCCTGTCCAACGAGATCCTCATCGGCGGCATCTGCCAGGAGCTGGTGGACAACCACCACGACCTGCAGAAGCTGGTGCGTGAGCTGGATCCCACCCGTCTCACCACCATTGCCCACGTCTCCAACACCCCTGTTGACGGCCCCATGCATCACATTACCGATGTAGAGAGCTACAACCACTACTTCGGCTGGTACGGCGGCAAGATGGAGCAGAACGGCCCCTGGCTGGACAAGTTCCACGCCGAGCACCCCGACATCTGCATCGGCATCTCCGAGTACGGCACCGAGGCATCATCAACTGGCACAGCAACGACTCCCCAGTGCAAGGACTACACCGAGGAGTATCAGGCACTGTACCACGAGCATCTGGCTCAGGTGTTCGAGGATCGTCCCTGGGTGTGGGCTACCCACTGCTGGAACATGTTCGACTTTGGCTGTGCTGCCCGCCACGAGGGCGGCGTTGCAGGCCGCAACAACAAGGGCCTGATGACCATTGACCGCAAGACCAAGAAGGACAGCTACTTTGTCTACCAGGCATACTGGTCCAAGCTGCCCATGGTCCACATCGCCGGCCGCCGCCATGCACAGCGCGCAGGCGAGACCACCGAGATCAAGGTCTACTCCAACCAGGACACCGTTGTGCTGTACGTCAACGGCAAGGAAGTCGGCCAGCAGACTGCACACCGCGTGTTCAAGTTCAATGTTGCTCTGGAAGAGGGCTTCAACACCATCCTGGCCGTTGCCGGTGACGTGAAGGATTCCATCACGCTGGAAAAGGTCGAGAAGGAGCCTGATTACTACACCCTGCCTGAGTTCAACGAGCGTCAGGAGGGCGTTGCCAACTGGTTCAAGCAGGTCGGCAGCCTGGATCTGAAGGCTCCGATGGAGTTCCCCGAGGGCTATTACAGCATCAAGGACAACATGGAGGATCTCTCCAAGAACGAAGAGGCTCTGGCTCTCGCCACCAGGGCTGTCAAGCTGGCTACCAACTTTGACATCAAGCCCGGCGTTGGCATGTGGGATATGATGAAGCGCATGACCCCTGAGGCTATGGCTAAGATGATCAACATGCCCGATGGCTTTATCGAGAGCCTGAACGCACAGCTGATCAAGATCAAGAAGTAAGTACTTCCTGCATCTGAACACCAAAAACGAACGAACCGCCCCGGCACTGCACAAAGCAGCCCTGCCGGGGCGGTTTTTATATGCGGCAAATGGCAAGATGAATCAGGCCGCCGAGATGGTCAATTTCAAGCCCAGCTGCTGGAAGATCTTCAGCAGGGTATCCAGATTGGGCATCGTCTTAAAGGATTCGATCCGTGCCACCGAGGATTGCGGAATGCCGCACCTCGCTGCCAGCTCCCGCTGGCTCAATCCCATCGCATTGCGCTGCTCTACCATTGCTTTCACGATTGCAGACATTGCTTCCGCTTCCCGGATATCCTTTGCAATTTCCGGGTCAGCAGCTGCCACATGCTCCTTATAATCGTTCCAGGTCCTCATATTCACTCACCCTTTCTTGCAAGCCAATCATCACGTTCCGCTTTTGCTCGTTCAATTTCACGCCGCGGCGTTTTTTGCGATTTCTTCCGAAACTGGTGCAGCAGCACAAACCGGTCGCCCCGCCAACAGAAGTAGAATACCCGGTTATTTCCCGGACGCAGCTCCCAGATGCCATCCATCAGATGCTTCGTCACATTCTCGGAAAGCCGTGTTCCGTTGTCCTGCAGCAGCTGGATATACAACACGATCTGTTTATACTGTATTCGCGCATCCTTATTGGATGCGCTTTTTATCCGCAGCTCTTCCAAAAAGTCCCACAGTTCGGAAACGCCTCTGTCGTTCTCGTAAAATTCGACTGTATACATTCATGTTCCTCTTCTATGTGCGGCTTATCCCTCAGCCTTATGATAGCACATTTGCTATCAGCCGTCAATCTATTTTCTCATCTCCCACACTCTCTTGCAAACCAAAAGGGCCCTGCGGCATTTGCAGGGCCCTTTCGGTTATGGGAGATCATGAAATATCAAAGCGGTGGCAGCCGCAGGGACATCGGGGAGTGGAACCGGCTCATTTTATTGTGGCACAGCCGGAGCTCCATACCATACGATCTCAGCCTGCGGCTCAGCGCTTTTTGCTGCGCTTCTTCTTGCGCGGGGCAGAGCGGGCAGGGTTCTGGGTGGGAACAGAATCATTGGAGTGCTTCTGCTCCATCCGATATCTGACGTAATTGGGAATCACGACCGCGATCACGATCAGCAGGATCCAGACCAGGATGCTGGGCTGCTCGTGGTTGGTGTTGAACAGAAACTGCATGACATTATCCATAGGGTGTTTTCCTTTCCGGCCCAGCAGGCCGCCAGAGGGCTTTTTACAGCCAGATGTTGCCGTCCTCGTCCGGTTTCATGGGCACGGCAATGATGAAGTCCACGATGGTCATAGCGGCAGAGAAACCACTCCAGAAGGTTGCCAGATACAGCAGGCCCAGCACCGGGCGCTTGGCATAGAACTGGTGGGCACCAAACGCCCCCAGAATGCACAGGCGCATATACTTCTTGCGGCTGACACAGTGCTTTTCACGGTGTTCTCTCCAGTATAACAGGTGGTCGATGGTGTTCCAGATGATCCCATGATCCGGGTCCTTTACCCACTGTGTCTTTTCTTCCATTTACGATGTACCTCTTGTCTGAATTTTGTTCCAAAAGCAGAAAACCGCCCGCCGCAAGGGCGAGCGGTTTTTCTATTTGATTTTACAGGTTTCCGCAGAAAATTGCAAGTACCAATTAGGCGTTCTCAGCCATGGTCTTCATCTTGATCTGAGCGACCTCATCCTGGATCTCAGCCATCTTCTCCTTGGTCAGGGGATAGAACTTCATAGCGATCAGGTTGCAGACCAGGCCCAGCATGATCATGCCGTAAGCGCAGAAGACAACGCCGCCGCGCAGGCCCGGGGTAACAGGGTCACCCATAACGGGGTTGTGGTCGGTGAAGCCGCACATGCTGAACATGATACCGGCGACCATGGGAGCGAAAGAGGAGACCAGCTTATCCACGAAGCTGAACAGGGTGCCCATCAGGCCGGGGACGTACTTGCCGGTACGGTAGACTTCGTAGTCGGCGCAGTCAGCGGTCATGGGGATAACGATGTTACCGGAGATCCCCTGGAAACCAGCAGTGATGATGGTAAAGACCAGATAGATGATCAGGAAGTAGCCCCAGTTCAGAGCACCAGTCTCGGGGTTGGAGGTCATAGTGGTAGGATCACCGAACAGCCACAGAGCTGCCAGGATACCATTGGTGATCAGACCGCCCACAGAACCGATCAACATAGCCTTGCGCTGACCCAGACGGGTAGCAAAGAAGCTGATGAACAGGAAGCACACGATGGTGCTGGGGATGGTCACCAGACCGGTAACATTACTCTGCAGCAGGTTGGAACCGGCGATGCAGGCGAACATGGCGACCATGACGGCGCTGGACTTTGCAGAAGAACCCAGCTTATCGGTAGATGCGGACAGGACCAGCATCTGAATGGCGCGGTTGTTCTTCAGGGTATCCCAGTAATCCTTCAGGCCGACCTTGACAGGTTTGCCGGTGCCGAAGAACTCGGAACGATCCTTGGGAGCGATGGAGATCACAGCGATGGTGGTGAAGATCGCAGACATGATGGCGGTCATCTTCCACAGGGTGTCAAAGAACTCCAGAGATGCGTAACCGCCCACATCGTTGTAGCTGTTGGCGATACGGGGAATGATGATGCCCAGGATAGCAAACACCAAGGTGTTATACACACCGTCGAAAGAAGCGAACATGGGGCGCTGTTTGGGATCGTTGGTCACACAAGACTGAGCGGACTTGGTAACGACACACTGGCAGGTGTAGCCCAGGTAGTAGACCATCAGAACGACCACATAGAAGGGGAAGCGCACGCCCTGAGGCAGCTTGTGGGTCACATGGAATGCGACCCAGCTGGTGACGCACAGGATGATCTGACCGATCACGATGAACGGGCGGTTCTTGCCGAACTTTCCGTTGGTCTTATCGACCATGAAGCCGACGAACGGGTCAGTGACACCGTCCCAGATACGCATCATCATGGTCAGGGAAGAAGCGACCATCATGCCAACGCCGACCCAGCCCATCAGGTAGTAGGTGGCGTAGTTCATCATCATCAGATAAACGTTGGTTGCGGTGTTATTCAGCGCGTAGCCTGCGATACGCCACAGGGGAACGCGGTGGATGCCGTTGTGCTCATAGTCCTTATCATAGAACTTATCCGGCAGACTTCTGGTTTTTGCCATTTCATTCTCTCCTTTGTTCACACAGGAACATTCTCCGTTTTCTCCATGGGGCTTACAGCTGCCACTGCGTACCAGCCCGTCCGGAACTTTTATGTCTATATTATGAACGTTTTTTTATATATCTGTTAGTAATATTTTAAGGTAAAACAGGTCATTCTTACGATTATGGGAAAAATTTCACTAACGTGAAAAAATCTATTGTGCTTATTGCACAATCAATTGATATACTAGTATAGCACAACGCCAGTTAGCTGCCACTATGTTCTGCGCCGGAGAACGGGCCTGCAAACGCCAAAAAGGGCCCACGGCAAATGCCGCAGGCCCTTTCTGGCGCTAGGAGGTAAATGAATGAATAGAGGAAGATGTCAGATCAGGATGTCGCCGTTCTCATCGGCATGCATGGGCAGTGCAATGAGAAGGTCGGTCACGCAGAGGAAGAAGGGCACCACGCTCCAGAAGAACAGGGTGTAGAAGGCCGCCAGCGCATACCGCTTTTCATAGTAGCGGTGGCCGCCGCACCAGCCCAGAAACAGGCAGAGCAGAAGGTACTTCTTTTTGTTCACCTTGTGCCTTACGCGGTTCTTTTTCCAATCGTGATACTTACCAATGAGGCCCGGGCTCTTCTCCTTTTCGAGATCGATGCCGGCTTCCAGCTTGGCATCCTGCAGCGCCAGCTCCGCCTTGATAAAGTCATCCCGGGTCAGCTCCTCGCCGGTCTCCAGCTTGTGGAACACATCGTCCGTTACCTGCTGGCGGCTGCCGGTGCCGTAATAGCCGGTGCTCCAATCGTCCTTTTCCTCGTCGTAGTGCTCCACATCGCCCAGCAGCTCGCCGGTGGTGGGGGCCTTTTCCGGGGCCTCAGCGGAGGGGGCCGGGGTGATCTCAGGGGTCTGGTTCAGCTTGTTTTCTTCTGCCATAGTGGTATTCCTTCCGGGTCTCAGGGCATCAGAAAGTCCTGCGGCAGAGGATGGCCCGCCGCAGGACATTTCCGGTTACGATGCAGGACAGCGGCGCTGTCCCGGATTCAAAATTTCCGCAGGGAGATGGTTGGCCTTAAGCCTGCTTTGCAGCAGCCTCAGCCTTGATGCGGCCGATCTCAGCCTGGATCTCTGCCATCTTCTCCTTGGTCAGGGGATAGAAGTGCATGGCAACAACGTTGCACAGCCAGCCAACGATGGGCAGCAGGACGAAGCAGCCGATGGTTGCCCAGAAGATGCCGTCAGAGTACGGAGTCATGGTGTCGGGCAGAGCGTCCTTGAAGCCGGCCACGGAGTAGAACAGGGCCACCAGAGTGGCTGCCAGAGAGGAGATCAGCTTATCCACGAAGCTGAACAGGGTGCCCATCAGGCCGGGAACGTACTTACCGGTACGATAGACCTCGTAGTCAGCGCAGTCAGCGGTCATGGTGATAACGATGGAGGAGGACAGTGCCTGCACGCCGGACCATGCGATGACCAGCAGCACGAAGATCAAAGCGGTGGTGGTCCAGCCGGTGAACAGGGTGCCCCAGGTGTCAGGACGGATCAGGCGGAATGCGGGCAGAGAGAACTTGGAAGCATCGCCCTTGGGGTTGAAGAAGAACAGGAACAGGGTGATGGCGATGGAGCCGATGATGCCGCCCCAGGTACCCACCAGCATGGATGCCTTCTGGCCCATCTGACGAGCGATCTTGTTCATCAGCAGCAGAGAAATCAGGCAGATGGGGATAGAGGTGATCTGAGAGTAGCTGGAGAATGCGGCATAGTTGCCGAAGATGATGCCGAACAGGCAGATCATAACGGTAGCGTTGCTCTTGGTGGACATGAACAGCTTATCGGTAGATGCGGAGACCACCAGCATCTGGATGGCACGGTTGTGAGCCAGGGTGTCAACGTAATCCTTGATGCCGACCTTCTGGGTGGTGCCCAGACCGAAGTACTTCGGATTGTCCTTACGCCACAGGGCGATGATGGCGCAGACTGCAAAGACAGCGGACAGGCCGCCGAACATCAGCTGCATGGTGGTGAACAGGCCGGGGTTGTAGAAAGCAGACAGGCTGCCGCCGGACTTCTCCACGATGCCTGCCAGAGCAGGGTTCTGTGCCACCAGAGAAGCGATCTCGGCAGCGTTGGCCTCGGCAGTCAGGGTGAACTTGGGCACCAGGACATCGGTGACAATGATGGGGAACATGATGTTCATCAGAACAATGTTATACACAGTATCGCACATTGCGAAGATGGGGCGCTGCTTGGGATCGTTGGTCAGGCAGGTCTGAGCAGACTTGGTGACAACGCACTGGCAGGTGTAGCCAATGATGTAGATCATGTAGATGATGATGAACGCAATAAAGCGGACACCAGTGCCCATCTTGGGGATGAAGTTGAACATCACGAAGGTGGTGGCGAACATGATGATCTGACCGATAACGATGAACGGACGATTTTTGCCGAACTTGCCGTTGGTCTTATCGACCATCATACCAACGAACGGGTCGGTGACACCGTCCCAGACACGCATGATGGTAACAATAGAACCGGCCAGCACGGATGCCAGACCGACGATACCGATCAGGAAGTAGCTGATGTAACCGACCACGACCATGTAGGTGTTGGTGGAGGTGTTGTTCAGAGCGTACATCATGATCTCCCACATTTTCGCTCTGTGGATGCCGTTTTCTTCAAGCGGCTGTTTGACCTTTGCCATAGAGAAGCTCTCCTTTCAATTCTGCGGCCGGTGTGCTGCCACTCACTCCGGCCTTTCATTCGGTCCCCCGTGGGCTGCGGCTGCCACATCGCGAACCGGGGGATTTTTATGTATACATTATGAACTATCCCTCAAATTTCTGTTAGTAAAATTTTGTGGGAAAACAGGACAATTTTACTCTCCTTGGGCGAAATCAACAGTTTTAAAAAACAGCGTTCGTCATTTTGCACATGATTGCAAGATACTAGTACAGCACATTCCACAAAACAGACTTGTATTCCAACTGCACACAAAAAAGAATACAAGGAAAGTGCGGAAATATCCAAAAATTTTTCTAGTTGTTCCGCGCGGCGGCCTCTTATAATAGGTATAGCATCTGCGGCTCTGTGGCATGGGCCGCTGCGTTCAAAAGAAAAGGAGAAAACACTATGGCAGTGAAAGCATCCGAGCGTGTAAAGCGCTACCAGAACCCCAACGGCCCCACCATCAGCACCGTGGAGCGCAAGGTCATCGAGCAGGACGGCCTGTATTTCAAGGACATCGACGGCACCGGCACCGTCAGCGCAGTCAACGACTGGCGCCTGACCCCGGCTGAGCGCGCCGAGGCCTATGTCAAGGTTCTGACCACCAGCGAGAAGATCGGCCAGATCTTCACCTCCGACTGGCGCATGGGCCCCAAGTATCCTTCCCCCCGTCTGGCCGCCAACGGCCACAAGCCCGTGGCGGACGAGAGCGGCCTGCTGGACGAGGCACCCGTGAACGTCTCCGACAGCATCTTCGGCTCCCAGTCCCTGCCCAGCACCTCTGACATGGTCAAGAAGAGCTTCAACCGCCATGTCATCCTGCGCGAGAGCCCCACGCCCGAGGATCTGGCAGATTACCTGAACCAGCTGCAGTACCTGACCGAGACCTGCGATCACTTTGTTCCCATGCAGGTCATGTCCAACAGCCGCAACGAGAACGGTGAGGTCGTGTTCGGCATGAACGATGCCACCGGCGTGTTTGCCACCTATCCCGGCACCCTGGGCATTGCTGCCGCCGTCAAGGGCACCGCACGCATCGACATCATCGACAAGTTTGCCGACACCATCCGCCGCGAGTGGAACGCCTGCGGCCTGAAGAAGGGCTACATGTACATGGCCGACTGCGTCACCGACCCCCGTTGGCAGCGCACCTTCGGCACCTTTGGCGAGGACCCCGAGCTCATTGAGGAGATCTTCGACCACCTGATCCCCGGCATCCAGGGCGGCAGCAACGGCGTTACCCCCGAGGGTGTTTCCATGACCGTGAAGCACTTCCCCGGCGGCGGTGCCCGCGAGAACGGCTTTGATCCCCACTATGCAGCAGGCCAGTGGAACATCTACGCCACCCCCGGCTCCCTGCAGAAGTACCACATCCCGGCATTCCGTGCAGCCATCCGCCACAATGCCGAATCCATCATGCCCTACTACTCCAAGCCCAGCGCCGAGAAGAGCGCTCCGCAGGAGGACTTCAACGGCGACCCCATCGAGCTCCAGCCCTACGGCTTTGCCTACAACAAGGTGTTCATCGACGGCCTGCTGCGCGGCCAGATGGGCTTCAAGGGCTACATCAACTCCGACACCGGCATTGTTCACAACATGTGCTGGGGCGTTGACATGCTGGACGAGCCTGAGCGCATCGGCTATGCCGTCACCCAGAGCGGCGTGGACCTGATCTCCGGCCTGCTGGACAACGAGCTGGGCGAGGAGAGCTACGCCCGCGGCACCAACGACTACTACGACACCCACGCGGTGCCCGCCGGCTTCAAGAAGGAAGATCTGGTGCTGACCGATGCCAGCCTGAACCGCGCTGTCAGCCGCACCCTGACCGAGCTGTTCCGTCAGGGCATGTTCGAGGACACCTACGCCAACCCCAAGAAGGCCGCCGAGGTCGTTGCCACCAAGGCCGACTGGGAGGAAGCTTCCCGCGTGCACCGCGAGTCCGTTGTCCTGCTGAAGAACGACGGCACCCTGCCCCTGAAGGACGGCACCAAGGTCTACGCTGAGGCCTTTGGCAAGAGCGCCGAGGCCGGTGAGGCCGCCACCAAGGCCCTGCGCGAGATGCTGGGCAATGTCACTCTGGTGGACACCCCCGATGAGGCCCAGGTGGCCCTGCTGATGGTCAGCCCCCAGTCCGGTGCATACTTCAACGCCACCCCGGGCTACCTGGAGCTGGACATCTGCGAGGACAAGACGGTCTGCAACGTGGATGAGAGCGGCAAGCCCACCACCGAGACCCACAAGGAGACCACTCTGGTGGGCGCAAACCGTCTGGCCGGTATCGCTGCTGCGGTCCACGCACACGGCGGCAAGGTCGTTTCCAACATCAACTGCCCGCTGGCCTGGGAGGTCGGCAATGTGGAGAAGGTCTCCGATGCTCTGACCGTCGGCTTTGACACCTACCCCTCCGCAACGCTGGATGTGATGTTCGGCCGCTTTGCTCCCGTTGGCAAGCTGCCCCTGACCCTGCCCAAGGGCGACGAGGTGCTGGCTGTGAACGCGGACGGTGTCTGCATCAGCCCCAACGACGTGCCCGGCTTTGCAAAGGATGCCTACATGCCCGACAGCATGAAGGACGAGAACGGCAAGGCTTACGCCTACCGTGATGCCGCAGGCAACTACTACGAGATGAACTTCGGCCTGACGTTCTGAGGGAAGCCCTCTCCGTCTCGCTCAAACCAAAGGAGACACTTTTAATGGCACAAACGCAGAAAAAACAGCAGGATATGGGCACGGGTGACGTGAAAAAGCTCCTGCTTCAGCTGATGATCCCTGCCGTTGTGGCGCAGGTGGTCAACCTGCTGTACAACATCGTGGACCGCATCTACATCGGCCACATCCCGGGGATCGGCGCGGCGGCTCTGACCGGCGTGGGCCTGTTTACCCCCATCCTGATGCTTCTGAACGCCTTTGCCATGCTCATCGGCTCCGGCGGCGCGCCCCGCACCGCCATCGCCATGGGCCAGGGCGACAAGAAGCAGGCAGAAAAGATCGTCAGCAACAGCTTTACCATGCTGCTGCTCTTCTCGGTCGTCCTGACCATCGTCTTTTACGCCGCCGCACCCACCCTGCTGCGGCTGTTTGGTGCCAGTGACACCACCCTGCCCTACGCCCTGACTTACAGCCGCATCTACATTCTGGGCACCATCTGCGTGCTGATCGTGCTTGGCATGAACACCTTCATCACTGCGCAGGGCTTTGCCAAGATCAGTATGCTGACCACCGTTATCGGCGCGGTCATCAACATCGTGCTGGACCCCATCCTCATCTTCGGGCTGGGCATGGGCGTAAAGGGTGCTGCCATTGCCACCGTGCTGAGCCAGGCAGTGGGTGCCATCTGGGTCATCCGCTTCCTCACCGGCCCCAAGACCATCCTCAAGATCCGCAAAGAGGACATGAAGCTGGAAGGGAAGATCATCATGCCCGTGCTGGCACTGGGCATTTCCACCTTCGTCATGCTCTCCACCGAGAGCCTGCTGTCCATCAGCTTCAGCTCCAGCCTGGCCCGCTACGGCGGTGACGTGGCCGTGGGTGCCATGACCGTGATCACCAGCGCCTCCCAGCTGTGCACCATGCCCATCTCGGGCATCTGCCAGGGCGGCCAGCCTGTGATGAGCTTCAACTTCGGTGCGGGCAAGAAGGACCGCGTCAAGCAGGCGTTCCGCTTCCAGCTGACCCTCTGCCTGGGCTACACCACCATCTTCTGGCTGCTGATGATGCTGGTTCCCGGTGCAGTGGCCGGCATCTTCACCTCGGATGCCTCCCTGATCGATTACACCACCTGGGCCATGCGCATCTACATGGCGGGCATCTTCTCCACCGGTGTTCAGATCGCCTGCCAGCAGAGCTTTATGGCGCTGGGTCAGGCCAAGGTCAGCCTGCTGCTGGCCTGCCTGCGCAAGCTCATCCTGCTCATCCCTCTCATCTTCATCCTGCCCCATGTGGTCGCGAACCCCGTGTTCGGCGTGTTCCTTGCCGAGCCCGTCAGTGACATCATCGCCGCTGCCGTGACCGCCACCACCTTCTTCCTCCAGTTCAATAAGATCCTGGACAAGGGCGCTGGCAGGGTCTGATGAGGGCCCCGGCCTGAGCCGCAGACCCTGAGAGAAACCATAAGAACCCCGGAGCTGCAGTTTCCTGCAGCTCCGGGGTTCTTTCTCGTTTTTACAGACCGGCCAGCAGGATGGCCAGCACGGCTTTCTGCACATGGAGGCGGTTCTCCGCTTCGGCGAAGATCTCGTCGGCGTGTTCTTCAAAGACAGCGGTGGAGATCTCCTCGCCCCGGTGCGCAGGCAGGCAGTGGAGGAGCATGGCATCGGGCTTTGCCCCCTCATCAGCCTGCTGGTCACCTGAAAGCCCGCGAAATCCCGCAGACGGCGCTCACTCTCGGGGGTGCCGGGGGCCGTATTCCATGCGGCGGTCACCACCACATCGGCATCCTTCACACCCTCGGCGGGGTCGGTAAGCAGGTGAAACTTTTCGCCATACTTGTGGGCGAACATCAGCACGTCGGCGGCGGGGCGGTAGCCCTCGGGGCAGACGCAGGTCACACGCATCCCTGCCAGCAGGCCGCCTACGATGAGGCTGTTTGCCATGCTGCAGCCATCCCCGATGAAGCAGAGCTTCTGGCCCTCCAGCGTGCCCCGGCGCTCCCGGATGGTCATCAGGTCGGCCAGCACCTGGCAGGGATGGGCGTAGTCAGTCAGGCCGTTGATGACCGGGACCCCGGCCAGCTCGGCAAACTCTTCCAGATCGCTCTGACGGTAGGTGCGCCAGACCACGCAGTCGTAGTAGCGGCCCAGCACCCGGGCGGTGTCCTTGAGGGGCTCGCCCCGGCCGGACTGCAGCTCGGTGGCGGCGTTCATGTAGTTGCCCAGACCGCCCAGCTGGTAGACACCCACCTCAAAGCTGGTGCGGGTGCGGGTGGAATTTTTGGAGAACATCAGCGCCACGCTCCTGCCCTTGAGCAGCGCCGGGGTCGTCCCGGCCTTCTGCTCTGCCTTGAGCTCCTCCGCCACATCAAGGATGTGGTGGAGCTCAGCGGGGGAGAGGTCGCTCATTTTCAGCAGATGTTTCATGCCTGCTCCTTTGGAGCCTTCTGCTCCATCTCGGTCAGCACCTCGTTCTAGGATGCCCAGAGCCTTTTCCACATCGTGGGCGGTCAGGGTCAGCGGGGGCAGCAGGCGCAGGCGGCTCTTGGCCGTGAGCACCAGCAGGCCCTTTTCGCGGCAGGCGGCCAGCACGTCAGCGGCCTTGATGCCCTCGAGAAACTCGATGCCGACCATCAGGCCGATGCCCGAGAGGCTCCTGACACGGGGCAGCTTTTCCAGACCGGCGCGCAGCTGGACAGCCCGCTCGTTGACGTTGGCGAGGAAGCTGGCGTCCATCCGGTCCACGACGACATTCGCACCGGCGCAGACCACCGGGTTGCCGCCAAAGGTGGAACCGTGGCTGCCGGGGCCCATGCCCTCGGCGGTCTTTTCGTTCAGCAGAACGGCACCGATGGGCAGGCCGCCGCCCAGGCCCTTGGCCAGCGTGACGATATCGGGCTTGAGGTTGTAGTGCTCACAGCACAGGAAGGTGCCGGTGCGGCCCACGCCGGTCTGCACCTCGTCCACAATGAGGACAAGATCCTTTTCATCACAGAGGGCGCGCACAGCCTGCACATACTCAGGGTCCAGCGCCATCACACCGCCCTCGCCCTGGATCAGCTCCAGCATAATGGCGCAGGTATGGCGGTCCACCAGTTCCCGGAGGCCCTCGATGTCACCGGCGGTGGTATAGACAAAGCCCTCGTTGAAGGGGCCAAAGTAGTTGTGGAACACCTCCTGACCGGTGGCGGTCAGGGTAGCAATGGTGCGGCCATGGAAGCTGTTGACCAGCGTGATCACAACATCGCGGCCCTTGCCGTAGTGATCAAAGCTGTACTTGCGGGCAGCCTTGATGGCACCCTCGTTGGCCTCGGCACCGGAATTTCCAAAGAACACTCGGCTCATGCCGGTGCGCTTGCACAGCTTTTTGGCCAGCTTGCCGCAGGGGGCAGTGTAATAGAGGTTGGAGGTGTGCTGCAGCTTGTGGGCCTGCTCGGAAACGGCCTCGGCCCAGGTCAGGTCGCAGTAGCCCAGGCTGTTCACGCCGATGCCGCTGGTGAAATCCAGATACTTCTGGCCCTCGGGGCCCTCGGCATACAGGCCGTGGCCCTTTTCCAGTGCAATGGGGTTGCGGTTATAGGTGTGCAGGACATATTCGTTGTCCCGCTTGATGACTTTTTCGGAATCCATAGATATACCCTCCTTGGTTAGCGTCCTCGCCCTCTCAGTCTCGCATTCGCTCGCCAGCTCCCCCAAAGGGGGAGCCTATTCATCTTTATTATATCGCCCGATATAATTTTCAGCAAGCCTTATTCCTGATGGCTGCGGCGGTAGAACCGGGTGCCGGAGCCCCGGTTGGAGAACAGCTCCAGCAGGATGGAGTGGGGCACGCGGCCATCGATGATGACCGCCTCGTGGACTCCCTGATAGATGGCATCGGCCATGCCGCCGATCTTGGGGATCATGCCGCCCGCAATGATGCCGGCAGCCTTGTAGCCCTCGATCTCGCTGACCTCCACCTCGGGGATGAGGGTGGTCTCATCGTCCTTATCCCGCAGCAGGCCGGCGATATCGGTCATGGAGACCAGTTTCTCGGCCTTGAGGGCAATGGCGATCTGTGCGGCAGCGGTGTCGGCGTTGACGTTATAGGCCTGGCCCAGATCGTCCATGCCCACCGTTGCAATCACGGGGATATAGCCGCCGTCCAGCAGGGTAGAGATCAGGGTGGGGTCCACATGGATGATCTCGCCCACATGGCCCAGAGCAGGGTCCAGTTCGGTGCAGCGGAGCATCTGGCCGTCCATGCCGCACAGGCCCACGCCGCGGCCGCGCAGCTTTGCCACAAGGTCCTTGTTCACCTTACCGGCCAGCACCTGCTGGACGATCTCCATCGTGGCATCATCCGTCACCCGCAGACCGTTGTTGAAATGGCTCTCCACGCCGACTTTTTTCAGCATCTCGTTGATGGCCGGGCCGCCGCCGTGCACCAGCACCACCCGCACCCCCAGCAGGGTCAGGGTGACAAGGTCGTTCATCACGGCGTTTTTCAGCGTCTCGTTGATCATGGCGTTGCCGCCGTATTTGACGACGATACGCTGGCCGGCGAACTCCTCCAGCCAAGGCAGCGCGTTCAAGTAAGCACTTCTGCCTTCTGATCGGCGCGCAAATCGGTGTGCACGTCGAAATGGAACCCAGGTCCCTTCAATTCTGTAGCCAATTTTTCTCTTTTCTGCGACGCCGGCGACGCTATCGCTGCCGGCTGCTACAAACAGCCCACTGGGCTGTTTGTCAGCTTTCGTAGTCGGCGTTGATGTGGACGTATTCGTGGGTGAGGTCGTCGGTCCAGACGGTGGCCTCGGCGTCCGAGCCGGTGTTCAGGTCGATGTCGATGTGGACTTCGCGCGGGGTCATGTCGACCTCGCTGCGGTCGCGGCCGGCGCCGCCGTTCTCGCAGATGCGCACGCCGTTGACGTCCACGGTCACCTTGTTCGAATCGTAAGGCGCGACTTCAGGCGGCACAGTGCCCAGGGAGCTGACGATGCGGCCCCAGTTCGGATCGTTGCCGGAGATGGCGCACTTGAGCAGGTTCGAGGCGGCGACGGCACGACCACAGGCAAGTGCCGCGTCTTCGCTGGTGGCACCGGTGACGGTGATACGGATGTCGTGGGAGGCACCTTCGCCGTCGCCGATGATCTGGCGGGACAGGGATGCGCAGGCCTCACGCACCAGCTTGTTGAATTCGTCCTTGTCCGGTTCGATGCCAGAGGCACCGGAGGCGAGCAGCAGGACCGTGTCGTTGGTGGACATGCAGCCGTCCACGTCGATGCGGTTGAACGAATGTTCGGCAGCCACAGCGAGTGCGGCCTGCATCTGACCGGCGGAGACAACCGCATCGGTGGTGATGACGCACAGCATGGTGGCCAGCTGCGGGGCAATCATGCCCGAGCCCTTGACCATGCCGCCGATCTTCCAGCCGTTGGAGCCGGTCAGTTCGACCGTCTTCGGCTTGGTGTCGGTGGTCATGATGGCGTGGGAGGCGTCGGCACCGGCTTCGGCGGTGGCGGCAAGAGCCTCATGGGCACTCTTGGCACCAGCCAGCACGTTGTCCAACGGCAGCAGTTCACCG
>ENA-OQKK01000206-OQKK01000206.1-human-gut-metagenome-genome-assembly--contig:-NODE-206-length-19205-cov-3.335675_pt1 | contig 19205 bp, 18 predicted proteins | sample MGYA00242648_ERZ504797 | MGnify/ENA primary metagenome ERZ504797 (study PRJEB26092, sample SAMD00036412) | human gut metagenome | host: Homo sapiens | study: EMG produced TPA metagenomics assembly of... | reverse complement strand
TATTTCTTTACTTAATTTAATTTGATGAATATTATATTATCTCTCTATCTTGAACTCTGCTTGTTATCGTAAGTCTATCACTTCGGCATTTGGGAATTTCTTTTTATCAAACTTGAATGTCGCATTGTCCAGCGGCTGGTTGGTTTGGTAAGAAGTGACGATAATCTCATTTGCCGATTTATTACTTTGTTCTACCTTTATATATAAAGGCTGATATGTTTGGGAAACGAACAAGGTGATGGATGTGATATCCTGTTTATTCTCCGGAGTCAGTATCACTTCAAACCCCTGTTTGCCGTTACGGCTTTTGATCCCTGTATACTTATAATTATATCCGCTTTTGTAAATGGATAACAGTGCATAAGGATTGATGGTTTGCAACTCTTCCGGGGTAGGATTGCTCACATTCACTTCTTCGCTGCTTTCCAGATAACTCCATTGCGTTGTTCCGTCAAACCAGCTTTGTATTCCGCCACTGTTCAGATAGAACCGGTTGCCTTTTAGCAATAAGGTTCCATTTCCTGTCCCTCCAAAGGTGGCACGGATGCCTCCGGCCTGTTGCAGGGCATTGGCGGTTTTGTCCAATATCTCCCGTGCCTGTTTGTCCTTTTGTGCGGATAGGCTGACTGAAAGGAAAAGGATTAATACCAGTAAATATGTTCTTTTCATTTTTATCATAACATTATTAAACAACTTATTGTTGCAGATTGTTCAATTTCATTTCCAGGTCTGTTTCATCCATGCAGAGTACGTCACGCGCCTTGCTTCCTTGAGTGGGGCCAACAATTCCAGCTTTTTCCAGTTGGTCCATGATACGTCCCGCACGGTTATAGCCGATAGAGAACTTGCGTTGGATTAATGAGGTAGAGCCTTGCTGGTGAATCACGACCAGTCTGGCTGCGTCTTCAAACATAGGGTCTAACCGGTTCATGTCTACTTCGCCAACGCTGCTTTCACTCTCTTCGCCTACATATTCGGGCAACATGAATGCGGTGGTGTATCCTTGTTGTTTACTGATGTAATTGGCTATTTTTTCCACTTCAGGAGTATCCACGAATGCACATTGCACACGTACCGGATCATTACCTTGCAAGTAAAGCATATCTCCCTTACCAATCAGCTGTTGTGCTCCCGAACGGTCCAGAATAGTACGTGAGTCCATCATGGCAGCTACACGGAAGGCAACACGTGCCGGGAAGTTAGCTTTGATAGTACCGGTAATAATGTTCGTTGTCGGACGCTGGGTCGCGATAATGGCATGTATGCCTACTGCACGTGCCAACTGGGCGATACGGCAGATTGGTAATTCCACTTCCTTACCCGCAGTCATAATCAGGTCACCGAACTCATCAATGATAATCACTATGTAAGGCATGAAGCGGTGTCCTTTTTCCGGATTCAACTGCCGGTTGATGAATTTCGCGTTATATTCCTTAATATTACGGCAACCGGCTTTACGCAGCAAGTCGTATCGGCTGTCCATCTCTATACATAGTGAGTTCAAGGTTTGTACCACTTTGGTAACATCGGTGATAATCGCGTCTTCTCCATCCGGCAGCTTGGCCAGAAAATGCTTCTCAATCGGAGCATAGATAGCGAACTCCACCTTCTTGGGGTCTACAATTACAAACTTAAGTTCTGCCGGATGCTTCTTATATAATAAAGAGGTCACGATGGCATTTAATCCTACGGACTTACCCTGTCCGGTAGCGCCGGCTACCAACATATGGGGGGCTTTTGCCAAGTCCACCATAAAGACTTCGTTCGTAATGGTCTTGCCTAATGCCACAGGCAGCTCATAGGTGGTTTCTTGGAACTTTTTGCTGTTCAGGATGGATTTCATCGGTACAATGCGCGGATTGGCATTCGGAACCTCAATACCGATAGTGCCTTTGCCCGGTATCGGAGCAATGATGCGGATACCCAGTGCCGACAAACTTAATGCGATATCATCCTCCAAGTTCCTGATTTTAGAGATACGTACCCCCTCTGCCGGAGTAATTTCGTATAATGTGATGGTAGGACCTACACTTGCCTTGATGGAACTGATTTCAATACCGAAGCTACGTAAAACCTTGATGATGCGGTCTTTGTTGGCGTTTTGCTCTTCCATGTCAATATTAGGACCATCATCTTCATATTCATTTAGCAAATCCAGACTAGGGAATTTGTAGTTTTCCAAATCCAGACGAGGGTTGTATGGTGGAAGTACGGGACCTTTGTACGCCTCGTCTTCTTCATTTGTTTCTTCACTGATTGAAAAATCAGGTTCATCTGTATTTTCAACTTCCTCTTCTTCGTTTGTGTAGGCAGGTTCTTCTATCACTGCCGGTTCGGTAACCTGCTTGCTCTCAAAAGGGAAGGGCACTTGTTCTTCCACTTCCTCTTCTTTCTTTGTCGGCTGTTCTAATTCGAAATCTACGATAGCAGGACCGGGATTAGAGAATTCTTTCCTGGATTCTTCCTTCCGGGGAGCTTCTTTAATCGGATTTTCTTCAGTCGCAGAAATTGTTTGATCCTCTTTTTTCTTTCGTCTGAAGCTGGGACGCAGTGCTTTACGGATAACCAGTATGGTTTCGTTACTTAAATAGATAAAGAACAATAGTGCCGCTATGAACAGCAATAATCCCAAACCTGGAATCCCAATTTGTGAAATCAGCCAATTGCTTACATTATGTCCGTGCAATCCCCCCGGATAGATAAAACTATCCCCAAAGGTGCCGTCAAAAATAAATCCCAATGTGATAGAGAACCAGATGAGCAGGATAGAACAGGACATAAACCATTTCCAGATACGGAACTGGTAAGCTTTCATTAATTTCATACCCACTACGGCCAGGAATAAAATGATAAAATAAGCAGCTAAGCCGAAACATTCGTTTATAAGGAATTCGGCAAGTTGTGCACCGCGTGCTCCGGCGTAATTTTTTACATGATTGGCGGTTTGCATCAGTTCACCCGGCTGCTGATTATCCAAAATACTTTGGTCGGCGGCCCCCGTAAAGAAGAAAGAGGTAAATGCCAGTAACAGATAAACTGCAAAAATTACACTGATCAATCCGATTACAAAATGTGTGGTTTCGTTCTTTAAAAAAGCGGAGAATCGTTTGGTAGATACCTTTTTAGGCTCTGTCTCCTTATCTGATTTTTTCTTTGCCATAGGTCTTCGTTCTATTTATTATTTCGCAAATGTACATGAAAAACATTAATTATTGCCTTATTTAATCTCTTTTTTCTTAACTTTGCGATTCAATTTTAATGTTTATGGAAAAGTACAGTCAGGTGATATTTGACAAAAATACAGTAGAGTTTGTAACGGTAGCCGCCGAATTTTGTGGCTTTCTGGAACGTGCCCGTGATATGAAACGCTATGACTTTGTAGATACCGCCTTAAAAATACTTCCGTTGCTTTATTTGAAAGCGACTTTGTTGCCTCCGTGTGAGCCGATAGGAGAGGACGAACCCGAAACCTTCGTTACTGAAGAAGATTATGAACTGATACGTAGGGCTATAGCCGGTGTGTTAGGAGCCAAGGATGATTATCTGGAAGTGTTCTTGCCGGATATGGTGTACAGTGACACGCCCATCAAAAAATGTATTTCAGAGGATTTGGCAGATATCTATCAGGATTTGAAGGACTTTATCAGTGTGTTCCAACTGGGACTGAATGAGACGATGAACGATTCTTTAGTGGTCTGCAAGGAACATTTCAGAGAGTTTTGGGGACAACGGCTGGTAAACACTATGCGTGCTTTGCATGATGTGAAGTACAGCCCTGCCGATGATGGCGAGGAGGAAGAAATGGAAGATGAGAATTCATTATTATGAAACAAATAAAGAAAACGATTACTAAAGCCGAGATAGCAGCAATGCCCAAGGTGCTTTTTCCGGGACGCATCTTCGTGATTTATACCGAGAGTGAGGCCGAAAAAGCGGTAGCCTATTTGAAAGATCAACGCATAGTGGGAGTGGATACGGAAACACGCCCTTCTTTTAAACGCGGTACTACCCATAAGGTAGCTTTGTTGCAAATATCTACGCAAGATACCTGTTTCTTGTTTCGCCTGAACCGGATAGGTATGCCCGATTCTCTGCAAGAGTTTTTGATGAGCGATACCTTGAAGATAGGTTTGTCTCTGAAAGACGATTTTAACTCGTTGCGGAAACGTGAGGATGTGCATCCCGACCGGGGAAACTGGATAGAGTTACAGGACTATGTAGGACGATTCGGCATAGCTGACCGGAGTCTGCAAAAAATCTTCGCCAATTTGTTTGGCCAGAAGATTTCAAAAAGCCAGCGTCTTTCCAATTGGGAGGCGGATGTGCTCAGCGAGGGACAGAAACTATATGCAGCCACGGATGCGTGGGCTTGTGTGGAAATTTACAATTGCCTGACGGAATTGGAACGTACGGGCGGTTATGAGATAACAGAGGAAGAACCAATAGAAACAACAGTAAATACAAATGGCTTATAAGAAAGTATACCTGAAACCGGGTAAGGAAGAGTCGTTAAAGCGTTTTCATCCGTGGGTATTCTCCGGAGCTATCCAGCGCATTGAGGGAGAACCCGAAGAAGGCGAGATAGTGGATGTGTACACTTCGAAGAAAGAGTTTATAGCTTGCGGGCATTTCCAGATAGGAAGTATTGCCGTGCGCGTGCTCTCTTTCAAGGAAGGTGAGATTGATCATGAATTTTGGAAGCATAAACTGGAAGTGGCATACGATTTGCGCCGCAGTTTGGGTTTGGCCGGTAATCCTGCAAACAATACTTACCGTCTGGTTCATGGCGAAGGAGACAACTTGCCGGGCTTGATTATTGATGTATATGATCATACAGCTGTGATGCAGGCACATTCGGCCGGAATGCATGTTTACCGTATGGAGATAGCCGATGCCTTGTCCGAGGTGATGGGGGATGTAGTCCGGAACATTTATTATAAATCAGAAACCACATTGCCTTTCAAGGCGGATTTGGGACCGGAGAATGGTTTTATCAAGGGGGGAAGCTCCGAAAACATAGCGATGGAATACGGCTTGAAATTCCATGTGGATTGGCTGAAAGGTCAGAAAACAGGCTTTTTTGTGGATCAGCGTGAGAACCGCCATTTGTTGGAGCGTTATGCCAAAGGGCGTAATGTATTGAATATGTTCTGCTATACAGGAGGCTTCTCTTTCTATGCCATGCGTGGAGGCGCGAATCTGGTACATTCGGTAGACAGTTCGGCAAAAGCTATTGATCTTACCAATATGAACGTGGAATTAAATTTTCCGGGTGATACCCGTCATAAGGCGTATGCTGAGGATGCTTTTAAATACCTGGATCGTATGGGGGATCAATATGATTTGATAATTCTTGACCCTCCTGCATTTGCCAAACACAAGGATGCTCTCCGCAATGCATTGCGCGGCTATACGAAATTGAACGCTAAAGCATTTGAGAAAATCAAACCGGGAGGCATTCTGTTTACTTTCTCTTGTTCGCAGGTGGTGGATAAGGTGAATTTCCGTAATGCGGTATTTACAGCTGCCGCACAAAGCGGACGTAGTGTGCGTATTCTGCATCAATTGACCCAGCCGGGAGATCATCCCGTAAATATTTACCATCCTGAAGGAGAGTATTTGAAAGGGCTGGTGCTGTATGTGGAATAATTTGATTCGTTTGTATAATCATATGTAGTACAAAGGCGTTTTTACAGAATTTGAAACTGTAAAAGCGCCTTTAAAATTTAAATGATGTTAATTGAAAGCAAATAATTGTAGTGTTATTATGTTTGATAACATAAAACTATTTATCTTTGCACTGTGTTTTTCATGGTATTAGATTTAAGGTTAATGAAGATTGGGTGTCTGGGATAGATACCCTTCTTTTTTTATATATGATATAGGCCGTTTTTTTAGGCTTCTTCTTCCTGAAAAAAAGATTTGCTCTGTTTTTTCTTCCACTTCTTACATTTTCTCTTTTGGGGTGACAGCCCTCTGTTGGTTCTTCTTCAATGCTGTCGGCATAGTTTGTTCTGCCTGGGTTTAAAGCTTTATATACGCTCTCCTAAGTCTTTTCGGGCTGATGATTAAGGGGATTTGTACGGTTATGTAGTACAGACTCCGGCAGTGGACTGTACAGTCGCCTATAGTAGACTGTATAGTCTATTCCAATCGTCTGTACAGTCCACTGCCGGAGTCTGTATTAGGTGGCTGGAAGAAAAAGCTTAATGTAACAGAAGAAAATGCTTAGATGGCGGGTTATAACATCTTGGTAATTATAGTGTTGGTATAAACATGAAAGTAGTATAAATGGGTTGCCTCAATCATGAAGCTCACGGTGGCGCGTTATATAGAAACAGGAGGTGCTGAAGTAATTTCTGATATATTTTAACTGTGCCAGTACAGGATATAACTTTCGTGGCCGCAGATGGAACTTTTGTTGGTAGTGTGGATTGATGAACCATAATTGTCTGTCGGTTATTTCGTATCCATACTTTTCAGCAAGTTGTTCAAAGGTGTCTATGGTCATGCGGCAGCGTTTGATGTCTGATAATTCTTCAATACATGATGGTGTTTCATGGAAACATTTGAGCAGAAACCGATAGAGTATACCGGGACATAAATGAATGAAAGGGAGAGAGGAGACGAACCGGTTGTGGCAAATTTGCTGATGTCCGCCAAATGGCATTTGCCAAGACGGGAATTCCCAGAATATGATGCCTCCCTTAGCTAGAAGAGGAGAGAGGCAACGGAAGAATTCTTCTTTGTTACTGATGTGTTCAATAACATCGTGTATCAGGATGAGCTGGTAACGGGAAGCTGAGGAAAAGTTGAAGAAATCCGTTGTGGTGAATTCTCCTTTGTAGCCGGAGGCGGTGAAGAAGGTTTCTGCCTGGTGTATGCGACTGGCTGCACGGTCTATTCCTGTTACCTTGCAGCCTAGTTCGGCAAAGGGAAGCAGGTTGCCTCCTTCTCCGCAACCTATTTCCAGTATGTGGGTGGAAGGGCTGAGGGAGATAAATTGTTTCACATAGTCTATATAGAAACTACGGGACGTATTCGCCAGCTCGTTAAAATAACATTGTCTGTCTTTATGTCTTTTTTGCATGGTTGTTTTTTTTATCTTATAGATACAAGGATGGACAAAAGACTGCATGAAGTTTCCTTAATAATTCCAGCGCACCCCCAATTGCAGGTTGAAATGGAGCGGGTGTTTGTCACGTATGGTGTTTTTAAAGCTGCCGTCCTTGAAATAAAAAACTGTTCCGGGCTCAATGAAAGCACCTAGGGTGGGATTTATATTATATTGTATTCCCAATGCGGCGTGTATGGAGAATTGGAACGGTTTTATTTTCAGATTCTCTGTACTGGAATAGATTTTCTCTTTCTGAACGATGAAATCTTGTTCCAGTTTACCCGAAACGGATTTGTCTATTGTGCCTCCTCCTGTGGCATAAAAGGAAAAGGTGCGGGTGGTATAAAGCCGGCGGTCTAATTTCACAGACAAGCCTATGTAGTGGAGCTTTTGTCGTTTAACCCACTTGGAATCTTCTCCTATGGAACTCTCGGACGACAGATAGGTGTATTGCAGTCCTGCGCTGACCCCCCAGTGCCTGCTTATAGATTTACGGAGCGAAAGCTCAATGCTGACGGGGAGATTATAATGGGTATATTCTGTCATGGGCCGTCCGTGTTGTCATTTGCTATTTGTAGTAGAGCTTCGTAAGCTTGTGCATCGGGAAAGTCCGATGGATATTCCTGCAAATAGTCTTTGAAGTCACTCCAATACATAATTTCATCCTTATGAGAACTCCCTATGTCTCCCCGGGAAAAAGTTTTGTTTATGAAGCCGGTACTTGCTCCGTTATTGCCGGCAGATATGGCAAGTGCCAAAGTATATCCGGAACGCTTATACGGTAATGCAAAGTGCTTGTGTCCGGAAGGGCGCTTGTGTACAGATTCTGTATCCCGGATTGTATCTTGTACCGGGGGCATACATTCTGTTTCTATATTATTTGCCGTATCGGTGTGGATACTTGTTTGGATTGGCGGCCTTGTCAAGGAAGCTGTCTTTGATTTGGTCCTGTCCTGTAACAGTTTGTTTTCAGGCATAATGGAAGGGCTGCCTGTAATGCTTCTTGGCTGGTATGCCGGTAAGGATACAACAGGTGAGGCTGCTTTATGTATTTCTGTCTGTAAAAAATAAAAAGTAGTGGCAAAAGGTATGAATATCAAGAAGAAAACGGCTGCTATACGCATCGTTTTCATCCTTCTTCTCTTATGTAGATAGGGAGTGAAAAATTCCGTTTGAAAATGATTCCAATCATTTCCTGGGAGTGGCTTTTCGTATTCGTTAACCCGTTGTTTCAAGTGGTCTATCCACGGTTCTTCTTCCTGTTTCATAATGATTGTCGAGTTAAGTATTCTTTAATTTTCTGAGCAAGTATACATTTGGCGCGGTACAGTTGTGAGGAGGATGAATGTTCGTTAATGCCTAATGTCTTCGCAATCTCCTTATGAGGCATTTCCTCGAATACGGCCAAGTTCAGTATGGTGCGATAGCCTGTCGGTAATTCAGCTATGAATTTCATCAGGGTTTCAATAGGAATTGAAATCATATCTTCTTCGTCCACAGGTTGCATATTTTCTTCCAGGTCATCTACAGAAAGGAAAGAGCTGTTTTTCTGTTTGCGGAGATGGTGCAAGGAGGTGGTTACCATGATACGGGTGATCCAGGATCTGAATCCATGCAGGTCGGTGGCATGTAGCTGGCCGATGGCGGAAAACACTTTGACGAATCCATCGTGCATGACGTCCAGTGCCGAATCTTCGCCTACATAGCGATAGCACACTCCATACATTTGGCGGGAGAAGAGCCTGTATATGGTTTTCCAAAGCTTCCCGCTTTCCGGCTTTACATCCCTCTATTAGTTCTGTGTCATTCATTCTTCTTTTGTCATGTTATTATATGAAGATACAGGAGAGGGTAAAAGACTGCATGGAAACAGAAGTTTTTCTGAAAATAAATGTAAAAAGAAGATAATTGTCTGCATTTGTTAGGTTAAAACAAAACAGATGAAAAATATGAGAATACAACTTTATGCAACACTGGCTTGCTTTCTTTTAACTTTGGTCACAACTTACGGGCAGGGCTGAAAACCTTATGTGGAAGCAGGGATGAATGATTGTATGGCGAACGTTTCATTGTTTATAATCCGTACTGCATATGGTCCGGAAGCGGAAAAGATAAATCTGCTTGCAGGATTGTTGCAGGAGGCAGGATTACAAGGCGAGATTAAGGTTGCCTGTGGAGTGGAAGCACTAGGTTGTTTGTTTGGGCTTAAGCGTTATCAGTCAGTTATTTCTGGATTTTCCTATCATAGCGGGGCAGACAGGAATATCAGCCTGTCAATACGCTGGATGGTAAAAAGATGGTTTTGAAAGAGAGGAAGCGACAGGGTAAAAATTGGTTGAAATGGTTGAAAAGTTGGTCATCCTTTGAAAAAGGGAAGGCCGGCTTTTCTTATTTTCCATCGGAGGATTTACATTTGTGGTATTTAAAACCTATAAAATGAATGATATGAAAGGAAAACAGGGTCTGGTTTGTATGGGCTTGTTGCTGGTGCTCTCTTCTTGTCACACCGGTAAGCAAATCACAGCTTCTGGATTACAGCGGAAGGATTTTCAAACAGAAGTGAATGGGCAGCATACCGATTTATTTACATTGAGCAACAAGCAGGGAATGGAGGTCTGTATCACAAACTATGGGGCACGGGTGGTTTCTATCCTTGTCCCCGACAGAAATGGAAAACGGGAGGATGTGGTGTGCGGATTTTCCACGATTACTGAATATATGGAGCAACGGCAGAATTTTGGTTCTACGGTGGGGCGTTATATAGGACGTATTTTGAATGCGCGTTTCACGCTGGATGGAGTAGAGTATAAGCTGGTCCCTAACAATGGGAAGTCCGGGCATATATCACATGGAGGGAATCCCGGCTTTGCCGATAGAATATGGAAAGTGGAGCAGGCAGATACACATAGGGTCCGTCTGTCTTATCTTTCTCCTGATGGAGAAAATGGTTTCCCCGGAAACCTGAAAGTGACGTTGGTCTATAGTCTTGGTGAGGATGATAATGCGTTGGATTTGACATACGAGGCAACTACGGATGCACCCACGGTGCTTAATCTTTCCCATCATTCTTTTTTTAATATTTCGGGAAATTTTACGAAAAGCGTGGAGGACCAGCAACTTTGGGTAGACGCAGATCGTTTTACTCCATACGATGATAAGAAATGTGTTACAGGAGAATATCTTCCGGTGGCCGGTACTCCCCTTGATTTTCGTATGCCGCATGCTATCGGAGAATGTATAGATGCGGATCATCCCCAATTGAAGGTGGTAAACGGATATGATCATACTTGGGAATTGAATACGAAAGGAGATGATACAAGGCCGGCTGCCTGGGTGTATGATCCAGCAAGCGGGCGTAAGATGGAGATCTTCACCACCGAGCCGGGAATGCAAATTTATACCGGTAATGGACTGAAAGGAAAAATGACAGGTAAAGGAGGGATAGCTTATCCTTTCCGTTCGGCGGTATGTTTCGAAACGATGCATTTTCAAGATAGCCCCAACCATCCCGGATTTCCTAGTACTGTACTCCGTCCGGGAGAGGTCTTTCGTAGTCATACGGTTTATAAGTTTGAATAATTGGTGCATCCGTCAACTGGCTGATGTGCCAATTAGCGGTGCTATATATGCCCATACGGTTATTGGTATATTGGTAAATTGACATGTCAGCAAATTTTTTTTTCATTTTGATGTAACGTTTCCCTACCTCTATGTGTCATACTGGTGAACATGGAACAAAATAGATTTGAAATAGAGGCAAAACGAATGCGGCCGGCTTTGTTAAGAATGGCTATCCGTTATTTGGAAGACTCCGACGAGGCAGAAGATGCAGTGCAAGATGCACTGTTGAAACTTTGGTTTCTTCGCGACCGTCTGGACCAATACCGCAGCGTGGATGCATTGGCTATTGTTATAACCAAGCATTTGTGCATCAACCGTCTGCGAGTCACTCGGATAGAGAAAGTCGATTTGGAGCAGGGCATCAGCATTGGTGGAGGTGAAAATCCTGAAATGAAACTGGTAGAGGAAGAGAATATGCAGGAGATACTGGAAGTAATAGGTACTTTGCCTGACTTGCAACAGTCTATTCTCCGCATGAAGCACCTGGAAGGTTTCGAAGTAGAGGAGATAGCCCGTCTCACAGGAAGTACGCCGGTGGCGGTACGAACCAATTTGTCGAGAGCTAGAAAAAGAGTAAAAGAACAATTTATGATACACAGTAAGGTATGGAATTAGATAAGAGGAATATAGAAGAATACATTAACCGTTTCCTGGAAGGGGAGACCACGAATGCCGAGGAGCAGGCTATTTATCGCTTCTTCCATACAGGGGATGTACCTTCTCATCTGATGGGATATGCTCCGATGTTTGCCTGGTATGAGGGAGGTATGCAGGGAGAACCGGGTATGTCGCAGCCAGACGGTCAGGAGGAGGTTGCCGGAGGGAAGAGATCGGAAAAGATACCGGTGGTTGGAAAAGAAGGCTTTTATCAGCGTATTCCGGTAGCTGTCTGGAGTGCCGGTATAGCGGCAATGATGGTCATTGCGCTGGGGTTAGGCTTGATTTTCTATTCGGAGAACCAAGCAGGCGGAAGTGGTGAATGGTCGTGCTACGAAGGTAGTTATGTGGAAGTGGGAGGCAAGCGAATTTCGGATGTGAAACAGATTATGCCTTGTATTATTGAAACACTGGAAGAGGCGGAACGGGTGGAGAAACTGGCTCAGGAGCGTGTGGAGGAAATTTGTCGTTCCGAGAAAGAGATAGAAGAAAAGGAATTATTGGTAAGCGAATAAAAAACATAAAAAAAATAAGATATGAAAACAAGATTTATTTTAGGAAGTGCATTGGCGGCTGTTTTGCTGGTGTGGGGTGGAACAGGTAAGGTTATGGCCCAGAAGAATATTGATAAAAATGGCGGCGGAACTGGAAAAACGGGATGATGTGGCTATCAACTCTGTAACGAAACGTGACCCTAAAACCCGCAAAGTGGTGAAGGTGGTGAAAAGTTTCTCGTTAAAGGATGAGAATATAGGTGCAAGGTTGATTGAGGCTTTCGAGAAGGATGAGGAATATGCCGAAACTGCCATCAAGGATATGCCGAAGGGAAGAGGCAAGGCGCAGAAAGCGAATTTTACGTTCATTTATAAGACGGATAATGAGAAACGTACTTACACCCTTAATGTCAAAGAAAGCGGAAGTGTAAGCATGACCGTCATTATCAGTCCGATGAAGGATGGGCAAGAAGTATGTTCTGTTGTCCTTGACTCGGAATATTGGGATTCGTTCAATGAGCAGATGGCCGAATTAGGGAATAATCTAAGGGATTCCGGTATAGAGGTGCGCCAAATGAGTCGGGAAGAGATGGAGAAGATGCAGGAAACTATCCGCCAGTCATTGAAAGGACTGGATGCTTATGCCATAGCTGAATAGATGATGGCATTATTTTTCACGAACACAAGATAATAAAACACTCTCTTTTAGTTAGATTACAAAAACTTTTTAATTGTCTTGCCTTTCCGGAAGTTGTGAAACTGCCGGAAAGGCTTTGTTTTTTAAGATGAATCTCCATGAAAAATCGAATTGTTTTATATCTTTGCAAGTAATATAAAAAACACACATTAAAGAAGAAAGATGAAAAACGAAATTACCGGAATGAAACTCAGACTGATAGTCATGAACTTCTTGCAGTTTGCCGTATGGGGGGCTTATCTTACTTCCATGGGGACGTATTTGTTTAATATTGGCTTGGGGGCCAAGATAGGTCTGTTTTACGCCATGCAGGGGATTGTTTCCTTGTTTATGCCTGCCATAATGGGAATTATTGCCGACAGGTGGGTGCCTGCTCAAAAATTATATGGTTTCTGTCATTTTATGGCTGCCGTGTTTATGGTGGCTGCCGGGTGGTATGGCTATGTGGATGGTGAAGCGGTTAATTTCGGTACTTTGTTTACATTTTATTCTCTTAGTGTAGCTTTTTATATGCCAACATTGGCATTGACAAATTCGGTAGCCTATACCGCACTGGATAAAGTAAAACTGGACCCTGTCATCGCTTTTCCTCCCATCCGTATTTTCGGAACGATTGGTTTCATCTGCTCCATGTTGCTGACGGATATCTTGGGATTCCAAAATAATTATATGCAGTTTTTTTCTTGTGCTTGCTTTGGAGTGATACTGGCGGTTTATGCGCTTACTTTGCCTGAGTGTCCTGTAAGTCGTGGTGGAGAACAGAAATCGTTGGTAGATGCTATGGGATTGCGGGCGTTTACACTGTTCAAACAGAAAAAGATGGCTATTTTCTTTATATTTTCTATGTTGTTGGGGGTTTCTTTACAGATAACCAACGGTTTTGCCAATCCGTTTCTCAGCAGTTTCAAGGGAGTTCCGGAGTATGCCGATACGTTTGGAGTGAATCATGCCAATGCATTGATATCTTTGTCGCAGGTGTCGGAAACATTGTGTATCTTATTAATACCGTTTGTGTTGAAGCATTTCGGAATCAAGCGTGTTATGCTGATAGCCATGTTGGCATGGGTACTTCGTTTCGGATTGTTCGGACTGGGGAATCCTGGGCCGGGTGTCTGGATGTTTGTACTGTCCATGATTGTGTATGGGGTGGCTTTCGACTTCTTCAACATTTCTGGTTCGTTGTTTGTTAACAATGAAACTGATTTATCCATCCGTTCCAGTGCTCAGGGATTGTTCGTGATTATGACAAATGGTATTGGCGCTACGGTGGGAACGTTGGGAGCTCAGGCAGTGGTAAATCGTTTTGTTGATATGAACAGCAGTGCTCCGCAGATGGAGGGATGGAGCATGACATGGTTTGTCTTTGCGGGATATGCCTTGGCGGTTGCGGTATTGTTTGCTGTCATATTCAAGTATAAGCATCGTCCCGGGCAAGTTTGATAAATTATTTTTTGACCGTTTCCGATGTAGACGGGAATGGTGGAAGGAAAGTTAAATTATGGATGAAATAGAATTGAAGGTACATGATATGTCCTCTACATTGCAGCCGGCGGATGCATATGCGTTGGTGTTGGAAGAAGTGAACGGCAACCGTAAGCTGCCTATTATTATCGGTTCGTTGGAGGCGCAGGCTATTAAGGTGGTAATGATGGGCTATAAGATGCCCAGACCATTGACGCACGATCTTTTTCTGACGGTGACCAAAGAGTTGGGGACTGCTTTAAAGAAAGTATTGATATATAAGGTAAAGGATGGAGTCTATTATTCCTATCTGTTTTTGGAAAAGGAAGGTGAGGTATTTAAAATAGACTCACGTACTTCCGATGCGATTGCGTTGGCTATGCGTTGCGGGTGTCCTGTCTATACTACTGATGAGATTATGGAAAGTGAGCAGTTGCATGAAGTTGGGAATACGGCATTTTCTGTCAATGTAAATACAGTTGATGTGGTGATGCTGAAAGAAGCATTGTCAAAGGCTATAGAAGAAGAGAATTATGAGCAGGCATCCCGTTTGCGTGATGAGATAAAACGACGGGAACAAGAGGAGGAGAATACAATAGCTTGATATATAAATTGAAAAAACAAGAAGAACTATGCATGTTTTTTATACCCCTGATATAGCGAGTAACCTTGAGCTTCCGGAAGAGGAAGCAGGACATTGTTTACGGGTTTTGCGCCTTTCCATAGGCGATGAGATTATGTTGACCGATGGGAAAGGTTGTTTTTACAAAGCTGTAATCAGTGCTGCAAGCGGTAAACGTTGCCAAGTGAAGGTAACGGAAACGATTCCGCAGGAAAAAGGGTGGAACGGTTGGTTGCATATTGCCATGGCTCCCACTAAAAATATGGATCGTACTGAATGGTTTACAGAGAAAGCGACTGAAATAGGCTTTGATGAACTGTCTTTCCTGAACTGCCGTTATTCCGAACGGAAAGTAATCAAGAAGGAACGTATTGAAAAGATTCTGGTATCGGCAGTGAAACAATCGTTGAAGGCGACTATGCCGGTGCTGAATGAAATGACGGACTTTAATAAGTTTGTTTCACGGGATTTTAAAGGGCAGAAGTTCATCGCCCATTGCTATGAAGGGGAAAAACCTTTGTTGAAAGATATATTGCGTTCCGGAGAAGATGCTTTGGTGATGATAGGTCCGGAAGGAGATTTTAGCGAGGAAGAAGTGGCTAAGGCTATAGCGGCGGGTTTTCAGCCTGTCAGTTTGGGAAAGTCCCGTCTTCGCACGGAAACAGCTGCATTGGTAGCCTGTCATACGCTGAATTTATTAAACCAAAAATAAGAATATGAGAAAAGGTATTTGGGGATTTGCACTCGTAGCGATAGTGCTGCTTATGGCTTCTTGTTCGTCTGAAAGTGAGTATGCCAACGCTATTCCTAAGGATGCGGCAATGGTTATGTCATTCGATTTCAAGACGATGGCGGAGAAGAGCGGCATAAACGGTAAAGGAGGAGAAAAGGTTGTGGCCAAACTGACGGACGCATTGAAAAGCGGTTTGGAGGGTGAAGCTTACAAGACTGCCGAGAAGATTATTCAAAATCCGTCTGAATCGGGCTTGTCTTTTACCGATAAGGTGTATATGTTCATCACTCCTCATTCTAATGCTTTTGCTTTATTGGCGAAAGTGGATGATGAAGGTAAAGTGGAAGCTTTGCTGGAGGCATTAAAGAATGAGCAGATATGTACGGAGTTGAAAAGTGAAAGCGGATGTACATGGACACAGATGGGTACGGCGCTGTGCGCTTTTAATAAGGGGACTTTCTTATTGATGGGTAGTAATAAAGGAGATGCCCTCAGTTTGAAAGGAAGTTTGCTTTCATTGATGCGTCAGGATGCTGAAAACAGCTACGTAAAGACTACAGACTTTGGTAAGTTGGCTTCGGCAAAAGGTGAAGTCGTTACAGTGATGAATATGTCGTTCATTCCTAATGATATTACCATGCAGATGCGTATGGGAATGCCCGCCGATTTGAAACTGGAAGATATCAAATATCTGGTTTCCGCTACTTTCGAAAAAAGGCAAAATTGTAGTGGACGTGGAGACTTTGATTGAAAACAAGGATTTGATTGCTATGTATGAAAAACAGTCGGCTGCTTCCTCATGTATTAAAGGAGCCTGTTTAGAGTATTTCCCAGCCAATACGTTGGTTTGGGCAGGAGGTAATATCAATGGAAAGGGTATTTATGATTTGCTTTGCGAAAATCCTACCATCAGGCAAGCGTTGGATAATCCGATGTTACCAATAGATATTGAAGGTATATTCTCTTCTATTCATGGAGATGTTGCGGTTGGCTATAATTCCTTGTCGAATAATGACTTGCTGATTTATGCTGATGTAACGAATAAAGACTTTTTGCAGTCCTTCGAAGACCTGAAACCTTTGTTGGCTATGACCGGTGGGCAGATGCAGTTGAACTCTACGGGTAAAGACCAATACGAGTTCCGTATGTATCGCCAAAGCATTTGGTTTGGTGTGAAGGACAATCTGCTTTATATCTCGAACAATGAAAGACTGGCAGATGAGGCAGGCCGCCGTTACGGAGTTTCTTTGCAGAATACTCCTTGGGCCGGACAGGTGACAAAGAACCGTTTCTTTATGGCGTTCAATGCGGCGCAGCTGGTGAAGGATGTTCAGGAGAATCCCCGGTTAACCCGTATGCTGGGCAGCGATGCCGCCATGTTCAATGCCATCCTGGGACCTTGCGACTATATGGATGTGATGGCTCCCGATTGGAAAAGCGCCCAAATGAATATTGTTATGAAAGATAAAGAGGTCAACGTGCTACAGTTGATTGTACGTGGATTGGAGAATTTATGAACACTATAGAATTACAACAGACCCTCCCTGCCGTTTTTGCAGGGAGGGATTCTATTATATCTGATGTCTGGCATCAGTCGTTGACTCTGAAGCGTGGAGAAGCTTATTTGGTGGAGGCAGCGTCCGGTACAGGAAAATCATCGCTTTGCAGCTACGTATACGGATACCGTAACGACTATCAAGGTATCATCTGTTTTGACGGGAAAAATATCCGTACGCTTTCGGTGCGCGACTGGGTGGAGATTCGGAAATGTTCCATCAGTATGTTGTTTCAGGAATTACGTTTGTTTACAGAACTGACAGCGTGGGAGAATGTGCAGTTGAAGAATTCGCTGACCGGATTTAAATCTAAGAAAGAAATCAAGGCTTGGTTTGAACAGTTCGGCATTGCCGATAAATGGGATACGCCAATAGCTAAAATGTCTTTCGGACAACAGCAGCGTGTTGCGTTGGTCCGCGCCCTTTGCCAACCTTTCGATTTTATTTTTCTGGATGAACCTATCAGCCATCTGGATGAGGAGAATGGACGGATTATGTCCCGGATATTGGTGGAGGAAGCGGATAGACAGGGGGCAGGTATCATTGTGACCTCTATCGGCAAGCATTTGGAGTTGAACTACACAAAAACGTTGAAGCTATGAGGTTGGTCTGGAAATTATTACGTCAGCATATCAGTTTTTCACAATTGGCGGGTTTTTTCTTTGCCAATCTGTGCGGTATGGTCATTGTGTTGCTGAGTGTTCAGTTTTATAAAGATGTGTTGCCGGTTTTTACAGAAGGTGACAGTTTCATGAAGAAAGACTATGTGATAGTAAGCAAGAAAGTGAGCACATTGGGTTCTTTTGTCGGTAAAAGCAAGACTTTTTCCGAACAAGACATTGCTGAAATCAGCGAACAGCCGTTTACCAAAGGGGTAGGGGCTTTTATCCCTTCCCAATTTAAAGTGTCGGCAGGCATGGGGATGGAGAACGTGGGATTGCACATGTCTACAGCCATGTTCTTTGAGTCTGTTCCCGATGAGTATGTGGATGTGAACCTGGATAAATGGGAGTTTGATGAATATGAACGGGTCGTTCCTATTATCATCCCCCGTAATTATCTGAATCTGTATAACTTCGGTTTTGCACAAAGCCGGAGCCTGCCGCAATTGTCGGAAGGGGTGATGGGTATGGTTAATTTGGATATACGTATTACCGGTGTGGGGCGTACGGAAAACTTTAAAGGAAAAATAGTTGGTTTCTCTAATCGTCTGAATACGATTCTTGTTCCGGAAACATTTATGACGTGGGCCAACAATGAGTTTGCCCCGGGGCAGAAAAGCGAACCGTCACGACTGATTGTTGAAGTGAACAATCCTACGGACGACCGTATTGCCAGGTTCTTTAAAGACAAGGGATATGATACGGAAGATGACAAGTTGGATGCGGGAAAGACTACCTGGTTCTTGAAAGTGATTATAGGAATTGTGCTTTCTGTAGGTTTGCTTATCAGTGTGCTCTCTTTCTATATTTTGAATGCTCAGTATTTATTTTGTTGCTGCAAAAGAATACATCCAAGTTAGAGAATCTGTTATTGATAGGTTACAGTCCGGCTAAGGTGGCGCTCCCTTATCAAATGCTGACATTGGCACTCAATGCTGTGGTGCTGTTTTTATCAGTGGGAATTGTGATTTATGTGCGGAGTAACTATATGGATATGATAGGAAAGTTATTCCCACAATTGGAAGAAGGAAATTTAGGACCGGCCTTGGTTATAGGTGTTTTGCTTTTGTGGGTGTATCCTTATTTAATATAGTAGCGGTACGTCGTAAAGTGGCATCTATATGGATGCATAAAGGTTGATAATAGTTATGGTATCTCAGACAGAATTTACGCTTCGTCCCCGTACCAGGGGATTTCACCTGATTACTGATGAAGTGGTGCGCAATTTGCCGCCACTTCCCCAAACAGGTTTGCTTTATTTGTTCATCAAACATACTAGTGCGGCATTAAGATCAATGAAAATGCCGATCCGGATGTCCGTACGGATATGGAATCTATTTTTAATCATTTGATAAAGGAACGTGAGCCTTATTACGAACATACTTTAGAAGGTTGGGATGACATGCCTGCTCATGCAAAAGCAACAATTATAGGCGTCAGCCTCACTATTCCTATTACAGAAGGTCGGTTGAATATGGGTATTGGTCAGGGAATTTACCTTTGTGAGTTCCGCAACCATGGAGGTGGTCGTAAAATTGTAGCTACTGTAATGGGGGAATAACTTTTTCAGATGTCATCCGGGTTA
>ENA-OQKK01000204-OQKK01000204.1-human-gut-metagenome-genome-assembly--contig:-NODE-204-length-19244-cov-3.235759_pt1 | contig 19244 bp, 19 predicted proteins | sample MGYA00242648_ERZ504797 | MGnify/ENA primary metagenome ERZ504797 (study PRJEB26092, sample SAMD00036412) | human gut metagenome | host: Homo sapiens | study: EMG produced TPA metagenomics assembly of... | reverse complement strand
AACTGAAATCCGGAAAATTCCGCACATCTTATTTGGGACAACTGAATACTTATCTATCTGCTTTAGACACATATATCCGGAAGCCGCATGAAAACCCTTCTATCGGAATAATCCTTTGCAGGGAAATGAATCAAACCTTTGTAGAGTTTGCCGTTCGTGATTATAACAAGCCGATGGGGGTTGCTACTTACCATGCATCTAAAGACATGCCGGAACGGCTTCGTAACGCTTTGCCGGATATTGAGGATTTGAGAAAGCTATTGTAAAGCAAAAGCCTTATTTCTTTTTCGGACAGGTAATCGCCTTTTATTACCTTTACATAAGAAACCCGCCACCAAGCGAATTTCTTCGTTTTTTGTTACTATTTTGTTACCTGCCGTTAGTAATAGGCTGATTTCTTCTTTGATAATCAGTTTGATATGCTGATCCATATATTATATATGGCAGAATCTGTAATTAAGGTCAGGATACCCGTAATTTATCTACAAAGAACCCAAGCAAATATACCTAAATTTGCAACATCATAAAATATTAAAACGTATATTTGAACCAAATAACATAAATCGTATGAAAAGACTCGGATTATTTATGACGGTAATCATGATACTGTGTATTACCGTAAACGCACAGAAACAGAGCAACAGAACATTAGTAGCTTACTTCTCGGCGACAGGTACAACAGAGAAAGCCGCCAAACAGATAGCGGAGGTGACAGGCGGAGCCCTCTACGAAATACAACCTGCAAAGAAATATACCTCCGCCGACCTGGACTGGCACGACAAATCCTCGCGCAACAGTGTGGAAATGGCAGATGCCTCGTCACGTCCCGCATTGCGTTCCCAGCCCCAAAACTTGGCAGCCTATGATACCATCTATATCGGTTTCCCCATTTGGTGGAACCTGGCTCCAAGAATCATCAACAGTTTTATAGAAAAAGGTGATTTCACAGGCAATATCCTCATTCCATTCGCTACCTCGGGTGGAAGCCGCATTTCTAACGCCGAACAAGAATTAAAGAAAGCCTACCCCAGCCTGAACTGGCAGAAAGGCAGGCTGATGAACGGTGCTACCAAAGAAGAGATTAAACAATGGACTAAAAAATAAATAGTATGAGAAAGAATTTAGGAGCAAAACCTTTTACCTATCCGCAACCGGTATTTATCATCGCCGCATACGATGAAAACGGTCTTCCCAATGCCATGAATGCGGCTTGGGGCGGTATCAGTGAAATGAATGAAATCAGTATTTGTATCAGCGAAGGTCACAAGACAACGGCCAACATCCTGAAACGCAAAGCATTCACAGTGAGCATGGCAGAAGCCGGGCAAATCATCGCTTGCGATTATGTAGGCATTGTTTCGGGCAACAAGGTTCCGGACAAATTCGCCCGTGCGGGATTCCATGCCACCCGGTCGGAATTTGTGGATGCCCCGCTGATTGATGAATTATCCGTAGCTGTGGAATGCAAGCTGAAGGATTACAATCCCGAAACCTGTATCCTGCGCGGCGAAATAGTCAATGTAAGTGTAGATGAACGTGTACTGGATCAGAATGGAAAAGTGGATGCCTCCAAAGTTATTCCCGTCATCTTCGACCCGTTCAATAATGATTATCTGAAAGTAGGAGAAAAAGTGGGTAATGCTTTCTCGGATGGCAAGGCCTTAAAATAACGGAATCCGATATGATACAAACAGCGGAGGCAGCTTCTTCCATACAGAACAAACTCCGGCAAGCCGATTCCTAAGCTCTCACATCCTTGTGACTAAGCCTTTTTGAACGAATGATTTCTATCTCCCAAGCTTGCGGAGTTAACTCCATAGCCTTTGGAGTTAACTCCAAAGGCTATGGAGATAGAAATCATAGGTTTAAAAAGGGTTAAGTGCAGGAATAAAAAGGCTTAACCATCCCCATAGTGCCCCCCAATGATTCCGCCAACATTTTTTCTTCAAACTTATCTATCAGCAAATCGCTATAATTCTTAGTTCCTTTTTTAATTCTCACCGGCAATATCCTCTGCTTTGCCGACTTCCCGACTACGGCACATTCTGAATGATGCCTTATTCATTATTAAGCCTGATAAAAAAAGATTTCCATAATTTATAGAAAGAAAAGACTTGTTTCTCCCGCTCAAATAAGTAACTTTGTACGGTTAAGTTTGGCTCCTCATGCCAGCCACCACTTTCAGTCCGTCTATGTAAAAGCCTGAAAGCAAGATGAAGGAACTACTGTCAGGACAGCGCATTGTCATTCAGAGGATTATATTGGCTGAAAGCACTGAAGGAAACTTTTAAATCAGATTCCGGAAAGGAATAATTATATAATAAAAATGAAAAAGGCCCAATTAATCGTAGCCGGCATTGGTCCCGGCTCACCCGAAGATATAACCCCCGCTGTAATACAAGCAGTCAAGAACAGCGATGTAGTAATCGGCTATAAATACTATTTCCAGTTTATCGAACCCTATCTGGAACCGGGCACCGAATGTATAGACACCGGAATGAAACGTGAAAAAGCACGTGCCGAACAGGCTTTCGAGCTGGCGGAACAAGGAAAGACTGTATGCGTTATCAGCTCGGGAGATGCCGGAATTTATGGCATGGCTCCGCTGGTTTACGAAATGAAATGCGAGCGTGGCAGCCGGGTGGAAATAGAAGTATTGCCGGGTATCAGTGCTTTTCAGAAAGCGGCTTCCCTGTTGGGAGCACCCATCGGTCACGATTTCTGTGTGATTTCCCTCTCCGACCTCATGACACCATGGGACCGGATTGAAAAACGCATCCATGCAGCCGCAACGGCAGATTTTGTAACGGCGGTCTATAACTCCCAAAAGCGAAGGGCGGTATTGGCAACTCTACAGATTAAAAGTAAATTTTTCTGAAAGAGCGTGCCCCCGAAACCCCGGTAGGCTTTGTGCGTCAGGCCGGACGTAAGGAAGAAACCGTGACAATCACCACTTTGCAAGAATTCGATCCCGAACAGGTGGATATGTTTACAGTGGTATTGATTGGCAACTCCCAGTCTTATTATCGGGAAGGGAAATTAATCACTCCGCGTGGTTATTACCGGGAAAAGACCACCGATGCGACAGGAATCGGTCAGGAGATTATGATAAACAGTTTCCGTACTATTGAGAAAGAATTGAAAAATAAAAATATTCCTTCGGATCACAAATGGGCATTACTGCATGCCATCCATACCACAGCCGATTTCGAGATGGAAAACATATTGCATATAGATCCTCTTGCCGTAGAATGTCTGTATAAAATATTGAATGAAGGAAAAGTACGTACAATTATTACGGATGTGACGATGGCTGCCGCGGGCATCCGTAAAGGTGCTTTGGAACGGATGGGCATCGGGGTGAAATGCTATCTGGGTGACGAACGCGCGGCAGCATTGGCAAAAGAAAAAGGAATCACCCGTACACAGGCCGGTATACGTATGGCAGCAGAGGAACATCCGGAAGCTTTATATGTATTCGGTAATGCCCCTACAGCATTGATGGAACTGTGTGACCTGATACGGAAAGAAAAAGCGCATCCATGCGGCATCATCGCTGCTCCGGTGGGCTTTGTGCACGTTTGCGAAAGCAAACACATGGTGAAACCTTTCAGCCATATCCCCAAACTGATAGTAGAAGGACGCAAAGGGGGAAGCAATCTGGCAGCGACTCTGGTAAATGCCATCCTTACTTTTGATGATGCGGAACAACTGAAACCGGGAAGAGATGTATAAGTCCATGCAAACATTCTATATAATAGGTATAAGCGATAACCGGAATCAATTTCTTTCTCCTGAAATCCGGAACTTGGTTTCTCAAGGGAAAGTCTTCTCGGGAGGAAAACGTCATCATGAATTGGTACACGCTTATTTGCCGGAAGATGCCGTATGGATAGACATCACCGTCCCGCTGGATGCGGTATTCTGCCGTTACGAGGAACATCCCGAAATAATCGTTTTCGCTTCGGGCGACCCGTTGTTTTTCGGCTTCGCCAATACCGTCATGAGAAAACTCCCGTCGGCAAAGATTATCTTATTCCCCACCTTCAACTCGCTGCAAATGCTGGCACACCGTATATTGCTCCCCTATCAGGAGATGCAGACCTTGTCGCTGACCGGACGTCCTTGGGATGCATTCGACTCTGCTTTAATCAGAGGAGATAAACTGATAGGCGTGTTGACCGACCGGGAAAAGACACCTGCCACCATTGCCGCCCGGATGCTGGAGTATGGATATGACAACTACCGCATGACCGTGGGGGAAGCATTAGGCAATGGCGAGGAAGAATCTGTACGTACATTCTCTTTAGAGGAAGCCTCCCAATCTGCTTTCCGCTTTCCCAATTGCCTGATACTGCAAAGAAACAAAGTGCATCCCCGTCCGTTCGGAATTCCCGAAAGTGAATTTCATCTGTTGAACGGACGCAACAGAATGATTACCAAAATGCCTGTCCGCTTGCTTACTCTCAGTATGCTGACATTAAGGGAAAGAAATCATTCTGGGACATCGGTTTCTGCACCGGCTCTGTTTCCATAGAAGCCAAGCTCCAATTTCCGGAACTGAAAGTGACAGCATTCGAACAGCGTCCGGAAGGTAAAGAGCTAATGGAACGCAACAGTCGTAAATTCGGCACGCCCGGCATTACAACCGTCATGGGTGATTTTCTGGAAACGGAACTCGGCGGGCTTCCCGCCCCCGATGCCGTATTTATAGGTGGTCATGGAGGAAAAATGATAGAGATTCTACAAAAAATCAAAGAAGTGCTGTTGCCTGACGGAGTCATTGTATTCAATTCGGGTTTCGGAAGAGAGCAAGGCCCTGTTCACAAAAGGTATAACGCAAATCAACAAGAAGGTAACACAGTGTACCCGTATTGCTGTGGATGCCTTTAATCCGATAGAGATAATGAGAGCGGAATAAATGATTTAAAACAGATAACAAATGAAAGCAATCATACTGATATCAGAAGCCAGCCTGCCGTTGGCAAAAACACTACAAAGAGAGTTGCCGGATACCCTTATTTATACCAAAAACGAATGCGAAGGCTGTATTTCCATCACATCCTGCCATCGGTTCATAGAGGAGCATTTCAATGACTTCGACAGCATCATCTTTATCGGTGCCATGGGAATCTGTGTACGCAGCATTGCAGGATGCATAAAAACAAATATAAAGATCCGGCAGTGGTCTGTGTGGACAGTACGGGGCGCTTTGTCATTTCAGTACTTTCCGGGCATGTGGGGGGAGCCAATGAACTGACCCGCCATATTGCCGCCATTACAGGAGGAGAAGCTGTGATTACCACCCAAAGTGACAATGCCGGGTTATGGGCGCTGGACACGCTGGCTGGAAAATATGGCTGGAAAATAACTGTTCCTCATGCAAAAATGAACAGACTGGTCACACTTTTTGTCAACCGGGAACCAACGGCGCTGCTGCTCGATATAAAGGATAAAGGTACGGAGTATCTGGAACGCACGCTTCCCGCACACGTAAAAGTGTTCTATCATTTCGAAGACATGCCCCAATCGGAATTCAAGTTGATTATTGCTGTTACACCTTATATATATAGTGCGGAGATTCCCATGCTCTGTTTCCATCCCGCCGTCCTCCACTTGGGAATAGGTTGCCGGAAACAATGCGATCCTTCGGGCATTGCGGAATACATAGAAGCCGTGATGCACAGACATGGTTTGTGTCCGTTCTCTCTCGCCTCCCTCAATACCATCGAACTGAAAAAAGACGAGCCTCTGCTGGAAATCCTCCACCGGCGATGGGCCGATACGGAAACCCATATTTATCCTGCGGAAGAACTGAAAGATATCACAGTTCCCCATCCGTCTGAAAAGGCATTCGAAGTGACAGGCGTCTATGGAGTGGCCGAAAGCACAGCCTTGAAAAGCAGCGGTGAAGGAACACTTGTATTGGAAAAGCAAAAGGGCATGCTGACAGAAGGAAACCACTTCACTTTTGCCATAGCCGTCAGTGCGACAGCCATGCGTGGCGGACATATAGAGATAGTGGGTGCAGGTCCCGGTGATCCCGAACTGATTTCGGTACGCGGAAAACGAATGTTGGAGAAAGCGGATCTTGTTCTGTATGCCGGAAGTCTTGTTCCCCGCGAACTGTACCTTTTATGCTAAAGAAGGAGCGACCGTACGCAGTTCCGCCGGTATGGATTTGGAGGAACAGTTCGCCTTGATGAAAGAGTTTATGATAAAGGATTGTTTATTGTACGCTTGCACACGGGAGACCCTTGCATTTATGGAGCCATCCAGGACAAATGGCTTTCTTCGACCGCTACAAGATGAGTTATCATATCACTCCGGGGATCTCCTCGTTCCAGGCGGCTGCGGCAGCATTAAGGTCACAGTTCACCATCCCCGAAAAAGTACAAAGCATAATCCTCACCCGTGGGGAAGGCCGTACTCCGATGCCCGAAAAAGAACAATTACATAAATTGGCGCAATCGCAAAGTACAATGTGCATTTATTTAAGTGCGGGCATTGTGGAACAGGTACAGGAAGAGCTGATGCAGGCATACCCTCCCGAAACTCCGGTTGCCGCCTGTTATAAGCTGACTTGGAAAGAAGAAAAGATTTATCGCGGAGAGTTGAAGGATTTGGCTAAGATAGTACGTGACAATAACCTGACGCTGACTACCTTATTGGTAGTAGGCGAAGCGATAGACAACCGGAAAGGTCTGTCCCGACTCTATGCGCACGAGTTCAAACACTTGTTCAGAAAGTAAAAAAGAATCATTCACATCCAGCCTATGATACTGATTTTAGGAGGAACTACCGAAGGACGCACCGCCGTGAAAGTTGCCGATGAAGCCGGAAAGCCCTACTTCTACTCTACCAAAGGAGAATGGCAGGAGATACAATGCAAGCACGGCATCCGTATCACCGGAGGAATGGACACGGAGAAAATGGAAAGTTTCTGCCGCCAAAACAACATCCGTTTGTTGGTGGATGCTGCCCACCCGTTTGCCTCCCAACTCCACCGGACTGTGGATGAAACAAGCCGGACGCTACATCTTCCTGTCATACGTTTTGAAAGGAAGTATCCTCCACGCACCGAAAACATCATCTGGTGTGAAGACTATGCAGATGCCATTTACCGGTTAGAGAAAGCAGGAACCGATCGTCTGCTGGCACTGACCGGAGTACAGACCATCGGGAAGTTACGCCCTTATTGGGAGAAACATACCTGTTGGTTCCGCGTACTGGAACGGGAAACTTCCATCACATTAGCCCAAGAACAAGGCTTCCCGAAAGGAAATCTGGTATTCTATCATGCCGGAGAATCCGAAGCTCTTTTATTAGAGACACTACATCCACAGGCCATTCTGACCAAGGAAAGCGGAGAATCCGGAGGATTTTCGGAGAAAGTGAAAGCGGCACAGGCTGCAAAAATCCCGGTCTTTGCTATAAAACGCCCTCCCCTTCCCAGGCATTTCATGATCGTTACCGGTGAATATGGATTGAGAAAACAGATAGAAAAGAACATCCCTGCTTTTTACCCGTTGAGAAGCGGCTACACCACAGGGGCCTGCGCTACTGCAGCTGCAAAAGCAGCATTGACGGCTCTGATTTTAGGGGAAGAACAGAAAATGATATCCTTCCGCCTTCCCGATGACGAGGAAATGACCTTACCGGTAGCCCATACAGAAATAGAAAAGAACAGTGCCACCTGCACCGTTGTTAAAGATGCGGGAGATGATCCGGATGTCACTCACGGCGCATCCATTGTGGTAACGGTAAGTTTTAGCAATCACCCGGACATCCGTTTCCTGCAAGGTGAAGGAGTGGGACGAGTCACCCTTCCGGGGCTGGGATTGGAAATCGGGGAACCCGCCATCAATCGCATCCCCCGGCAAATGATAATGAAAGAATTATCGGCGCTTTATGACAAAGGGCTGGATGTTACCATTTCCGTTCCCGGAGGAAAAGAGTTGGCACAACGTACTTTCAATCCTAAACTAGGAATTGTGGACGGCATTTCCATCATTGGAACTTCGGGCATAGTCCGTCCTTTTTCTTCAGAAGCTTTTGTCGAGGCTATCCGCAGGGAAGTGGAGGTTTGTGTGGCTGTGGGCTCATCCAGACTCATCATTAATTCGGGAGCAAAAAGCGAACGTTTTGTGAAGAAGGAGTATCCGGGATTACCTGCTCAGGCTTTTGTACATTATGGAAATTTTATAGGGGAGACACTCAAGATAGCTGCCAAGCTTAAGGTTCCATTGGTTACTTTAGGCATTATGATAGGCAAGGCGGTGAAACTGGCCGAAGGAAATTTGGACACACACAGTAAGAAAGTGGTGATGAATAAAGAATTCCTAAGGCAGGTGGCAATGGAAGCCGGATGCTCTCCGGATGTTGAAAGCATGATAGAAAAGTTGACATTAGCCCGTGAATTATGGACCTTGCTGTCTGAAGAAGACAGCGGAAAGTTCTTTCCGTGTTTGTTGGAACATTGTTTTGCACATTGCGTCCCCTTATTGCCCGAAGGAAAATTGACAATCCTCTTGATTGATGAAGAAGGGAATATTCCTTTCAGGATACAATAACTGATTATTTAGACGCTGCTGCTAAACGGAAGCTAATATAGCAGTGACTTGTTCTAACAATTCCTCTATGGTATCTACCTTTATCGTCCTCCCGGCTACCGGGTGGATAATATATCCACTGGTAGTCATATCTCCCGTTTCAATATAAAAATCGGACTCAACACGCCGGCTTGCCAGAATACCATTCCGCTGCAAGGCTTTCCGTACCATCGCATACTTATTCCCATGTCCCACCAGACGGACTTCTTTTTCAAACTCATTGTCAATGCGGAACAGTCCGGTTTCCATATCAAAAACAATTCCCTTACGGGAGAAAAAATTACTCAGGCATCCGTCTATGGAAAGATCTTCAGGAGTTCCTATAGTCACTCCATTGGCTTTATCCATCAGCCAAATCTTATCAGCAATCTGCAAAGCTAACTCTAAATCATGGGTGGAAAGAAAAATCGTCTTGTTGGTAGAACGTGACAAATGATGAAGCAGTTGCATAATCTCCACTTTACTGGGGAAATCAAGAAAAGCAGTCGGCTCATCCAGAAAAATCACCGGGGTTTCCTGTGCCAACGCCTTTGCTATCATTACTTTCTGACGCTCACCGTCACTCAAAGTATGTACCATCCGGTATTTCAAATCCTCAATCCTTACCAGCGCAATGGCATCGTTTACTGTATTCTTGTCCTCCTTGCTTAAATTTCCCCAGAAACCGGTATAAGGACTGCGCCCCATACCCACCAGTTCTTCCACGGTCATGTTCCGCAGACTGCATTTTTCGGTCAATACCACTCCGATAACTGTCGCCAACTGTTTATCGGTGTAATCCGTCAGTTTCTTTCCCATTATTTCTATCTCTCCTCCTACAGGCGGCTGAAAGGCAGACAAAGTACGCAATAAAGTAGATTTCCCTACTCCATTCGCCCCCAAAAGACAAGTCAGTTCCCCACTGCGGATAGTAGCATCAATGTCCTTCGCTACAATCTTGGTTCCCCCCTTACCGGGATAACCGGTAGTCAGTTTCCGAATATGTATAGTTTCTTGATTCATCATTACTCATTCATTTCATTGCGACGTTTATTGAATAAAACCGACATCACTACCGGAGCACCTACCAAAGCCGTCACCGAATTTACCGGCAATGCACCTTCGAAACCGGGCATACGGGCAATCAGATTACATACCAATGCCAATGACGCACCTGCCAGTAAAGAAGCAGGCATCAGAATACGATGATCGGATGTGCGGAACATTCCCCTGCAAAGATGCGGAACGGCCAGCCCCAGAAAAATAATCGGACCGCAATATGCGGTAACAATAGCTACCAATACTCCCGAACAAGTAATGACAAGCAGACGGGCACGTTTTATATTCAATCCGAGATTCCGTGCGTATGCATCTCCCAGCAGCAAAAGATTCAATGTTTTGACAAGCAGGAAGGAAAGTGGCAACAATACCACCATGATACATATAAATAAAGTCATCTGATCTCCCGATACACGGGCAAAACTTCCCAACCCCCAAATGACATATGCACGAATATCCTCCTCCACACTGAAAAATTTCAGCACACCTATCACCGCATTGGCTATGTAACCAATCATCACACCGATAATCAGCAAAGTAACATTGCCCCTTACTTTTTGGGAAACGAAAACAATAAGTGCCATAATGGAAAGTGAACCTGCAATAGCTGCTATGGTAAGGGCTATTCCCCCATAAAGCCTAGCTTGCTCAAAGCAACACCACCCAAACTGCCCGAAAGAAGCACCACAAAAGCAACTCCCATACTGGCTCCCGAACTGATGCCCAGTACCGACGGACCGGCCAAAGGATTGCGGAAAACAGTTTGCATCTGTAAACCGCTGACAGAGAGCCCCGCCCCCGCCACCAATGCGGTAAGCGCCTGTGGTACCCGTGATTTCCAAATAATATTTTGCCAGATAACAGACTCATTCCCTGTTCCCCAAAGGATATTCCACACAGCACGAAGCGGTATGGAAACAGAACCTAATACCAGATTCAGGAAGAAAAACAGAAAAATAGAAGCCATAATTAGCAGCATATAAAATGCAACAGGTCGTTTCATATACTATTTTCCTATTTAAGCAATTCATAATATCCCGGTTGGTGACCGGACAAAAGCTGCGGATGAAAGATTTGAATCAAATCTGCCAGAACAACTTCCGGTTCTGTAGGCATACTCTCATAAAAAGGTTTTTCACGCATGTTACAATAAATCACCCCTTTCTCTTTGTATGCTTTGAAATCAACATAACGGGCATCTTCCTCTTTCAACGTGTTATAAGAAAATTCTCCTTGATAGCTATTCACAATACGCCAATAATCGGCACCTGCCGCTTGGCTGTAAACTGTTTCAAAATCGAGGGTGACTCCTCCAGACTGTTCATCGTCTTTCAAAAAATAATCGGCACCGGCATCTTTAAACAATTGTGCGAGAAAACTCCTCCCTCCTACAGCATACCAATTGCCGCCCCGCAATTCTCCACTGAATACCACCGGGCGTTTTGTCACCCGACCGGTCAGTTCCTTCAGCTCGTTATATCTTTTCTTAATAGCGGCAAACTGCTCATTAGCTTTTTCTTCTTTTCCCAATAACAAGCCCACAAACTTTATCCATTCAGCCTGTCCCAAAGGAGTCATTTCCTTATATCCCAAATGCGGCATCAAAGGAATGCCTACCTCTTTCAAAGCATCGTACCCCCCTCGTTTAAAAGGAGAGATCAAAATCAAATCCGGGTTTACACTCATAATCACCTCATTATCGAAATTCCCTTCAATACCTATCTTATGAATGCTTCCATCTTTCAAACGATCATTTATTTTCTTGTTAAACAAATGACGTGTACTGGTGATACCCACCACTGCATCCAGCTCTTCCAACTTGATAAAATTGGAAAGTTGCAGGGAAGTCATGCAGATAACGCTTCGTATGGGAGTTTCAATAACCGTATAATCCGCAGGTATGTTTTCCGCTTCCACACCTCTTGGCACCAAAGCATAATGAAAAGACTGACTTTCTTTATTCTGAGGGTCCTGAATGTCAAGCAGACAAGCCTGATCCGTATAGGTTATTTTAAACCCTTGGGCATATTCCGGAATAATCTTCACAATAGAAGAATCTGTCAATGTCTTATGTTCCAGATTCCCGGAGCCCTGTTTGTGCTTATTTTGGCAGGCTGTAACAGTCAATAATAACAAAAGGCCCGAAGCCCATATTAGTTTTTTCATGTTCTTTTCTGTTTTTCAGCCAACAAAGGTAATCAATTCTCTTGCTTTATACGGAATTTTTCAGCACTTTTGCGTGCTTAAAAACTGTAAATACCTACAAAAGATGAGTCGTCCGATCTATTTTGTTTCTTTAGGACCCGGTGATGCCGAACTGATTACATTGAAATCATTGCATGCTTTACAGCAAGCAGACATAATATATTGTCCATCAACGGTTCGGGAGCCAGACAAAATCTTGTCACGTGCCGCCACCCTGTTACATAAGCTAGGCATCAAAGGAGATATACACCTATTCTCGCTCCCGATGAGCAAAGACAGAACAAAAGCAATCAAAGTCTATCGGCAACTTTTCGAAGAAATGAGGCTGGAACAAAAAGCAGGAAAACGGTTGGCGGTAGCAGTAGAAGGCGATGCGGGAATTTACGCCTCCGTTCACTATGTACTGGATCTCCTCGAAGAAAATGGAATCCCCGTAGAGCAACTTCCCGGTATTCCTTCATTCATCGCTGCGGAAGCGGCCGCAAAACTACATCTCATCAGCCAAAAAGAAAGACTGGTCATTATTCCGGGCAATATTACTTCGGACGAACTGGACATGTATCTGAGCCATCATCATGTGCCGGTTATCATGAAATTATCTCAATGTGCAGACATAGTACAGGATTACATGGAGTCCCACCCCCAATACAGTTATCATTATTTTGAAAATATATCGACAGCCGAAGAATATCATTCTTCCCATCAGGCGGAACTGAAAAGAAGAGTATTTCCTTATTTTTCCTTAATGATCATCTTTAACGAACAGACACGGAAGGATGATAGTGCAAAATAGCGTTCAGAATACCTTCAATATTTACATCATCTTTCTTGATAACTAAAAAATTGTGGTACATTCCTTCTTTCCGGTAACGGATCACAATCGACTTGAGTTTACCAGACTTTGTGTACTCCTTTTCTATCTCTGTGATGTTTTGCAAAGGAAAAACATGCCGAGGCTTCATCCCTCTTATAGCTAAGGTAAAAGAATCAGGAGTAATAGTATAAACAGACAATAACCTTACCCCCGTTATCAACAGAGGAGGAGTCAAGACCAGCAAAGATGCATATCTTCCATGCGCTATAAAAAGGCATGTACACGCCACCAACATAATAGCAATAACTGCCCAAATCCATAAAGGATAACCGGGTCTGAATTCTTGTTTTTCCATATGCCACATCTATCTTGTATAGATACAAAAATAGGGAGACTCAGTTTTATAACCAAATCTCCCTCAAGGAATTTATAAACTATTTCTAACAATTAATCTGATTAGAGAATACCCTTTACTGTTTCCAGCATACCCTTTTCTTGAATAGAGTCAAGATCAGCTTTTACTGCGGCGGTCAAACCCGGAATGTTGTTCAAGTTCTCACCCCAAATAGATTCTGCTGCCAACACGCCTTCCGCCACTTTCTGAGTGCAGCCTGTAGCCCAAAGTTCTTTCAGCAGATTCATGATTTCAGGAGCATCGTTCGGAACAATCTCAGCACCGTCAGCACGAACACCACCTTTATAATAAGTGATGATAGCCGCCAGTCCCAATACCAAGCCTTTAGGCAACTCACCCTTACGCTCCAGATAAACTTTCAAGCCCGGGAGGTCGCGAGTTTCATATTTAGGGAATGAATTCAGCATGATAGAAGTCACCTGGTGATCAACAAACGGATTGTTGAAACGCTCCAAAACATCTTCCGCAAACTTCTTCAATTCTTCTTTCGGCAGGTTCAGGGTTTCCATCAACTCATCGAACATAACTTTATGAATGTATTTACCTACCACTTCATGCTCGCAAGCCTCGCGCACAATGTTGATTCCAGACAGATAAGCTACCGGAGACAGCACTGTGTGAGGACCGTTCAGCAAAGTAACTTTTCTTTCGTGATAAGGAGCTTCAGACGGAACGAACAATACATTCAAACCGGCTTTGTCGGCAGGGAATTCCTTGGCGACTTCCTGCGGAGCTTCAATTACCCACAAATGGAAGATTTCTGCCTGTACCACCAGATTGTCATCATACTGCAATTTTTCTTTAATAGCAGCGATATCTTTGCGGGGGAATCCCGGCACAATACGGTCTACCAAAGTAGCATAGACACCACAAGCTTCCTCAAACCATTGCTTGAAGTCTTCACCCAAGTTCCACAAATCAATATATTGATAGATGGTTTCTTTCAGTTTATGGCCGTTCAGGAAAATCAATTCGCAAGGGAAAATTATCAAACCTTTGCTCTTGTCACCATTGAACGTTTTATAACGGTGATACAGCAACTGGGTCAGTTTGCCCGGATAAGATGAAGCAGGGGCATCATCCAGCTTGCAGGCAGGATCAAAAGCGATACCGGCCTCTGTCGTATTAGAGATAACGAAACGCATTTCCGGCTGTTCCGCCAATTTCATAAATTCATCATTCTGAGAATAAGGATTCAAGGCACGACTGATCACATCAATTTTTGTCAGGCTGTTTACCACCTGTCCTTTATCCAAACCCTGCAAGTTTACATGATACAGACAATCTTGTGCGTTCAACATGTCAACCATACCTTTTTCAATAGGTTGAACCACCACCACACTGCTGTTGAAATCAGTTTTTTCGTTCATGTTGTAGATAATCCAATCCACAAACGCACGCAGGAAGTTACCCTCACCAAATTGAATGATTCTTTCGGGACGTTGAGTCTTTGCTGCTGTCTCCTTGTTTAATGCTTTCATTATTTTTAATTATATTATGTGTTTATCCATACCTGTACTTATTGAAGACGAATCAGATTTTATTGTGTACTCATAGTATTCATGCTTTCTTTTAAATGGTAATATATATTTAAGTTTTTATATATCATCATTGAACCAAGCATTTAAAATCTTTAAATCTTCGCCGCAAAGATACAAATAATTTTGTTATTCCAAATAAAATTTCTACTTTCGTGTTCGATAACGGTTAATAAATCTAAAGAGATGCTCTTTGACATCTTTTTTAGAATGAGTTTTTACTGAAAGTCAAAATAAACAACAATTATATAGATATAAAAAGACTACTTATGAAAAACTTTATGGATGAAAACTTCCTGCTTCAGACAGAAACTGCGCAGAAGTTGTATCATGAACATGCGGCTAAAATGCCTATTATCGATTACCACTGCCACCTGATTCCCCAGATGGTTGCTGATGACTATCAGTTTAAGTCACTGACAGAAATCTGGTTGGGTGGAGACCACTATAAATGGCGTGCCATGCGTACCAACGGTGTGGACGAACGTTATTGTACCGGTAAAGACACCACGGACTGGGAAAAATTTGAAAAATGGGCGGAAACAGTTCCTTATACCTTCCGCAACCCATTATACCATTGGACTCATTTGGAATTGAAAACCGCATTTGGAATCAATAAAGTATTGAATCCGAAAACTGCCCGCGAGATTTTTGATGAATGTAATGAAAAGCTTGCCAAACCGGAATACTCCGCACGAGGCATGATGCGTCGTTATCATGTGGAAACCGTTTGTACAACCGATGATCCGGTAGATTCATTGGAATATCACATCAAAACCCGTGAAAGCGGATTCGAAATTAAAATGCTTCCCACTTGGCGTCCGGACAAGGCGATGGCAGTAGAAGTTCCCGCTGATTTCCGTGCTTATATGGAAAAATTGTCTGCTGTAAGCGGTGTCACGATATCTTCTTTCGATGACATGGTGGCTGCTTTGCGGAAACGTCATGACTTCTTTGCTGAACAAGGTTGTAAATTGTCTGACCACGGAATTGAAGAGTTTTATGCTGAAGACTATACTGATGCTGAAATCAATGCTATATTTAATAAGGTATATGGTGGTACAGAACTGACCAAGGAAGAAATTCTGAAATTCAAATCAGCCATGCTGATCGTATTTGGGGAAATGGAATGGGAAAAAGGCTGGACCCAGCAGTTCCACTATGGAGCAAATCCGCAACAACAACACCAAGATGTTCAAACTTTCTGGGACCTGATACCGGTTTCGATTCAATCGGTGAGTTTACCACCGCCAAAGCGATGGCTAAATTCCTTGACCGCCTGAATACAGAAGGAAAACTGACCAAAACTATCCTTTACAACTTGAATCCTTGCGCCAATGAAGTAATTGCCACCATGTTAGGCAACTTCCAGGATGGCACAATTCCAGGCAAGATTCAATTCGGTTCCGGATGGTGGTTCCTCGATCAGAAAGACGGTATGGAAAAGCAGATGAATGCACTGTCATTGTTAGGCTTGTTGAGCCGCTTCGTAGGTATGCTGACAGACTCTCGTTCATTCCTGTCTTATCCGCGTCACGAATATTTCCGCCGTACTTTGTGCAACTTGCTGGGTAATGATGTGGAAAACGGCGAAATCCCTGCTTGCGAAATAGAACGCGTCAATCAGATGGTGGAAGATATCTGCTATAATAATGCCAAGAAGTTCTTCCAATTCTGACAACCGTCAGAATGCTGAATATAAATAAATGAGGATGGAACAAATGTGTCTGCAAAAGTTTTCACTTTTTGTTCCATCCTCATTCCAGTCATAGCAATTCTTCTATAGCCTCCGTTATTTCCTTGTCGGTTTTTCCCATGCCATATCCTCGGATGACTTTCCGTATAATCCGTTCTTTATCCAAAATAAAAAAGTACGGAGCCGCCCCACCCGTCCGGTAATCTTCTATCACTTTATCATCTCCATCCAAAAACATATAATTCAATTCCTTTCTCTTTGCATAATTCTGAAGTGAATGCATCCGGCTCCAACTTTCAATGGCTACCAATTCAAATCTTCTTCTTGGTACTTTCTTTTCAGTTCTTTCAGAAAAGGGATAGAAGCCTGGCAAGCTCCACAGCCTATTCCTGTTATATTTACCAAGATGACCTTACTTTTCAAATCACTCAATGACACGGGACGCTCCTTTATATCATTCAATGTCCATTCTGGTGCTTTCTTACCCGTCAGATTAGCGGCCATATTCCTGGAAGGAGCGCCATAATCATATTTTTTTGTTTCATAACCTTGCGGAACATAATCGAAAACATCAAACCTGTCAATTGTTTCTTTGTTTATTTCCACATTACAGCAAGTTTCCACCGATATATTATGGGACATCGCTCTCCGTTTCTTATAAGGCAAACCATTCGACTTGTGAATCCACAGTTCATAAATAGAGGTCGGCTCTACATAAAAAGGAGGTGGAGGCATGTGATAAGCTTTACCAAAGAACTCCACTTGTGTATCTTCGTTTATGACAAGTTTAAAATGAAAATAATCCCCACAATCTTCCAATGTGGTAACTATGCTGTCTTCTGTTTCCAAAGCATACCTGACAATATTCTTGCAATAATTAAAGAAAGGTGGGGTCAACGGTCTGAAAGGTAACGGTCTGGTGGTAAAATTATCGATTTTTATTTCCTTGACAGCATGATTCACCAACACACGTACTTCACCATTATAACCGAATTGGAACTCTTTACCATCATCTGTTCCCAAATTCACAAAACTTGCCCCTATCGTAGAATCAGCCGGATCATCGAACTCTTTCACTATATATTTTCTAATACTGGAAGGAATTGTATCACCAGGATTCCAGACTTCGCTCTCTACTTTATACGTTGCTGACTTAATCTGCTCTAAATTATCCAACACCTTTTTCAAATACTCTCTCTTGTCATCTTGGCCATTCACCACATACACCGGCAATAACAAGAGAAAAAAATAAAACAGCTTTTGTTCTCATACGTTTCTTGCTTTTATTGATTCGCAAAATATTTTGCTGACGCAAAGAAGAAGAAAAGCCTGTATCTCTGCAAAATATTTATCTGAACTCTTTCTGAATTTTCTCCTTTTTCAGAAAAAGATCAGATAAAACACCTGTTTTTTCCTTAACGTTATTTACTTTTGCATTCAAAATTCATACGATGAAAAGGGCAAAAACACACATTATCTTATTTATGGCAGTCACCATCACCGTTCTATATACTGTTTATATCGCTTTTCATAATAGTGCCGAACGAGTGAATACCCAAATAGACCACGCTTTCAAATCCGCCATTACGGAAGATTACAATGAAAGACTTGCCTACATCAGAGCTATTATCATCCCGAACCTACAAACTGGGATATAAAAATGTATACTATCGCTCCCAGCCTACACCAAAAAGTAAAAAGCTACACCATAAGAACCAGACAAGGAAAAACAATCTATACTTTTAAAGACAGTCTGGACGAGCAGACCGCCAAACGTATGCTGAACCAATACATTCTATCCCAACTAAAACCCATAAAGCCCGATGAGTTAAATGCAACCTTTAGAAAAATATTATCCGATCATGGCATAACCGGCAGGACCGGAACTATTTATTATAACAAATCCATTTCCCAACACAGCGACCAAAGTTCTGCAATTCCCCGAACGGCATACAATACTCCCCGATACATAGTAGATATCACCCAGAACATCAAGGTACAAGCATGGGTAAACTATGACTTCAAAACTATTTTACGACACATAGACAACACACTCTTTTGGCTCATCGGACAATTGATGATTCTTATTTTCATACTCATTTTTCTTAAAAAGGAAAAGGATACTCAAACACTCCTTACCCGTATGAACATAGACATGGAGAAACAAGAGTTGTATATAGGAAACAAAAAGTGCAACATTCAGAAATTAGACCTCACCTTACTAAATATGCTTTATGAAAAAGCAGGAACTTGCGTAAGCCGTGAAGAAATAAAAAAGAGTTTCTGGCCTACGGATGATAATGCCAATGAAAAAATAGATGCACACATCAAATCAATCCGGAAAGTTTTAAAAGAATTCCAAGAATATAAATTAATAACAGTCAGAGGAAAGGGTTATTATCTACGTATTCCATAATCCAGATTCCAGGCATTCTTTTAAAACAATATCCGCTAAATCATCTTTCCGAAAAAGCCTGTTTCTATTTTATTTCCTCCTTTTTTTATGTATATTTGCGGCTCTTTTAACACAAAAAACGTGGGGATTCACTAGAATTGGGAGAGCAACAAAATGAAAATCAAATTTATAAGTCTCGCAAGCGGAAGTAGCGGCAACTGCTATTTTCTCGGAACAGACAGATATGGCATATTGGTGGATGCAGGCATTGGCATCCGTACAATAAAAAAACATTAAAAGAACTTGGAATCGGACTGGATATCATCCGGGCAGTATTCATAACACACGATCATGCCGACCACATCAAAGCAGTAGGGCATTTAGGAGAGAAATTTGGAATTCCTATTTACTCCACTCCGGAAGTACATGCAGGAATCAACAAAAGTTATTGCATGACCGAGAAATTATCGACCTGCGTACACTATCTGCACAAAGGTGAGACAATGGAATTGGAAGATTTCACGATTACAG
>ENA-OQKK01000203-OQKK01000203.1-human-gut-metagenome-genome-assembly--contig:-NODE-203-length-19262-cov-4.151398_pt1 | contig 19262 bp, 17 predicted proteins | sample MGYA00242648_ERZ504797 | MGnify/ENA primary metagenome ERZ504797 (study PRJEB26092, sample SAMD00036412) | human gut metagenome | host: Homo sapiens | study: EMG produced TPA metagenomics assembly of... | reverse complement strand
ATTATATGTCTCTTCTTACTTTACCCGGCTTGTTGTATCTATTTTTTCTTCCGGAATATTACCACTAATTACAATTTCGTCAATCAAGCTTTCATTGGGCAATCTCAATGTATAAAGTGAAGCTTCCATCTGACGCATCAGATTACGTTTCAATTTATCCGGTGAATAGATAAAGGCCTCAACCACAACGACACGGCCGTTAGCACGATCCACCCGTGCATGAGACACAAACGGACCTCCCATCATGTCACCTTCCATTTCCCATAATCCGCGGGCTTCTTGCGCATACTCTCCTTTTACAACAATATCTTCCACATCTACAAACATAGAGTCTGTTGCCATATACATTCCTTCGCGTTCACCCGGAATATTTGCTTTCATTACAGAATCACGTTTATGAATGAAATAATCTTTAGTAAAGGTATCCTTGTCCGTATAAGGATAAGAGTACATTACAAAATTCATATCCGCTGTAGCACGATTAGTAGAAGCCCACAAAAAATCTTTGCCTTCTTTATAGTTAGCCAGTTCTACCGGCACCCAGATATCACAATCAAAAATACTTCCTACCTTAGTGGAAATCACATCGCTATGTTTTTGTTTCAACAAAGTTATCTGACGATTCATCTCAGCTTTCACAAAGAAATCTATAATCACTTTACTGTTCTTTGCTACAAATTCCTCAAATTCGTCTTCATTAGGAGCCTGAATTGTCATAATCATCTGCGGAGACGCATAAACATCACGGGAAAACTTGAGTTTGGGCTGAGTATAAATATCTTGAATATCCACAATGATGATATTACGGAATATTTTCAGCACACGGTCAAAATGCTGAGGGTCCACATTTGATATACGAAACGAACGTTCCGCCTGGGGCAGTCCGGGCACATTGGTATCCAATACATCAAACAATGCACGTCCTGCAGGACGATCCCATACAGGTTTATTTACTACGACCAATACTTCGTAAGGCCTACCGCTGGACGTGGGGGTAAACAAGTTCTTTTGTCCCTTCTTACAAGAAGCCAGTACCAGAACCACCAGCACCAAACTTAAATAAAATGCTATTCGTTTCATAATTATATGGTATTATTGTTGTTATTTACTGTAATGTAACACCTTTCTCCTTCTGTTGTTTAGCCGTTGACAACATTCCACAAGCAGCAAAAATATCTTCTCCTCTTGAAGCACGGATCGTAGCAAATACGCCATGCTGCGTCAAGTAATCACGGAAGGCAACCATTGTTTCCATATCTACCCCTTCCAAATCCACATTAGGAATGGCATGAAACCGGATCAAATTGACACGACATTCAATGCCGCGCAAAAGTTTCACAATCTCTTTAGCGTAAATAAGTGAATCGTTCACCCCTTTGAATACGATATACTCAAAAGACAGACGCCGCTGTTTGCTAAAATCATAATTATGCAATATATCAATAATTTCCGTAATGGAAAAAGCTTTCTCGGCAGGCATTAAATCCCTTCGTTGCGAAGGAATCGGAGTATGCATACTGATAGCCAGATGACAATCACTTTCATTCAGAAAGCGCTCCAGTCCTTTCTTTAAACCCACAGAAGAAACAGTGATGCGTTTCGGGCTCCAACCGTAACCATATTCTGAAGTCAGAATCTCAAGCACTTTCAACACCTCATCCAGATTGTCGAAAGGCTCTCCCATACCCATGAAAACAAGATTAGTCAGCTTTTCCCTTTCAGGAATAGAATAGATCTGGTTTAATATTTGATGGGCACTCAGATTAGCTGTAAAACCTTGCTTCCCGGTCATACAGAACTTACAATTCATCTTGCATCCCACTTGCGAGGAAACGCAAAGAGTAGCCCGGTCCTCATCGGGTATATAAACCGCTTCAATAAAATTATGAGCCGGTGTACGGAAAAGATATTTCACCGTACCGTCTACCGAACGCATTTCTTCCACCGGAGCAGATGCTCCCACCTCATACCCTTCTTTCAATGCTTCGCGATGCTTTAATGACAAATTGGTCATTTCGTCTATCGTTTCCACCTTTTTATCATACAACCAAGACGTAATCTGCTTTGCGGCAAATTTAGGCATTCCCAGATTCCTCACAATCTGTTGAATCTCATCCAATGTCCTGCCAAGTAATGCTGTTTTCGGAGTTTCCATTTATATTTAAAAGACAATTAGCGTACAAAGGTAGAGAAAAAATAAGATATATTACCTATCTTTGCCGTGAGAAATACTTTTTAACAATGAGAAAAACAATTAATTGCTTTATTCCTTATAGGGAAAGCACAGCGGCAGAACAGACAATCCATGCTCTAAAAGAAAGTAGCATAGTCAACAAAATCTATCTGCTGAACATCGAACCCAACAAGACATTATCCACCCCCGAAGGATGCGAAATATTACCTGTTGATTCACTAACCAGTTCTAAGACAATGAAGATGATTGCTGAAAAAGCAGACACACCTTATATATTGCTCTACACCAAGACTTCTGCTTTGGAACTGGCTTACAAGGCACTGGAACGCATGACGGACTTCCTGCAGGACAGAGAATGCGGCATGGTCTATGCCGACCATCATGAATGGAAAAACGGAGAAAAGAAGAAACATCCCGTCAACGACTACCAACCCGGCAGTGTGCGTGATGATTTCGATTTCGGTCCGCTACTGATATTCAACAGAACGGAATTCATCCTCGCCAGCCTCCAAATGACAGAGGAAAGAGAGTATGCCGCCCTTTATGAACTGCGCCTGCTCCTTACCCTCCATTCTCATCTGGTACATATCAACGAATATCTTTATACGGAAACAGAAAGCGACAACCGCCTGTCCGGCGAAAAGCAGTTCGACTACGTAAATCCCCGTAACAGAGAGGTACAGATAGAAATGGAAGAAGCATTCACACGATACTTGAAATCTATCAATGCCCTCCTTGAACCCATATGTGTGGAAACGGATGTAAAGAAAGGAAATTTCGAATATGAAGCCTCCGTCATCATCCCCGTGCGCAATCGCGCCCGTACCATTGACGATGCCATCCGGTCGGCACTCGCACAAGAAACACGCTTTCCATTCAACATCATCGTCGTGGACAATCACTCGACAGACGGAACCACAGAAATCATCGGTCAATACAAGGACAACAAAGCGGTAATCCACCTTCAGCCCCAACGTACCGATCTGGGCATAGGGGGATGCTGGGACCTCGCAATCAACCACCCCCGGTGCGGACGCTTCGCCATACAGCTTGACAGCGATGACCTGTACAGCGACACCCATACCCTGCAAACCATCGTAGACACGTTCTACAAAGAGCAATGCGCCATGGTAATAGGAACTTACCGCATGACGGACTTCCGGCTGAACACCATCGCTCCGGGAGTGATAGACCATAGCGAGTGGACGAAAGAGAACGGACACAATAACGCATTGCGCATCAACGGTCTGGGGGCTCCGCGCGCATTCTTCACACCTATCCTGCGCGAAACAGGCGTGCCCAATGTCAGCTACGGAGAAGATTATGCCCTGGGACTCATTTTCTCGCGCCAATATAAGATAGGAAGAATCTATGATGTACTCTATCTGTGCCGCCGCTGGGAAGGGAACTCGGATGCCGCCCTGAGCATAGAGCAGACCAATGCCAACAATCACTACAAAGACAGCCTGCGCACCCGTGAACTGGGAATCCGCAAAAAATATACAGAAGAGCTGAAGAACCGGAATGAAATCAAGCGATTTATAGACAGCCAACTGGCGTGCTGGCCACTGGCACACCACAACCACGAGGCATTACAGACTGTACAGACCAAGGAACTGTCCATAAACGGCTACACGTTTGTGGTACAGTGCAATGCACAGCGTGCGGTTTCGACTACCGCCAAAGTGGATAAGGACAGCATCCAAGCACGCCCCTGTTTCCTGTGCAAGGAAAACCAGCCTAAGGAGCAGAAAGCACTGGAAACCATCACTGCAAACAGAATATGCGTTAACCCTTATCCCATATTGCCGGATCACCTCACTATCGCCCATAAAGATCACATCCCCCAACTCATGGATGAGAATATTTTCAGTTACGATGACGTCCGTGCATTCGTACAGAAATATCCGGACTACGCCCTATTCTATAATGGAGCACATTGCGGAGCCTCTGCACCGGACCATCTCCATCTTCAAGGAGTCAGAAAAACTGATGTTCCCATCATCCCGAACGTACAACAGCTGATAACCCACGCACAGACAATCGATATACGCAGCATGTATTTTCCCTACCTAGAAGAAGAGGAAGATTATCCACTAGAATGTAGCCGAATTTACCTCAACACCAAGGACTATCCCTGTCCTTTGGTAATCCTCTCAAGCAACACGCATTATGACGACTCCCTGTTATACAGTGCCCTCGCCGCTTTCCCACCGGATGAAGACGGACAAGAAGCGAAGTTCAACCTGCTGTTATGGAAGGAAGGCCATCTATACTATACGGTGGTTTTTCCCCGCAGCAAGCACCGTCCCGACTGCTACTTTGCAAAAGGCAGCGAACAGATGCTCATCAGTCCGGGAGCTTTGGACATGGCTGGCGTAATCGTCACCACCCGTCAGGAAGATTTCGACAAAATAACAGAAGAAAAAGTGGCATCCATCATAAAAGAAGTGGGAATAACAGTAGAAGAAGCCGAGAAGATACCCGGACGTTATTTTGACGAGAAAGCAAAAAGATAGAGAGAACACGAAGAGATGAAGGAATTACAGCAAGCCCAAAAACAAGACGAATAACAATGAAAGAACCCGAAATAAGCGTAGGAATAGTAAATGCACAAGAAATTCATTTTTCACTGAACGGCAATTTTTTCGCTAAAGGAGAAACAGTCTGTGGTGAACAACAAGTAGCCTTCAGCGAAGGAGGTATTCTGTGGAATGGTAATCTTTACCGCGAACTGACCTTCACTCCACAAGACGAACATGCCTCGTTTTCATTATATGACGTAACCATCGGAATTAATTTCCACTGGGAACGGCAAGAAACCCAAAGTTTTATGGGAACACTGAAACTAGTGGTGGACGAAGGCAAAATCACCGCTATCAATATTCTTCCCGCCGAAGACTATCTGATAAGCGTCATCTCCTCGGAGATGAACGCCACTTCCTCTTTGGAGTTTCTGAAAGCCCATGCCGTGGTATCACGCAGCTGGCTGTTTGCCCAAATAGAGAAACGCAAGGCCTTGAGTGACAAAAACGAAGGCTTTTTCTCCTTTATCAAAACCGATACCGAATACATCCGCTGGTACGACCGCGAAGATCATACCATATTCGATGTTTGCGCCGATGACCATTGCCAACGCTACCAAGGAATAACCAAAGCATCCAGTGCCGCCGTGACCGAAGCAGTAAGAGCCACCCGCGGACAATTGCTGATGTATGAACGCGGCATTTGCGATGCCCGTTTCTCCAAATGCTGCGGAGGAGCAAGCGAGGAATTCGGATACTGCTGGGAAGACAAGAATTATCCCTACTTGTCTACAATCCGTGATGCGGAAGAAGAAGAAAACCGCCCGTTACCCGATCTGACCAAAGAAGAAGAGGCAGAGCGTTGGATACGCACTTCTCCTGTTTCGTTCTGTGACACCCACGATAAAAAAAGTCATTTCACAAATTCTGAACAACTACGATCAGGAAACTACAGATTTCTATCGTTGGAAAGTACGTTATTCCCAGGCAGAATTATCCGAACTGATCCGTCAAAATACAAAATCGGATTATGGGGACATCATCGACCTGATTCCTATCCAACGCGGCAAATCCGGACGTATCTGCAAACTGAAAATTGTAGGTTCGCTAAAAACATTGACTATCGGAAAGGAACTGGAAATACGCCGCACTCTATCTTCTTCCCACCTGTTCAGCTCAGCCTTTGTAATAGATAAGGGAGAACTGAAAAACGGCGTTCCCGAATGGTTTCTGCTGACCGGCGCCGGCTGGGGACATGGAGTAGGGCTCTGCCAAATCGGGGCTGCCGTAATGGGAGAACGGGGATATACCTACGATGAAATTCTATTGCATTACTATAAAGGTGCGGACATCCGCCGTTTTTATTAACAGGCCCCGCCCACATGGGCGGGGATTCCATTCGGACTCTTTAAAATGAAAGGAACCATGAAAAACAAGCATACCTCGCCATGGGCATGGATACCCACTCTATACTTTGCACAAGGGCTGCCCTATGTGGCAGTAATGACCATTTCGGTCATAATGTATAAAAGATTAGGCATCAGCAATACCGAGTTAGCTTTTTATACCGGCTGGCTCAACCTGCCTTGGGTTATCAAGCCTCTATGGAGCCCTTTCATTGATCTTATCAAGACGAAACGCTGGTGGATTATCACCATGCAACTTTTAATCGGCGCAGGACTGGCGGGCATAGCCTTCACCATCCCCACAGAGCATTTTTTCCAACTCACTTTGGCCGTTTTCTGGTTACTGGCATTCAGCTCCGCCACACACGACATTGCTGCCGACGGCTTTTACATGCTGGCACTGGACTCGCATCGGCAAGCCCTGTTTGTAGGAATCCGCAGTACCTTCTACCGTATTGCAACCATTGCGGGACAAGGATTACTTATCATGCTTGCAGGAAGACTGGAAATAATGACAGATAATATACCATACGCTTGGTCCCTCACCTTTTTTTGTATTGGCCGGACTTTTCCTTGGAATATGGATTTATCATAAGTTTGTTCTTCCCTGTCCGGATTCAGATCATACTTCCAAAGAAGTTTCCGCTTCCAATCTGCTCAAAAAGTTCTTTGGTACTTTTGCCAGTTTCTTTCAAAAAAAGCAGGCAGGCATTGCCATTCTTTTCATGTTACTCTACCGTTTGCCCGAAGCTCAACTGGCAAAAATGTGCATTCCTTTCCTTATAGACCCCGTTGAAAAAGGTGGTTTGGGGCTGACAACCGAAGAAATAGGTTTCGTACAAGGTACTGTCGGTATCATCGGACTTACCCTAGGAGGTATTTTAGGAGGAATAGCCGTAGCCCGTAACGGTTTGAAACAATGGCTCTGGCCGATGGTATGGGCCATTTCCTTACCCGATTTAGTCTATGTTTATCTCAGCTATATCCAGCCTGATTCTTTATATCTCATCAATATTTGCATCTTTATAGAGCAATTCGGTTACGGATTCGGTTTCACAGCCTATATGCTCTACCTTATTTATTTTGCAGACGGAGAACATAAAACAGCACATTATGCCATTTGTACCGCATTTATGGCATTAGGCATGATGATTCCGGGAATGGCTGCCGGCTGGCTTCAGGAACAGATGGGATACAACCATTTCTTTATCTGGATTATGATATGCTGCGTTATCACCTTCGGAGTAACGGCTCTGCTAAAAATTGATCCGGAGTTCGGCAAGAAGAAAGGTTGATCCGACCTTTATTTCAGCCTGTCCTCGGAAAGACAGGCGGTATTGTGGCTCTCTGGAAGGATCAGGGAGGGTGTCGCAGATATGTACACGCTGGCCCGCACACAAAAAAACATATGGTTCTTTTCAGAGTTCATTCTCAAACATAGCGGCACAGTTGGGAAGGGTCCGTTAGAAATTCTGAAATTATAGGCTCCGCACTTCAGCATTTGTTTTAATTCGTTTTTCCCTTCTCCTTTCATTTACCGTCAAAACACCCTGCCGGTGGGTGTTCCGGTGATGAAGGGACATCCCGTCATTGTCCTTTCATCCTCCTTTCCGCTTACGTTGAAACGGGAGTGAGGGGAAGCGGTTCCAGTTTTAACCGCTTGATTGACTGTGTGTTTTTAATAAGATGAAAGGATAAATGGAGAAGGAAGAATATCGGCTTAGTGATGGAGTAATGTACGCTGAACATGATAGGCATATACGCTGAAACATGCTGACCTTTTTTTAAAACGCCCTTGTCTTTTTTTTAAAAGGCGGTTATCTTTTTTTAAAAAAGGTGCTGATGTTTTCTAAAAACATAAAGACATATTCAACAACATCAGTAACGTAAGCTTGCAACATACGTTGGCATCGGGCTACATATACGCAAGCATAAGCCAACACGTACTTATGTACGTGTATCAAATTCCGCAATATCTTGTTACAAGGTTTACCCAATCTTGCATCAAGTTCCATTGTTTTTTGCGCCAGGATTCGCCATACTGTCCTCCCCCTTTTTGACACATTGTACAAAATATAAAGTCATAGAAGCTTTTAATTAAAAAATAAGATAAAGTCCTTTCAACAAAATAATTATTATATTTGTTTCATATCCAAACAATAACATAAAAGATACATATATGAAAAAGATTATTTTATTAGTATTCGTCACCTTGTTTTGCTGCGTAGGCTACTCACAAGCACAAACAACAAAAAAAATGACTCGTCAGGAAAAGAAAGAGGCGCAAAAAGCTATGGAACAAGCCTTGTTCGAAGAAGCCAGACAAGCTATAGAAAATAAAGCGTTCACACTGGAAGCTGACCGGGTTATATTTAAAAGAGGAAGAAATGCCTTTGTTTCTTCTAATACCAATTTTGTAATGGTAGACGGTGATAAATCATCCGTGCAGGTAGCATTCAACATTCCTGCCAGCGGTCCTAACGGATTAGGAGGTGTCACTGTAGACGGCAATGTTTCCGGTTACAAGATCAAAACCGACAAGAAAGGAAGCATATATCTGACAATGAGCGTAATGGGTGTAGGTATATCTGCTCAGGTAAGTATAACATTACCTTATGGAAGCAACAATGCCACCGTAGATATACGCCCCAACTTCAATTCCAACCGTCTGACTTTATCCGGTGAAATACTACCGCTTGACAAGTCAAATATATTTAAAGGAAGGTCTTTCTAATCACTTTATAGTTCATAAGAAAATAAAGCCCCGGAAACTTTTAGTTTAAAGACAGATTTCCTAGGGCTGTTCTTTTCTTCATTCATTCCTCTTCACACCTTTAATTTCAGCTCCTCCAAAACACACTTCAGCAACCGGTTTTTCCGTTTCAGTAATAAATTACTACCTGTTTATGACAAAGCTTATTATATTTATACCGGATTTCAATAGGAAAACAACATAAAATAAAAAGTAGGTATTATGAGAAAAGTTGTAATATTAACATTAGTAACCTTGTTTACCTGCGTAGAATACTCACAGGCACAAACAACAGAAAAGGAAATGACACGTCAGGAAAAAAAAAGCGGCTCAGGAAGCTTTGGACAAAATGTTATTTCAGGAAGCCAAAGAGGCAATAGACAACCAAACCTTTGTACTGGAAGCGGACAGAGTTTACTTTAAATACGGAACCTCCGCTTTCGTTTCATCCAACACCAACTTTGTAGGACTGGACGGTGACAAGGCCGTGGTGCAAGTAGCATTCAATGTACCTTTCAGCGGTCCGAACGGACTAGGAGGTATTACCGTAGACGGTAATGCTTCGAACTATAAAGTAAAAACCGACAAAAAAGGTAATATTCATGTCAGTATGAACGTGATGGGAATCGGAATCTCAGCCCAAGTAAACATTGACATACCTTATGGAAGCAACAATGCGACTGTAGATATTCTTCCGAACTTTAATTCCAGCCACATGACTTTATCCGGTCAAATATTGCCATTAAAGAAAGCCAATGTGTTTAAAGGACGCTCACTATAAACTACTTAACTAAAATTATAGGAATATGAAGAAGCTACTATTTCCACTATTCATGCTTGCCATGATAGTTACTTCGTGCGAGAAAGATCCGGATATGAATAAACTGGATAGTGACTACAGCGTTTACACTGATTATGACAACAGTGTACATTTCAATGAGTTTTCCACCTATTACCTGCCAGATAGCATTCTGGTTCCGGACAACAGCCTGAAAGCCAATTATTGGAAAGATGAAAATGCCCAAAACATTATCAGTGCAGTGGCCCATGAAATGGAACAGAAAGGCTATGTACGGACGGAAGATAAAGAAAAAGCCAATGTAGGCATTCAGTTGTCATACGCCCAACAAAGAATACAAATGACCACAGGAGGATGGTATGGCGGCTGGTGGGATGCCGGATTCTGGGGGCCCTACTGGGGAGGAGGATGGTATTATCCTTATCCGGTAACTTACAGCTATGACACAGGAACCCTGATTATGGAGATGGTTGATTTAAGACAACCTGCCGATAAGTCCAACCAGAACAAACTACCTGTCATCTGGCATGCCTATGCGTCAGGACTGCTATACGGAAACTCCCATTTCAATATGCAGTTGACATTAAATGCCGTCAATCAGGCATTTGCACAATCTCCTTATCTGTCAAACAAACAATAAAACCGGGAAATCATGAAAACGAAAATATTAAAACACAGAGTTCCCCAACGTATCCTCATCGGAATGTTACTAGTTCTCTTTTGTTTCACAAGTAAAGCACAGACCTGGGAAAATGTACATTTTAACGTAGACTGGCAGATGAATGTGCCGTTGAACAGCAACTTTGCCGATAAATTCAGCGGGTGGGGAATGAACTTTGAAGGAAAATATGATCTGACGCCCTATTGGGCTATAGGAGCTTTCCTTAATTTTCATACCAATCACCGATATGTGGACCGCCGGACCATCCCCCTCACCCCAACGGCTTCATTGACAACAGACCAGCAACAATCAGCGTTCCAACTACCCTTCGGAATATCTGTATCCTACAAGTTACCGGATAACAGGTATGTAAAACCTTACTTCGGAGTCAAATCGGGTGCCATGTATTCCCAAAACTCCATTTACAACAATCTGGTACAATGGTATGAACGCCCGTGGGGATTCTATGTTTCACCCGAACTGGGAATGGATATTCATCCGGTGCCTTATCAACGTCTGGGATTTCATGTAGCCGTATATTATAGCTACGCAACCAATAAAACCGGTATCCTGACTTATTCTGAAGATGGAAGGAATAGCATGGGTGTACGTGTAGGAGTTTGTTTTTAATCCATACTAAGCGTTTGCTCATAAAAGAGGAGATTTGGAAAGTATTCTATTCTTTTCTGAATTTCCTCTTTTTTTCATATTTTTGTAAAATAACCCAAATCATTTTCAACAGCGGAATGGCTATGCAAAATAAATACAATCAATTCTTCAACTTTTTCCTGTTTTCAGGGCTGGCATGTTTCTCATACCTTTCGCTGGTACTATATACCGACCTTACGCCTCAACATCAGAAAATATTAATCTCCTCTCTGGGATTTATTTCTGTGGTGTTCATATTCAATCTGGTAGGCTTCAGTCTGATAGTCATCAACCGGTGGCTGAAAAAAAGCTCTCTATTCTTTATCAAGAAGAGAAACAAGCTGATTATCAACTGCATTTTGATTGCAGCTATTCTTTTCTTCATGAATTACGCTACTCTGACCATCTGTAAAGTATTGCTGGAACTGCCTTTCCCATTTGTACTGAGCAGTCCGGGTCTGCGCTTGATCATGATTATATGGTTGGTAGAAATTGTGATTGTGAGTTTAAGTATCACGAGCGCTTTTTACAGGCAGCTGGTTATTCTGCATGAAAAAACAACCAAGCTGGAAGAAAGTTCCATCAAAGCGCAATACACGGCTTTACAAAATCAATTAAATCCACATTTCCTGTTCAATAGTTTGAATACTTTAATATCCGAAATAGAATATAATCCGGAAAACGCAGTAGTTTTTACACAAAAGCTATCAGATGTTTACCGTTATATCCTAAAAAGTCAGGAACAAGGACTTGTCACTTTACGTGATGAACTGGAATTTCTGGATTCATATATCTATCTGCATCAAGTGCGTCTGGGAAAATGCATTCAACTGGAAAACAAAATGACCCCCACGTTATTGAACAAGAAAATCCCTTCATTAACCCTACAGTTACTTATCGAAAACGTGATAAAACATAACATCATCAATATGGAAAATCCAATGGTCATCCATTTGGATTATTCTGACAAAGATCAAACTCTTTCCGTAAGAAACAAGATCAAATTAAAAAAGGATGTTGCAAAATCAGGAATGGGACTGAAGAACTTATCTGCCCGCTATCTGCTGATTTGCAACTTGCATATCACAATTATTGACGATTCTGAATATTTCACCGTAAAAATACCTTTACTGAATGAATAAGATAAAAGCCGCTATTATAGAAGATGAAATTCCTGCAGGACGCCTGCTACATAAAATGTTGTCAGGATTAAGGCCAGACTGGGATATAGTTGTATTGCCCGGCAGCATAGAGGGATCTGTTAAATGGTTCCAGGAGCATCCACACCCGGATATAATCTTTCTGGATATCCAACTGACCGACGGCATTTCTTTCGCTTTCATAGAACAGGCCCAACCCGAAAGTATGATTATTTTTACCACCGCTTACGACGAATATGCCATACGTGCTTTTACTGTAAACAGCATAGACTATCTGCTGAAACCAATAAACAGGGAAAGATTGGCCGAAGCCATCGAAAAGTTTGAAAGATTAACTGCCAGATATGGCAATACCACCCTATCGAACCCATCCAATGAATTACTGAACCTACTGAAAAATATAAGTAATCCGGAAAAAAAATACCGTACCCGCTTCCTGATATCAGGAGACGAAAAGCTGTATACCTTGCAAGTAGAAGATATAGCTTATTTCTATTCTGAAAACAAAATTACCTTTGCCGTCACAAAAGAAGGGAAAGAGCATATCATAGATTTATCGCTCGACAAACTGTCCGAACAACTAAACCCCGATATTTTTTTCCGCACCAACCGGCAAACATTGGTCAGTGTACATGCCATACAGAAAATAGAAAACTATTTTTTAGGAAAAATAATAGTACAGGTAAAACCGCCATTTAAAGATAAAATTACTGTAAGCAGAGAAAAGATAGCTGCAATGAAGCTGTGGCTCAATTATTAAAAAAGTCTGTTTATATGAAAAAGCACTAACTTATAAGTAATAGGAACAGAGTTACTAAAATAATATAAGAGCCCGACAAATAAATACGGAAAACAATGGATATCGGATAAATTTATACTATTTTTGTAAGACTAACAATCATCTTATTATCCGATATGATAGTAATAGCAGACAGTGGTTCCACCAAAACAGACTGGTGTCTGGGTAACACCAAGACAAACAGCAGGACAGTTCGAACAGGAGGTATCAACCCCTTCCACCAATCAGTTGATGAAATAAAAGAAGTGATTGCCTCCACACTAATTCCCCAGTTGGGAGACACCACTGAATTTACAACTATTTATTTCTATGGTGCAGGATGTATTCCCGAAAAGACGAATATAGTGAAAACAGCTTTGGCGCAGAACTTCCCCAAAGCGAATATCCTTGTCGAAAGTGACTTGTTAGGTGCCGCCCACGCCCTATGTGGTAAAACGGCAGGAATTGCATGTATTTTAGGAACCGGATCCAACTCTTGCTTTTATGACGGGAAAAAAATAACAGCTAATATTTCTCCGTTAGGGTATATTTTAGGAGATGAAGGTAGCGGAGCCGTATTAGGGAAACGTCTGGTAGGTGATTTACTGAAACACCAACTTCCCGATGACCTTTGCCAAGATTTCCTTAAAGAATACGATTTGACCCCGGCGCTGATTTTAGATAAAGTATACCGACAGCCTTTAGCCAACCGCTTTCTGGCGGGTCTGACTCCTTTTCTTTTCGCCCACAAGCACAGACCAGAGATACGGAATCTATTAATTTCCTGCTTCACTGATTTCTTCACCCGTAATGTTATGCAATACGAATATCATGATATTCTTGTACATTTCACAGGTTCTATTGCATTTTTCTTTCAAGAAGAAGTAAAAGAAGCAGCTCTAAGACTGAATGTGTCCATCGGAAAAGTTTTAAAAAGTCCACTGGAAGGATTAAAGGATTATCATTTCGAAGTATGAATTTTATAAAAATAACCGAACAACCGTCCATACATGAGGATTTGGAACAAAAATCCGTCAGAGAGTTACTGGAAGGTATCAACGAAGAAGACCGGAAAGTAGCCTCAGCCGTTCATGCCTGCATACCACAAATTGAAAAACTAGTAAATGAAATAGTAGAACGTATGCATCAAGGAGGACGCATATTCTATTTGGGAGCCGGAACCAGTGGACGCCTAGGAGTATTGGACGCTTCTGAAATTCCACCCACTTTCGGTATGCCTGATACCTGTGTCATAGGTATTATAGCCGGTGGCGAACAGGCTTTGAGACGTCCCGTAGAAAATGCTGAAGATGATAGTCAAAAAGGCTGGATGGAACTGCAAGACCATCACATCACAAATAAAGACATTCTGATAGGCATAGCGGCATCGGGAACAACTCCTTATGTAATAGGAGCACTGCAAAAAGCAAGAGAACACGGAATATTAACAGCAAGCATCAGCAGCAATCCGGGCTCTCCCCTCTCGAGTGTGACAGATATACCCATCGAAATGATAGTAGGTCCGGAATTTATCACAGGCAGCTCGCGCATGAAGAGCGGCACAGGGCAAAAAATGATACTGAATATGATAAGTACCACCGTCATGATAAAACTGGGCAGAGTAAAAGGAAACCGGATGGTAAACATGCAACTCAGCAATCGAAAACTAATAGACCGAGGAGTGCAAATGCTGATTGACGAATTACATATTAATAAAGCAGAAGCAAAACAATTACTGCAAGAACAGGGTTCTGTTAAAAAGGCATTGGACGCTTACAAAACAAATAATTGTATCACTAAAAACAACTGAAGTATGAAAAGTTGGAAACTGGAAGCCGTCATCCTTGCTATAGGCATGTTGGTGATGGGGTATTTTATCAAACAGGGATTGGATACTTTCTCTGGTAAAGACAGAGTAGTGAATGTGAAAGGTCTGGCAGAAATGGAGGTGCCGGCCAATAAAGTAACTTGGCCTTTGATGTATAAAGACCTGGGAAATGACCTCCCGACCTTATATAACAAGATAAATGCAACCAACCAAGCAATTGTCGGTTTTTTTGAAACAGAAAGGAATCACTGAAAACGAAATCAGTATCAATGCACCGGAAATTATAGACATGCAAGCCGAACGTTATAATAATAATTCAGTTCCCTTCCGCTATAATGTGACCTCTGTCATCACGGTTACTTCAACTAAAGTAGATCTGGTGAGAAAGATGATCAGCGAACAAAGCGAACTCTTAAAGCAAGGTATCGCTATTACGGGTGGAGATTATCGTTACAATGTGCAATATGACTACACCGGTTTAAACGACATCAAGCCTCAAATGATAGAGGAAGCAACTAAAAACGCACGGGCGGCAGCCGTTAAATTCGCCAAGGACTCGGACAGCGAACTTGGTAAGATAAAAAGAGCCTATCAGGGACAATTCAGCATTGAGGATCGTGACGCCAACACTCCTTACATCAAACGCATCCGCGTTGTAACCACCATTGATTACTCTTTGGAAGATTAAATTCCCATTTGGCGGAGCATATCAAACAAAGCTTCTTTGTTCAGAGGCTTGGACAAATAACCGTTAAAGCCTCTGGACATTACTTTCCGCTTATCTTCATCGTATGCAAAAGCAGTCACTGCAACAATAGGTACTTTGGATGACAATTGACGAATTGCTTCCGTTGCCTGATAACCGTCCACCACAGGCATACCTATATCCATCAAAATAACAGCAGGACTATATTCCAAAAACTTAGAAATGGCTTCTTCACCATTTTCAGCTCGTATCAGATTGTATTTCTTCTCCAAATAAATCTTATACAACAAATAATTATCATCCATATCTTCCGCAATTAAAATCGTTTTATGCTCCAAACAACTCTCCGGCTCGGACAAATCTATAAATTGTTCTTTCTCTTCCGACTGTAATGGCAGAAAATCAAAAGGCTTTTCCGGGAGAACAAACCAAAAAGTAGAACCTTCACCATATTTTGAAGTAACACCAATCTCACCACCCATTTTTTTTATTATAGTCCGACTGATAGAAAGCCCCAATCCGGTACCTTGACGCTTGGCATCCAACTTTGTAAAACGTTCAAAGACCTGACTTACTTTATCTTCCGGAATACCGGTACCTGTATCGGACACATAGAAACAGATACCATTTTCACGTATCTCATATCCCATGGTTATACTGCCTTACACAGTATATTTAAAAGCATTAGACAAGAAATTGGAAATAACCTGTGAAATACGGTTCTTCTCCGTATGAATGAAGCAGACAGGCAGCTTAGGTTCAAAAATGATACGTACAGGAACATCCGCCTCTTCCAAACGCAATCTGAAAATACCTTCCAACTCACGCATAATTTGATTAACATCCACATCGGTATAAATAAATTCCAAAGTACCCGCCTCAATCTTAGACATATCCAAAATATCATTTACCAACTGTAATAACATATTCGTGTTCCCCTTGATAATCTCTACATAAGAAATTCGATCTTGATCCGACGCGGTCCCCAATAATCCGGCAAATCCCACAATAGCATTCAAAGGAGTGCGAATCTCATGACTCATATTTGCCAGAAAAGCTGTTTTCTGTTCTCCTGCCAATTCCGCATTTCGCCTGGCCTCCTCCAATTCATCCAAAATCTTTTTCTGACGAGTCACATCACGAACTGTCAGCAGAACCTTATCATCCTGATCCAACTGTAAATATGTTCCCGACACGCAAACAATACAATCGACATAATTATCCATCTTTTCAGACATATAAAAGTCTCATCGGAGTTTCCAACGGAGAAAAGTAGCCCTTTTTCCCGAAAGCACTTTTCAATGGAGTTACGGACAGGACATACTTTACAATTCTCATGAGAACCGCAGGCTCCGGCGTCCAATCCATTTTTACAACGAAGCAATTCCCCGACCCTACGCAGCACCTGTCCTTCAGAAGTATTATTCAAATTATAGTAATTGGTCTTTTCAACCAAAAAAATTCCGATCAACCAAAATTATATATGCATCCACATTATACAATATGGTATCCGAAAATTCTTTCACGGAACACACCTCATTTTTCTTCTTAACGAACTCCTGTTCCAAACTTTTCCTCTTTCTTATCTCCCATCCCCATAAAAGACCTAAAAGTAGAACCAAACAAACTAAAATGAACGCTACCATATTTTAATAGGTTAAATTTCTACAAATGTACAAACATAAATTAAAAACAACGATTATATCCCATTTAAATTTTAATCAGCAAGAAATTTCAGTAAACTTGTTTGTGTTTCAGTATTTTGTTGTATCTTTGCGCCCGAAATTAGATAAACAATATAATGTCTAACGTAATTAACTGAGAATTTTAACAATTTTATTAATGGAAAATTTAAAAAACATCACTCCTGTTGAAGATTTCAACTGGGATGCTTATGAAAATGGCGAAGCTGTAACCAGCATGAGCCACGAAGATCTTGAAAAAGCTTATGACGGTACGCTGAACAAAGTAAACGACCGCGAGGTTGTAGACGGTACTGTTATTGCAATGAACAAACGCGAAGTAGTTGTCAATATCGGCTACAAATCAGACGGTATCATTCCTTTAAATGAATTCCGTTACAATCCAGATTTGAAAATAGGTGATACTGTAGAAGTATACATTGAAAATCAGGAAGACAAAAAAGGACAGTTAATTCTGTCACACAAAAAAGCACGTGCTACTCGTTCTTGGGACCGCGTAAACGCTGCTCTTGAAAATGAAGAAATTATTAAGGGTTACATCAAGTGCCGCACTAAGGGTGGTATGATTGTGGACGTATTCGGTATCGAAGCATTCTTGCCGGGTTCTCAAATTGATGTGAAACCTATCCGCGACTACGATGTATTTGTAGGTAAGACAATGGAATTCAAAGTGGTTAAAATCAACCAGGAATTCAAAAACGTTGTTGTTTCTCACAAAGCTCTTATCGAAGCTGAACTTGAACAGCAGAAGAAAGAAATCATCGGTAAACTTGAAAAAGGACAAGTACTGGAAGGTACTGTTAAAAATATCACATCATACGGTGTATTCATCGACCTTGGTGGCGTAGACGGTTTGATTCACATCACTGACCTGTCTTGGGGCCGTGTAAGCGATCCGAAAGAAGTTGTAGAACTCGACCAGAAGTTGAACGTTGTTATCCTTGACTTCGATGACGAAAAGAAACGTATCGCTCTTGGTTTGAAACAACTGACTCCGCACCCATGGGATGCTTTGGATGCTAACCTGCAGGTAGGTGACAAGGTGAAAGGTAAAGTAGTCGTTATGGCTGACTACGGTGCATTCATCGAAATCGCTCCGGGCGTAGAAGGTTTGATCCACGTATCTGAAATGTCTTGGTCACAGCACTTGCGTTCTGCTCAGGACTTCATGAAGGTAGGTGACGAAGTAGAAGCTGTTATCCTGACACTTGACCGTGACGAACGTAAGATGTCTTTGGGTATCAAACAGCTGAAACAAGATCCATGGGAAACTATCGAAGAAAAGTATCCTGTAGGTTCCAAGCACACTGCAAAAGTTCGTAACTTCACTAACTTCGGTGTATTCGTAGAAATCGAAGAAGGTGTAGACGGATTGATCCACATCTCTGACCTGTCTTGGACTAAGAAAGTAAAACATCCTTCTGAATTCACTCAGATCGGTGCAGATATCGAAGTTCAAGTATTGGAAATCGACAAAGAAAACCGTCGCTTGAGCCTTGGTCACAAACAGTTGGAAGAAAATCCTTGGGATGTATTCGAAACTGTATTTACTGTAGGTTCTGTACACGAAGGTACTATCATCGAAATGTTGGATAAGGGTGCTGTTGTAGCTCTTCCTTATGGTGTAGAAGGTTTTGCAACTCCGAAACACTTGGTAAAAGAAGATGGCTCTCAAGCCCAATTGGATGAAAAACTGTCATTCAAAGTAATTGAATTCAACAAGGATGCCAAGAGAATCATCCTGTCTCACAGCCGCATTTTCGAAGATGCTGCCAAGGCAGAAGAAAGAGCTGAAAAGAAAGCAGCTTCTAATGCAAAGAAAACAACTAAGAGAGAAGAAGCTCCTGCTATCCAAAATCAGGCAGCCTCTACCACTTTAGGCGATATCGATGCTTTGGCTGCTTTGAAAGAACAGTTGGAAAACAAAAAGAAGTAATCAGTTTACTTTAAGATAAGCCAAAAGGATGCATTTTAATAAATGCATCCTTTTTTTATGCCATTATTTCTTAAAAAGGAAAATATTCTATGGGATATCCGTAATAAAACCGTATCTTTATAGAGTAATAAAATTTCGAGTTAGTATTTCATAACGACTTCTCCCC
>ENA-OQKK01000202-OQKK01000202.1-human-gut-metagenome-genome-assembly--contig:-NODE-202-length-19490-cov-2.499303_pt1 | contig 19490 bp, 21 predicted proteins | sample MGYA00242648_ERZ504797 | MGnify/ENA primary metagenome ERZ504797 (study PRJEB26092, sample SAMD00036412) | human gut metagenome | host: Homo sapiens | study: EMG produced TPA metagenomics assembly of... | reverse complement strand
AGAAGGAAGCGAGATCCGCAAAAAGCGGCTCCATTTCGGTCTGGTGTTCCAGAACTTCAACCTGTTCCCGCAGTACACGGCCTTACAGAACGTGATGCTGGCAGGAGAACTGCTGGCAAAGGAACGTCCGGAATATCAGGAAAACAAAAAGGCCATCCACGCGGAGCTGGAACAGCAGGCGAGAGAACTGCTGGCGCAGATGGGCCTTTCGGAGCGGGCCGGCCACTAACCCGCATCAGCTCTCCGGCGGCCAGCAGCAGCGCGTGGCCATTGCCCGCGCGCTGGCGCTTCACCCGGATATCCTCTGCTTTTGATGAGCCCACCAGCGCCCTTGACCCGGAGCTGACCGGCGAGGTGCTGAAGGTCCTGCGTGATCTTGCTGACCGCAAGACCACGATGATCATTGTCACCCATGAGATGCACTTTGCCCGCGATGTGGCCGACCGCATCCTGTTCATGGATGGCGGCGTGGTCGTGGAAGAAGGCCCGGCCAAACAGCTCATCGACCACCCCCGGGAAGAGCGTACCAGACAGTTCCTCGCACACTATTCAGAATGACCCGCCCCGCCCCGGAGTGCAGAAACGCGCTCCGGGGTGGTTTTATCTCTTGCACTCTATGGGTGTCTTTTGGTATACTGATACAAACAGGGGGGCGGAAAAATGACAGCAGCACGGAAACGAGCACTTGCAAACGCAGTGGCATCGGCCCGGATGGAGGGGCTGATGATCTCAGAGCAGGAAAAGAGAGACTGCCTGCGCTATCTGGATGGAAAAATCGACACTGCAACCCTTGTAAGAGAAGCATTGAAACGTCAGAAAAAGCAGGAGCTGTCCCGGAGGTGACGAATGCCTTATACCATCGAAGCGGCTCAGGACGGCTGCTATCCGGGGACGACAGTCCTGGTCAATAAATTTGATCTGCATACGCAAAAAGAGCTGAATGCAGTAGAATCGGTTCTGGTTACGGCCAAAACGATACAATGGGCAGAGAACCCTGGATGTGCAGCATTTGATTTTGAGCACTATAAAGCAATCCATCGACATTTATTCGGTGAGTTGTATGATTGGGCGGGACAGGTACGGATGGTCAACCTGTCCAAAAAAGGAACGCAGTTCTGCCCGGTGGAGGAAATCCCACGGGTGAGTGCGGCGATTTTTAAGCGTCTTGCGCAGAATAATCTTCTTTGCGGGCTTGCAAGGAATGATTTTATCGCTGCATTGGTGGATCTTTATCAACGAACCAACGAGCTGCACCCGTTTCGGGAGGGCAATGGGCGGACACAGCGCGTCTTTTTGTCACAGTTAGCAGAAAATGCGGGGTATGATTTGGATTTCACTGCGGTAGATCCGGACGAGTTGATGATCGCAACGATCTATGCGGCGCAGGGAATCGAAGCGCCGCTGCAACAGGCGTTTGAGAAAATCGTCCAAAATGTGGAATGACCCGAACCGCTCCGGCGTGCAGAAACGCACGCCGGGGCGGTTTTGCTGTACAGAGCAGGTTTGGGCTGCATAACTACATTGCATTTTGTGAACAGAAATCTGAAACTTTTTCACATCTGCGAAAAAATAACGCTTTATGCAAAACCAGTGATAATCATTTTGGATTTTGTGCTATAATTGAAACACAAATCAGACCCATTCCCAATTTGAGGAGGCTTAACAAGAAATGAAGTTGAAATATGCATTCCAACGTGGTGTTGCATCAGCACTGATCGCAGGGGTTGTCCTTACGGCGGGTCTGCCCGCACTGGCTGCCAGCGGCGCAGAGGCTGCGGAAACCAAAAGTGTGGCAGTGGTTCAGGTGGCTTCCTCTTCGGATGAGGGGGCTGCTCAGGACGAATATGGTGTGGCTGCGGCGCTCATCTCGGAGGATGATACGCCGCTGAGCGTTCCGGATGAGGATACCCCGCCTTCGGGCAATGCCGGAACGGGTTTCTGGAGCGTTTTGTTCCAGCTGCTGAAGCATCTGGCCGGGAAGCACTGAGAAATTTGAAAAAGCCTCTTGAAAATTCATCACAACCTGATATAATACCCACATGAACAAAAACGTCCTGCCCATTGCGCGGCAGGGCGTTTTTGTCGGAAAAAAATTCGTGTGATAAGGTCTGTGATGCTTTCCCAAGGAGGAACGTGCGTATGACGAAAGATATGACGCAGGGCAGCCCGCTCAAGCTGATCCTTGCCTTTGCGGTGCCGCTGATGCTGGGCAGCCTGTTCCAGCAGTTCTATAATCTGGCGGATACCATCATCGTGGGCCGCTTTGTGGGCGTGGAAGCGCTGGCGGCAGTCGGCAGTGTGGGTGGTCTGAACTATCTGGTGCTGGGCTTTGTCAACGGCATTGCCTGCGGCTTCTCCATCCCCATCTCGTGGACATTCGGTGCAAAAGACTATGCGGAGATGCGCCGCTACACCGCCAATGCCGTCTGGCTGAGCGTCTTTTTTGCCGCAGTGCTTACCGTGGTCACGGTGGCCATGACCCGTTCCATTCTGGTCTGGACCAATACCCCGGACAACATCATTGATCTGGCAGATATCTACATCCGCACCATCTTTATCGGCATCCCGTTCACTCTGCTGTATAACATGACCAGCGCCCTGATGCGCGCTCTGGGTGACAGCAAGCGGCCTCTGTATTTCCTGCTGATGGCAAGCTTTCTGAACATCGGGCTGGACCTGCTTTGCATCATCACCTTCAAGATGGGCGTGTTCGGTGCGGCGTTCGCCACCGTGTTCAGTCAGGCAGTGGCCGGTCTGGGCAGCCTGTGGTACATCCTCAAGCATTATAATGAGCTGCGCTGGAACAAAGAAGAAAGCCGCCTGAGCAGACAGCACTGTGTCAAGCTGTGCGGCATGGGCATCCCCATGGGCCTGCAGTGCAGCATCACGGCCATCGGTTCCGTTGTGCTGCAGGGTGCGGTCAATGGCCTGGGCAGCGACATCGTGGCAGCGCAGACTGCAGGCGGCAAGGCGGCGCAGTTCCTGTCCGTCCCGCTGGAGAGCATTGGCACGGCCATGACCACCTACGCCAGCCAGAACATGGGTGCCAACGACCTGAACCGTGTGAACAAGGGCGTGAACACCGCCTTGGGCATCGGCTGTGTGTACAGCGTGGCATCCTTCCTGATCCTGCGCGTGCTGGATAAGGCTTTGATCGGCCTGTTCCTTGAGAGCAGCCAGACCGAGATCATGGCCAACGCCCAGAGCTTCATCTTCTGGAACAGCGTGTTCTATATCCCGCTGGCGGTCCTTATCATTTACCGCTACACCATTCAGGGTCTGGGTTATTCCAGCCTGGCCATGTTTGCCGGTGTGGCAGAGATGATCGCCCGTGCTATGGTGGGTTTCCTGTTCGTGCCGCTGTGGGGCTATTTTGCCGCCTGTATTGCAAACCCGGTGGCATGGTTCTTTGCCTGCTTCTTCCTGATCCCGGCGTATATCGTTGTGTTCCGGAAGCTGAAACAGGAAAAAGCAAGACCGCACGCAAACTTGTAAAAATTGAGCCGCTCTTTTGCGAAACCGCAGAAGGGCGGCTCTTTTGTTGCCTAGTAGGGGAGGCCTTGGCGAAGAGGGAAAGCCTCACGCAACGCCAAAGCTGAGAGGTTGTATAGAGCAGGGCCTGCCCAATTCCTTTACAAATAACACCAAAACGATTATACTATAAATAATTATGTCACAAGGGGGTGAGGAGCATGGAGCTGGAACAGATCGAGGGAACGGTGGAGGACATTATCTACGAGAACCCGGATAACGGCTACACGGTGTTTGAAATTTCCGGCGGCGGCACGGTCACCGTGGTGTGCGGGATCGTGGGCGAGCTCCATGCGGGCGAGAGTGTGGTCTGCCGCGGTAAATATGAGAACCACGCCACCTATGGCCGCCAGTTCCACGCCCAAGAATGCGAGACCGATATGCCGAAGGATCTGGAGGCAGTGTACGCTTCCTTGCCAGCGGTTCTCTGCCTTACATTGGGGCGCGCACGGCCAATAAGATCATCGACAAATTCGGCGCGGCGGCGCTGGAAGTGATCGCCAACGATCCCGCCCAGCTCACCCTGATCCCCGGCATCTCGGCAGACAAGGCCGACCGCATCCAGCAGGAGTTCAAGCGGATGTTCGGAATGCGGGAGCTGATCGCCTATCTGGCCCAGTTTGAGATCAGCCCCCGCCGCGCCATGGAGGTGTTCCGCGTCTTTGGCCCCAGTGCCATGCAGGCCATCTCCCAGAACCCTTATCTGCTCTGTGGGGAACCCCTGCAGCTGGATTTCCGCCATGCCGACAGCATTGCACAGTATTACCACATGGAAGGGGACTGCACCCAGCGGCTGGAAGCAGCGCTTCTCCGCACCCTGCGCCACAACGCGGGCAACGGTCACACCTGTCTGCCCCGTGCGCAGCTGCTGGACACGGCATCCCACTTCATCCAGCAGCCGCCCGAAAAGCTGGCCCGTGCGCTGGACCACTGCATTGAGACCGGGCAGCTGGGCGTAAAGATGCTGGAGGCGGTGCCGTATATTTATCTGCCTGACCTGCTGGAAGCAGAACAGGCCATTGCCGACCGGCTGGCCCTGCTGGCGAAGCGGGAAAAGCAGACGGTGCGGGACCTTGATAAAAACGTTCAGGTGCTGGAGCTGACCCAGGGCTTTTCCTATGCGCCCCTGCAGCGGGAAGCCATCCGCAAGGCCATGACCGAAAACTGCCTTGTGCTGACCGGCGGCCCCGGCACCGGTAAGACCACTACGGTCAACGCCATCCTGCAGCTGCTGGAGCATCAGGCAGACCGGGTGGCACTTTGTGCTCCCACGGGCCGTGCGGCCAAACGGCTGAGTGAACTGACCGGCCGCAAGGCCTCTACCATCCACCGCCTGCTGGAGGTGGACTACTCCGGCGGCGTGGTCAGCTTTATCCACAATGACAAGAACCTGCTCAAATGCGATGTGGTCATTCTGGATGAGATGAGTATGGTGGATGTGAAGCTGTTTCAGGCGCTCATTGCAGCCCTGCGGTACAGCTGCCGCATTATTATGGTGGGCGATGCCGACCAGCTGCCCAGCGTGGGGCCCGGCAACATTCTGGGCGAGGTCATCCGCTCCGGGCTGGTGCCCACCGTCTGCCTGAACGAGATCTTCCGGCAGGCTAAACGCAGCCTTATTGTGGAGAACGCCCACCATATCATCAGCAGTGAGCCGCTGCAGAAAGGCGGCAAGACAGACGATTTCTTCTTTCTGGAATCGGACGGCGATGCGGCGCAGAAACTGGTGTGCGATCTTGTCACTACCCGCCTGCCCCGGAGCTATGGCTTTGACCCTGTCCGGGATATTCAGGTGCTCTGCCCCACCAAGCTGGGACCCACCGGCACCCAGGCGCTGAATGTGGAGCTGCAGAACCTGCTCAACCCGGAGCAGAAGGGCAAACCCCAGCTCCAGAGCGCCTCCCGGGTGTTCCGGGTGGGCGATAAGGTGATGCAGGTGCGGAACAACTACGAGATCGTCTGGAACCGCATTGGGGGGGAGCAGGGCGTGGGAGCCTATAACGGTGATATCGGCATTGTGGAATCCATCAACATGCGCGACCGCTCCATGGTGGTGCGGATGGATGACCGCCGCCTGCTCTACCCGGCGGAAAACCTGAACGAGCTGGAGATCGCCTACGCCATCACGGTGCACAAGAGCCAGGGCAGCGAGTTCCCAGCGGTGGTGCTGCCGGTGGCGCAGGTGCCGCCAAGGCTCTGCTACCGCAACCTCTTCTACACCGGCGTGACCCGCGCCCGTAAATTGTGCATCGTGGCCGGGCGGCGGGATGTGGTGAACCGGATGATGTCCAATGTCCGGCAGAACCTGCGGTACAGCGGCCTGTGCGAATTGCTGAAAGAGAATCTGCCGCCGGAACAGATGGCGGCGGAATAACCTCTCAGGCGCTTTGCGCCAGCTCTCCTACTAGGAGAGGTTTGGTCTATACTTTTTTACTGGCTTATGCTACAATATAAATTGATTTGATTTCCCGCCGAACGGGCATTTACGATAGAAAACAGGGGAGCAGAGAAAGGAACGTTTCATTATGGCACAGAATGACATCGGCATCGATCTGGGCACAACGACCATTATCATTGCACAGGCAGGGCAGGGGGTCGTGCTCAACCAGCCCAGCGTGGTGGCAATGGATACCCGCAAGAACTCCGTGCTGGAGGTGGGCGACAAGGCCCTGGCCATGGTAGGCCGCACCCCCAACTATATTTCCGCCATTTTCCCGCTGAAGGACGGTGTCATCAGCGACCACACCATGACCCGGGAGCTGATCTGCCGGTTTGTGAATCAGGTGTACAGCTCCCACATGGTCAAGCCCCGGGTGGCTGTCTGCGTGCCCGCTGCCATCACCGGCATTGAGAGCGATGCCGTGGTGGAGGCCGTGATGGCCGCCGGTGCCCGTCAGGTCTACCTGATCGATGAGCCCATTGCCGCTGCACTGGGTTCCGGCATCGACATCACCCAGCCCGATGGCCGGATGATCATTGATATCGGCGGCGGCACCACCGATATCGCTGTCCTGTCTCTGGGCGGCAAGGTCAAGGCCACCAGTGTCCGTGTGGCGGGCAACCACTATGATGACGAGATCCTGAAGCATGTCCGCAACAAGTTCAGCATTGCCATCGGCCAGCGTACCGCAGAGCAGCTGAAAAAGAATGTCGCCTGCTGCCCCCAGAAGGCTGATTTTGACGAGACGATGGAGGTCAAGGGCCGCAGCCTGCTGACCGGCCTGCCCATCAAGGTGAATGTTTCCACCAGCGACCTCTACGAGCCTGTGATGATGCTGAGTGAGCAGATCGGCACTGCCGCCCATCAGGTGCTGGAAAAGACCCCGCCCGAGCTGGCAGGTGATATCTTCCGCAATGGTGTGGTGCTGACCGGCGGCGGCGCACAGCTGCACGGCCTGCCCGAATACCTGAGCCAGGAGCTCAAGGTGGATGTGACCGTCTCGCCCGATCCCGTGAACTGCGTGGCATTGGGCACTGCCATGAGCCTGGGCCTGAACGATAAGCTGGAGACCGGCTTCCTGGATGCGACCCCCCGCATGGGCCGCCGTTAACCGGGGCCCTGACCCGGCTCGTTAAGAAATTGGAAAAGTTGCAACAAAATTTTGTTCATACTTGTTGAATCAGGTCGGGAAATATTGTATAATATTTTCAAATCGCTTTTTGCGCGCCGGGGTCTGCTCCGGAGTGCGGAGTAAATTATTATTAGGAGGAAGACCATGAATCTGGGTTCTGATGTGGTTATCACCATTACCGGTATCGTGCTGGTGTTTGCCATCCTCGTCCTGCTGATGCTCATCATCATGCTGGAAGGCAAGATCTTCGACGGTATGGCCGCCAAGAAGAAGGCAGCCAAGGAGCCTGCTGCTCCCAAGGCTGCCGCAAAGCCCGCTGCCCCCGTACAGCAGGCTGCTCCTGCCCCTGTGGTGGAGGAAGGCATCCCCGGCGATGTGGTTGCCGCAATTATGGCTGCCATCCATGCCATGGGCAATGGCAAGTACACCCTGAAGGCCGTGCGCCGTGCTGCAAATGGCTGGAGCAAGGCTGGTGTCAACGACACCACCGCACCTTTTTAACACAGGAGGAAAAACATGACACAGTTTATCGATACTCTGGTCGGTATTTTCCAGAGTTCCGGCTTTGCACGGTTCGGTGAGCCGGGCGGCTACCTCTACGCGATCATGATCTGCGTGGGCTGCTTCCTGCTGTACCTGGCCATCGTGAAGGAATTTGAGCCCCTGATCCTGCTGCCCATGGCATTCGGCATGATCCTTGCCAACCTGCCCGGCAGCGGCATTATCCACATGCAGTACTTCGTTGGTGATGGTCTCGAGCACCCGATGTGGATCGAGATCCTGAACAACGGTGGTCTGGCCGATATGCTTTACATGGGTGTTAAGCTGGGCATTTACCCCCCGCTGATCTTCCTGGGCATCGGCACCATGACCGACTTTGCCCCCCTGATCTCCAACCCCAAGAGCCTGCTGCTGGGCGCTGCCGCTCAGTTCGGTATCTTTGGCACTTACATGGGCGCTCGTCTGCTGGCTGCTACCGGCATTGTGGATTTCACCCAGAAGCAGTCCGCTGCAATCTCCATCATCGGCGGTGCAGACGGCCCTACTGCCATCTTTGTTACCTCCCGTCTGGCACCTGAGCTGCTGGGCAGCATCGCTGTTGCGGCGTACAGCTACATGGCTCTGGTGCCCGTGATCCAGCCGCCCATTATGAAGGCGCTCACCACCAAGAAAGAGCGCACAGTTGTGATGAAGCAGCTGCGCACCGTGTCCAAGACCGAGAGGATCATCTTCCCCATCATGGTCACCATCATTGTTTCTCTGATCGTTCCCGATGCTGCCGTTCTGGTCGGTATGCTGATGCTGGGCAACCTGATGAAAGAGTCCGGTGTTGTGGATCGTATCCAGAAGACTGCCGGCAATGAACTGATGAACATCATCACCATTTTCCTGGCTCTGTCTGTTGGCTGCACCACCTCTGCAAACACCTTCCTGAACAGCCGCACCCTGTTCATCATTGTGCTGGGTCTGATCGCCTTCTCCTTTGGTACCGCTGCAGGCGTTCTGTGCGGCAAGGTGATGTACGCCCTGACCGGCGGTCAGGTCAATCCCCTGATCGGCTCCGCTGGTGTTTCCGCTGTTCCTATGGCCGCCCGTGTTTCTCAGAAGGTCGGCCAGAGCGAGAACCCCTCCAACTTCCTGCTGATGCACGCCATGGGCCCCAACGTCGCTGGCGTTATCGGCTCCGCTGTTGCTGCCGGTATCCTGATCAACATCTTCGGCTAAGCTTTATCTGAACACTGCCGCCCCTCCTGTGCTGTACAGGAAGGGCGGTTTTTTATGTACAACCCTCTTGAATTGTGATATACTTATAAAGTAAGTGATTTTATAGAAGAACAGGTGAAACAATGGCAGCAAGTCTCCAACAGGAATTCTGCGCTCTGCGCGATACCTATATTGAAAAGCAGTTTGGCCGTCTGAACGATATGCAGCGGCAGGCGGTATTTACTACCGACGGCCCGCTGCTCATTCTGGCCGGTGCAGGCAGCGGCAAGACCACTGTTCTGGTCAACCGCATTGCAAACCTGATCCGGTTTGGCTCAGCCCATGGCTCTGACTGGACCCCCCGTGAGGTGACCGAGGATGATGTCAAGGCTCTGAAAACGGCAATTATGACCGGTACCGATGCGCCTGCCTGGCTGGACGGGATGCTGCGGCAGAACGCTGTTCGCAGCTGGAACGTGATGGCCATCACCTTTACCAACAAGGCGGCAGGGGAGCTCAAGGAGCGCCTGCGCAATATGCTGGGCGGCGAAGAGGGGGACGAGGTGTTTGCCTCTACCTTTCACTCGGCCTGTGTGCGCATCCTGCGCCGCTGGGCAGAATCCATCGGCTACCCCCGCAGCTTTACCATCTATGATACCGATGACTCCCAGCGCGTGATGAAGGCGGTTTATAAGGAACTGAGCATCGACGATAAGTTCTTCCCGATCAAGAGCGCCATCAACCAGATGAGCCGCTGGAAGGATCAGCTGGTCAGCCCGGAGGAGGCGCTGCGCACCCCGGCCCGGGACACCAAGGGAGCCATTGCCGCCAAAGTCTACGCCGCCTACGAAAAAAAGCTCAGGGAGGCAGGAGCCTTCGACTTCGACGACCTGATCTACCAGACCGTGCAGCTGCTGGCGGAGCACGAGGATGTGCGGGAGTTCTACCAGAACAAGTACCGCTACCTGCTGGTGGACGAGTATCAGGATACCAGCGTGGCCCAGTTCCGGCTGGTCAGCCTGCTCACCGGCCCGGAAAAGAATATCTGCGTTGTCGGTGACGATGACCAGAGCATCTACCGTTTCCGCGGTGCCACCATTGAGAACATTCTGAACTTTGAGCGCATCTTCCCCGGTACCAAGACCATCCGTCTGGAGCAGAATTACCGCTCCACCTCCAACATCCTGAATGCTGCCAACTGCGTCATCCAGCACAACACCGAGCGCAAGGGCAAGACCCTGTGGACCCGGAACGACGAGGGCGACAAGGTGCAGGTCTACACTGCAGAGAATGAGCAGGACGAAGCCATGCACATTGCGGATGTCATCGGTGAGCACCTGAAAGAGGGCGGGCATCTGGCGGACCATGCGGTGCTCTACCGTATGAATGCCCAGTCGGCCCCCATCGAAAGCTACTTTACCCGCGCGGGCATTCCCCATAAGATCGTGGGCGGTCAGCGCTTCAATGACCGCAAAGAGGTCAAGGACATCCACTCCTATATGTCCATCGTGGCGAACGCCCGGGATGATGTGCGCCTGCGCCGCATCATCAACGAGCCTGCCCGGAAGATCGGCAACACCACCGTCGATGTGATCGCTGACCTTGCCGCCCAGCAGGGAATCAGTATGCTGGAAGTCATCTCCCACGCGGATGCATACGCCAAACTCAGCCGTGCCATTATGCCGCTGCTGAAATTCTGGCAGATCTACGAAAAACTGCAGGAATCGCTGGAAACCAGGACACTGGACGAATTTGCCCAGGATGTCATTGAGGTGACCGGCTACAAGGCCATGCTGGAAGCCGATGCGGCCAAGGGCCACGAGGATGCGGCAGACCGCCTGCAGAACCTGGGCCAGCTGGTTAACAACGTCAAAAACTACTGCGACCAGCACGGCGAGAATGCTTCACTGGAAGGCTACCTGGAGGATATCGCCCTCATCAGCGACATTGACAGCTACAACGAGAGCGCTGACCAGGTGGTCCTGATGACCATCCACTCTGCAAAGGGTCTGGAATTCCCCTATGTGTTCCTCATTGGCATGGAGGAGGGGGTGTTCCCCAGCGAGATGAGCAAATACTCCGAGGCAGATCTGGAGGAAGAGCGCCGTCTGGCCTATGTCGGCATCACCCGCGCCAAGAAGGAGCTGTATATCTCCAACAGCGTCTCCCGGATGCTCTACGGCCGCACCCAGCGCAACGAACCCAGCCGCTTTCTGCGCGAGATCGAGCCTGAGTATATAGAAGAGACCCGCAGCCCGGCGTTGGAACGCCGTTCTTCCATGGGCTGGGGTTCCAGTTACAGTGATACCGTTCCCGGCGGGGCCTCGGGCTACTCCGGCGCGTCCGGCTGGGGCCGCAATTCCAGCAGCTTCGGCGGCCGCACCGGCGGCAGCTACCTCAACCGGGAATACAATGCCTCTGAGCGCGGCGGCTTCGGCTCCGGTTATGCAGGCCGTGGCAGCAGTGCTTCCGGGTTTGGCAGCGGAAGCAGCGCCCCGCGCACGTCCGGCTCCTCCGGTTTTGGCGCGGGCTATGGCCGCCCCGCGGCCCCCAAGGCAGCGTCCAAACCCGTGAGCTTTCCGGGGAGCCCGGCAGCTTCCCGCCCGGCATCCACCGGCCCAAAGCATTACGAGGTGGGCGACATTGTGGAGCACAAGGTCTTTGGCCGGGGCAGGGTGCTGGCGGTCAAGGCCGCTGCAGGAGACCAGATCGTGGAGATCAACTTTGAAAAGGTCGGCGTGAAGAAAACCATGGCAAATTTTGCGCCGCTGACGAAAATTACGGAGGAATGAGAAAACTATGATGACCGTTCGATTGATCGCACATACCCCGGAACCGGAAAAGGTGGTGGCGGCAGCGGCCAAGCTCTGCTACTCCGATGCCCATATCACCGACCTGCTGGACGGCCTGACTGAGGAGAAAACGGCCAAGTTCCTGACCATGCTCAGCGACCTGGGCCATGCCAGCCCCATTGAACATGCTAGCTTCACCTTTGGCATTGAGGGTGTGAGCCGCACCCTGCTGGCCCAGATCACCCGGCACCGCATCGCATCCTTCAGTGTCCAGAGCCAGCGGTATGTCCGGCTGGACGACTTCCACTATGTCATCCCGCCGGAGATCGAGGCCATCCCTGAGGCAAAGGCAGCCTTTCTTGAGAGCATGGATGAGGATGCGAAGCGCTACCTGGACCTTGCAAAAAAGCTGGAGGACGGCCACACTGCCCGCCTGATGGCGGAGGGGATGCCCGAAAAGCAGGCCCGTGCCAAGGCCTCCAAAACAGGCCAACGAGGATGCCCGGCTTCGTGCTGCCCAACGCCTGCGAGACGAAGATGGTCGTGACCATGAACGCCCGCAGTCTGCAGAATTTCTTCCATTTGCGCTGCTGCTCCCGCGCTCAGTGGGAGATCCGTCAGCTGGCTGAGGAGATGTTCCGGCTGGTCTACCCGGTGGCACCCCATATCTTTGCCAAGGCCGGCCCGGCCTGTGTCAGCGGCCCCTGCCCCGAGGGCAAGATGTGCTGCGGCAGGACTGCCGAAGTCCGCGCAAAGTATGAGGCCATCAAGCAGGAGGCTGGTGTATGAGCAAAGGCAAGCTGATCGTTCTGGAAGGGCTGGACGGCAGCGGCAAGGGCACGCAGGCCAAGCTGCTGGCAAAGCACCTGACGGTGACGGATCATCTGGTAAGAGAAATCACTTTCCCGGATTATGACAGTGATTCCAGTGCGCTGGTCAAGATGTATCTGGCCGGGCAGTTCGGCGACAAGCCTGACGATGTCAACGCCTACGCGGCATCCAGCTTTTATGCTGTGGACCGCTATGCGGGGTATAAGTCGGATTGGGGCAAGTTCTACGAGGAAGGCGGCATCCTGATCGCTGACCGCTACACCACCTCCAATGCTGTGCATCAGTGTTCGAAGCTTCCGCCGGAGCAGTGGGACACATTCCTGCAGTGGCTCTTTGACTATGAATACCACCTGCTGGGCCTGCCTGCACCGGATAAGGTGATCTATCTGCAGGTTGACCCGGCGGTGAGCCAGCGGCTGATGACGGCCCGCTACCATGGCGACGAGACCAGGAAGGATGTCCATGAAAAGGATACCGAATATCTGGCCCGCAGCCGCCGGGCGGCAGAATACTGTGCCGCACACCTCAGCTGGGATACCGTCCACTGCACGGCAGGGGAGAAGATGCGGAGCATTGAGGATATTCAGGAAGAGGTCAGGACTCTTGCTCTCGCTGTTATTTGAAACAAAAGGAGGCATCCTATATCATGTACCGTTTGATGCAGCCGTCCGATTGGGCGGAGGTGCTGGCCCTGTGGCAGGCCCAGCGCGGCGACACGGAGGAGTTTGTCCGTGGCGCTGTGGAGCGCTTTGCCGGGGTGCAGAATGTCTACGTCGCGGAGGAAAACGACCACATTGAGGCTGTGGCACTGGCTGTGCCGGTGACCCTGCAGGGTCGCCCGGGCAGCTATCTGTTCGGTTTGTGCGGGCAGGGCAGCCTGCTCCTTGCGGGCCTGGTGGATACCCTGTGCGCCCAGCAGAAACTGCGGGGCGCAGGCTTTGTGGTGGCAGTGCCCACCAGCCCGGAACAGTCAACGCTGCTGCAGGATAAAGGCTTCCAGAAAGCCTTTGCCCTGCGCTGCCTGCCCCGGGAGGTGGAGCGCAACCTGTGGAGCCAGGCGGAATTCGATTCCGTGACGGCGAAAAAACTCTGCGAGCTGCGGGCAAAATACTGGCCCGACACCGTTCAGCTGCCGCCGGAGCAGATGGGGGAAGTTCTGCGGGACCTGTATTCCCGGGGCGCGACCATCGTATCCAGTGAGCAGGGCTACGGCATCTATTTCCGCAGGGAGGATACCCTTTACTTTGTGGAGATGATGGCGGAAAATGACCGTGCTGCCGAGGTGCTGATGGAAGCCGCCCGGGAGAAAGAAGTCATTGTGGAAAAGGCCGTCATCACAGTGGGAGCTGCCCAGAATCTGTTCCTGGGCGAGGGAACCCGGCAGGAGTATGGCCTCATCCGTTTTGAAGGAGAACCTTTTGATGTTTCGGAGAGCTACATGCGCCTGATGATGGATTGAAAGGAACGTGGATATGGCAGAGAAACACCAGAAAAAGAAAAAAGGCAGTGCACTGAAGATCCTGTTGGCCGTGCTGTTGCTGCTGGTACTGACAGTCGGTGCGGCAGGCGTGTTTGCGTATAACGAGATCAACGGCAATGGAGGAAAGCCCGGTGCAGAGGTGACCGTCAGCATCCCCCAGGGCAGCGGCGTTGCTGCCATCGCAAAGGAGCTGAAGGAGGCTGGAGTGATCCGTTCGGCCTATCTGTTCCGCTGGTATGTGGGGCACAAGGGTGCCGCCGGAAAACTGCAGTACGGTGATTTTACGCTGCAAACCGGCGGATATTCCTACGATGGCCTGATCACAGAGTTGTCTGCGTATGCCAAGGCGGATTCGGTGCGGCTGACCTTCCCGGAGGGAACCACTGCCATTGCCATTGCCCGGAAAATGGAGGAAGCCGGTCTGTGTACTGCCGAGGAGTTTCTGGAAGAAGCCAACACCGGAGATTTCAGTGAGTACACCTTCTGGCAGTATGTCCCGGACGATGCCGATGCCCCCAATCGCTTTATGAAGTGTGAGGGCTACCTCTTTCCGGACACCTATGAGTTTTTGACGGACGATACCGTGCATCATTATGTTGCAACGTTCTATGCACACTTCGATAAGCAGTTTACGGACGAGATGTACAGGGAACTGGAAAAGCAGGAGCTGACCCTGCCCGAGGTCATCACACTGGCCTCTTTTGTGCAGGAGGAAGCGGGCAACGATCAGGATTCCAATGTGGCGCAGGTGTTCCGCAACCGGCTGGATGAGGGATCGCCCTACCCCAAGCTCCAGAGCAACACCTCCAGCTATGTCCAGAGCGATGAGGACAACAACTACCTCTGGAACTGGGTGGCTCCGTATTATGGCGGCTGGGAGAATATCCCCGAGAACATCCGGAATGCCTACGATACCTACACCTGCACCGGCCTGCCCGCCGGGCCCATCTCGAACCCGGGCCTTGCCGCGATCCAGTCTGCTCTGGCACCTCAGTGCGATGAGGAAGTCAGGGACTGCTATTTCTTTGTTACGGACCTTTCCGGTCACTACTATTACGCCAAGACCTATGCTGAACATCAGGCCAACTGCCGGAAAGCGGCTGAAGTCAATCAGAGTTTGAAGAAGTAAGTCCCTCTCAGTCCGCTATGCTGAAAGCTCTCCCAAGGGGCGAGCCAACTGCGGCTCCGGAGTCAGGTTTGCAGAAACCGATCCGGTGAGGCGGCATCGCGTCAGCGATGACAGAGAGGGTGCTAAAAAGAGAGGACGATTTTATGTTACAGATCCCGGAACTGCTGGCCCCGGCAGGCGACTTGGAGCGCCTGCGTTATGCCATCAACTATGGAGCAGACGCTGTTTATTGCAGCCTGCCGGAGTTCGGTATGCGGTCGGCTCCTGCCAATTTTACGCCGGAGCAGCTGGCCGAGGGTGTGATCTACGCTCATGCCCGCGGCCGCAAGGTCTATCTGACCATGAACACGCTGCCCACCAATGAGGAAGCTGACCGCCTGCCCGAAGCCATCAAGGCCGCGGCTGCCGCCGGTGTGGATGCCTTTATCGTGGCCGATCTGGGCGTGCTGGAAGCCTGTAAGCAGTTCGCCCCGGAGATCGATGTCCACATGTCCACCCAGACCGGCATCACCAACTGGGCCGCTGCGCGTGCCGCTTACAACATGGGTGCAAAGCGTGTGGTGCTTGCTCGTGAGATGAGCCTGCAGGATATCGCCACCCTGCGCGATAAGACCCCGCCGGAGCTGGAGATCGAGGCGTTTGTCCACGGAGCCATGTGCATGAGCATTTCGGGCCGGTGCCTGCTCTCCAATTACATGGCAGGCCGGGATGCAAACCGGGGCCAGTGCGCCCAGCCCTGCCGCTGGAAGTATTACCTGAGCGAGGAGACCCGCCCGGGCCAGCTGTATGAGATCGGCGAAAATGAGAACGGCAGCTATATCCTCAATGCAAACGATCTGTGCACCGCTCCCTTCATCGACCTCATCTGCAAGGCAGGTGTGGACAGCCTGAAGATCGAGGGCCGCGCCAAGACGTTCTACTATGTTGCCAGCGTCACCGCCGCCTACCGCAAGGCTCTGAATCAGTATCTGGCCGACCCGCTCAACGATAACTTTGAGTTGAGCGATGACGTTCTGGCCGAGCTGACCCGTACCAGCCACCGGCACTACTCCCCGGGCTTCTACTTTGGCCGCGAGCAGGCCCGTCAGGCAACCGACAGCGCTACTTATATCCGTGAGTGGGAGTTTGTGGGCACTGTGGAAAGCTGGGAGAATGGTGTTGCCTCCTGCCAGCAGCGCGGCAAATGGAGCCTTGGGGACACGCTGGAGGTGCTCTGCCCGGATGGCCGCAGCATCCCGCTGCACCCGGAGTGGATCAAAAACGAGGCCGGGGAGAACGTGGAATCCACCCCCCCACGCCATGGAAAAGTACACCATCCCCACCCCGGAGCTGCCCCCCCATGAGTCTGCTTCGCCGGAAGGTAGAAGCTCTTGACAAATGATTCCAGAAGCAGTAAAATAATAAAGTCAAAATGAACGATGTCCTCTGGCTCTGGGAGTCAGAGGACAGATGAGGGCTCGTAGCTCAGTTGGGATGAGCGTTCGGTTCGCATCCGAAAGGTCGAGGGTTCGACTCCCTTCGAGTCCATACAGCAGAAAACCGCTCTGTCGTAGCTATACGGCAGGGCGGTTTTCTTGTTTGCAGTTCTATGAGACGGTGAAGATTGTTCTGGCAGATCTGGAGCCGGTTCAAAGGTGGAAAATTACTGCTCCTCAAACCTTGAAAGTGCTAGAAATCAAGGTTTCATGTGGGTTAATGCCGTGATACATCATATACACGCCTAATTCCTTTTTGCGACGTTTCAATAAAAACTGATTGGCATAAAGAATCAGAAAAGCCAGAACAACCGCAATCATAGTGGAAAGCGTAGAGCCGAGCTGACGATATAAGAGCGTGCCGGTCATGCCCATATTGGAAAAAGCCGGCTGGTCAGAAATGAAATTGAACGCATAGAACAAACTGACCGAAAGGGTCAGCGTAAGAAAGTAAATCAGATAGTCACGAATATTCTTGCACACATTTCGGAAAATCAGCTTACATGTGTTCACTCTGTTCACCTCCCAAGACGGAAACTACTTCCAGAATTTTTGTAAAAAATTCTTTGCGTGTATCCGTCCCACGATGCAGTTCGTTGAACATCTGCCCATCTTTGATAAACAAAATGCGATTGCAATAGCTAGCAGAAAAAGCGTCATGCGTTACCATGAGAATCGTTGCTGAAAGCCGTCCATTCAATTCGGTCAACATTGTCAACAGCATTCGGGAAGAATTGGAATCCAGTGCGCCGGTCGGCTCATCTGCCAGTACGATGGCGGGATTTGTCACCATCGCTCTTGCAGCAGCTAAACACAGCAGGTGTTTCAATCAGCCAGAAGAGCGCAAGCAGCACGAGTGCAGCCACCAGCATACAAATCAGGGAAAAGATAGCATTTTTTTTTATAGTGCTATTTTACAACGGTCTCGTTTCTATTTTGAGAAACCGCGATTTTTGCACTATTTTAGAACAGAAACTAATTTTGAGGCAAAAAATGAAGATTGCATTTCCTGGAAGGCAAAAATTGAGGATTGAGAGGAAAACAAAAATTTTGTATATTAAAGAAGTAAAGAGTAAGAAGACCTGTTCTTGGCAGGCAGAAGGAGAATGGGATGAGGATCGAAAAATGGGTGCAGGATTCAGCAGGCCGATTGGATGCAGTGGTTTTGCTGGACGCAAGGGAAGAACCCAGTACAGTGCAGGTGCTGGAGTTTGTGGACTGTCAGGCAGGAATAGAAAAAATTTGGCTGCTAGGGCGTGCAACTCTCAAAAGAGAAGAAAACAGAGTTTTGGTTCGAACCTGTGTGCTGCCCGCTATGGAACTGCCACAGCTGGAAGGTCGCACAGCCGAGTACCGTCTGAAACCGCCAACAGATGCGCAAGTAGAACAACAACTACAAGCCTTGGCCCGGACGAGGATGGAGACATCGGAGGATGAAAAACCGGCCCGTGCAGGAGATCTTGCAACGCTAGACTTTGATGCGGTACTGGAGGATGGAACACGATTTTCCGGTAGCATGGGCCGGGATGGTAGATACCATCTTGCCGCAGGCGAGGAGTTGCCGGAGGGAGTCTGGCAGACCGTTGTAGGAAAAAAAGCAGGTGATGGATTCCAATGCAGAGTACAGTTGCCCTATACCTATGAGGATAAGCGAGCAGCCGGAAAGAATGTGGTATACACCGGTAGAGTGAAAAAAATCGTGCACCAGAGAATACCTATGCTGAATGATGCCTTTGCTCAAAGTTTTGGACAGGAAAATATGACATCTCTTCGCGCAATGATTCGGAAGCGTTTCCTTGAGCAGGAGGCTGGGACAGCCCGGCGGATCGTTTCTCAGCGGATGCTCCATGCCTTGAGTGATGAGACTATTGTGGAGCTGCCGCAGCTTGCTGTAGAGCTGGAAGCTGAATATCAGTGGAGGCAGCTGGAAAATCGACTGGAAAAGAGCGGTATTTCACTGGAAAGCCATCTGCGCCGCCTGCACAAAACGCGGGAGAAACTGGATGCAAGCATCCGAGTACATGCAGCAGAGGATATGAAACTTCGGGCTAGTTTTTTTGGCTGTTGCCCGTCAAGAGGGACTGACTGTGTCTGATGCGGAGACGGAAGCCGCGGCCCGTGCTGCAACCCGGGGACTTGCCGGAGCACAGATCGATCGGATGCAGCTGCGCCAACGTCTGTGTGTGGAGAAAGGAATGCGATACGTCACAGAACGCATGGCCCTGAAACCAGCGAAGATGTCTATAACATGAATGAATACGAAGAAATGAAAAGAGGATGAAACCGCATGAAAAAGCGAAGCGTTCTCTACACATGGGTCATTGAATTCTCAATTCTTCTGATCCTGATGGCAGCCATGTGTGTTACGCTGACTCTTTCCGCCAGAAGAAAATTGCTGGACGAATACACAGAAATTACGATTCAGCAGCAGGAAAAAATTGAAACTGCGCTGAATAACAGTATGTCTCAGATCAAAACAGATGCCATCAATCTGGCGTGCAACAATGTAATCCGTAGTTTTTCGTTGCTCTCCACGCCGATGCCGTCGGATAATTACACATTCTACACCATTCAAAGTCTGTTGGCAGCTCCGGGAAGTTCCCGCAGTGCGGTGAGTGAGACTTATATTTATTTCAGAAACCTGAAAAAGGCGCTGACCTCCGAGACAGTCTATGAGAAGGAAACACTGGCAGCAGTTTTGTTTGGTTCCGGCAGCGAGGCGGGAAAACGGTTTGATTCCCTGCGCACGACATCGTCTCTATTCCGTGTAGTCAGCGATTCCTCTAACGGTGTGACGCAGGTCATGGCAGTGACCAGTATTCCAACACAGGGACGATCCCCAACCGCACTTATCATTCAAGTATTAGATATGCAGGTGTTGGGCGAAATCGTTGCTGGGCAGGCGACGATGGAGGGGACAACGACCTTGCTGATGGACGGTGGTGGTCAGCTTCTGTGCGAAAGTGGAAATCCAGC
>ENA-OQKK01000198-OQKK01000198.1-human-gut-metagenome-genome-assembly--contig:-NODE-198-length-19930-cov-3.172651_pt1 | contig 19930 bp, 16 predicted proteins | sample MGYA00242648_ERZ504797 | MGnify/ENA primary metagenome ERZ504797 (study PRJEB26092, sample SAMD00036412) | human gut metagenome | host: Homo sapiens | study: EMG produced TPA metagenomics assembly of... | reverse complement strand
CTTTTCCAATTCATATTCATTGATCAATGAACGGTAAAGCGCTTCCTCAGGACCTCCCCCACCAATTTCCAGTGTCCAGTCCGGATGAGTTTTCACAAAAACAGAAAAAGCTTTTATTAAAATATCAAATCCTTTATGTCCGAATGAAAAACGACCGACCGCCAAAATCCTTCTATATTCCTTCTTTCCCCGACCTTTAGGCAGTACAGTCAGAGGATTGTATATCACCTCGCAGCACAGGTTCATTTTCCGAAAGAAACAACCGGCATCTGCATGACTTAAAACCACCCTCTCGTCCAATTTCCCCATCTGGACTTGAAAAAAGCAATCCAATCCAGGCAAATAGGGAGTTTCTTTCTCAAAGAATGCTTCATAAGAATTATGCAGCCACCCAACAGTCTTTGTCCGGATCCGGCTCTTTACTGCAGAGAGGTGCAGAGCCATAAAAGCATGTACCCCGATGACTACATCACATTGCCGGGCATTTATTTTCCTTGCCAATGTCCGTTTATAAGAAGAAGGGAAAAAACTGGCAGCATACCATTCTGAAGTCAGCCGGGTATGAGGCAACCCATGTTTATATAAAAAACTATAGCCTTTACATAACAAACGCTCGATGAAAGAGGAGGCGGAATAAGAGAAAGAATCAAACCGCACGGTACTTTCGGCATATCCGTACATCGACAAGTCCGTACAAGTATCCGTGGTCAGTATCGTGACTTCATGTTTTCCGGACAAAGCCTTGGCTATTTCAGCCAACACACGCTGTACTCCGCCGAAACTGAAGACAGTATCACAATAAAATAATATTCTCATGGAATTTAGATTACACTCTTTCTTCGCAAAGATACAATAAAGAAATGAAAATAAATGCGGAATGAAGAAAGAATATCATATAATACAAAGCAGGTATCTGCGGCACGTACATACGTATAGAGCGGCACGTACATATGTGAAATCCTGCTCCCCCAAAAACAACAGGTCAAATAAAAAAAAGACCTTGTTCTTTTTTAAAAAGATGGCGAGCTTTTTTAAAAACCTCCTGATCTTTTTACTGCCACCGGAAATTTGCCATATTCCATAGAGGTCCCCCCCCTTCAGACACACTTTTTGCAAAGAAAAAGCCTGAGAACATCCTACTTCATATTAAATCGGAACAACTTATAAAAAAGGATATATTACTGATAACAAATAGATTATATGAAATTCTGCTCCAAAAAACAGTGAGGGCATGAGAGCATAAGTGAGAGTTACATTTTTTACCATCACTATACAAATAGTTCATAAACAACCAGTTGTGCACACAATGAGGGCATGAGGGCATTATCACCCCGAATTTCCAGTGAAAGATTCTCATACTCATCGAGATATTATCAAGATAATGCATGATGCTGAATATAAATCAATATCTTTGCAAAAAGAAGAAGAATGACAAAGAACACAAGTTACCATTACAGCATCATTATTCCGCACAAGAATACCCCCCGTCTTCTGGAACGCTGTCTGTGCTCAATTCCCACTTGGGATGAAATTCAAATCATTATCATTGATGACAACAGCAATTCCGAATCTGTCGATTTTTCTCATTTTCCGGGAAACGGCAGAAAAAATACGGAAATCCTGTTCACTAAAGAGGGAAAAGGGGCAGGATACGCACGGAACATAGGACTCTCCCACGCCCGTGGCAAATGGATTATCTTTGCAGATGCAGACGATTTCTTTACAGCCGATTGTTTTACTATCTTAAACGAATACATGGACAGCCCCCATGAAGTCATCTATTTCAATGTACGTTTTGTCATGTCCGACAATCCGTCCCAAGAAAGCCGACGCGGAACTTACTATACCAACTTCTTCAATGATGTAAACCCGGAAAACAAACTGCGATACCAATCTCAAGTTCCTTGGGGCAAAATGATAAGGCGCAGCTTCCTGTCAACATTCCACATTCAATTCGATGAAACAAGAATAGCCAACGATGTGTATTTTTCATGCCTTGTCGGTATATATGCCCCCAAAGCAACCACAGACAGAAGAATCATTTATTATTGTACCGAATCCGGCCAGTCCCTTGCTATGTCCAAACAAGACCGCGAGAGTTTAATCATACGGTTTAACGCAAGCATGAAATGCAACAGACTGTTGCGACAAGAAAAAATCCACTATTACCTGTCACCACTTCCGTGGTGTATCCCTTCGGCAAAAACAAAAGAATGGCTCCCCGCCAAATACTTTTTTGAATACCTGTTTTTCTTCCGCCTGCAAGCATTCAAAGAATTATATTATGCTTTTTCCGCTATCCTGTCACATATGAATGAGCCGGCCACAAAAGAAACCGACAACCAATGTAACAAGAAGACTACCAACCTAAGGGAATAATATTCATTACACAAGAAGATTCAACGGTACAACCTTCCCCATATCTTATAATACAATTTGATCAGATTAGCGTATTTATACAATATGTGATGTCTGTAAATCCCCCAATTCAAAAGCAGAGAAAAAGGATAGAACAAATTCAATTCGTACAAAACCTCCATAGGCCGGAACTCTCTGCAATGCTTCCTTATCAGATTTCTTTTAAACTTATCTATCGCATCATTACTTTCCCTTGTAACCCCTATTACAGCAGCATTATACACCACCGGCATCAACTTGTTCAAAATGAAACAGATATTTTCAGCATACAATTCCTGTTCCATGTGCTCATTAAAAACAGTCAAGATAAAAATAAAATCCTTTGCCGGCTTGTCAAAGTCCGTTTTCGCCTTATTCATGGTTGAGAAAGGATTTGAACGCCTGTAGAAATAAGTAAAAGAATTGACGGAAGCAAACGTTTCCACCTTTTTATACAGAAAATAGCACCACAAAAAGTCCTCAAACAAAATGCCCGTCCTGAAATAAATGGCATTCTCTGTCAGCACCTCCTTTCTGATCAATCTGTTGACCGGAGTGGATGTTATTTTCGAATCCAGAAACAGCTTGTTGATACGTATCCGTCCTTCCGTATATCTTTGCAAATCACTGTTTTTGTTTTCCATCCCTTCTGAATAAGAATCCCCCTGCACCAAGTCAATCCCCGGATATCTTTTCGTTTCCTCCCATAATTTCTCCAGACAATTCTCATAAAGCATATCATCCGAATCTATAAAAAAAAGATAACCACCCCGGGATAGTTCTATTCCCTTGTTCCTTGCCGCAGAGACTCCTTCATTCCTCTCATTTCTCACGATCCTAAAACTGATGTTCCCTTTATATCCGGCCAGCTTTTCCTCTATCAGGCGCATACTGTTATCCGGAGAGCAATCATCAATGATGATACACTCAAAACAATCAAAAGTTTGGTTGATTATGGAATCAAGACATTCTGATACGTATTTTTCCACCTTGTAAACCGGCATCACCACCGTTATCTCTTTCATCATTATCTGCTAATCATTATAAAATGCAATATTCGCAAAAACAAATGATACTCACAACATTCCAAAGACTTTAATTACTAAATAGCCCCATCTTCATCCATTGAAACCCACTTTTTACTCCGAATACAGCCGACATTCCATAAAAAAACGGATATGGACAGGAATTTCAACAACTTCTTATTGGATATATAAAAAGAATACACTATTTTTACGGAAAAACAAACCAGGGGAATGAAAATAGTATATGTATACGACTCCATAGCCCGTATAGGAGGCATGGAACGGATTTTAACGGATAAGATGAATTACTTGGCCGAAATTTATGGGCACGAGGTCTATCTTATCACTTCTTCCCAAGGCAATCATCCTTTTTCTTTCCCGTTATCCCACAAAGTGGAACATATCGATCTGGATACAAAGTTTCATTTGCAATACCAGCATCCGCTTCTGGAACAATTGAGAGTGGGATGGACTTTGAACCATAAATTCGAACAAAAATTTAAAAAAGAGATTAGGCTCATCAATCCCGATATCATATCAGGAAATACCAGTTTCAAAGCGGATTTGATCTGTAAATTAGACTGCAAGGCAAAGAAAATCATTGAATCGCATTGCGCCAAAATATACACCCGGATACCTGCAAACCGCAAAAAGAGTTTTTTTAAAGATATAAAAGACAGATACGTCAGTTACCAATGTTTCCGTGATGTAAAACGATACAGCGATGTCATAGTCACACTGACACAAGGAGATGCCGCCATGTGGGGACAACATCCGAATATACATATCATTCCGAACACCACCTCTATTGATATACAAACAATCAGCTCCTGTGAGGCTCCCCGTGTAATAGCGGCAGGCAGACTGACCTGGCAAAAAGGATTCGACAGACTGATTAACGCATGGAATATCGTGCAGAAACGCCACCCCGACTGGATACTGGATATATTTGGTGAAGGATTTTATAAGGATAGCTTAACCCGGCAGATTAAAGACAGAAAGCTGGAACACTCCATCACAATTCATCCTTTTACACAAAACATAACGCAAGAATACCTGAACAGTTCCATTCTGGCCCTAAGCTCCAATTACGAAGGTTTTGGACTGGTCTTGATCGAAGCCATGAGTCTGGGTGTTCCTTGTGTTTCTTTCGACTGTCCTTTCGGTCCATCGGAAATCATCAGAAACCAGGAAGACGGACTCCTCGTCAAAAACGGAGATATACAAGGATTTGCCAACGCTCTTTGCCACTTGATAGAACATGAAGCAGAAAGAAAAGCTTTTGGCAAAAGAGCTAAACAAAATATAACACGCTACTCACTCCGAAACATCATGCCGCAATGGGAAATGTTGTTTCATAAACTGACTGAAAAATGACCATCGTTTATCTATACACAGCACTATGCACCGTGGGAGGCGCAGACCGGAGCATCATCCAAAAAGCGAACTATCTGGCTGACGAAATGCATCAGGATGTATTTATTATCACAGATTCACAAAAAGAACGCCCGCCCGTTTTCCCGATATCTCCCAGAATCAGGCACATTGACATAGGAATTGATTTTGACAGACAATATCATCACAACCTGTTAGTAAGAGGATATTATTATTTTACCCTGATGCACCTGTACAGAAAGAAGCTGGAGTATTGGCTGAAAACCTTGAAACCGGATATTGTCATCAGCACATTGGGCCGAGAATTGGATTTTCTGACACAACTGGATGATGGAAGCGTAAAAATAGGAGAATCCCATATAGCCAAACCATACACTCGTAACCTGCATCTGATGGAACAACGGGGATTCCCATACAAGCAAATCGCACGGCATTGGAGAAAGAAACAGGAGGAGGCTGTAAAAAAACTGGATGCGCTGGTTGTTCTGACACAACATGATGCGGATAATTGGAAAGAAGTGAAGAAGGCTTGTGTCATACCGAACTTCTTACCTTTCTCACCCGAAAAAGGGAGTTCCTGCCTGGAGAAAAGAATCATCAGCATAGGAAGATACAGCGAACAGAAGGGGTATGACCGCCTGATTGAAGCCTGGATCAAAGTCAATCGGAAGCATCCCGACTGGCATATCCGCATTTACGGAGAAGGACAGGATAGGAACAGCCTGCAAGAGCTTATTGAAAAGCATCATATAGAAAACAGTTTTTCACTATGCCCTCCGACAAAAAGCATTCAAGAAAAATATCTGGAAAGTTCCATATACGTCATGAGTTCACGATTTGAAGGATTACCGATGGCACTTCTGGAAGCGATGGCATGTGGTGTTCCCTGCATTTCATTCGACTGCCCGTACGGACCTGCCGAGATTATCACTCCGGAAGAAGACGGAATACTGGTGAAGAACGGAAACACGGACGAACTGGCTGACGCGATATGCCGGCTGATAGAGGATACGGACAAACGCATACGGATGGGAAAGCAGGCCCAAAAGAATATCCAACGTTATTCACGCGAAGAAGTGATGAAACTGTGGGATGAACTATTCAACACCTTAACAACTGCCCGACCATGAATATCATCTACCTCCTTTTCCACGGACTATCCCCTTACAGCGGCATCAGTAAAAAGATCTTGCATCAGGTTAAAGGCTTTGAAGCATGTGGACACCGGGTAAGTTTATGCACATACAGCATAGCGGACAACGGCCACCGGGTAAGGATGATAAACAATGAAATAATAGAAGACTACGGAACAGGCAAACCGGCTGCGGCGAAAAGAAGAGTTTCCTACCAATGCATATACCGCTATGCTGTAACACATCAAGTGGAATTAATCTATGTACGCTCTTTCCATAATGCAAATCCGTTCACCATCCGGCTGTTCAGCAAACTGAGGAAAGCCGGAATTAAAATAGCGATGGAAATACCTACCTATCCTTACGACAGCGAATACGCCGGTTTCCCACTGGTCACACGCCTGGGGATACAAGTGGATAAAGTATTCCGAAAGACATTGGCAAAACACGTGAACGCCATCGTCACTTTCTCAGACTATCACTGTATATTCGGCCAACGTACCATTCAGATATCCAATGGAGTTGACTTTGATTCCATTCCGCTGAAAAAGACGGTTTCTAAAAATACCTCCGTCATTCATCTACTAGGAGTGGCCGAAGTACATTATTGGCACGGTTACGACCGCCTGATAGAGGGTTTGGGTAAATATTACCAAAACCCGGCAAACACAACCGTATTTTTCCACATCGCAGGAGGTATATGGAAATCCGAAATGCATGATTCACAACACGCTCCCGGATTTTATGAACTTATCAACAAATATCATATAGAAAAATATGTCATCTTCCACGGACAAAAAATGAACGAGGAACTAGACGAATTATTCAACGAAGCAGACTTTGCCATCGGCAGTCTGGCACGCCACCGCAGCGGCATCGACAAAATCAAAACATTAAAAAACAGAGAATATGCAGCACGGGGAATATCTTTTGCATATTCAGAAACAGATGAAGACTTTGACAAGATGCCTTATATACTGAAAGTTCCGGCCAACGAAAGCCCCATAGATATCCACCGGCTTATCCGGTTCTATATGGAACTGGATCTGTCTCCTCGTAAAATAAGGGATTCCATTAAAAACCTGTCATGGAAAGAACAGATGATGAAAGTAATAAACAACCTGTAATACTCCCGCCTATGATCCGAATCGCCTATTGTACCCCCTCTCTCCATATCCCCGGAGGAGTGGAAAGGGTACTGACCACCAAAGCCAATTATCTGGCGGAGAATGGTAATTATGACATATATATTTTGCTGACTGACGGAAAAGGCAAGCCTCCCTGCTATACTTTATCGCCTAAAGTAAAAATCATCCAACTGGATATAGATTTTGAAGAATTATGGGAACTCCCTCTTTGGAAAAAAGTGCCGGTTTATCTGAAAAAACAAAGAATATACCGACGCAAGCTCTCTGCCGCCTTGTCTCACCTCAAACCGGACATCACAGTTTCTTTGCTACGACGGGAAATAAACTTTATCACTTCCCTCAAAGATGGAAGCAAAAAGATAGGGGAGCTACACGTAAACCGGAAAAACTATCGTAACTTTGAAAAGAACGAAAGCAACTTCATCAAGGAACTTTTTGCCAAATTATGGATGAAAAGTCTGGTGAGGCATTTAAAAAAGCTGGACAAGTTCGTTGTACTGAGTGAGGAAGACAGAGCAAACTGGCCCGAACTGCAAAATGTAAAAGTTATCAGCAACCCTCTACCCTTTCAATCCGGAACATTCAGCGACTTGAACAATAAACGGATAACCGCAGCCGGAAGATATACTTATCAAAAAGGATTCGATTTGTTACTGGAAGCATGGAGCAAAGTCTGTAACCGGCATCCGGACTGGGAATTACATATATATGGCAAAGGAGACAAGACTACATATCAAGTACTGGCCGGAAAATGGAAATTAAAGAACCTTTTTCTTGAAAATGCAACCCCGGATATGCTCTGTAAATACCATGAAAGTTCTATCTTTGTATCAAGTTCCAGATTTGAGGGATTCGGAATGGTCATAGCGGAAGCAATGGCGTGCGGAGTACCTGCCGTGTCATTCGCCTGTCCGTGCGGACCTAAAGACATCATCCGGGACGGGGAAGACGGACTATTGGTCGAAAATGGAAAAACAGAAGAACTGGCCGAAAAAATAAATTATCTGATTGAGAACGAACAAATAAGAAAAGAAATGGGGAAAAAAGCCCGCATCAATGTACAACGTTTTGCTGAAGATGTAATAATGCAACAGTGGATTCAGCTATTCAACAACTTATTAAACGGAACAAAACAATGAAAACAGATTCCCCCTACGACAGAGGAGACATCCATATAAATAAAAATGACAAAGTGCTGGAGATAGGTCCGGGCCATAATCCGACATATCGCTCCAACGTGATAGTCGAAAAATTTATTGACACCAATTACCACCGCTGCGGTGACGTGAAAATATACCCGCATCAGACCTTTGTACATGCCGATGGAGAAAAACTGCCATTCAAAGACAAGGAGTTTGACTACGTAATATGCAATCAGGTATTGGAACACGTGGAACATCCCGAAGCTTTTGTCAAGGAATTATGCAGGGTAGCCCGACGGGGATACATAGAAACTCCCAGTCTGCTGGGCGAATACTTGTTTCCCAAAAAATCACATAAATGGGTTATATTGGATATAGACAACAAACTGGTCTTCTATGAAAAGAACAAGATGCCGGGAAACTATGAAAACGACTATGGAGAATTATTCCTGAATTATCTGCCTTTCCAATCCCTCCCCTACAAACTGCTGTGGCTGACGGAAGGAGATATAACCTTGAACCGTTATGAGTGGAAAGATGAAGTGGAGATACTAGTCAATCCCGAAGATGAATACTACTCCTCTTTCTTCCTCAACAAATGGAACCGGGAAATGGTGGAGAAACTATATCCCCGCCGTTCCGCCCTGACGGAAATGAAGAAGATGATTCAAGCCCTGTTCTATATCCTCAAAAACAAATTCAAATCACGATTCAGTAATCACCGGAATCCGGTCACACTGTCCGAATATATAAAAACGCATGAAGTGGTACGCTGACTATTTATCCATCTATGACAAGCCTTTCACCCAAGCCCCACAAGCGGTTATCAACCAAGTGAAAGACAAGATCCGGCAGCTTGCAACTCATGCTCCGCTGGTTTCGGTGGTCGCCATCGCCCATAATGAAGAAAAGAGGATATTGAGCTGCCTGTGGTCTTTATGTGAAAACCAACATAACTATCCTGTAGAAATACTAGTCATCAATAATCATTCTACCGACCACACCGAAGAGGTACTAAAAGAATTAGGAGTCACCTACTTCAATGAATACCAGAAAGGTCCCGGTTTTGCCCGGCAATGCGGACTGAACCATGCCCGGGGGAAGTATCATCTCTGCATAGACGCCGATACACTTTATCCGCCCCAGTACATCAGTACCATGATAAAGGTCTTACAGGACAAAGAAGTGGCAGGTGCATACGCCCTGTGGAGTTTTCTTCCTAATGAACATCATTTAGGACTTTTCTTCTATGAGACACTACGTGATCTCTATTTGAAAATACAAAATCTGAACAGACCGGAGCTCAATGTACGTGGAATGGCTTTTGCCTTCCACACGGAGACAGCCCGGAAAGAAGGATTCCGGACAGACATACTCCGCGGAGAAGACGGCTCCCTGGCACTGGCATTGAAAAAATACGGAAAATTAAGATTCGTCACCGCCCGCAAAGCCCGTGTCCTTACCGGCTATGGCACTATTTCGGCCGACGGATCCCTGTTCAGCAGTTTCAAAAAACGAGCCATAAAAGGTTTAAGAAGCTTCACGGCTCTTTTCTATAGCAAAAACAATTACGAGGACGAAGATTCTAACTTGATAAAGTAACGACAGATGAAAATAGCAATAGAAGCCCAGCGCATCTTCAGAAAAGAGAAACATGGCATGGACTATGTAGCTCTGGAAACCATCCGGGAACTGCAAAAGATAGACCAACAGAACGAATACTTCATACTGGTCAGCCCGGGAGATGATGTTTGTTTGCAGGAATCCGCCAACATGCATATCGTGACCGTTAATTGGCCATCCTATCCGCTTTGGGAACAGATAGGACTACCGTTGGCTTTAAAAAAAATCAAACCCGACCTGCTGCACTGCACAAGCAACACTGCCCCTGTGTATGGAAACATTCCACTGGTGCTTACACTGCACGACATTATCTTTCTAGAAAAAAAACAAGGCAAGAACCAGTCCATGTACCAAAGACTGGGACGTTTCTACCGAAAAATCATTGTTCCCCAAATCCTTACCAAATGCAAAAGAATCATTACCGTTTCTCATTTTGAATGCAACCGCATCAGTCATTTCCTGCACATTGACAAACAACTGCTTGTCGCCGTATACAACGGCTATTCACAACATTTCATACCCATATGGAACGCACAGGCCATCACTGCCCGATACATAAAGAACCATCCTTACCTGTTCTTTTTAGGAAATACCGATCCCAAGAAGAATACGGCAAGGGTATTGCAGGCATACCGCATTTAATTTAAAAAATCCAGTCAGCCCCTTCCCTTGCTTATCGCCGACCTGAAAGAAGAGATCATAGACGAATATCTGAACCGGGAAGGATTACAAGAAATAAAAAAAATAGCTGTATCATCCCGGATACATTCCAAACACAGAACTACCCGCTGTTTATAGTGGAGCATCCGTCTTTATATACACGTCTTTACGCGAAAGTTTCGGCATCCCCATTCTGGAGGCGATGGCCTGTGGAACTCCCGTCATCACCTCAACCACTTCCGCCATGCCCGAAATCGCAGGACCGGAGGGTATTCTGGTCAATCCGTTCGAACCGGAGGAAATTGCTTCCGCCCTCCTTCATTTAGAAGAAAATGCAGAATTCTATCAGTCACAAACTGCATATGGACTAGAAAGAGTCCGTCGGTTCTCATGGGAGAACACAGCCAGAGAAATATTGAATATATATAAAGAAATACTAGCATGAACACTCTTGAAATCCTCTTCTTCGTTCTCCTGTTCATTGTATTCTACACCTATGTGGGATACGGAATCCTGTTGTGGATATTGGTAAAAATAAAACAAAGTTTTATTTCCTTCTACGATACGGACGAACCGAAGCAAGAAACCTGCCGGAACGGCAACAACACCGACCTACCCGAAATCACCCTGTTCATCACCGCCTATAATGAGGAACAGGTAGTAGACGGAAAGATGAAAAACTGCCAAGAACTGGATTATCCCAAAGAGAAACTGCATACCGTATGGGTAACGGACGGCAGCAATGACCGAACCAATGAAAAATTAAAAGCGTATCCCGATGTCACCCTATTGTTCGTCCCCGAAAGAAAAGGAAAAACAGCCGCTATGAACCGGGGCATGGGATTTGTCACCACACCTTTGGTCATATTCACAGACGCCAATACATTTATTAATCCGCAGGCCGTTCGCGAGATAGTAAAATGTTTTAACCATCCGCAGGTGGGATGTGTGGCAGGAGAAAAACGGGTGGACATGTACAGTACCGAAGGAGCGGTTTCCGGAGGAGAAGGATTGTACTGGAAATATGAATCATGGCTGAAAAAAATGGATTATCAGCTCTATTCCGCCATAGGTGCTGCCGGAGAATTATTCGCCATCCGCACCCCGTTATATGAGGAAATGCCTGAAGATACCCTACTGGATGATTTTATGTTGTCCCTGCGTATTGCCATGAAGCAGTATACGATAGCATATTGTGATACGGCATATGCCTTGGAAAGCGGATCGGCCGATATGAAAGAAGAGGAAAAAAGAAAAGTACGTATCGCGGCAGGAGGATTGCAGTCTGTCTATCGTTTGAAAGAACTGCTGAATCCGCTACGTTATGGAATCCTCAGTTTTCAATATGTTTCCCATCGCGTACTGAGATGGTCGGTAACCCCGGTCGCCTTGTTTCTGCTCTTTCCCTTGAATATCCTGCTGGTTGTCTGTAGTGAAAGCCTCCCGGTTTATTTTCTTTTTCTTCTGCTGCAATCCGCATTCTACCTCGGGGGAGTTTATGGCAGCCTCTTGTCTGCCAAGTCCGTAAAGAACAAATTCCTTTATATTCCCTACTATTTCCTGTTCATGAACATCAATGTGATAAAAGGTTTCTTCTATTTGAAGAGACATGCCGGCGGAACATGGGAAAAGTCCCGCAGGGCATAATATTTACTCACCAAAATACTTTTTTATCATCTCACGCAAAGCGGGAGCCATGATCGGCTTGGCCATATAATCGTCACATCCGGCTTCAAAAGCCTTGTCACGGTCACTGTCGTATGCATTGGCGGTAAGAGCTATGATGGGAAGTGTCCCTCCCTTCAGACGAATTCTTCTGGTAGCTTCCAAACCGTCCATAACAGGCATCTTTATATCCATCAAAATCATATCGGGCCGGCAACTCTCAAATTTCTCAATAGCCTCCTGCCCATCATGGGCACGGTGAACTTCATACTCCTTTCTTAAAATTATAGATAATAAGAGATAATTACTTTCCGTATCTTCAGCTACCAAAATCTTTTTCATTTCTTCTTTTCATTGATTACCTTGCAAAATTACGATATAAAATGATATAAACAATATTTTTTTGTATATTTGCTGTCAGTAACAAATATCACGCATCTAAATTCGCTAAGAGAAACAGTATATTGAGAATCATACTATTAATATGAAAATTCCGAGTAATATATTGCACGATAAGCAGTATGCAGACAAAATTCTGGAAATTACGGCTGATACTATGTTTTTCGTATATAAAGACGGCACCTGTTTAGACTTCAAGGCTAATACGACGGACTTCTTTATAAAAGAACAAGATATTATAGGGAGAAATATATTCTCTTATTTCCCCGTAGAAACGGCACGGGAGATGTATGCGGAATTCATCAAAGTACGGGCAGGAGACAAACCTTCCGCACGGAATTACAAATTAATATTGGAAGATGACGTGAAATACTACAAATGTATTATCAGCAAGTATGATGAGGAGCATTTTCTTTTTCAATACAGGGATATCACAGGCCGGAGTGTCGTCAGGCTGAAACTGGAAAAAAAGCAAAAAGATTTGTGCGAAGTAGAAAAAGCCGCAAGAATAGGATTATGGGCATACGATTCGTCCACACGGCTCTTCACTTACTCGGGATACACCCGGATATTCTGTAACGATGAGGAACAGAAACAGATTTCCATAGATGAATACATGAACTATATGCACCTTGATGACAAGGACCGTTTCAGTCAATGGCTGGAAGAAAACCTGAAGGAGAAAGATGCTTCCAATACCGTAAACTATAGACTCCTTATTGACGGAAAGACCGTCAATATGAGAATAAAAACATACCACAAAGAGGTATATATGCAAAGGACCGTATTGGAAGGATATATACAGAACACATCCGAAATTGTTTGGAAAGCAGAACGCTCCAACCAGCTGAAATCTGCCTTCCTTGCCAATATGAGCCATGAAATCCGTACGCCGTTGAATGCCATTCTGGGATTCTCACGCATTATAGCCGAAACGGAAAACGCCGAGGAAAGATTGCAGTATTACGATATTGTAGAAAAAACAACATGCGCCTGCAGGAACTTATCAACGAGATTTTGGACCTGTCGAAGATTGAATCGGGCATGATGGAGTTCAACTATGCGCCTGTATCCCTTTATATTTTATGTGAGGATGTAAAAAACACGTATAGTTTCCGGTGTCAACCCGGAGTGGAGCTTGTTTTCGAAGAGTCCGATCCGTCACTGGTTATCTCGACAGACAGGAACCGCTTGTTTCAGGTTTTCTCCAATCTGATAGGTAATGCTCGAAATTCACCGCCAAAGGTTCTATCAGCTTCGGGTATAAATTGAGGAAAAAGAGATGTTTTTCATGTAGCCGATACCGGAAGCGGTATTTCCGATGACAAGATAGACAAGATATTCGATCGTTTCATCATGGCCAACAACCAAGTGCAAGGCACAGGACTGGGGCTTTCCATCAGCAAAATCATTGTAGAAAAGTTAGGAGGAAAAATAGCTGTACAATCCAAAATGGAAACCGGAACCACATTCACTTTTACATTGCCTTACATTTCGGCAAACGGAGATATGAAATGGGAGGAAAAACTTACACCGGCTTCCATTAAAGACAACAATAGAACTTCCCACCAGGAAATGACCATCCTAGTGGCGGAAGACTATCAAAGCAATTATGACTTGATAGAGGCTATGCTCGGAAAAATGTACAAACTGGTGCATGCTCATGACGGTATGGAGGCTATCATATTCTATGAACAATACAAACCCGACTTGATTTTGATGGATATAAAAATGCCTAACATCAATGGTCTGGACGCCACCAAAGCCATCCGGGAAATGTCTGCCAGCGTACCTGTCATCGCTGTAAGCGCATACGCATATGAAAAAGACAAAACAGCTGCCATAGAAAGCGGATGCAATGAGTTTTTTAACCAAACCGGTATCTGCCGACTTATTGAAAATGACTATAAACAAGTATCTAAAACAAAAGTAATTTATGGGAAGATTAGCCGTATACAAATTTGCCTATTTTTTATCTATCCTGTTCACAATCTTCATTCTGGGACTTTCCATCTTCGCTTACTTCTCAGGTAAAATAAATCCGGTGGAGAATATGTTCGCCGCATACGTTGCCTTAAGCAAACCTATACTGGTGGTTGTCAATACGATATTATTTATTTACTGGCTCATCAGACTACGGTATTGGTTATGGATTCCATTGACGGGTCTGATAGTAAATTACGAATACATCACTTCCATGTACCAAATTTATAACCCTACCAAATATGCTAACGAGAACAGATTGAAAGTAGTGACTTACAATGTCCACTCATTTGGAAATGAAATTACGGGATTCTCCGCCAAGGAGTTTGCCGAGATGATGAACAAGGAGGAAACGGATGTACTTTGTTTTCAGGAATATAGAGGCAATGGCGACTTTACGGAACAAGACTTACAGAATACGTATGCTAAAATATTCCCTTACTCGTTTATCCCCGAAGGATTGAGTCAGGCCATTTACAGCCGCTACCCCATCAGACAGTCACAAACAATAGAATTTCCGAATACCAACAACGGAGCCATCTGGGCCGACCTGGATGTAAAAGGTATGACGATACGCATCATCAACGTGCACATGCAGACTACCAGCTTTGACAGAATGCGTTCCAAAGCAGCACAGGCTCGGGGAGAACAAGATGAGGAACAGGAAAGAGGCATTTATCTGGGCTATTCTGACAACTTCCGGGAAAATACTGTCAGACGTGCCGGACAGGCTGAACAAATCAGTTCGCTGATCAATGCCACGGAATATCCCTTGATTGTATGCGGTGACTTCAATGACCCTCCGGGAACTTTTACTTATGAAACTCTGAAAAACGGCTTGAAAGACGGATTTCAAACCGCTGGAGAAGGGTACGGAGCCACTTATCGGGGGTTTCACCATTTACTACGGATAGACTACTTGTTCCATTCCACCTTATTGGAAGGTATAAAGTATAAGGTGATTCCTTATGATATGAGTGACCATAACCCGGTATATCTGGAGGTGGGACTTTGATAAATCACTTCTTCAAAGCTACCGAAAAGAAGAAAGTGGAACCTTTTCCCTCTTCAGACTCAAACCATAAATGCCCACCATTCTTAACAGCAAAATCCTGACATAATAACAAGCCTAATCCGGAACCTTCCTCATTATTCGTTCCGTATTTGCTGAAATGAGTTTCCGTGTTCAACAATTTCTTTTGGTCTTCCTCACTCATGCCTTTTCCGGTGTCTTTTACACTGACTATGACTTTATCACCCTCTATTTCGGCATTAACCAGAATTTCGGAATCATTATAACTGAACTTAATTGCATTGCTGAGAAGATTACGCAAGATGGTTTTCATCATATCCATATCGGCATGTACCTCAATCTTTCCATGCACCGGGAAGTTCACCTTTATATTCTTCATACCGGCTACCAGATTGAAAATTTCGATAACCGAAGCAATATTCCCCACAATATCAAAGTCCTGATAAACTACATTCAGCTTGCCTATCTGGCTTTTAGTCCATTTCAATAAATTATCCAGCAAAGAGAAAACATCCTCCGTACTTTGATTGGCCATGCTCAGCATATCAAACATTTCCTTACCGATCTGTTCGGACGGAAGACTGAGTATCAACATATTGAGCACCATTTTAATGGATCCCATGGGTGAACGCAGGTCATGTGCGATAACAGAATATAACTTGTCGCGCCCCATAATAATCTTACGCAATTCTTCCGTTTGCTTCATGATGATCCGTTTGGCGGCAATCAGGGATATCTGATGGGTAACACGGATCACAAGCTCTTCCTTATTAAAAGGTTTGGATATAAAATCATTCGCACCTACCTTGAAACCCTTCACTATATCGGCAGTGGTATTCAAGGCTGTCAGAAATATAATAGGAATATGTTGTGTTTCCGGATCGGCTTTCAATCGTTCGGCAACTTCAAAACCATTCATCTCGGGCATCATGACATCCAACAAAATCAAATCGGGACGGGCATTGACCGCCTGGGATAATGCCTCCTTTCCATTACCGGCAATTATCACCTTAAACTTCTCGTTTGTTAACAACACTTTTAACAACAAGACATTAGAAACCACATCATCCACAACCAAAACAGTGTACTCAGAATGACTTATTACAACATTTACATCCGGTGTCATAGGTATATATTATTTAGCCAGAACACTTTTAAAATAATCAATCACTTTCATCAGCCCCTCTTCCAGATGAATGTGAGGCTCCCAATCCAGCTTTTCTCTTGCCAGAGTAATATCCGGCCTGCGCTGACGAGGGTCATCATGAGGTAAAGGTTCGAAAATAATGTTAGAATGAGAACAGGTCAGTTCCAATATCTTCTGAGCCAGTTCGAATATGGAAAATTCGCAAGGGTTACCGATATTCACCGGTCCTGTGAAGTGATCTTCCGTAGCCATCATACGTATCATCCCTTCCACCAGATCATCTATGTACTGAAAACTACGTGTCTGTTTTCCGTCTCCATAAATGGTTATATCTTTATCTAGCAATGCCTGTACCACAAAATTGGAAATTACACGTCCGTCATCGGTCAGCATATTAGGACCATACGTATTGAATATGCGGATTATTTTTACCAAGACGCCATGTTGACGGTAATAATCCATGCACAAAGTCTCGGCACAACGTTTTCCTTCATCATAACAAGACCGGTAGCCTATGGGATTCACATTTCCCCAATCTCCCTCCCTTTGGGGATGCGACAACGGATCACCATACACCTCACTGGTAGAAGCCTGAAGTATTTTTGCTTTGTTACGCTTCGCCAGTCCCAACATATTAAACGTGCCGAAGACAGCCGTCTTAGCCGTTTTGATAGCATCATGCTGATAATGTATAGGAGAAGCGGGACATGCCAGATTGTATATCTCGTCCACATCCGTCCAAAACGGATTAATTATATCGTGTTCTATCAGTTCAAAGCGCGGATGCCCGATCAGGTAACTTATATTCTCTTTACTCCCCGTGAAAAAGTTGTCTAAACATATAACAATATTACCTTCCTCTATCAGACGAGTGCATAGATGTGACCCTATAAATCCTGCGCCTCCCGTTACTAGGATTCTTTCATTCCCCTTATTTTTACTTTATTTTATGTTTAGCAAAAATATTGATTCCCTTCACTTGTGCAAACATTTAAAACAAGATTATTCGTTATCTTTGCAAATACTTTGTCAAAATGAGATTTATATGAAGAAATATCCTTGTGTATTAAGTATAGCAGGATCCGATTGCAGCGGAGGAGCCGGCATACAGGCTGACCTGAAGACCATCTCCGCCTTGGGTGGTTATGCTGCGACAGCCATTACTGCAATCACCGTACAGAACACTTTGGGAGTACGTGCCATACATCCCGTACCACCGGTATATGTACGTGGGCAGATAGAAGCCGTAATGGAAGATATCCGTCCGGATGCTGTTAAAATAGGTATGATTAATGATGTGGAAATAGTCGAGGCCATAGCCTCCTGCCTTCGTACATACCGGCCCCGTTTCGTTGTGTTCGATCCGGTCATGGTATCGACTAGCGGACACCGGCTGATAGAAGAGGACGCCATCAGTGCACTGACCCGGGAACTGATGCCTCTGGCCAGTCTGATTACGCCCAATCTGAGTGAGGCGGAAGTATTGACGGAACACTGCATAAGCAATGTGGACACAATGAAAGCTGCCGCATCGGAATTATTAAAATTCGGTTGCGGATCCGTTTTACTGAAAGGAGGACATTTGGAGGGCGACAAGATGTGCGATGTATTACAAACAGCTGGAGAAGACAAGCCTCATCTCTTTATCTCAGATAAGATAGAAAGCAAAAACACACACGGAACAGGATGTACTCTTTCTTCCGCCATTGCTACTTTTCTGGCACTGGGATATGATATGCCGCAGGCCGTAGAACATGCAAAAGCATATGTCACCAAAGGCATCCACGCCGGGAAAGACGTGCATATAGGCGAAGGACACGGTCCGCTGAATCACTTTTACGCACCTGTTCCGATGAAAACAATGAAATAATTTGTCAATATGCTAATTACCATGCTGTACATAATGCAGCATATTAGCAAATTGCCTCATTATTATTCCGTAGTTCCGAAAGAAATAATTAACTTTGCAACGTTTTTAAACCAAAATAGGAAAAATATGAAAGCATTTGTATTCCCCGGACAGGGAGCACAGTTTGTAGGTATGGGTAAAGACCTGTACGAAAACTCGGCTTTAGCCAAAGAACTTTTTGAAAAAGCAAACGACATTTTAGGATACCGTATCACAGACATCATGTTTGAAGGTACTGACGAAGACTTGCGCCAGACTAAAGTAACTCAGCCTGCCGTTTTTCTGCACTCGGTAATTTCCGCTCTTTGCATGGGTGATGATTTCAAACCTGAAATGACTGCCGGACACTCGCTGGGCGAATTTTCCGCATTGGTTGCAGCCGGAGCATTGTCTTTCGAAGATGGTCTGAAACTGGTTTATGCACGTGCTATGGCTATGCAGAAAGCTTGTGAGGCACAACCCTCTACGATGGCTGCCATCATTGCATTGCCTGACGAAAAAGTAGAGGAAATCTGTGAAGCGATTTCTAAAGAAGGAGAAGTGGTAGTGGCTGCCAATTATAACTGCCCGGGACAAATTGTCATCTCAGGTTCTATCGAAGGAATCAACAAGGCTTGCGAGCAAATGAAAGCTGCCGGTGCTAAACGTGCCCTGCCGCTGAAAGTGGGAGGCGCCTTCCACTCTCCGTTGATGAACCCCGCCAAAGTGGAACTGGAAGCTGCTATCAACGCTACTGAAATTCATACTCCGAAATGCCCGGTATATCAGAACGTGGACGCTTTGCCTCACACAGATCCCGCTGAAATCAAGGCAAACCTGGTAGCTCAGCTCACCGCTTCCGTACGCTGGACCCAGACAGTGAAGAATATGGTTGCCGATGGTGCCGATGACTTTACCGAATGCGGACCGGGTGCTGTACTGCAAGGACTGATCAAGAAAATTGATGGATCGGTCAACGCACACGGTATTGCTTGATAAACAAAATTACAGTTATCATAAATTTCATACGGATTACCGGAATATGCTGAGTAATCCGTATTTTTTTTATTGGCATTTCACAAAAATATTCGTAAGTTTGTCGGTATCTAAACGAGATCAGACTATGAATGAATTTAAATATAACATTGGTTATGCCCTGAGCGGAGGATTTATAAAAGGATTTGCCCATTTGGGGATTATGCAGGCTTTGCATGAACATGGCATCAGGCCGGAAATACTTTCCGGTAGTAAGTTGCAGGTGCTCTTGTCCGCTGTCTTCTATGTCCGACGGC
>ENA-OQKK01000197-OQKK01000197.1-human-gut-metagenome-genome-assembly--contig:-NODE-197-length-20153-cov-8.665285_pt1 | contig 20153 bp, 15 predicted proteins | sample MGYA00242648_ERZ504797 | MGnify/ENA primary metagenome ERZ504797 (study PRJEB26092, sample SAMD00036412) | human gut metagenome | host: Homo sapiens | study: EMG produced TPA metagenomics assembly of... | reverse complement strand
TGCCGCCGATGTGGTCGCGCACGTCGATGATCTCCACGCGCACGCCGAGCCTCTCCACGGCCTGCTGGGCCACGGTCAGGCCGAACAGGCCCGCGCCCACGACCACCAGATCGGGATATTCCACCGCTTCAGTCATAAGAACAACCTTCCGAACTTAAAACAAACACACAATATTCGTGTGCGATTCCTCATCAAGCATACCCGTCCGCCCTCCTTAACGCGGGATGCTCATGGGGAAGCGGCATTTTGACGTTTGATTTCCCTGTGTCGCTGGTCGTGGGGCTGGCTGCTTCACGGATCATGGCATGGTCTGTGTGGTTCGTGCGCGGCCTGTGGCGCGGGTTGTGCTGCGGTTCGTGCGGCTTGCGACGCGGTTCGTGCGGCTTGCGACGCGGTTCGGTCCGGGCATGGTGTACACTGGTCTTTGCCTCCGCGTGGCGGTACGTCACCCAACTCCCCCAGGGCAGGAATGCAGCAAGGGTAAGTGGCCTCTTCCGGGTGCGTGGAGGTTTTCTTATATCTTCATGCCATTCGCGCATACCGTAGAGCCAATGCCGTATTCTCGATGATTATGACCGACGAATTCAAGCCAATCATCCGAGACCCGCACAAGTCCGCGAATATGCTGGAACAGCCGGTCGCGCCCGTTCCCGTGCCGCAGCCGCCGTCTGATCCGATCGAACAGGTGCTTTCCCCACGTGAAGTGAGCGAAGGGCTTGCCAAAGCCGATCCGCTGACCCGTCATCCGCGCGCGTCGAGCATTATGCTCAGCGTGGTGTTCGGTCTGCTGCTGCTTGCCGCCGCGGTGGGCGTCTGGTGGTTGGGCGTGCGCACGATGGAAGGCCAAAGCTATGAAGACATGGTCTGGTCGAAATTCGATGCGGCCCTGCCGGGATGGCTGGAACCGGTCGTGCATGTTTTCACCATTTCCACCGTTGTAATCGCAACAAGCGCGATTATGTCGATAATCGCCCTCGCCGTACTTATCGTAAGAAAACGATGGCTGTTGATTGCTCAACTGGCGGTATTCGGCGGGATCTGCTTTGCCGCAGCAGAGTTGCTGAAGCCGCTGCTGCCACGTCCGTACTTAATCAATCTGGAATCAAATCCCAATAATTCCGCGCCTTCCGGGCATGTCATACTCGCCGCCGCGGCAGGAATGATCCTACTATGCGCCGTGCCTCGCGTATGCCGTGCGCTCGTTGCCGTGATCGGCTGGCTGTATGCGGTACTCGTCGGATTGTCGGTGATTGCGGGACAGTGGCACCGGCCGACCGACGTGATCATGGCGTTGCTGATCGTCGGCGGAGTGGCAATGATCACGCTTGCCGCGACGTTTGCGAACGGCATGGATGAGCCCGGTTCGCGTGCGTCGTCGCCTTCCGTGCAGATCGTCGGCAGCGTGCTGTTGACGTTCGGCGTGCTCGGCACCCTGTATGGCGCATACATTATTTGGCAGATTCAGCCGGGACTTGCGATGAGTGCGGAATGGACAAATTCCGGTGCGCACCTTTCCACGGTGATTCTGACGGCTTCCGTTGCGTCGTTGGTGTTCGGGCTGGTGTTGACCATGCGTCAGCTGACCGCCTCGCCATTGACGAAACTTGGGCTTGTCGGTGCACCTCCGGCCCCTCCGAAACGCTGACGGCAAAACGTACGATCACGCCGAAAATTTCCGGCACCGGTCGCTCGCGCCACACGGACGGTTTGCCAACTGCATACGGTCAGTGAGTATTATTGCGTTGCAAACGCTAGTAATAAGGAGTGGCTATGGCTACCGGCAGCAAGCTCGTGATTGTGGAGTCTCCCACCAAGGCCAAGAAAATCGGTGGGTATTTGGGCTCCGAATATACGGTGATGGCCTCGGTCGGCCATATTCGAGATCTTGCGCAGCCGAGCCAGGTGCCGGCCGCCGACAAAACCAAATTCGGCAAGTTCGGCGTTGACGTGGAAGACGGATTCAAGCCGTACTACATCGTCGATGGCAACAAGAAGAAAACCGTGTCCGAGCTGAAAAGCGCGTTGAAAAAAGCCGACACCCTGTACCTCGCAACCGATGAGGATCGCGAGGGAGAGGCCATCGCCTGGCATCTGGTACAGACGCTCAAGCCGAAAGTGCCGGTTAAGCGCATGGTGTTCCACGAAATCACGAAGGAAGCCATCAAAGCGTCGCTTGACAATACTCGCGACGTTGACGACGACATGGTCGACGCCCAGGAAACCCGCCGTATTCTGGACCGCCTGTACGGCTATGAGCTTTCTCCGGTGCTGTGGCGCAAGGTTGGGCCGGGTCTTTCCGCGGGCCGTGTGCAGTCCGTCGCCACGCGTTTGATCGTGGAGCGCGAGCGCGAGCGTATGGCGTTCGTGCGTGCCCCGTATTGGGATGTCACCGCAACGTTGGAGGCGCCGGATGCCGATGGCAATAATGTTGCGTTCGAGTCTCGTATGGTGTCGTTGGGTGGCCGTCGTTTGGCTGGTTCCAAGGATTTCGGCGCCGATGGCAAGCTGACTGCGGCCGGTGCGAAGGATCAGGTCGTGCAGTTGGACGAGGCGCAGGCTTCCGCGATTGCGCAGGCATTGGAATTTGCAACGTTTACTGTCGCGTCGATGGAAACCAAGCCGTACCGTCGCCGTCCGGTTCCACCGTTTACCACGTCCACCTTGCAGCAGACCGCCGGCAATCGTCTCGGCATGAGCTCGCGTCAGACCATGCGTGCTGCGCAAGGATTGTACGAAAACGGCTATATCACCTACATGCGTACCGATTCGGTGACGCTGTCGCAAGAGGCGATCGCAGCCGCACGCGAAGCGGTCGTCAAGCATTTCGGCGAAAACTATCTGTCGGACACGCCGAAACAATATGCCACAAAAACCGCGGGCGCGCAGGAAGCCCACGAATGCATCAGGCCGGCGGGTGCGAAATTCCGCGATCCTGCGGAAATCGCAAGCAAAGTGCCGGCCGACCAGCTCAAGCTGTACACGCTGATCTGGCAGCGCACGCTTGCCTGCCAGATGGCAGACGCAACCGGTTCCACGGCGACCGTGCGACTGTCTGCACCGACCGAATCGAATGGGGAAGCCATGTTCCAGGCTTCCGGCACTGTCATCGAATTCCCCGGCTTTATGAAGGCGACCGGTGAAGGCCGCCGCGCATCCGCCGAATCGAAGAAGGGCGATGCTGCTGGAAGCGTTGAACAGGCTGCGCAATCCGGTAAATCCAGCAAAGCGGATAAGAAGTCGGATGACAATGTGTCGCTTCCGCCGATGAATCCGGGCGATGCGCTCGCCGCGGTGGCGGTTGGTGCCGACGGACACGAAACTCAGCCTCCGGCGCGTTACACCGAAGCGTCGCTCGTGAAAACGTTGGAACAGAAGGAAATCGGCCGCCCGTCCACGTATGCGAGCATTATTTCCACGATCATCGATCGCGGGTACGTGTATGAGCGCGGTCGTGCGTTGATTCCGTCGTGGCTCGCGTTCTCCGTGGTCAAATTGCTGGAAACGAAGTTCCCGCGGTATGTGGATTACGAGTTCACTGCCGATATGGAAAGCGGTCTTGACCAGATCGCGAGCGGTCAGGAGACCGGCAGGAATTGGCTGACCCGCTTCTATTTCGGTTCCGGTGAGGGTGCCGCGCAGTCTGCGGACGAGGCGCATGCCGGTTTGCAGCAGCAGGTCGCGCAGTTGGGTGAAATCGACGCTCGCGAGATCAATACGATTGAGATTGGCGACGGTTTGCATGTGCGCGTCGGTCGATATGGCCCGTATTTGGAGGATATGAACCATCTGGATGATGAGGGCAATCCGAAGCGTGCCTCGCTGCCGGATACGCTTGCTCCGGATGAGCTGACGGTGGAAGTCGGTCATGATTTGATCGAGAACCATTCCGGCGGTCCGCGCGCTCTTGGCGTCGATCCGGTTTCCGGAGGCACCGTTGAAGTGCGTAATGGTCGTTTCGGGCCGTATGTTGCGCTGGTGATGCCTTCTGCCGATGCCGGCGATGCTGGTGATGCTGCCGGTGGCGCTAGTGAGAAGCCGAAGCGCGGCAAGGGTGCGAAGAAAGCCGCTGCCGATCGCCCGAAGATGGCGTCGTTGTTCAAGACGATGAGTCCGGAATCGTTGACGTTGGATGATGCGTTGCGTCTGCTGAGCTTGCCGCGTGAAGTCGGTTCGTATGAAGAGGTGGATGCGCAGACCGGTGAAGTGCAGACGGTTACCGTGCAGGCCAATAATGGTCGTTACGGTCCGTATTTGACGAAGACCGGTGCCGATGGCAAGTCGGATACGCGTTCGCTTGCTTCGGAAGATGAGATTTTCACGGTTGATGTGGATAAGGCGAAGGAACTGTTCGCCCAGCCGAAGTATGGCCGTGGGCGTGGCCGTGGCGCTGCGAAGCCGCCGCTGCGCGAATTGGGCGTCGATCCGGAAACGCAGAAGCAGGTGACCATCAAGGAAGGCTTCTACGGCGCGTATATCACCGATGGTGAGACGAATCGTACGTTGCCGAAGCAGTATGCTCCTGAGTCGATCGAACCGGCCGAGGCGTTCCGTTTGCTGGCTGAGAAGCGTGCGCAGGGTCCGTCGAAAAGGCGTGGACGTAAGACCGCCGCCGGCAAGGGCGGGGCTAAGAAGGCTGGTGCTGCCAAGGCTTCTAAGACTTCCAAGGCGGCTTCCGTCGATAAGGCTCGTGCCGATCGCCGTGCCAAGGTGCGCGAGTTGGCCGATAAGGGTTGGGCCAACACCCGTATCGCCAAGGAGATCGGTTCCACGCCGACCACGGTGAAGGCCGATGTGGAATGGCTTGCCGCCAACGAAGGCTACACCCGTCCCGCCGTAGTTCCCGCCCGGTGATGAATATGCAAGGCATATTCATCTCCTTTGACGTACAGTCCAGTGGACTGTACGTGGCAGCGAGTAGCGATAGCTGATGAGCGTCGCATGAGAGATGCCGGTGGACTGTTCGTAGCAGTGAGCAGCGGTAGCGTTGCGAACGCCGCAATGTAGAGTGATGAATATGCAAGGCATATTCATCTCCTTTGAAGGTGTAGACGGCGTCGGCAAAACCACGCAGGTTGAACGGTTGCGTGCGTACGTTGAGGCGCAGGGGCGCGAATGCGTGGTCACGCGCGAGCCAGGCGGTACTGTGCTTGGCGTGGCGATTCGCGAGTTGCTGCTTGGCGGCGTGGAAGGTTCCGATGCGGATATCGCTCCGCGTGCGGAGGCGCTGCTGTTCGCCGCTGACCGTGCCCAGCATGTTGCCGAGGTGATTCGTCCTGCACTGGAACGCGGTGCCGTGGTAATTACCGATCGGTACCTTGATTCTTCTCTTGCATACCAGGCTGGCGGCCGCGAATTGACGGCAGGTGAAATCCGCGACTTGAGCATGTGGGCGACGTGCGGTCTGCTGCCGAATCGTACGTATCTGCTGGATCTTGACCCTGCGCAATCGCATGCGCGCCTGCAGCATGATGAAGATCGTATGGAATCCGCGGGAGACGATTTCCAACGTCGTACGCGACAGGCGTTCCTTGACTTGGCAAAGGCGGAATCGCAACGCTTCCGCGTGATTGATGCCGGCCAATCCATCGATGAAGTATGGGCGCATATTCAGAACGATTTTGCGCAAATCAGTCAAATGAAAACTTTCCAATCGGAGGCCGCCCAGTGAGCGTGTGGGATTCGATCGTCGGCCAGCAGCAGGTTGTCGAACAACTCAAAGCCATCGCAAGTGGCGATCCGAAAGCCATTGCGCAATCCTGGCTGATTTGCGGTCCTCCGGGATCGGGTCGTTCCAATGTGGCGCGCGCGTTCGCGGCGGCGTTGGAGAGCCCCGATCATGGTCTTGGCGACGAGCCGACCAAAGCCGCGCAGCAGGTGCTTGCCGGCACTCACCCCGACGTGACCGTGCTGGCCACCAACAAAGTGACCATCGGCATCGACGAGGTGCGAAACATCATCACTACGTCCGAGCAGATGCCGAGCACTGCGCCGTGGCGCATCATCATTATCGAAGATGTCGATCGTATGCTGGAACGCACCACCAACGTGCTGCTCAAGGAGATTGAGGAGCCGAGCGAGCACACGATTTGGCTCTTGTGCGCGCCAAGTGCGCAGGATGTGTTGCCGACGATTCGCTCACGTACGCGCATCATTAATCTTGCCGTGCCCTCCACGCAGGCGGTGGCTGCGTTTTTGGAACGAAATGGCGGATTTGAGCCGAAAATCGCCGCGCGTGCCGCACGTCTTGCGGAAGGGCATATCGGCATCGCCAATCTGTATGCGAAAAACGAGCAGGTCATGTCTGACCGCGACGAGCTGATCGTGGGCGTGCTGGGATTGCGCCGCGCGTCGGATGCGGTGCTGCTTGCCGGCAATCTTATCGACAGTGCGAAAGCGCAGGCCGAAGCGGAGGTGAAGGTCAAGGCGGCCGAGACGGAAGCTGATTTTCGTAGGGTCAATGGGCTTGGGGCGAAGGATCGTATTCCTCCAAAACTGCGTGGCGCATACAATGCGATCGCAAAAAAAGACGAGCTGAAGCGACAGACCACGCGCCTTACGCGTGACGTGCTCGACCGTGCGCTCAATTCGGCCGCCAGCATCTACCGTGACGTGGCGTGCTGCAGAACAACGCCGAGGACGCGGTGGGACTCATCAACCTCGAAAACCGTTCCGCCATCACGGAATTGTCGGTACGGCTCGACCGTACGGGGGCTGGTGCGCCGGCTGGAGGATATCGCCACCGCGCGCCGCAGGCTCAACGGCAACGGCAATCCGGTTTGGTGTTCGAAGCGCTGTTCTGCGCGCTGATTCCGTGATTTTCGTAATTTCCGGTAATTACCGGCGATTCGATTCGCGATTCACCGGCGGAACACCGAGGAATCCCGCACAATAAGCTGCGGGGCGAGCATGACGCGGGGCGCGCGCACGCTGCCGCCTGGCGCAGCAGTCGTCTCAGCCGCGCCTCCGGCAGGACCGGAAGCCAGCAATCGTAAGCATTCCGACACAATACGCTCAAACGACGCACGCACCGACGTCAGCCGAGGCATGGTGGTACGCGCGATGGCGGAATCATGGTAGCCGACCACCAGCACGTCCTCCGGCACGCGGATTTCCAACGCGTCGAACGCCACCATCACGCCGAACGCGATCGCATCGTCGGCGCACACCACGGCCTCCGGTTGCACGAGCGGCTCGGAAAACAGTCGCATGGCGCAGTTGAATCCGCGCTGCACGCTACGGTCTCCGAACTTGTTCCATTCGGTTTCGGTGTTCAAGTGGTGCGCGCGCACCTGCGTGTGGAACATGGTGAACAGTTCCGCCGATTCGAAGGAGATTTCCTTGCCGGCCATGTATGCCACGGATGCGATGCCACGTTCGGCCAAATGCCCGATCACGATTTCCATGGCTGCGTTTTCGTCGACGCTCACCATGGATGTGCGGAACGAGCATTGGCGTCCGCCCACTTGCACGATCGGCAGTGTGGAGGCGTAATGTTCAAGCTCCGCGGAAAGGTAGGCTCCCCAGGCGGGCAGCACGATCAGACCGTCAACATGGCGGTCCATCAATGACTCGATGCGTTGAATCTGCGTGGCCTGATCGCCGCCGATGCCGAGCAGCAGTTGCTGCGAATCCACGTCGATGACGGGTTCGATTTCGTCAAGCAGCTGCGCGCAGAACGGGTCGTTGGCGGTCGGAATCACCAGGCCGATGGTGTTGGTGACGGTGCTGCGCAACGCGCTCGCCGCATAATTGACCGAATAGTTGAGGTGTGCCGCGGCCGCTCGCACGCGGCGTGCGATGTCGTCGTCTTTGGTGCGTTTGCCGGAAAGTACGCGGGAGACGGTGGCGATGGAGACGTTGGCCAGCGCTGCGACGTTCGTGATCGAACTGTTCGCCGAAGCTGCCGAAGCCGAAGCATTGTCGGTTGTGCGTGCCATGCTCTCCTCACCACAAATATTCGAAATGCTCGAAAAACTCGGATTATTCGAATTACTGCCGTATCTCAATCGCGTATTCAAGAATAAAACAGCCACCCGTCGAAAGCGGCAGGTGGCTGAAAGCAAGTATCGCAAGTATCGCAATCATGCATGTTGCATTGCGATTCCATAATTGCGATGCAACAACTGAAGATTGTTGAATATCTTGCGAAATTCTGAAATCTTCAGCAAGAGGAAGATCACTCGGCGTTGACGAGGATGTTCAGCAGGTTGTCTGCCACGGTTTCATCATCGGCGCCCTGCACGTCGATGACCACGGAATCGCCCTGCTTGATGCCCAGACCCATGACGGACAGGATGGAGTTAGCCGGAACCGGGTTGCCGCCTTCCTTGGCGATGGTGACGGTGCAGCCGGAGGCGGTGACGGCCTGGGTGAACTGTGCGGCCGGACGGGCGTGGATGCCGACGGGATCGTTGATGACGGTGGTGCGGGTTGCCATGATGGACACTCCTTTGAGTCGTGTGTTGATTGATTTTTGGTTGTGTTATTTGAAAGTCGTGCTGCTTGCCGAGTGAAATGCGTCGGTGCGCCGCTGATAATTACTATAGCACCTTTTTTCACGAAACGCAGAAAACGTTTACCGGTTGTGTGTTACGGCTTAAAGTGTGTATACTGTGTGCAGGCTGAAAATGATTTACCGGCAAAGACGGTGGGAATCACGCAGTAACTCGACGCGCAAAGCAAGCGCGGAAATCACAACAACAAACGTTCGGTTCGCGTTCCTTTCGCGGGCAAACAACAAAACAAGGAAACAGGTCAAAGGAGTTCACATGATTATCAAAGGTGTTGGCATTGGTCGCGGTGTTGCAGTCGGCCCGGTCATCCGTATGGCGCAGCCGCTGCCGGAACCGTCGGACGCTCCGCGTGCGGAAGGCATTGCTGCCGAAAGCGAAATCGCTCGCGTGGAAAAGTCCCTCGCACTGGTGAACGCCGACCTGAACCGTCGTGCCGAAGAGGCCGCCAATGGTGACGAAGGCGCCAAGCAGGCCGCTCCGATTCTGCAGGCCGTCGCCATGTTCGCTTCCGATCCGTCGCTGGCTGAATCCATCAAGGGTCTGGTTCAGCAGGGTAAGACCGCTGAACGTGCAGTGCTCGAAGGCTTCGCCGCGGTGGAAGACATGTTCCGCGCCATCGGTGGATATCAGGCCGAGCGTGCCGCCGATCTGCATGATGTCGGCCAGCGCGTGATCGCCGACCTTATGGGCGCTCCCGCACCGGGCCTGCCGCAGAGCGAAACCCCGTTCGTGCTCGTTGCCGAAGATCTTTCCCCCGCCGACACCGCGGCGCTCGACATGAGCAAGACCCTCGCCATCGTCACCTCGCAGGGCGGCCCGACCTCGCACACCGCCATCCTGGCCCGTGCCCGCGGCATCGTGGCGGTTGTTTCCGCAGCCGAAGCCGAGAATCTGACCGACGGCACCACCGTGGTCGTCAATGCGGCCAAGGGCGAACTGGTCGTCGACCCGACCGAAGAGGAGATCGCCGCAGCCGAAGCCGCCAAGTCCCGCGCGGCCGCAGCCAAGGAACTGCGCGGCAATCCGGGCTCCACCAAGGACGGCCACCTCATTCCGCTGCTCGCCAACGTGGGCAAGCCGGCCGACGCAGCTAAGGCGCTGGAATATGGCGCTGAAGGCGTTGGTCTGTTCCGTACTGAATTCCTGTTCATCGGCAACTCCGAGCCGCCGACCGTCGAAGAGCAGACCCGCGCTTACACCGAGCTGTTGAGCCAGTTCCCGGGCAAGAAGGTCGTGATTCGTATGCTCGATGCCGGCGCTGACAAGCCGCTGCCGTTCCTCACTCCGGAAGACGAGCCGAATCCGGCTCTCGGCCTGCGCGGTCTGCGCACCCTGCGCGCCCACATGGACGTGCTCGAAGGCCAGCTCAAGGCGCTCGCCGCAGCCGATGCCGCCACCGACGCGAACCTGTGGGTCATGGCTCCGATGGTTGCCGACCAGCATGAGGCTGACTATTTCGTGAAGCTTGGCAAGAGCTTCGGTCTGAAGTTCGTGGGTGCGATGGCTGAGGTGCCGTCGATCGCGCTTATGGCTGATAAGGTGGCCGACGTGGCCGACTTCGTGTCGATCGGCACCAACGATCTGACCCAGTACACGCTGGCCGCCGACCGTACGCTCGGTTCCGTTGCCAACTATCAGACCGCCTGGCATCCGGCGGTGCTGCGTGCCATCAAGATGATCTGCGACGCGGGCAACGCCAAGGGCATGCCGGTGGGCGTGTGCGGCGAGGCCGCTGCCGATCCGGACTTGGCCGTAGTGCTGGCCGGTCTTGGCGTGAACTCCCTGTCCATGACTCCGGTGGCACTCGACGACGTGCGTGCCTCCCTTGCCGAAGTCACCTTCGAAGAGGCTCAGGCCCGTGCCGAAGCCGCCCTCAACGGCGACTTCTACCACCCGGCCAACTGAGCCGTACTAGCTGTGCCTATCGCCTGTAATGCCTTGTTTTTCAAGCGATGTGAGGTCTGATAGGCCCTGTTTCCCGGACCGACCCCTGCCCGCGTGCCCCACAGGCTCGCCGCAGGGGTCGTTTCGTTATGTTTCGTTATGCCGTCAATTGAAACCTTGTATGAGTCAGACGCTTGAGGGATACTGGGTGCATGAAGATTTCCGCAGATTTCACCGTCATTCCCGACGCGTTTGCCAAGGCGGCGCCGCCTGAGAACTGCATCGACGGTACGCCGATTGTTTCCTTCCCCTTCTACATTGATGCGCTTGATCCTGCAGTGCAGTTCCTGCATTGGGAATTCGTTGATCCGGATTCAATTCCGGTATGCGGTTTCCAGTGGAATCATTGGTCCCTCGCGAACCTGCCCGTGGATGCGCTGATGTACGATTTCAACGATTCTCACGCGCTCGCGATTCCGGCTGATTTCTCGCGCACGGTTTCCGCGATGATTCCTGAAACGGTTCAGGGACGCACGTCCGCCGCCTCGCCGTTGCTGCAGGGCCGCAGCAGTGATCCCGCAGTGACGATGCGTTACAACGGTCCATATCCGCCAGATCAGGATCATGACTACTATCTGCATGTGTGGGGTACCACGGCTCCGCTCGCCGGCCTCAATCAGGGATTCTGGCTCAACGAAATGGAACGTGCGCTGCGTACTTCCGGTACAATCGTTGATCAGGGCGCTATTTTCCTCACTGGAAAAGCCTGATTTGTGAAAGAGGATCTCAAGTAAGGCCAGAAATTTGATTTCCGCAGCAATATAACGATATAAAGATGCGGAAATCAGAAATATATCCGACGAAAACGTATTGACAATAATCGAAAGGATTGCTGAATAATTATGGCGTGCACCACGATTTTGGTTGGCAAAGACGCAAGTTATGACGGATCGACCATCATCGCCCGTAATGAAGATAGTGCAAATGGTGAGTTTTGCCCGAAGCGCTTCATCGTAGTCAAGCCTGAAGATCAGCCGCGCAAGTACAAGAGCGTGCTTTCGCATGTTGAAATCGATCTTCCTGACAATCCGCTGCAGTATACGGCTGTGCCGAATGCCGATCTGAAGGAAGGCATTTGGGGCGAAGCTGGCGTGAACGAAGCGAACGTTGCCATGAGCGCCACCGAAACGCTCACCACCAATGAGCGTGTGCTCGGTGCCGATCCGTTCGTGGAACTCACGCCGGCCAAAGGCAAGGAAGGCGAAGAAGGCTATGAGCCGGAAGTCGCCGGTGGCATTGGCGAAGAGGATTTCCTTACTCTCGTGCTGCCGTACGTCACCACCGCCCGTGAGGGTGTGGAACGTTTGGGCGCTCTGCTTGAGGAGTATGGCACGTATGAGATGAACGGCGTTGCTTTCTCCGACGTCGACGAGATCTGGTGGCTGGAAACCGTTGGCGGCCATCATTGGATCGCCAAGCGTGTGCCGGACGAAGCGTACGTGACCATGCCGAACCAGCTGGGCATTGACGAATTTGATCTTGAAGATGCGTTTGGCGAGCAGGAGGACCACATGTGCTCCGCCGATCTGGCCGAGTTCATCGAACGCAACCATCTTGACCTGTCGGTGGAGAATTCCACTCCGTTCAACCCGCGTGACGCGTTCGGCTCCCACTCCGATTCCGACCACGTGTACAACACTCCGCGTGCCTGGTACATGCAGCGTTTCCTTAACCCGTACGACGAGCAGTGGGATGGTCAGGATGCCGATCATAAGCCGGTTTCCGACGATATTCCGTGGGCTCGCCAGCCGGAACGCAAAATCACCATCGAAGATGTGAAGTATGTGCTGAGCTCCCACTATCAGGGCACTCCGTACGATCCGTATGGAAAGCTTGGCGACCAGCGCACCCGCCACATGTTCCGCCCGATCGGCATCAACCGTCAGAGCCAGCTTGCGGTGATGCAGATCCGCCCGTACCGCCCGCAGGCGAGCCGTGCGATCCAGTGGATCGCCTATGGTTCCAATCCGTTCAACACGCTCGTGCCGTTCTTCCCGAACGTCAACTCCACGCCGAAGTATTTGGAAGACACCACCACGCGCGTCACGTCCGAAAACTTCTATTGGGAGAACCGCATCATCGCGGCCCTGTGCGATTCCAGCTTCGCCGACACCGCCAACGCCGTGGAACGCTATCAGGAGAAGACCGGCGCGATGGGCCACCGCATGGTTGCCTCTACCGACGAGCAGATCGAACGTTTGGTGGGTGACGTGACCGACGAATTCGATGCGGAAGACGAAATCGGCGATGTTCAGCCTATGGAACCGGATGCAATCATCGAAGCCGTGCGCAACGGCGAAGCCCGTGAAATCCTTGCCGCAGCCAACGAGACCATGGCCGCGCAGCTCAAGGAGGAAACCGACAAGCTTCTTGATTCCGTGCTGTACACCGCCAGCATGAACATGAAGAACGGCTTCCACATGTCGGACTTCTAAAATCTCACTATTCGGCTCTCGTGACCACGTTGCGGGAGCCAATTATTTTCCGCAATACAACATCGTTAGAATGACGTGCATTCCAATTTGAAGAAAGGAACCCCAGTGACCAGCATTGAGGATTTCACCAGCCAGTACGGCTTGGTGCAGAAGATTGATGCGTTCGGCTATCTCGATTATTTGAAGAATGATCCGGATGCTCCACGCAAGCATGGCAAGGTCGTGCTCGTCACCGCCGATACTCCGCTGAAGGCGTCTCGCGGCGAGGGCAAGACCACCACCACGATCGCGCTGATCGACGCGTTGCGTGAGCGTGGCATTGATGCGGCCGCAGTGCTCCGTCAGCCGAGCATGGGCATTACCGCTGCCGGTTCCAAGGGTGGCGCTTCGGGCGGCGGCAAGGCTTCCCTGACCCACCCTGAGCTGATCGACTGGGGTCTGTGCGGCGAAATGGGCGCTATCGAAGCGGCCCAGAACCTGCTGGTTTCCTTCGCTGAGAAGGCCATCGACGACGGCAAGCTCGACGATATCGCCGTGCCGCGCGTTTCCGAAGTGCCGTCCCGTTCGCTGCGTCAGATCGCGGTGGACCGCGGCAAGGGCAATGTGGCCGAGCGTGTGGTGCTCACTCCGACCTGCGAGCTCATGCAGATCGTGGTGCTCTCCCGTTCCATGGATGAGATCGCCGAGCGCGTTGCCAAGATGATTGCCGGCACGAAGGACGGCAAGGCCGTTACGTTCGGTGAATTCGTTGATTTGTGGCGTATTACCGGCATTCTTTCCGATGCGGTGAAGCCGGCGAAGACGGAAACGGTGAATGGTTCTCCCGTGTATGTGCACGGCGGTCCGTTCGCGAACGTGTCGATCGGCATTCCGACGCTGGTTTCCGTGGAAATGGCGTGCGCCCTGCATGATGTGGTGATCGTCGAGGCCGGTTACGGTGCTGACGCGGGCGCTCAGAAGTGGCTTGACATTGCTTGCCGCGAGTATGGCGCACAGTGGCCGTCCGCCGCGATTGTGGTGACCCGCGCTTCCACTTGGCGTGACGATCCGGCGCTTGCCTGGCGTTACCCGTTCCACGTGCAGCGTTTGGAAGGTCTTGATATTCCTACGTTCCCGCTGATTAACCTGTGGGATGGCGAAGACGATCAAATTCCGGCGTTGCAGCAGACCGCCAAGGATCTGGAGTTCCGCGAGCCGATTATCGGCAACCTGTATCGCGATGGCGGCGATGCGCTCGCCCCGCAGCTTGACGCGTTCGTTGACGCGGTGGTGAATGGTTCCATGCCGGCCACGCCGCACAGCCACAAGGGTATGGCTCTGGTGGAGAACGTGCGTTGGGTTGCCGAAAACGCGTACGGTGTGCCGGCAGATCGCGTGATCCTGAAGGACGGTTTTGCTGAATCGCTTAATAAGGCGGTGGACCTGTGCGCCAGCGCCGGTATTGATTTCGGTTCGCTTGCACTGGTTGCGGTGAAGTCTCCGGCCACGATGACTGACAACGATTCTGCTCCGGCTGAAGAGCGTACGGTGACGTTGAAGAAGGTTGAAGTGCATTCCGGTGCCGGTTTGGTGCATGTGAATCTCACCGTTTCGCTGACCACGCCGATGCCGAAGATCGTGTGATAAACGAGTCGTAGCGTTCTGATCGCAACGTTTTAGGGCGGCCACTTACGTATATGCGTAGGCGGGCCGCCCTTTTTGCACCTTAATTTTGGCGGTCTCTAGCGAACGTCGCAACGCTATGACCTCGCAGGAAGGAAGTAACTTCGTTGGAAGTTGTCGCCCCGAACCGTGAGGCGGGAAACACGGTGTGTTTCCCGTAGGTGAGGTGAGAGGTTCGCAATATGGGCGAACCTCGAAGGAACGGAGGTAACTTCGTCAGAAGTTGCCGCCCCGAACCGTGAGGCGGGGAACACGGTGTGTTTCCCCGTAGGTGAGGTGAGAGGTTCGCAATATGGGCGAACCTCGAAGGAACGGTGGAAACTTCGTCAGAAGTTGCCGCCGTTCCAGCCCCAGTCGGTGGTGGCGGTGTAGCGGATGTACGTGCGGTCGGCCGGGATGCCCAGTTCCTTCTCCAACGCGGCCATGATCTGCTCGGTCAGCTTCTCCCAGGCGGAACCGGGCACGGAACGACCGAACACGTTCACTTCGACGTATGCGGCCGGCTTGGAATCGTCGCCGCCGAAATAAATCGGCATATTGTCTTCAAACGGGCACATCAGCCAGCCTTCGGACTTGCCGGGAACGGCGGTGATCGCCTTGCCGTATGCGGACTTCAGCGCCTCTCGCTGTTCGGCGGTGGTGGACACGGAAACATGGGTGTGGATGACTGGCATGATGCTCTCCTTAAATTGTTGGAATCAGCCTTTGCGGTTCACCTCCAGTCTAGGCGTCGAACGGCTCAGACGGGGTGGTTGTGTGAGAAATTTTGGGCTTTGCCTGAACGGCTGCCAAGGTGGTCTGCGTGCGCGTGTTAAATATTCGTTGTGAGAAAACTGATTGAACAGCTTATGAAATTTGGCCTCGTTGGCGTGATCGCCTTCATTATCGACTGGGGCATTCTGAATCTTCTCGTCGGCGTATTCCGCATGCACAACGTGCTCGCCGCAACCATCTCGTTCGTTATTTCCCTGATTTTCAACTATGTCGCCAGCATGAAACTGGTGTTCAAGCACCGTGACGACATGGCCCGCTGGATGGAAATCCTTATTTTCGTGATTGGCGCGGTCATCGGCCTGTTCATGAACGACGCCATTATCTGGATCTCCACGTATGGCATGAACCATGATGCATACGTGTCGCAGAGCACGGAATACCTGATTCGCACCAATGTCGGCAAGCTCATCGCAACCGCCGTGGTGATGGTGTGGAATTTCCTGACACGCAAATGGTTGCTCGACGATACGCATACCAACGCTATGAACCGTTTGCGCAAGGCTGACAACCGCCTCACGCCGGAAGAGCTGGAAGCCAAGTGGCAGAACAGCTTCTCGCACAGGCTCGGTGTATGGTCGCTGGAACACACTCCCAACGGCTGGCCCAAGTAGTCCTGAATTCGGAAAATCTGCCTGCACAACCCGGAAATCTGCCCTGATCAAATCTGCCCTGATTCCCGACTCGCGCAGACGGCCGGACAGTCCTGAATATGAAAAGGCGGTGCCTTACACCTATAAAGGTATAAGCACCGCCTTTTCATATGCTCTGCATGCTTTACGTGCGAAAGGTCACACGCTTACGGTGGTAAGCATGGGCTGCTCGGTGGAGTCCTTGATCTGCTTGAAGCCGAACAGGGCGATCGCCAGCGAGGTGAGCGCCAGAGCCGTCACTACAATGAAACCACCGTGTGATCCCATACGGTCGATGAACTGGCCGGCAATCGCCGAGCCGACGGAACCGCCGATTGAGTTCATCGCACCCATCCAGGCCATGCCTTCGGTGAAGCGTGTGGGCGGCACCAAGTGCAGCATCAGCTGGTTGCCGTTCACCCACGTCGGTGCCTGGCATACGCCGATGAACAGGTAGATGATCATGATCACCCACAGATGTTTGGCGAACATGAACGAGCCGATGCCCAGATCGACCACGGCAAGGCAGAAGTAGAAACGCTTCCACAGCGGAATCGTCCAATTCTTCGCACCATACACGAGTGCGCCGATCAGCGAGCTGAACGAGAAGCAGGCGAACACGAAACCGGTGTACTGCTTCATATTCGCTTCCGTGGCGAACGCGACGATCGAAATGCTGGCGGCCGACTGGAACGCGCCCAAACCGAACCACGTCACGCATACGGCGATGAGGCCCGGCCCCCAAATCGACTCCTTGCGCCCGGCATTCACATCGGCGGCGGCCTGATCCATGGCGGCCTGCACTTCCGCAGCCGTTTTGCCTTCGGAACGTGCGCGGTCGCGAGCGTACTCAATGGCCGCTTCCGCCTGCAACGCCTTGGAACGGGCGGCTTCGCGCTCACGGTATTCCTTGCGGGTCATGCCCGCTTCGCGAGCCAGCTGCGTCTGCGATTTCGGCTCGGTGGAAAGTTCGGTGAGGAACATGAGCGCACCGACCACCACGCACACGCCAGTGAATGAGAATGCCAACAGCCCGGAAATCACGGCTAGTGTGGAGGCGAGCGGATTGCCGATCACCCACATGCATTCGTCGAACACGCCGGAAAGCGAAAGCGCGCGGTTGGTTTTCTCCGTGTCACCTTTAAGCAGCGTGGTCCAACGCTGACGGCTCATCGCGCCCCACGGCGGAATCGCCGCCATGAACGGTACGATACAGAACAGAATCCACGACGGCACTCGGGCGGTGATGCAGGAAACCAGTGCGGTCGCCGCAATCATCCACACGATGATTGTCGGAATCGACACCTGACGCTGGCCGAACTTGTCAACCAGCTTGCCGAGCACCGGGCTCGCAACGGCCAGCGCGATCGCTTGCACGGCCGTCAGCGCGCCTGCCAGCGAATAATTGCCGTAATAATGCTGCACGGAAATCGTAATCGTCATGCCGACCATCGGGAACGGCATGCATGCGATCACTGAACCGACCGAAAATCGGGCGGTGTGTGGTATGCGAAGAAGCTCCGCGTACCCTCCGAAAAGATGTTGGCCGATGCTTTTGGCACCGGCGAGGACTGAATTGGTCATGTTTTGCCGCTCCTTTCTGCTCACGGTTGGTGCTTGCGTCCGCTGCGTTGCGTTGCCGCGGACCGCTTGATATACCCTTGTTCTGTCTTGATTGTTTGCTCTCCAGCCCCAGTCTCTCACTTCAACCTTGCTTGAACGTCAATCGATTGACGTTCAAGCGTGTTGCATAGGGGTGGAGACTGGTTGTGTGCCATTTTCTTGAACTAGACAACTTTATGCGGAGGTACTGTCGCAACACGCGGTGCATTGAGGTTGGCAGACATAATTCGATTGGCTATTTTGTAAGTACTCACCACACGTTCACTTGGTGGACGAAAAGATGTCCGGCGGGCGAAAGACGGTTGTTGCAAAATGGTTGCGCAACGCTTCCAAAGCTTGCGATTGCAGAATTTTCGTTCCATCGGTCAACGTCAGCAGTCCGGCAGCATCTTGCGGAAAGGCGGTAGGGATGCCCGCAACAACCATCCATTTCGTACGTCACGGCAAAGTCGAAAATCCAGGGCATTTGCTCTACGAACGACTGCCTGGATTCCACCTGTCGGAAGTGGGCGTGCGCATGGCGCAGGCAACCGCGCACTACATTGCCGTCAGTCCGCAACTCAACACAGTTTCCGCCATCTACTCGTCGCCGCTGGAACGCACGCGCGAAACGGCCGGCGAAATCCTTGCCGCACTCAACGAAGTGCGTGAAACACGCGGTGAAACCCCGCTGGAACTCACCACCGACGAACGCATCATCGAAGCGCGCAACGAATTCCGCGGCAAACGCATCGGCTACGGCGAAGGCGCACTCTGGAAAAACGGCAACTGGAAGCTGGTACGCAACCTGTGGAAGCCAAGCTGGGGCGAAAGCTACCAGTCGATCGCGCATCGCGTGCAAGCGTTCGCCCTCGAAAAAGTGGGGGAGCATCCCGGCGAGCAAATCATCGTAGTCAGCCATGAATCGCCCATCTGGAGCTACAGGCACATGCTGGAAACCGGGCACCCGGAACATAATATGCTGCTACGCCATACGGCACTCGCCTCCATCACTTCCATTACGTACGATTGCGATACACGCAAAGTATTGTCGATCGCTTACGTCGATCCCGCGGCCGACGTGAAATAGCGCATAATGCGGCATGGAATCGCCGGATTGGAAACTTTTGACCGAGACACGCGACAATGAGTGCGGCGGTTGTTGAAAGAACGGGGATTCCATGCAATCATGGAAGGGCTGGATGCTGTTGGGTCCAGTGAGGAAAACAAAATGTCGAAGCTGCAAAGGGGCACGCATGGCTTTCACTATCAACAACGGAGCGCTTTATCAATTATTCGATAGGCCTCATATGAAAATTGCCATCGAAAGCTGTGTTGGAGTGGTGGAATTATGGCCGCTGCAAACCGTTCAGGAGATGGAGAATGACGCAAAGTACACGGAAGATCTGCAAGTAAGATTCTCCTGCACCATGGCAAGGGCAATGCTGCGATTGTCCCACGGGATTAACCCGTCCGTGGCGGAAGCCGTGTACGAGGGAATGGACGAGATTCCGGGTTGCGATCCGGAAATTGTGCAAGCGCTCACGCGGGCCAATCAGGCATACGATGTGATGCGCAATTATTCCGAAACCAACAATGCCGACCTGTTCTTCGAAGCGGCCGACATTCTGGGCATCTTCATCGACGCCCATGTCGAGACGGAAGTCCGCAATATACTGCAAAAGATCGTGGAGTACATTCGGCAGAGCGTCAGCCTGGGCTTCGACGGCGGAGCGCTGGAAGATGTCAACTACTGCTACGCTTTCACCACGACCCCAAGGACGCTCACCGGGCGATTCCTCGCGGCGCTCGCGGTGGGTGACGGTCTGATGAATCTCATGTGCGAAGGCATTGACGATGTGGACGAACAGACCGTGCGCGTGCTGCCGGTGATGCTGTACATCAACGAGTTGTGCGAGCAGATGGCTGTTCCGCCGATCTATGTCGGCGACGTGACCTTGTCTCGAATGGTTGCGCTGCGTAATGCTGTGCGTGAGGCGGGCAGGGCAACGCCACTCGAGGAGAATTCCTTCTGCGACAACACATTCACCATAACCGCGGACAATGTCATTCCGTGCGCGGGCATGGAGTGGGATCATCATGCGGAGTGCCTGCGTTGGGATCCGAAGAGGGCCGAGCAGGAAGCCAAAGATGAGGATGAACGTAAGAGCAAGGAAGCGCTCGCTGAAAAGTTCAATTTGATGACGGACGCTATGAAAAGTATGAGCTACATGGATGATTCCGATGATTCTGGTGATTCAGGCGAAGGTGCGGATGCTGCGTGACGTGGGCAATCCGAGATAATCCGAATTAGTGGGAATTATCGATATAGGAATAAGAAAATCCCGGCACTTGCGATTGTGAACTGCGCCCCGTTTGTTGGACATTGTTAATTAGGATACAACCCTAGACCGCGAGGGACATGCTCCGGAACTCCTCCGGGGTGTGTCCCTCGAGTCGTATCTGGCGCCGTCTGGTGTTCCAATGGATGATGTAGGCGTCCAGTTCGCGTTTGAACTGTTCGTACGAGTCGAACTCCCGGCCTCGGTAGAACTCGTCCTTCAAGTGGCCGAAGACCTGCTCGGTGGCGGCGT
>ENA-OQKK01000196-OQKK01000196.1-human-gut-metagenome-genome-assembly--contig:-NODE-196-length-20175-cov-2.824621_pt1 | contig 20175 bp, 19 predicted proteins | sample MGYA00242648_ERZ504797 | MGnify/ENA primary metagenome ERZ504797 (study PRJEB26092, sample SAMD00036412) | human gut metagenome | host: Homo sapiens | study: EMG produced TPA metagenomics assembly of... | reverse complement strand
TTTTGTATGCTTCACAGCCCGGCATAATGTAAAAGTAGTTCTCATATCCGCGAGAATCTAGAAAGGAAGCCTTGCTGCAGGATGGTTCGAAAGCCGCCAGAACCCTTTGCCGGCGGAGATATTATCCAGGCAATTTGTTTCATTTAAAGCACTCAAATCGCTTCGTAGTCAAAAGGATCGAACTTATATAACGCTGCGCGCTTGGGATCTCGAGAAAAGTTAACGGAGAACCATGGATCTCCCTCAGAGAAACGCTCGGACCAGTTATGCAACAATCGTGCCTTATCCTCAAAATGCTTATGAGAGCGAGATTTACTATCAAGGGATTTGTCAACACATGCCATATGGTAGAGACATGCCTCTGGTGTATAGATCACTTTTAACCCAGCTTGAGAAGACTTGAAGCAAATATCAACATCCGAATAGTCAAGAAGATACGACTCATCAAAACCACCCAGACGATTAAAATGTTCGCGTGAAATAGCTAAACAGACACCACTCACCGCCGATACATCCCTTACGGTCAATGGCATATAGATATAGCCAGGAGAAGAGCGATGAATGCCTTGCGACAGGTTGACGATTGATTCTCCAACATAAGACAGGCCTGCCTGCTGCACAATGCCGTCAAGATCGCACGTCATTGTTCCAACGACGCCAACATCCTCTCGTTGAGAAAAACCGACGAGAGTCTTTAGCCACGAGGAGTCTAGTGCCTGAATATCGTCATGAATAAAGACGAGTTGCTCGCCACGCGCGGCGAGAGCACCGGCATTTCTCCACACAGATATATTAAAGGGGTCATCAAGCGCGTGAACGATATAGCGGCAACGAAGTCCAGAGCTCGATTGCTTAACAGCAGTTTCCGCTTCCTGCGAGCACACGAAAACGACTTCAAGATCATCAAAATCGGTGTCATTGATTGAAGATACAAGAGTCGAAAGAACCGAAGAATTGCCGCGGGTGGTAACGATTAATGAACAGGACTCAGATGAAGGAACATCATAAATGGGGCTATAACGAAAAGCACGATTATGAGAATTGACCACAGTCGCCTTGATACCGCATCTATCAAGGTGCTCCTGAACAGCTTTTATTCCAGCGAGGGTTGCATAGGGTTTACTATCGGAATTACCCGCAGTCGAATTCTCGCTTATTCTCCAGTGATACAAGATTTTAGGTACGTGATGGATCGTCCCACCAAGTTCGGCAATCTTCAGCACCATGGCATGGTCCTGGGCGCCATCCAACTCGCTGTTAGAAAGGTCAATTCTGTCTAAACATGCCCTCTTAATAGTAAGAAGGTGGCAAATATAATTATTGTCTCGAGCCATATCAAGACTAAAATCCGGCTTAAAAGTAGGATGAGCCAAGGACCCATCAGGCAATAGCTTATCTTCATCACAGTAGAGAAGATTAATATCCGAATTTTGATTTAGAGCGTGTGCATACTCAAACAAGATATTCGGTTCGAGAACATCATCATGATCGAAAAAGCAAAGGTAGTCTCCCTTGGCCATCTTGATTCCGACATTGGTGTTCTCAGTGATACCTAGATTGCCCTCAAGATCAGTCACTTTAATTCTAGAGTCTGCAGTCACGTACTCGGAAACCAAGTCGCTAAGTCCATCGTAATCTGGCGTAGAGTTAACCAGGATGAGTTCCCAATTCGAATACGTCTGAGCAATCACAGAATCAGCCATATCCCTGAAGAAATTCAAGGGAGTCTTATATAGAGGAACGATGATTGAAAACAAGGGCTGGTATGCAAGTCTTATTTGTGCTTGTGCCCGCGAATCGGATCCAGTCAATCTGCGCCCAGAAAACCAGGACAAATAACGGGGTTGATCGAATGCACACGCATGATTCCGATCAGCCTCATCCAAAAGCTCTTTAAGCATATCTTTCTTTAGATTGATAAACGTATCTAGATGACCAGAAGCCCTGTGTATGCAAATGCACAGGCTATCCCCGACCTCAGGAATATGAAGAGAGAAATTTATTAGACCAGGATTCGCATCGGCTATTAATTTATTAAATAACAAAGATTCCCCAACAACGCAGGCTTCTTCATTAAAAGCGACAATACGATCACCCTCAAGGTAATCAGTACCCGAAAGAACACCTCTAACGATTACGCCATCAACGCAGGGAATAAAGCTCTCAATTTGGATAGAAGCGAGCGAATGCACGCCAGAACGGTCAATATTGCGAAATTGTCCACAATGCTCCGCGCGCAGCAAGCCGTTAACTTTCGACTCAATCGAAAACTTGCCAGGATTGATGCGGCGCTGGTAAATTACATTATCTCCGCTAAAGAAAGACAGCGATTGGTCGACACCAAAATCGGCAAGAACAGCAACAAATTCAGTCTCTGAAATAGGAATGATTCTTGCGGGCAGAATTTGCCCATTAGGTGATTGCGACTCAACAGCATCAGGAAAAACGGATGCGGCTTCATACAGTAGATATAGCTTGCCGTCGCCACGGCAATTTAGCTTATTGTTAAATTCGGTATTAAAAACTATGCCCATATCAGCAACACTTTCCAACAACTAAAACAAACTCGCAAATCGTAGCCAAAGTAAACGGGAATACGAGGCATATCAATATGAATCGTTTGCTGTCCCCAAAGACCAAGCGACTTTGGTTAAGGATAAACGATAGGCACGGAACCAGAAGTGGCAAAAGGTAACGACTCTGGCAACCATTAACTGTCCCCAATCCAACGGGAGTAAAAGACACATAAAGTGCAGTTGCCACCAAAATCACCGTAAACAAAAACACAAATGAGGCCCATAGAAATTGTGCGAGACCAATATGATTAACGCTAATCGAATCGGCCGAAAAAAGCCCAAACAACAATAGGCAAACAGCTGGAAGCACCTGAACCAACCCACGGATTGCATTTACAGAAATCTGAGCAGCAAGCGATCCAAGGTATGCAAAGTTCAATGCATATCCAGAAGAGGTTATCGGATTTAAATAATAAGTTGAAAAATAATTGGCGAGTATTTCCGCGTAGCGCAATGGATCGGCGAGAATGAAAGCGATTTGCTGACCAGAGTTAACATCGGAGCCGCCTCGCATATCGCCAACGTTAGATCCGCTGGCCGTTGAAAACAAGAACGGAAGCGCAAATGAGGCAAAAGCAATCAAGCCCAAAACAAACACGGCGGCATAGTAATGAACTCGTTGCTTCGAGCCCGCAAAACGATTACGCGGAACCATAAAGAAAAGACCGATTATCGGAAAATACACAGCTTTGACTGCGAGTCCTAAAAAGGTAAATAAAAATGCGAGTGCTATATTGCGAACTGTAAATTCATTTAAATCACCCCATGCATACCTCAAAAAATAAGCAAAACCGAGAATGATAAACGAAATGAGCCATGCATCATATGAGAAACATGACGCAAGAAAGATCGAAGTTGGCAGCATTCCCACAAAAGCAAATAGTCCCTTTTTTGAGGGCGTGACCTTGATTGCAATGGCAATTGCAAGACAGTAACTAAATAAATTGCAAATCCGAGCGAATTGAATCATAGAAGAAAAATCGAAATGCAGAAGGCGAGCGAGCCAAAGGCCAATTGCCGATGGAATATACCCAATGCTGCTAAGCGTATAAACGAATTCTTCATGCTTGTTAACTTGCACATGACCAGAAGCGATATCAGATCTATAGGAGCCATTCAACTGCCTAGCATGCTCAATAATTTCCGCTCGATCAAAATGGGAAAGAGAGGGCTCTTCATAGCCCTGTGCACGACGGACCGCTTCGTCAGTAAATTTAATATCCGTATCAGTTTTTTGAGTTTCAAATAAATAAGATGTCGAAAGGGCATTGGAATAGTGAATTTGATCATCCCATGAAATACCCGTCGTTATCGGAGTGCTCACCACAAGGAAAACACCAATTGAGAATGCAGCGATAAAGAAAGCAACAGGAAGGGCAGAGTTTCTCTTTCGAATGCCCGAGCAAGCCGTGAAAACCGAGTTATGATTACCAGCAGGAAATAAACAACAGCATTAATGAACCCATTCACGAATGCAATCGTAGAGCAGCCAAAAACATAAAGAATGCGATAATCAGCAGGGAAACGTAGTCGGTAGCCTTGGCCCTCGCCGAAGCAGAATGGAACAACGCTTTCAGAGAAAAGCCACTTTGGAATAAATAGAGTATTGCGCAATAGGAAATCAGAAAAAAGAATATGAGCCGCTTTTTATTCCAGTCAGCAATATTCGAGAAATGAGAAGCCGGCGAGCCAAGAACGGTACAGCCCTCCCAGATGACCGCCACAGCAAATGCCGCAAGCAACAGGACTAATAATTGAGCGCAGCGACCAGAACAGTTGTCACGCTTTTTTTCATCATCTGAGGAAAGGAAGACACAATATGATTGCCAAATGGCAACATCTAAAACGACGCAATAGAGCGCTAAAACAAACAGCTGTGAGACAGAGTGGTTCACATAAAAAGTGCTTCATGCACAGAAGCTCGACAATAAAGAGAAGAGCAACGAAGACGGCTTTCATTATTTGCTTTTGGTTTACGCATCGAGACAACACGGAGCTAATTCACCTTTATCCAAATCAAGCTGCAAGGGCCCTAGAAGAATCGTTCCCAGTCGTCTGGATGACAAGTATGGGCACCAAGCACTGTTCACAACTGTTGAAAGTAATATAAGTAGGAACATTCACATCGAGATGATTTATACGCTAAAGCGAAACGCATAGCCTACTTTTCCTTCTCCCTACTTAACGCAACAGCCTGAACAAGTGAGTTTAAACGCTCTTCCTGTCGAGAGAGGCGAAGAGAATTACAGAAATCACGGACCACAAGAACGGCAATAACGTAAAGGAACACGAAGTTAGAAGCCGACATGAAACCAAATAGACTTGAAAGCCACATTGCAACTTGTGGAAAAACGCCCAAATTACAAAACTGACGCTGAATAGCAGCCAAAACAGAGAATCCAAACTTGCATTTGGGATTTTTTTAATTTGCGCAATACGAACACGAATACCAAAACAGCGCAAACAAGAAGCAAAATACGAAGAGAGACCGGCAAATGGATCACCTAAACCACTGAACGACAAGGAGCGTAACGAAAACACGAACCATATACTGCATAGACCTAACAGGGTTAAGATAGCTCTCGCCACCTTGACGCTCGCGCATCTTAACCTGTACCTCTGAAATGGAATACCCTTGCTTCAAAAAGAGAGCGAGAGATTCTGGTTCCGGATTTAAGGTATTGTCGTAATAGTATTTCTTAAGAATATCCCGCCCAAATAGCCTAAATCCAGACGTGGGGTCACTGATCCTCTTGCCTGTCAGAATCTTTATTAGCACCGTAATCATACGCGAGCCGATCATGCGAAGCGTCTTGTCTTTGCGCACGCTTACAAACCTAGAGCCAATGACAATATCTGATCCATCAGATTGAGCCCTATCAACAAGGACCTTTATATATTCCGGACAATGCTGGCCGTCAGCATCAAACTGAACCATATAGTCATATCCATGATCAACCGCATAACGCGCAGCCGTCTGAAACCCAACGGTCAAACCACAGTTAATGGGCATATCAATGATGTCACAACCAAGATCCTTGCAGATAGCTAGCGTTCGATCTCGAGACCCATCATTGATAACAACAAAATCAAACTCAGGTGCAATTTGCCTGAGCTCGCATATCGTCTTTTCTATGCATTCCTCCTCATTATAAGCAGGAATAGCGATAAGAGTTTTGGGTGTCATATACACATAAACCGATCTCTAGTTTTTCTCATTATTATAGCGAGAGATATACAAATGGTTAAATAGACACAACGAATGGTGCACCCTTGATTATCAACTTAATCCGAACACTTCCCACATTCATCCGCACATGTACGGATGAATGTGGGAACCCGTTACCCTGAGAGCCGAACCGGTTGGCCTCAGGAACTCGAAGGACGGCATGTCCGGAAAGAAAAAAGGGTTCCGAGAAGGCGGCCCCGAGTGTCTACGGCAGGCTCACCAGTCACGAAAGGGACACGGTCCAGAAGATGCTGGAGCTGGACGCCCGCGCGCCTCCAGGGCGATGCTCGGCGGCGATGCGGAGGCGCTGCTAGACGCCTACGGCCTGGAGGACGTGCCCATCGGAAGACTCGACCTGACGCCGAGCCTCATCGAGAGGGCGCGCGCAGAGAGGCGCGACGCCCCGCTGGCCTAGCCTGAAGGCAAAACGGAATAGGCGGACCGACCGTCCGGCTGAGTCTGGAAAGAGGTGCCAAACTGAGGGCGGAGAATGGCCACCGGACCTATCGAACACATATCCACCGTTCCTTCAACTGGGGAAACGGCACCCCCGGGGTCCATGGGGGCCGCGGGGGCGTTCGGTTAGCCGCAGGTACGGACTATCTGCGCAGTGTGTTCGACTGAGATCGGAAATCAACCACGAATGGTGCACACGGCATCGAGAACCCCACAACAAACCTCGCCCTAGATTTCAAAGCTAGCAATCTTCCGAGTGTCGAACGGCATGGTTACGCCATGTCTCTCTAAGCGTAGGTGCACAACTACGAGGTTTTCTCAAAAGTTTTAATTGCAACCACACGCGCCATATTAATGACATTCATTAAATACGACTTAGAGCAAAATGGGATTTGAAGCAATTGGGAAATACCTTTTGCTCGATTACCAGAATGAATATTTCTCAACCCATTATTAAATAATGCATTTGCCTTTAGATAGTTCTCAGCTCGTCGCTGATCGAACCGCTCGGCGACGATTGTATCAATCTTATCGACATCCAGTGATCGACCCTCTTTGAAAGCTGAACGTAAACACTGAGAAACAACGAACTGTTTATACAAATTGCTACGCGAAATGCTATTAACAGTCATTCTGTATCGAATGAGCGCCTCTGGAACATTTCCAATAGTGAACCCTTCCAGCTCGGCACGCAACAGTAAGTCATAATCTTCTGCTAGCGGAACAGACCGATACCCCATTTCAAATACAGACCTTCTTCCAAACCAACTCGGATGAGGTACGCAATTTCTAATCATAAGAGAACGCCTAACGCCTTCACTCGAACTTGGAATTGAATCAACGAGATATAATTGACTACCGTCTTCGTCAATGGCGTTCAAATAAGAACCCACTAGGTCAAGCTCATGTTCTTCAAGATACGACAACTGCCGTTCAATGCGCTGCGCCTCAGAAATGTCATCTGAGTCCATTCGGCAGATATACTGACCGCGTGAGACCTTGAACGCCCTTTCCAAAGATGCAGCAAGACCAAGATTGCGTTCATTTCTCACGAGGCAAATCCTGCTGTCATGAGAGCTATAGTTTTGAGCAATATCGTAAAGTGTGTTGTCATCTGGATTATCAAAAACAACAACCACCTCGATTCGATGATAGGTCTGCTTTAAAATAGACGCTAGTGCCTCAGTAAAATCTTTGGCGCTCTCCCTATAACAAGGCATGAGCACTGAAACCAACTGTGAATCTGTCAACTAAAACCTCCAACACCGCTGCGGGAGCAAACGCTAATGAAAACTACCGATAGTTTAATAGTCCTTCATGTGGCATATATTACAAGTGATTTCGCTTCTGGCGTGTCTACAGTGGTGCCTCAATACCTAAATGAGCAGTCAGAAATAAAGGAAATGAATATAGCTCTATTAAATCTTACAAACTACAGACCTAAAGATGCGAAATATCCCGTCTTCTTTCAGTCATGCATAGAAAAACTTCCTGAACCGTTTTGCAATCCGTCACTCGTAATATTTCATGAGATATATAGGCCGGATCACATTAAACTAAGCCATTGGCTCAGAAGACGTGCGATCCCATACATCATCACACCACATGGGTCTCTAACATATGTGGCGCAAGAACAGCATCATTTAGCTAAACAATTGCTTAACGTTTTCTTCTATAACGCCTTTATTCGCAATGCTGATTGTATCCATTTTCTATCGGAAAAAGAGGCGATGAGTTCAAACGGCTTTAAACATAGGAAAGCAAGCATTATTCCAAATGGTGTTAGCATCCCAAAAGCCAAAGCCTCAAACTTAGACAGCCGCATCGCGCTTTTTATTGGCCGCCTAGATATAGAGGTCAAAGGTCTTGATCTACTGATCAAAAGTCTGCCGCTAATTGCTGATGAGCTAAGAGGGCTCGGAGCTAAAATCTACATCTACGGTCCAGACGAAGATGGGTCTATGGCCAAACTGGAACTACTTATTGCCGACAATCAAGTATCCGATATTATTTTATTAAATGGTCCAGTTAATGGTCAATCTAAAGCGGACGCTTTTCTCAAATCGCAGTTTTATATCCAACTTTCACGCACTGAAGGTTTCCCGACGTCTGTTTTGGAAGCGCTAGCATATGGCCTCCCAATTATTGTTACCGAGGGAACCACATGGAAAGAAACAGCGAACAATAAAGGAATTGGAATCGGTGTAGAATCTGATCTCGAAGCCATTTCTAACGCAATTCTCACCCTGTTCAATGACGATGAACTTCGTTGTAAACTTGCAAATGCAGCTAGAAAGTATGCAATTGAACACTTTCAATGGAAGGCCATTGCCAAGCGTCAATTTATTTTATACAGGGACATTGTAAACGGGCTTTCTAACTAACCATCTTGTTCTTCCAATACGGAAAGGAACTAAATGCTGTTTTCAATTATTATCCCTGCATATAATGCGGCATCCAGTTTGCCGGAAACGCTATCATCCATCTAACCAACAAACATATGACGGCTATGAAATTATTCTCATCAATGATGGATCAGCAGACGCTACTGAAAGTGTCTGCAAAGTGTTTTGTGAATCTCACAACAATACTCATTACGTTAGACAAAATAATATGGGCGTATATGAGGCCAGGCGAAAAGGCGCGGAGATAAGCGCCGGAGATTACCTGGTCTTTGTTGATGCAGATGATTCTTTGCGCTTCGATACCCTATCTATTCTTGCTCGCGAAATCGATAAGTGCAATCCAGACATAATCTGTTTCAGCTATACAAGAAACCCAGACTATTCAAACGATCCGTTTATCAATCCCGCCCTTCCGTCTGGCATCTATGAAGGTGACGATCTCGCCGAAGTCAGAAAATGTTTGGCACGAGGGAAACTCAATTCAATTTGGGGAAAGGCAATCAAAAGAAACTGTCTGATTGACGATTTAAGCAATACCGATACAAAGAGAATCGATTTTGCAGAAGATTTTCTGCAAATGATACCCATAGTCGATTCAGCCAGATCGGTTTTACAAATAAGTGATGCGCTGTATTATTACAATTGTCAAAACGGACAAAGTGCAACACACAGCTATAAGGAAAAACAGCTTTCAGATTTAACCTTCGTCACCTCAAGCCTAGTGAAAATCGCTGCTCGTTGGGGAGAAGAAACAGAAAGGCTGGCATGGAAAACAAGAACGGAACAGTATCTTTATCTCCTATCGATCAACGAGCTCAGTGACAATAATGAGACCAAAAAACGTAACTTTGTTTCAATTTCAGAGGCCTTATTTAATCCCTCAATTAAAGCTGATGTCCCTTGCAGCACCTACAGACCTGACAGCTATTTACTGTTCCTTGCGGCAAAGAATAAGCACTATTTGTTATCTCGAATAGTAATACGCTGTTGTGAACAGCTAAAACTATTGATACTGAAAGTCTTGAGCTAATCGCCCTGTTGTCATCGCTCATTTTTCCTGGCACCGAGTAGTAAAACCAACCGACTTAGCCTTCGATAATCAAATGTCAGGCAAGCCGGTTGGTCATAAAAGTAATGAAAGTACATTAGGCTATTCTGCTTAATAAGCGTCGCAGATTATCGCTTGATAAATGCAGATATGCTCGTCTTTTCGGATTCGTTTAGCCCAAACATCAAAACCAAGAAGAAATAGATAAAGAAATAAATTATTGCTGACACCAAAACCACCACAAGGCCAGATAAAAGGTTTTTAATTAGGTTATAGAGCAGCAGCAAAGCCCCCGTACCGACAATAACCAAGACGGAAAGTTTGGCAATTTCAAGCCAAAATTTCTTTATGTTCAACCCAAGCTTTTCAGAATAATACCAATTCATACAGAAACCGTTACCTATAACCATAGCGATGGCTGTTGAAACTGCTGCGCCCACTATGCCCATAAGCTTGAGCAGTATAATCGTCACGACCACGTTGACAAGCGCAATCGCAAGATACATATACCCCCTATACAGGTAAACATTCGCAACCTGCATTATGGTAAGTCCCAGGTTCTGAATTAAGTCAATGGTAAATGGAACCATTACGATCAAGGCGATATAGAAAGCGTCTATATAGTCCTTACCAGCCCAAATAATGATGAAATCTTTTCCCAGAACAATAAATAAACTAAGAACAAATCCGCAGACGATAAAGGAAATGCGACCGACTTTAATGAAGAGATCCGAAATTTCAGACATATCCTTATTCTGGCAATACAGTTCTGAAACTCGAGGAAGAAAAACTGAAGAGGCTGCCGTACCGATTGTCATATAAATCGTGTAGATTTGAGATCCAACAGAATATACCGCAACGGCGGCAGCACCAAAATAATAGCCGACAATTAATTGATCGGTTTTCCAGAAAATCTGGTCAGCAATCGTCACCAATACAATCGCGCCGCTAAAAAATAGCAATCCTTTAGCCAGTTTCATGTCCCAGCCATGATATCTGAAACTAATATGCAGATTATATTTAGCAAACAAACGCTGACTCACCGCGCACAACACATTTGTAACAAGCACAACTAAACATACGGCTAATGCATTCTTAAAAATTGTCGTAAGTCCATACACTATGAAAGGCTGAGCTATTAGGGCGGCCAATTGCGAGCCCTTCAAAAAAACAAACCTTTCATTAGCAGTTATCGCCGCAACGCTAATAGTGTTGTTCATGATAACAATTGTGTTGATCCCTAATACAACAAGCATTGCGGAACACTCATCAAGCTGTGAGTTTGTAAAACTGGCTGAATATACAAACCGAACAACCACGGCGAGAACGCAACTTATTAGCATCACGAACACAGATAGGACCCAGTACAGACGCCTAGCTATTGCGAGAGTATTCTCCATTAAGTCATTTTTGCCCTCTGCCATATACTTGCAATAAAAACGCCCAACACCGGCAGACAAAATCCCATTAATGGAAACTATATAAGACATGATAGAGCCTATCAATTGATAGAGTCCATATTCGTCTTGTCCAATGTTTTGCAACAACATCGGAACATATACAAAGCCGACTAAAGCCTGAGCCAGTATATAACCATATGTAATTATTATGCCAGTAAGTCTTCTGCTTGCGCTACTTATCAGAATCACCGTTTCACAATTAGTTGCTTCAAATACCATTCAGAAATTAAAGCACTATTTAATCAGAACAACCGATTGCCGAACCTCTCCTTTGTTCGCATTGTTAAAACAGGGTCCGATTAAATTCCCAGGCAGAATTTGATGCCACATTTTATTGTCATGCGGATTATCTCCCCAGAAGAACCCAATATGACAGTCGATTGATCCGTCAGTCTTAAAGAAGATAATATCTCCCTTTTGAGCATAACCACTATTTAGCATATCTTGGACAGTACGGAACTCATACATTTTGCATCCCAAATCTCGAGCATAGCCATACCATCTCCAAGCGTTAATATAGCCGCCACCGCCTGGCCCCCCAGCCCAAGGAGAGTGATTATTATTCTGCGCAATACGATTGACATCGCCACCAACCGCAGCATAAGCATGGGCCACGAAGCCAGTGCAATTCATGCCAGTATAGCCATCCCATCTCGGGGCACCTTTTGGGTAAAGGCAACTATCATAGGAGAAGCCACCGGAATATCTCGTTCCTAAATAATAGCCATCAAATTGATGCGTCGTAAGCCAAGTGACGAGTCCAATACGACTAACCCCCAAAACCGTTGAGCTGCCAAATGGGCTGTAGTAAATCTGAGTCGACTTCGACTGGAGAGTGCCATCAGGAAGCAAGACATCGCAGTAAAGATCGTAATAACCATCTTGCAATCCAAGTGCAGAGGGATTGAAATAGGCGTCATTCACACTGGAAAATTCTTTTAGAACACCCCATTTACTCCAGTCGGACTTGGCCCAAACAAATTTAAACTGAAATTGTCCAGATTTTTCAGCTGCAAGCGTTCCCAAATCAGCTCGAACTCCCCAAGAATTATTGCCATCAGTCGAAATTGCAGTAATCCTCGAGAAATCCCAACAGCTAATGATTGTTCTTTTTGTTTGGACAACTCCATCTGACCCCGAAACGTCACAGATCAATTCATAGTCTCCGGCGTCTTTTGGAGCCCATTGCAAGTGTGAACTTGTGCCCTGTTGAGCAACGCCCCAGTCAGCCCAATTATTCTTATTCCAGACGAACTTATACTGTAAGTAATTAATATCACCCGAGCATCTAGCATCGATCTCAGTGCTTTCATTAGGCCTGACAAGCGTTGCAGAAGAACTCAGGGACTCGTAATTCCACTTCTCGGAGCCAATCGAGCATTCAGTCTTCGAGGTCATCGTCTGATCGTTGGCCTCATCAATAACATCAACAAAAACGGTGACAGCGCCAGATTTATCGACTCTCCAGTCAATTGAGGATTTACCTCTGCCGGAGTCAATCACACCCCATTCAGCCCAGTTGTTCCGCATCCAAACATATTTGTATGAAATCTGATTATTCTTTCGGATGGTAATCCGAGGTGTAATTGAAAGCGTATCCCCTACGCACAAATTGGATGAATCAGATTTCAAATCTATTGAAGTGAAGTTAGATAGATTTCTCTCCACCCTGACGGGGAACCTCCAGGTCCTCACGTTGCCGGCCGAATCGACGGCGTCGACCAAGATGTTGACGTCGCCGGCGACCTCCGGCACCCAATCGCAGGAGGCCTCGGGCCCGAGCTGGCGGATGGTGCCCCACCTGGACCAGCCGCCCTGCTCCCAGACGAACTTATAGCGGACCGAGCCCGAGTTGCCGGACGCGGCCAGGCCGAGCGAGCAGCGGTCGCCCAGGAGAGGAGACCCTCCATCGGACGCCTTTGCCGAGAGGCCGTCGACAGAGTAGTCCTCTGAAACCGGCGAAGTTGCACTTAAATCATCGGCCCGTGTTGAATCTTCAATCTGTGATGGAGACAGGTCCGCTTCGCTCAAACCAAAGCAAGGAGTTACGGCCAAACAGAAATAAAAGAAGAAAAAAGCGACACGGACAGCCTTACTTCTAAAGAAATGCATATAGAACCTCCCCGATAGTTCACTCCAACATAATATTGCTAGCAAGTAACAATTTAAGGCCAAGATTTACCATACAAGTAAGGTCGACTACAACCAGCGCAGTCGACCTAGAGAATTCATATTGATGTTAGCCAATTAAAGAAATAATGCGCGCAATATTCTGACCATATGTGTCACCCGGAACAGCCCAGCGGCCATTTAAATCTTCCAAATATGGCGCAACTCCGAGAAAACCCTTAGACTGAAGGACTTCATATCGAGGATCCACACAAGCGTTATTCAACGCCGCACCAGTAGCATATCCTTTAAGATGCTGGACTTGGGCAAGCAAGCCCTGATATACATCGTCAAATCTAGCGCCTCCCGATTGTTGATTGGCGGCGCCCAGTCCGGCGAAATTGCACTGATTCGGCTTTACGGAACCTCCAAATTGCAACCATCCAGTCTCAAGCATAGCCTGAGCAAAAACAACTTCCGGACGAACCCCTTCAGAAACAGCGGCTTCGACAATTAATGAACAAAAATCGCGAATAGTAGGTGCTCCCTTTGAAATAAATTCGTCTGAGGGATATGTATGTCCTGTTGATTCATATAAGTTCACCATCGCATCAACTGAAGTCTGCAGACTTCCCATAATTGGAGTACCCTCCACCGTGACCTTGCGGGTCAGGTGCCTCTCGGCGGAGCCGTCGATCACGTCGAGGTAGACGGTGTACACGCCCGGCTCGGTCGGGGTCCACTCGCAGGAGGAGGAAGCGGAGGGCTGCTGGGCGACGCCCCACTTGGCCCAGCCGCCCTTCTCCCAGACGAACTTGTACTTGAGGCCGGAGGCGTCGCCGGACACCTTGGCCTGCAGCTTGACCGGCTTGCCGCAGCGGGCGTCTCCCGAGACTTCGAGCGACTCAAGAGACCAATTAACAACTTTGTATTTAGAAGTGCTAGTCACATACCCATTGGAGTCAATGACATCAACATAGATCTCATATTCACCAGCCTGGGGCAGGGTCCAAGAAATCGACGGCGAAGTTAAGTCTTGACCGATTACACCCCAATTGGAATCACTCCAATCAGACCCAGCCCTATGCCAAACAAACTTATATCTAAGGCCATCAGTCTTGCCGCTAACATTTACACCGATTTTTACCGTTGACCCCGCATGTCCCAGTTCTTCCGAGAAGGAAATTCCATTGACGGAGTAGGGATGCGGGAACTGCGCGATGATTGCGGCAGCGTCAGCCTCGCCAAGACGGCGGCAACCATCGTCCGAGAAATAGTTGACCACATCACCGTAATTCGAGATAAAGCCATGTTCGATAAGAATACCTGGAATTCCCTGCTCGCGAGCGCAGCGGATAACGGCGAACTCGTCGCCTACCTCCATTTGAAATACGCCGCGGTACGTTAGTCCCATAGCAGCAAGGTTGTTCATGACCTTGTTGGCAAGCTCAACAGAGACCTGCGTGTAGTCGGTGCCATTTGCGGTAGGAGCATAAACTTCTGCGCCGTGAGCTCCAGAAGACCCAGAGTTGATGTGAAAGCTAACAAAGGCCTGCGCGCCCTGATCAATGCAGCGCTGTACGCGATAAAGATAATCATTGCTGGGATAGTAGCCAGACTGCTCGCGCGCAAGAACGATCTTAAAGCCGTAAGCTTCAAGTTTATTTTTGCAGGCTGTCATGATCTTCCAGGTAAGGTCGGCTTCACTCTTGCCATTACCCTGAGCGCCAGAATCCACCCCGCCATGTCCGGCGTCAAGTGCAATAACCCCCACATTACGCGCGGAGCGCTCAGCGTAGGTAGATACTCCATCAGGCGAATCAGCGCATTCCAACGCCTGCTGGATTGATTGAGCCTCAACGGCATTGCCATCACCGTCTGCATAGTAAACAGAAGTGCCCTCGGAGCTCACGGAGCTATCAACGACCGTAAACGAATAATCCCTGTCGGAAAGATCCAACTCATGCTCAGAGTCATCGGCCCGCAAAACATAGGTTATCGAAGTCAGAAAGTAAGTATTGGATTTCAACGTCGAGCCAAATACAAAGGCAGCAGAATTGTCAGCCGTTCCAGATGCTTCAATAGTCCCCTGAATCCCATTGGCACTTACATAGTTGAGAGTTGCGGAGGAAAGGCTATCGTCGTCATCGGGAGTAGCAAAGGCAACGACCTGATCAGTCCCGCTGGGAAGGCTCGGGGAGGCAAGATATACATATTGGAAAGAAGAATCGACCGGTTCAGCCTGCTGATAGTTCTCAGATACATCAACGCCAAAATCCTCATCAGCCGATTCGTCAACGTTCGTTGCCGACGATGAGTCATCTGCAGCGCCAACATCGACAGAGCCCGCATCACGCGAGGCCACGCCATCATTGTCTGCAGTCGCAGCGTCCACGGCAGCGTCCGCAGACGGGACGTTGCTCACAGCGTAGGCGGCAGTCACAGGGCCCATAAAGGATGAAATGGTCAAAAGACCAGCAAGAGAAAAAGCTGTTGAGGCACGCAATGCCTTTTTCATATCGAATCCCCCGTCACAAATGATGTTACTAAGAGAAGATTATCTTACAATCCCTTCTGCATCGGAAGTCCAGTTATTCGAAGCGCGGGAATTGTTATAAAGGCAGACGGAAATCTGCTCTTATAAAAAGCAGGTTACGTTCTCAGCAAACTTTTGTTTTTCAGTCCTTCTATAGACACAGTGTTAGCTCTAGTTTTTGAAGCAATTAGCGGCGCCCCAAACAGCACAAGCGCCAGTGACACGAAAATCCACTGAAGCACGCAATTCGTTTAAGCACGTGGCGGACGACGAAAGCGTGTACGCAGCCGCGAAATACAGCAAAATGCCCCAATATTTCGCTTGTATCAGAGGCGTCTGGGGCTTCATCGAAAGAGTGGCCTGGCTAACGCATTCAAGAAAAGTAGAGCGTGGTCTTCATGAATCAAACGCCAGTAAGCAACGCTCGCGCGCGTCTTTGAATCTTCTAATGGGCAAGAAGAGAGGGATCTAGGAGAGACCTAATAGTTCTTGGAATCTGGGAATCATCGAACTCACCATCTTTAAACAAGAGAATCATATAGCTTCTTATCGTTCTGTCTCGAAAAGATATGAGTGACCAGATGCACATCGTGGGCCTTTGAAAAACAATCTTCGTCCCTTAAAGATTCAGCAACATAACAACCGCCCCAATCAAAAAAGCCGAGATAGCCCCGGCTGATAATCAAAGAGGCGGTTGGATTGGCAACACCTATTTGGACGATTCCGGGAGGGACAGCCCCGCCTTCCGGAACTCGACCGGCGACATGTAGCCCAGCGTCGAGTGGATCCTGAAGTTGTTGCACCGGTGCACGTAGTCCGAGAGCTTGGCCCGGAGCTCGCGCGTCGTGCCGAACGTCTCGCGGTGGACGAGCCCGGCCTTCAGTATCCTGTTGGTCGACTCGTCGACGGCGTTGTCGTAGGGGCAGCCCTTGGCCGACAGCGACCTCTCAATGCCGAAGGCCTCGAGCATCAGGTCGATCTCGGCGTTGTCGAACTCGCTGCCGCGGCCCGTGCGGAACACCTCGATGTCCGGGATCGGGATGGAGGGCGTCGCGAACGCCGACTTGACCAGCCGGGCGTCCTTCCTGGGCCCGGCGGAGTGGCCGACGATCTCCCCGTTGCAGAGGTCGACGAGCAGGCAGACGTAGTTCCACGACGCCCCGACGCGCACGCAGGCCAAGTCGCTGCATATATGGGTGCACGGCGCCCTGCCGCCGAAGCCGCGCGCGACGACGTTCGACACGTCGGCCTCGTTGACCGCCCCGGGGTGCACCTTGAACCTCTTCCTGCCGTATGCGCCGGCCAGGCCGTTCTCCCTCATGATGCGGCAGACGCGGCGCCGGCTGACGGTAACGCCCGACCTCCCGGGCGACGCCTTGATCTTGCGCGATCCGTTCCGGCCCTTGCTGGCGGCGTGCGCCGCCGCGGCCGCCGTCGCCCCCGACATTAAGGTCCTCAAGGGCCGCGTCGTCTCCGGCGACCAGTTCGTCTCGCCCGCGGAACAGAAGGAGCGAATCCTCGCGGCCTTCGGCGACCTGTGCTGCGAGATGGAGGGCTGCACCATCGCGCAGGCCTCCTATCTCAACGGCGTGCCCCTCGTCGTCGTGCGCGCCATCAGCGACAAGCCCTGCGCCGAGGGCCGGGTCGTCGACTACAACACCTTCGAGAAGAAGGCCGCCTGCGACTGCGCCCGCATCGCCGCGCGCATGGTTAAGCTTTAGGCCCGGCGCGCCGGGGCCCTTTCCAAAGCGAAGTGTCGAGCCGAAGTGTTGAGCGTCGGCCCTGAATGTTCAATGGCCGTTGTTTTCTGCCCCTCAAGTGGTGGACTTTTCCTCGGAGCTGTTGATTCCCCCACGCGCCCCCTTCCGTTCTCTGTTCTCCCCTTATACTCCTTGTACGAGGAGGTAAGAAGTCATGGACAAGACCACACAGGACAGCTTGGCAAAGAAACCCGTCGACATGAGGGACAGGATTCTCGAGCATCTCGAGGCCCTCACCTCTGCCGTCTCGCTCGACGACCTTGCCCGTCTGTCCACCTCCGACATCGCCGAGACGCTCATCATCTCCAGGAGCCTGGCGAGCCAGTACCTCAACGACCTTGTTCGCGCCGGTCTTGTGGTTAAGGTGGCGGGCAGGCCTGTCCGTTATTTTCATCGCCGCGCGTTCCAGAAGCGTTTTCAGGTAAAGCTCTCTGCAAGCGAGTATGCCTCGCTCGCCGACCTCATCCAGGCGACGGGAATCGCCGATCACCGCGACTTCGCGCGTGCCGTGGGCTTCGACATGAGCCTCAGCTCCGTTGTCGAGCAGTGCAAGGCTGCGGTTCAGTACCCTCCGTTTGGCCTGCCCATCCTCTTGAGCGGCGGCGTGGGTGTCGGTAAGTCTTTCCTTTCTCGCCTTGTGTACGAGTACGGCAAGAACCAGGGCTTGCTGTCCCGCGACTCCTCCTATGTGCGCATCGACTGCGCCGGGGTCCCGGACGCCGCCTCGTTCAACGGGCTTCTTGACGAGTCGATCGCGAAAGCGCGCGGGGGTGTGGTCTTTGTCAACGGCATCGAGGCACTCTCTCCCTCTGCGATGGAGCACTGCCTTGCGACGGCCCTCGGGCTCGATGCCTCCCAGGATGCGCCGCGCGCTCGCCTCGTTCTTTCGACGACGCTTTCCGCCGATGACCTGAAGGTTTCCTCGGCCTACAGCAAAATGCCCATCTGTGCCCGCGTCCCCTCACTCAAGGAGCGGACCCCCGAGGAGCGCGAGGATCTCATCTTGAGCTTCCTGCGCAGCGAGGGGTGCCGAATCGGTTCTGATGTGAAGATCAGCCGCGGCGCATACCGTTGCCTCGTGAACGCGGACTTTTCCGATAACATCGCCGGCTTGCGCGCCTGCGTGACGAACTGCTGTGCCAAAGCGTTCCTCAATCGCGAGGGCGACTACGTCGTCGTTCGCCCGTATCTTCTTCCCAGCGGGCTCCTCTCCTCCGCGCAGATCGATCAACAGCCCGACGATGGCGTTCTGATCGACGCGTCTCTGGATGCCGCCGAGAGCACAGGGCCGGTCGAGCAGGCGCTCGATGCCCTGTGCTCCCTCGATGAGCGATTCTGCGCCGGGGAGCTCTCTGTCTCCGAGCTTGTCTCGCAAGCTGTCTCCGCTGTGCGCGGCGTTGAGGATCACTTGATCTTCGACCACGGCGTCGCCTCCTCGAGGTCGCGCGCCTTCGAGCGCGTCGTGGGCGCGGTCCTTGCCGACGCAGGCTCTTCTTATGGCATCGAGCTTTCGAGGAAGGTCGCTTTTCTACTGGCCCAGGAGATTTGCCTGCAGTTGTGGCCGGGTATCGGCCTGGCTAAGCGAAAGTCTGCCTGTGCGGAGCAAATCTCCCATCTCCTCGGTGCCGTGACCTCCGAATTGCCGTTTGCCTCGAGTGTCTCCGATCAGGTCGCCGCAGACGTGGAAGGGGCGCTGGGAATCTCGCTCGATCACTTCACGAAGACGCTTCTGACGCTGTGCGTCGCATCGGAGTCTCGCGATGCGAAGGCCCTTCGGACGCTCTGCGTCATCTTGTCCCACGGCTACTCAACGGCGACGAGCATCGCCGACGCGGCGAACCGTATGCTCGGCATGCATGTGTACGAGGCTGTCGACATGCCCTACGACCAGCAGCTGAAGGACATCGTCGGTCCGCTCCAGCGCCTCGTCGACCGCCATTCCTACTGCACCGGGGTCGTGTTCCTCGTCGACATGGGCTCCTTGGAGGAGGCCTATAAGGCCCTCGAGAACGTTACCGACTCCACTATCGGCGTGGTGAACAACGTCTCTACCGGTCTTGCGCTCGAGATCGGGGTCGGGCTGCTCGGCGGCAAGTCCATCGCCGAGGTTCTTGGCGATGCGACCGCCGCGTGCGTGACGCACTGCAAGGTGATCGAGCGCGTCAACCGTGAGGACGCCATCGTCTTCTGCTCCGAGTCCGGGGTCGACGCCGCGGAGAGGATACGCCAGCTCGTCTCGCAGAGCCTCCCGCGCACCATAGGCGCGCGCCTGCTCACGAGGCCCTTCAAGTAGCTCGTCGCGAACGGTCGAACGACGCCGTTTTCTCCGAGTCACCGCGTCTGCGCCGTCATCGGACACGGGAGACCCCGGGGTCGCCTCCGTCCCCTTCGTCGCCCTCGAGGACATCATGTCGACGGCGTCCGCCTCTAAGGTTGATGCCGTGTTCGGCAGGTGGCTTGACCGCTTCCGAGCTCTCTTCTTTCCACGAGAAGCTGCTCTCGAACATGACGCTGCAGAACGTCATCCGCTCCATCACCATCCTCGACCCGGAGCGGCTATTCCATGAGATCGAGAGCGCCGTGCACGAGCTTCAGC
>ENA-OQKK01000195-OQKK01000195.1-human-gut-metagenome-genome-assembly--contig:-NODE-195-length-20177-cov-4.674564_pt1 | contig 20177 bp, 19 predicted proteins | sample MGYA00242648_ERZ504797 | MGnify/ENA primary metagenome ERZ504797 (study PRJEB26092, sample SAMD00036412) | human gut metagenome | host: Homo sapiens | study: EMG produced TPA metagenomics assembly of... | reverse complement strand
AATTTTATGAGAAGATGGGCTTAAGACAAAGGAACGCCAGATGGAGTATATTTTAATGTAAAATGTATGTTGACAAACACAAAAAGGAGTGATAAAACTTTAAACAAATTTAGCGAGATAAAGTATTAAATCGTTAAAGAAGTGAAAACAGTTTAAACTGTTTCGACAATTTAATAAATTGTAAACCGTTGAAGCGGAGATAACGGCAATGATGCCTTTACAGAGAGCCTGTGGTGCTGAGAATCAGGTGTGAAACAAGTTGTCAAATGGACCGCTGAGGGCGCAGTCAAATGGATTTATCATTCATCCAGAGTATTCTGCGACGTGTGGGCATACGTCATTTGCCCGGGATATGTTGGTATCCTGCCAAGCGCACGAGCTTTATTGTGAATTCAAGGTGGCACCGCGGATAGTTAAGATTATTCGTCCTTGACAGAACTAAAATTCTGTCAAGGGCGTTTTTTAGTGAACAAAGAGGGACAATGGAGTTTGCAAGTCTGCATGCTCGCATGCAAGCTTGCGAACGAACATTGGACTGCACAACATAAAGCGAGAATTGTAGCAGCGCAAGCTGCGGAGAAGCCTTGAAAAGGCGAATTCGAGCTTGTATGTTGGACATTTGTTCACGGTTGAACACTGGGCATTTGTTCACACAAACACAAAATTTGGAGGCAAGCATATGAAAATTTCACCTACACTGACCGAAGTTAAAGAAATAGCAAAAACCGGGAAGTATGACATTCTCCCTGTAAGCTGTGAGATATTATCAGATTTTATCACACCTATAGAGGCTATGAGGATTCTGCAGAATGTTTCAACACATTGTTATCTGCTTGAATCAGCACAAGCCAATGAAGCCTGGGGAAGATATACATTTTTGGGATATGATCCAAAGCTTGAGATTAACTGTATAGATGGTCACATGAAGCTTGGAAAGCTTTCGGTGGAGACGGAAAATCCTTCAGAGTACATCAGACAGATTCTTTCAGAGTACAAGAGTCCGAAATTTGATTATCTGCCTTCTTTTACAGGTGGCCTTGTGGGTTATTTTTCGTATGATTATCTGGGCTACAAGGAGAAAAGCATCAGAGGAAAAGCAAGGGACACGGAGGATTTCAAGGATGTTGATCTGATGCTTTTTGATAAGGTAATAGCATTTGACAATCTGTGCCAAAAGATAATACTAATCGCAAATATGTCACTTGATGCTCCGGAAACAGGCTACAACAAAGCGATTGTTGAGCTAAAGCAGCTTAGGGAGCTTCTGATGCACGGAGAGAAAAAACAGAATATGGGTGGCAAGCTGCTGGGTGAGGTCACACCGCTTTTTGATAAGGAGCAGTATTGTGAGATGGTCGAGAAGGCAAAGCACCATATCAAAGAGGGGGATATTTTCCAGATAGTTTTATCCAACAGATTGAGCGCACCGTTTGAGGGAAGCCTTTTTGATACCTACCGCGTGCTTCGAACGATAAATCCTTCGCCGTACATGTTTTATTTTTCGGGAACCGATGTGGAGGTTGCGGGAGCATCTCCGGAGACACTTGTGAAGCTTGAAAATGGAGTGCTTCACACATTCCCGCTGGCAGGCACGAGGCCGAGAGGTGCCACAGCAGAGGAGGACAAAAAGCTTGAGGAAGGGCTGCTTAAGGACGAAAAAGAGCTCGCAGAGCACAATATGCTCGTGGACCTAGGAAGAAATGACCTCGGAAAGGTAAGTAAATTCGGAACTGTAAAAGTAGAAAAGCTTCATTCCATAGAGAGATATTCACATGTGATGCATATAGGCTCGACAGTGCGTGGAGAGATAAGAGAAGAGTACGACGCACTCGATGCAATAGAGGCAGTGCTCCCGGCAGGAACACTTTCAGGAGCACCAAAGATCAGAGCGTGCCAGCTTATCGGAGAGCTTGAGGACAACAAGCGAGGCATTTACGGAGGGGCGATCGGATATATAGATTTTACAGGAAACATGGACACATGTATTGCAATCCGCATTGCCTACAAGAAAAACGGCAAGGTTTTCGTGAGAAGCGGAGCGGGAATAGTTGCGGATTCAGATCCTGAGAAGGAATTTCAGGAGTGCATAAACAAGGCAAAGGCTTCTCTTAAGGCACTGGAAGTCTCACAGGAGGTGGAAGAATGATTTTACTGATTGATAACTACGACAGCTTTTCCTACAATCTGTATCAGCTAATCGGCGAGATAGAGCCTGATATCAGAGTAATCAGAAATGATGAGATGACAGTTGAAGAGATTAGGGCTTTAAAGCCTGATCGCATCATATTATCACCGGGACCGGGAAGGCCTGAGGATGCGGGCGTGATAATAGCTGTGGCAAAGGAGCTTGGAAAGGAAATCCCAATCCTTGGTGTGTGCCTCGGACATCAGGCGATATGCGCAGCATATGGTGCGACAGTCACATATGCAAAGGAGCTCATGCACGGAAAGCAATCGGATGTATCGTTTGACACAGAAAGCCTTTTATTCAAGGGTTGCCCGAAAAAAGCAAAGGTAGCACGTTACCATTCACTTGCTGCAGATGCGGACACGATGCCTGATTGCCTAAAGATTACAGCCACTACAGATGATGGTGAGATCATGGCTGTTGAGCACAAGGAATATCCGATATACGGAGTGCAGTTTCACCCGGAGTCAATCATGACACCGGACGGAAAGCAGATGCTTAGTAATTTTATCAAAGCTTAATTGAAAATTGCAGCGTTTAATGAATTTATATATTAGTTGTTGAATTGAAAACAAATAGCAGAACAAAATCATAAACAAAATTATAAACGAAATATTACCGGAATACAGGAGGACATAATCATGATCAAAGAAGCCATAGTAAAAATCGTAAACAAAGAAGACCTCACATATGATGAGGCATATGCAGTGATGAATGAGATCATGGGCGGTGAGACAACATCAACCCAGAATGCAGCGTTTCTTGCAGCTCTTTCAACAAAGAGTGCAAAGGCTGAGACAACAGACGAAATCGCAGGCTGTGCAGCGGCCATGAGAGAGCATGCGGTACAGGTGAAAACAGGTATGGATGTGTTCGAAATCGTAGGAACAGGCGGAGACAATGCACAGAGCTTCAACATTTCAACAACCTCTGCACTTGTTGCGGCAGCAGGCGGCATGAAGGTGGCAAAGCACGGAAACAGGGCAGCCTCTTCATTATGCGGCACAGCAGACTGCCTTGAGGCGCTCGGCGTCAACATAGACCAGAGCCCTGATAAATGTGTGGAGCTTTTAAATAAAGTCGGCATGTGCTTCTTCTTTGCACAGAAATATCACACATCAATGAAATATGTCGGACCTATCAGAAAAGAGCTTGGTTTTAGAACCGTATTCAATATTTTAGGACCGCTCACAAATCCGGGTTCACCGGCCATGCAGCTTCTGGGAGTGTATGATGAGTATCTTGTAGAGCCGCTTGCACAGGTGCTTGTAAGCCTTGGAGTAAAGCGTGGAATGGTAGTATATGGCATGGATAAGCTCGATGAGATTTCCATGAGCGCACCGACCAAGATATGCGAGATAAAGGACGGATGGTTCAGAACCACAGTAATCTCACCGGAGGATTTCGGCTTTGAGCGCTGTACAAAGGAGGATTTAAAAGGCGGTACACCTGAGGAAAATGCAAAAATCGTACGTGATATCTTAGGCGGACAGAAGGGCAATAAGAGAAATGCAGTACTCATGAACGCAGGCGCATCACTTTATATAGGAGGAAAGGCCGATAGCATGAAAGAGGGTATCGAGCTTGCAGCAGAAATCATTGATTCAGGAAAAGCACTTGAAACACTCGATAAGCTCATTGAGGTAAGCAACAGCTAGGCACACAAAACAGGAAAGGAAAAGCGATGAATATTTTAGACCAGCTTGCAGAATATTCAAGGCTCCGCGTGGCAGAGGACAAGAAAAAAATAAGCCTTGAGGAAATGGAAAATATCGCGATTCAGACGAAAAACGAAAAGCTTTGTGATTTTGCATTTGAAAAAGCACTCAAAAAGGATGACTTGAGCTTCATATGCGAGTGCAAGAAGGCTTCGCCGTCAAAGGGGCTTATAGAGCCGGATTTCAGATATCTTGAAATTGCAAGGGAATACGAGGCGGCAGGTGCGGATTGCATCTCGGTATTGACAGAGCCGAAGTGGTTTTTAGGCTTGGATGAGTATCTTAAGGAGATTGCAAAAACGGTTTCGATTCCGTGCATCCGAAAGGATTTTACGGTTGATGAATATCAGATATATCAGGCAAAGACACTCGGTGCCGCTGCGGTACTTTTAATCTGCTCCATACTGTCAGAGGAACAGCTTGGTGAATACATAAAGGTCTGTGACAGCCTCGGCATAAGCGCCCTTGTGGAGATACACAATGAAAAAGAGGCAGGGATGGCGGTAAGAGCCGGTGCCAGAATAATAGGTGTCAACAACCGCAATCTGAAGGATTTTACAGTTGATACAGCTAACAGCAGAAAGCTTCGTGACCTGATTCCCGATGACATTATATTTGTATCGGAAAGCGGGGTAAAGAGCACAGATGATATCAGGGCAATACGTGAAATCGGAGCTGACGCAGTGCTTATCGGAGAGACGCTGATGAGAGCTGACGACAAAAAGGCTAAGCTTGATGAATTGCGATTAAGCTAATAGAGAGATATAAGTATCTTCATGGTTTTAAGAATATCTGTAACTATTCAGTACAGAAAACAAAATATTTACAAATATACATCAGAAGGGAAAACATCATGACAAATCCAAACGGAAGATTTGGTATTCACGGAGGACAGTACATTCCTGAAACCCTCATGAATGCCGTTAAAGAATTAGAAGAAGCATACAATTATTACAAAAACGATCCTGAATTTAACAGAGAGCTCACAGAGCTTCTCAACGATTATGCAGGAAGACCATCGAGACTGTACTACGCAGAAAAGATGACAAAGGATCTCGGTGGAGCAAAAATATACCTTAAGAGAGAGGATTTAAACCATACAGGAGCCCACAAGATCAACAACGTATTAGGTCAGGCACTTCTTGCAAAGAAAATGGGCAAAACCCGCCTGATAGCTGAGACCGGAGCCGGTCAGCACGGCGTGGCAACAGCAACGGCCGCAGCCCTTATGGGTATGGAATGTGTTGTATTCATGGGCGAGGAGGACACAAAGCGTCAGGCGCTCAATGTATACCGTATGCGTCTGCTCGGAGCAGAGGTTATCCCGGTTACATCAGGTACAGCCACATTAAAGGATGCCGTATCGGAGGCAATGAGAGAGTGGACCAAGAGAATTTCGGACACACATTACTGCCTGGGCTCAGTTATGGGACCACATCCGTTTCCTACCATCGTAAGAGATTTCCAGGCGGTCATCTCAAAGGAAATCAAGGAGCAGATGCTTGAAAAGGAGCACAGACTGCCTGATGCGGTTATCGCATGTGTGGGCGGCGGCTCAAATGCCATCGGAAGCTTTTACAACTTCATAGAGGATGAGGGTGTAGAGCTCATCGGCTGCGAGGCAGCAGGAAGAGGAATAGATACCTTTGAGACTGCAGCCACGGTAAATACAGGCCGTCTTGGTATTTTCCACGGCATGAAGTCATATTTCTGTCAGGATAAATACGGACAGATCGCTCCGGTTTATTCAATTTCTGCAGGACTTGACTATCCGGGAGTCGGACCGGAGCACGCATATCTGCACGATATCGGAAGAGCGCAGTATGTACCTATAACAGATGATGAAGCGGTAAATGCTTTTGAATACCTCGCAAAGACAGAGGGAATTATCCCTGCAATCGAGTCCTCACATGCAGTGGCATATGCCATGAAGCTGGCGCCTACAATGGACAAGGACAAGATAATCGTTGTTACTGTTTCAGGCAGAGGCGACAAGGACTGCGCGGCAATAGCAAGATACAGAGGGGAGAATATTTATGAGTAAGATAAGAAGTGCGTTTGAAAACGGCAAGGCATTTATACCATTTATCACCTGTGGTGATCCAAATTTAGAGACAACTGCAAAAATCGTAAGAGAAGCTGTTGCAAACGGAGCAGACCTTATAGAGCTTGGAATTCCATTCTCTGATCCTACAGCAGAGGGACCTGTAATCCAGAGCGCCAACATAAAGGCACTTGCAGCCGGAGTTACAACAGACAAGGTTTTTGACCTTGTGAGAGATCTGAGAAAAGATGTCACAATCCCTATGGTTTTCATGACATATGCAAATGTGGTTTACTCATACGGTGCAGAAAAGTTTATCAGTACATGTAAGGAAATAGGCATTGACGGACTCATTCTGCCGGATATCCCATATGAGGAAAAGGAAGAGTTTTTACCACTCTGCGAGAAATATGATGTGGACCTTATTTCATTTATCGCACCTACATCAAAGGATCGCATTGCAATGATAGCAAAGGAGGCAACCGGCTTCATCTATGTGATTTCAAGCCTCGGAGTCACTGGTACAAGAAGCGAGATTAAGACAGATCTGGCTTCAATAGTCAAGGTAATCAGAGAAAACACAGATGTGCCATGTGCTATAGGCTTTGGTATTTCAACACCCAAGCAGGCAAAGAAGATGGCAGATATCTCGGATGGTGCCATTGTGGGCTCTGCCATCATCAAGATAATCGATGAGTATGGTGAGGCTTCACCAAAGTATGTCGGTGAGTATGTTAAAGCAATGAAGGATGCACTGTAGAGGCATTGTATTTTTATGTATGTAAAGGAGATTTTCTAAGGAAACTTAAAATAATATTATAAAATCAGAAAAATGACTTTTATACCCATATTTCAAAAATAAAATTTATGAAATATGGGTATAAAACTTGAAAAACGAATATATTAATTATATAATAAGTGCAAATAAGACAGTTCAGAGGGAGGAATATCAGGATGCTGTGTCAATTTTCTTTTAAAAATTTTAAATCATATAAAGAAACAACAACATTCGATTTTCAGGCAACATCTATTCCGGAGTTTTCAGAATCGTTGTTAAAAAGCGAGAAAGCAGATGCACTTCTTCCAGTAGGGGTTATATATGGTCCGAATGGTGGCGGGAAAACCAATCTGTTACTAGCTCTTTCATGTTTGATTTCTACAGTGGTTAAGCCGATATATGAATTGGAGAAGGCAAGAGAAAAGATTATTATTCAGCAGAAGATAAGTGCGGCACCATTCTATTTTAATGAAATATCTAGGAAAATGCCGACAGAATTTGAAGTGTATTTCCGACAGGGAAAAAATGAATACAGGTACAACTTATCAATATGCGGGGATGACATTGTTGAAGAATCTCTGTATTGGAAATCCATTGGTGGAAAGAGAACGGGTATGGTTTTTGATAGGGAAGGTGCTGAAATTACATTGGGTGCAAGCATCAATAAAGCGAGTATTAACCGCTCGGTAAACCCCAAGATGCCATATTTGTCTTTTCTGGCAATCAACTATGATATACCGGTAATTGTGGAAGTTCAGAAGTGGTTTGAATCATGCATTGTCAAAAACTATGCAAATCCGATTGCAGACAGACAAATAATGTTTTCTGATGATGAATCATATCGAAAGAGAATTGTTCGTGCACTAAATGATGTTGATATTGATGTATCAGGTTATCGGTATGATGAAGAAAATCATGAACTGTATACGCAGCGTATGATAGAGGGAAAGATTTATGAATTAAGTTTTAATGATGAGTCAGATGGAACAAAGAAAATGATTGCGGCATTACCTGTGATTTTGTTAGCACTGCAAGAAGGTCGGCTGGTGATTATTGATGAATTGGATGCAAAATTGCATCCTAAGCTGCTTCGTTATGTAATTTCATTGTTTAAGAATAAGAATGTAAACAAAAAGGGAGCGCAGTTACTTTTTACTTCCCATGATATGACAACAATGAAAAATACAGTTTTCAGACGGGATGAAATTTGGTTTGCGGCAGAAAATGAAAGGCACGAAAGTGAAATATATTCCCTATATGAAATCAGAAGAGAAAACAATGAACGAGTAAATAGTACTGCAGCCTATGATAAACAATATCTGGAAGGGCGTTATGGTGCAGATCCATATCTTACAAATATGCTGGCAGGAGGAGATTGGCAATGAGTTTAAAACCTCCGAAGAAAAGTGATTTAGGAAAGAGTTGGATGAAACCGCGGCGAGATAAGAATATATTGATATGTCCAGAGTACCATTTGATAGTAACAGAAGGAACTGAAACAGAACCACAGTATTTCGAAGCAATCAGGACAATCATAAACAGTCAGTATCGAGATAAAATTCAGCTTGACATTCATGGTGCAGGAGACAATACGCTTAGTCTTTTGGATAAGGCAATGAATCTGGTTATGAACAATCCGAATGGATATAAGCATGTCTGGATAGTCTATGATACTGATGATTTTCCGGCAAAACGCATCAATAAAACGAATGAATTATGCATTAATATGTCTACAGAGGAAACACAATATCATGCTATCTGGTCAAATCAGTGTATTGAACTTTGGTTTTTGCTTCATTTCAGTTTTGTTCAGTCAGATATTCATAGAAGTGATTACTGGCCAAAACTATCTGAATGGTTAAAGAATATTGGACAGGGAGCATATTCAAAGGGAAGGGCAGATATGTTCCAAATTCTGAGACCTTTCATGGATTTTGCAATAACAAATGCTGAACGCTTGGATGCAATGAATGAAGGAAAAACTCCTGCAAGTTCAGCTCCAGGCACAAAAGTACATGAATTGATTAAACACTTGAGACCATATTTAAAAATCGGATAGGATAGGAAGAAGGAACAAGTAAAATGATGCAGCAAAAAGAAAGATTAGAAAAACAGCTTGATTTCATCAGAGAAATCGACAAGGAAAAGGAGATATTCCGCCAGACTTATTTAGCTGATGCAAGCCGCAAGGAAAATGATGCGGAACATGCCTGGCATATGGCTATCATGACCATGCTCTTGAGCGAGTATGCCAATGAGAAGATAGACGTGCTAAAGACAGTAGGAATGCTTTTGATACACGACATAGTAGAGATTGATGCAGGAGACACATATGCCTATGATGAGGCAGGCAAGGCCACACAGCATGAGCGTGAGCAGAAGGCGGCGGAGCGTATATACGGACTCTTGCCAAAGGAACAGGGCGAGCCGCTTTTAAAGCTGTGGGAGGAATTTGAGGAGCAGCAGACACCGGAAGCCAGATTTGCCCGCACCATGGACAATATCCAGCCAATGCTCCTAAACGATGCATCGGACGGGCTTTCATGGCGTGAACACAGTGTAAAGCTGTCGCAGATACTCGGCAGAAATAAGCGCACAGCACTTGGCTCAGAGAAAATCTGGGATTATGCGTTTAACAATATCCTGAAAAAGCATGTTGAGAGCGGAAATATCATAGATGATGAGGGCGTCTTCTCTGCGGAAGCCGGTGCGCGTGCAAAAGCCAGCGAGCGTAATGGACGGTAATAATGATTTACTGAAAAATCCTTTGAAAAATCACGTATAATTCTATTGTAGACCGTCGTCTTGTATGATATACTTTACTGGATTAAATCGGTGAACTATAAATGAAATGTAATTATTCAAGGTGGCTCGAATTGTTACATGACAATTATATTGAGCTTCATCGAAATCCACAGAATAAAACACACGGAGGAATCAAAATGAATATTGTATGCTTGGACCTTGAGGGAGTATTGGTACCTGAAATCTGGATTGCATTTGCAAAGGAGACAGGCATTCCTGAGCTTGAAAAGACAACAAGAGATGAGCCTGATTATGATAAGCTCATGAACTATAGAATAAATATTTTAAAGGAGCACGGACTCGGATTAAAAGAAATTCAGGAGACAATCGCAAAGATAGATCCAATGCCTGGCGCAAAGGAGTTTTTGGATGAGCTTCGTTCAATCACACAGGTAATCATCATCAGTGATACATTTTCACAGTTTGCAGGCCCGCTCATGAAGAAGCTCGGCTGGCCGACAATCTTTTGTAACGAGCTTGAGGTTGCTGAAGATGGCGAGATTACAGGCTTTAGAATGAGATGTGAGCAGTCAAAAGCTTACAACTGTAAAGGCACTGCAGTCTATCGGATACGATACCATCGCAAGCGGTGACAGCCACAACGATTTAGGCATGATACAGGCCAGCAAGGCAGGTTTCCTTTTCAGAAGCACAGATGCCATCAAGAAGGACTACCCTGAGCTTCCTGCATATGAGACATATGATGAGCTGCTTGCGGCGATTAAAGCGGCATTATAATCATAAATATAGTTGAAAAAAGCTTCCCACATGATATTTTAGAGTGGACACATCCACCTGTACATGTGGGAAGTTTCTATATATTGATGTCATGCAAAATCATATGAAAGAAGGTAGAGTGCAGATGTATACGGTAACACACATATATGAGGCTGATTTTGGCTGTGAGGAAAGAGCAGATGGCGCAAAAGCAAAATGCGTGGTTTATCTCGAGGACGAAAACGGCAGACAGCGTCATGTAGAGGTTGAGGATGAATGGCTTACGGCAAATGGGATAGAAGAGGGAAGCAGCTGGAAAGAAAATATCACAGATGAAGCCTGAATCATAAACTATGAGATTAATTATGTGAATAGAGTATGTGAATAAATTTTGTGTTTAGATGCATATTGTGTATTGACAACAGTACAAAAGGTGCTATAATAAAATCAACATATGAACAATCGTTCATATGTTCAATAAAAAACGTACAGTAAAATAAATAATTAATGAAAATAAGGAGAACACCACTATGAAGAAGACTTACAAAATCGATGTAGACTGCGCTAACTGCGCCAACAAGATGGAGGATGCCGCAAAGAATACAGCAGGTGTAAAGGATGCTACAGTCAATTTCATGACACTAAAGATGAGCGTTGATTTTGAAGAGGGACAGGATGCAAAGGCGGTTATGCAGGAGGTTCTTAAGAACTGTAAAAAGGTAGAGGACGACTGCGAGATTTTCTTATAAATTGCCGGGCGCAGGAATGACAAACGATATTATTTCAATGCCTGCGCTATAGTAAGGGTGATTATCAAGAGATTATAATGAATGGAGCTATGGCGTATGAATAAAAAGCAGAAAAAAGTACTTGCGCGTATCATAATCGCAGCGGTACTCATGATTATATTACATTTCATACCGGTTAAGGGAATTATCAGGTTCCTGCTTTACATGGTGCCTTATCTGGTTATAGGATACGATATCCTGAAAAAAGCATTTAAGGGAATCAAAAACAAGCAGGTATTTGATGAAAACTTCCTGATGGCGGTTGCCACTGTAGGTGCGATAGCGGTTGCGCTCTATGAGAATGGTGACTATACAGAGGCTATAGCAGTTATGCTCTTCTACCAGATAGGAGAGCTGTTTCAGAGCTATGCAGTCGGAAAGAGCCGTAAGAATATCAGCGAGCTCATGGACATCAGACCCGACTATGCCAATATTGAGGTGGACGGAAAGCTCACCCAGGTTGATCCTGATGAGGTTGCTATCGGCTCGGTAATCGTGGTACAGCCCGGAGAAAAGGTTCCTATCGACGGTGTGATAGTTGAGGGCTCATCTACATTAAACACCAGCGCGCTTACAGGTGAGAGCGTGCCGAGGGATGCAAAATGCGGTGATGAGATAATCAGCGGATGCATCAATATGTCCGGTGTTTTAAAGATTAAAACGACCAAAGAGTTTGGCGAATCAACGGTTTCAAAGATACTTGACCTCGTTGAAAATTCAAGCTCAAAGAAATCAAAATCAGAAAACTTCATATCAAAATTTGCCAAGTATTACACTCCGGCAGTCTGCTACAGTGCACTTGCACTTGCGATACTGCCACCGATTGTCAGAATACTTTTCATGTCAGTTGAACCACAGTGGGGCATATGGATATACAGGGCACTTACCTTCCTTGTAATAAGCTGTCCGTGCGCGCTGGTCATCAGTATTCCACTCAGCTTTTTTGTCAGGAATCGGAGGCGCCAGCCGCGAGGGGGTTCTTGTAAAGGGCTCAAACTATCTTGAGACCTTATCACAGACCAGATACGTTGTATTTGACAAGACCGGCACCATGACAGAGGGCGTTTTCGAGGTGGCAGGAGTCTACGACAATACGCTCGATAGAGAAAAGGTGATCGAGTACGCAGCACTTGCAGAGAGCAGCTCATCGCATCCAATCAGCAGAAGTTTACAGAAGGCGTATGGAAAGGAAATCGACAGAAACCGCGTGACAGACATTGAGGAAATCAGCGGCCATGGAATCACCGCAAAGGTAGATGGCATATCTGTAGCGGCAGGAAACTATAAGCTTATGAAAAAGCTGGGCTTAAGCTACAGTGAAACTGACAAGGTCGGCACCATAGTCCATATCGCAATAGACGGCAGCTATGAGGGCTATATCCTTATCTCAGATAAAATAAAACCAACCTCAGCGGCAGCAATAAAAGCATTGAAAAAAGCCGGAATAAAAGGTACAATAATGCTTACAGGCGATTCAAGGACAGTAGCCGACTCAGTAGCAGCGGAGCTGGGAATCGATGAAGTATACAGTGAGCTTTTACCGGGCGATAAGGTGGCAAAGGTGGAGGAGCTGCTTGCAAGAAAGGGCAGCAAAGAAAGCTTGCCTTCGTCGGAGATGGAATCAACGATGCACCGGTGCTCTCAAGAGCAGATATCGGAATTGCAATGGGCGCCATGGGCTCAGATGCAGCAATCGAAGCCGCAGATATCGTCCTCATGGATGATGATCCGCTAAAGATAGCAAAAGCAATAAAAATATCGCGCAAATGCCTGCGAATAGTATATGAAAACACATACTTCGCAATAGGCATCAAGCTGATCTGCCTCGTGCTCGGAGCAGTCGGAATAGCCAATATGTGGCTCGCAATATTTGCAGACGTAGGAGTAATGGTGATAGCAGTGCTAAATGCAATCCGCGCATTATTCGTACACAAGCTCTAAATGCATAGAGCCCAAAGAGCAGATATCAAAGCATGATGAAACTACTATATAAAAAATACCAGACAGAATGCACCCAAGAGGTGCACTCTGTCTTTCGCGTATAATAAAAGAAGTTACTGTTCACACGAAAGTGTGACAGTAACAAAAGACAATTAAACGGCAATAGCTAATAAACAAAAGCTAAGTAAATTCCTGCAGTGCCCTTACACGCATCCGGACCAGCCCCGTAACTGCGAAGGCACTGAGCAGTTACGCTCCCGCAAATACGATGCGTCCATACCCTTCAATGAGCCAAAACCAAAGGGTGCTTGCAGAAATTGCATGTGACATCGCGAATATGGAGATATTTAGAGTCTGTTGGAATTATGTCAAAACACAGCAATGTCCGTGCATGGACGCACGGACAAGGCGTTAGCGCCACGGACGGCGCTAAAAGCCGGTTGCGTCTTATAGCCAAAACCTAAATCATAATTCCTACAGAGTCTTAATATCGCAATACTGAGCGAGGGCACATGCAATTTATGCCGAGCACCCGCACCATAGCCAATAAAGTAGAAATAACGCAAAAATAATGAAAAAATAACGCAGAAAGGACACTACACTATGAGCGAAAACATAAATGAACAGATAGAATGCTGCGACTGCAACGAAATCCACGAAGACCTTCTGAAAATAGTAAATGATACAATGCCTGAGGAAACCGAGCTCTACGACCTTGCAGAGCTTTTTAAGGTATTTGGCGACTCCACCCGGATCAGAATCCTCTTTGTGTTGTTTGAAGCGGAGGTATGCGTCTGCGACCTTGCAAAGGTGCTCAACATGACACAGTCCGCCATATCACACCAGCTTAGGATATTAAAGGCCAACAAGCTCGTAAACAGCAGACGTGAGGGCAAATCAGTGTTTTATTCGCTTGCAGACGGACATGTGCGCACAATCATTGCGCAGGGACGCGAGCATATCGAGGAATAATACAGGGAGGAATATACGTGACAGAATTAGAAGAATACTATAACAAATTCAACGAGGAAAAGCGCCTGAACAGCCGTCACGGCAGGGTAGAGTTTATCACCTCCATGAAGTATATACACGATTGTCTTGGCAGCTTGATGAATGAGAAGCAGCGTGATCTTCGCTCACAGATCAAAATCCTGGATGTCGGTGCGGGTACAGGCAGATACTCAGTGCCTCTTGCTGAGGAGGGCTATGATGTGACGGCACTTGAGTTAGTTAAGCATAACCTCGGCAGACTGAAGCAAAAGAGCGATAAAGTAAAGGCATACCAGGGTAATGCCACAAAGCTTAAAAAGTTTGGAAACGATGAATTTGACCTCACACTCGTATTCGGACCGATGTATCATCTGAAGTCGGCAGAGGAAAAGCTTGCCGCATTGAATGAGGCAAAAAGGGTGACAAAACCTGGTGGTTACATACTTGTAGCATACATTATGAATGAGTACAGCGTGATAACCTATGCCATAAAGGAGAAGCATATAAAAGAGGGCATAGAGGGCGGAATGCTGGATGAGAGCTTCCATTGTACAGAAAAAGCTAATGATTTGTACAGTTTTGTCCGATTAGAAGATATAGAGGCATTAAATGCACAGGCAGCCCTTACACGCGAAAAGATAATAGCAGCCGATGGCGCGGCAAATTATATCAGGCCATTTTTGAATGCTCTTGACGAGGAAGAGTTTGATATGTTTGTACAGTATCATCTTTCAACATGTGAGAGAGCAGACCTGATGGGAGCAAGTGCGCACACGGTTGATATTTTAAGGGTGTGTGGTGATTCTGAATAAAGCTTTTTCAAATACAACACAGTATAAGATTACATATGAGGAGAACTATGAAAAACAAGGGATTAAAAATTCTATTATGTGTGCTTTTGGTTTTATGCATCATTATGGCGGGAGCACTCATAGGAAAAGAATATATTGGAGATAATATAAAGGAAGCCGCTAACCGGAATGGTGTGGATGTAGTTAAAGACACATCGGATACCGGAAAAGAAGATGAGAATGCCGTTGACAGTACGGCAGAAGGCACAGAGAGTACACAGTCTGATGCAACCAAAGCTGATGCAACAGAAGCGGATACACAGCAGCCACAGATGTCAACCATAGTGATTACGGCTACAGGAGACTGTACACTCGGCAACAATCAGGAGCAAAGCTATGACGGAAGCTTTAATTCTTATTATGACTCAAAGGGACAGGACTACTTTTTCGGCGGTGTGAGAGATATTTTTGAGGCTGACGATATGACACTCATCAATCTGGAGTGTGTGCTATCGGATGCGACGGATCGCGTAGAAAAGCGCTGGAACCTTAAAGGAAAGCCTGGCTTCATCGGAATTATGACGGGCAGCTCCATCGAGGCCTGCAGTCTTGGAAATAATCACACATACGACTATGGACAGCAGGGACTTGACGATACGAGAAATGTGCTCGACAATGCCGGGATAGTGTATGGCTTCAATGATCATACCGGTATTTACGAGACGGCTGATGGGACAAGGATTGGAATAGTGTCGGTCAGCCTTTTGTCACAAAACGGTGACCGAGAGGCATATATCCAAAACGGTATAGCGCAGCTTCGTGAACAGGGAGCGGCGATAGTTATCGCATGCTGCCACTGGGGCATAGAGGGTGACCATTACCCTAATGACTATCAGCAGGCGGCAGCACATCGTATCATCGACTGGGGAGCAGACCTGGTAGTCGGAAACCACCCTCATGTACTGCAGGGGATGGAGGTCTATAACGGCAAAATGATATGCTACAGTCTTGGAAATTTCTGCTTCGGAGGCAATAAAAATCCGGCAGACAAGAACACGGCGATTTATCAGCAGGCATTTACTCTGATAAATGGTGAATTGCAGCCGGGCATAGATGCTCAGATTATTCCATGCACCTTAAGCAGCGTAAGCTCATACAATGATTTCAGGCCGACAGTGGCTTCGGGCGAAAAAGCTCAGGAGATATGCAATTTAATGAACACATATTCACAAAATTATAGTAAAATAGAAATTGATGGGCTTGGAAAGCTGCATGTAAATTAACAGTAGGTAACTATTCAGAACCACTGAGAAAAAGAAGGGCTGAATAGTTACAATATCATTTTTTTACGAATTAAGATAAAAAGCAGTCATGCAACAAAAGGCATGTACCATCATACAAATATAGTAAGGGAGCAAAGAGCAATATGTATATGTGGAGAGAGCGCAGTAAAGAAGAAAAGCATGAGGATGTAGTAAATACAGGCCTGCTGCCGCTTGATGTGGTAGAGGGATTTAAGATACGTCCGGGCTTTTTCAGAATGTACGGAGCGTGCGTGGCATCGAACGGAGTGAGCTTTACCATCAATTCCCATGGGGCAACGAGGTGTACTCTTTTATTGTTCAAGCCACAGGCACCAAAACCGTATGCGAGGATTCCGTTTCCTGATTCATATAGGATAGGAGATACCTACTCCATGCTTGTTTTTGATATAAAGCCGGATGAATTTGAGTATGCATTTTCGTTTGACGGACCATATGAGCCGGCAAAGGGACTTTTGTTTAACGAGGAAAATGTCCTTTTAGACCCATATTCCAGAGCGGTCACTGGACAGCGAAAATGGGGAGAAAAGCCGGAGGGTGGCAAGGATTTTGAGTACAGAGCCAGAGTTGTAAAAAGCAGCTTTGACTGGGGCAACATAAAGCAGCTTGAGCAACCCTTTGAGGACCTTGTGATTTATGAGACACATGTGAGGGGCTATACAAAGGATAAGTCCTCTGGAGTCAGTGCACCGGGTACATTTGCCGGTTTGAAGGATAAGATTCCGTATCTTAAGGACCTTGGAATAAATGCAGTGGAGCTCATGCCGATTTTTGAGTTCGATGAGATGGAGAGCGCGAGAGTGGTCGATGGTGTGCAGCTTTACAATTACTGGGGCTACAACACAGTATCATTTTTTGCACCGAATACCAGCTATGCCTTCAACGAGGAGCACAACCACGAGGGAGACGAGCTGAAATCGCTGATAAAGGCTTTAAAGGAAAATGGCATAGAGGTCATTCTTGATGTGGTGTTCAACCATACCGCTGAGGGAAATGAGATGGGACCGTGCTTCTCCTTCAAGGGAATAGACAATAACGTGTACTATATGCTTACACCGGATGCACACTACTACAATTTCAGTGGCTGTGGAAACGTTATGAACTGTAATCATCCTGTTGTGCGCAGCTTTATCATAGACTGTCTGAGACACTGGGCCATTGAGTACAGAGTGGATGGCTTCAGATTTGACCTGGCTTCCATTCTCGGAAGAGACCAAAACGGTGCACCTATGGCCAATCCGCCGATTCTTGAGTCGCTGGCATTCGACCCGGTACTTGGCAAGATGAAGCTCATCGCAGAGGCCTGGGATGCAGGCGGACTGTATCAGGTGGGAAGCTTCCCGTCATGGAACAGATGGGCTGAGTGGAACGGCAGATACAGGGATGACATGAGAAGCTTTTTAAAGGGCGATGACGGTATGGCGGGAAATGCCATCACACGTATCACCGGCTCACGCGACCTTTACAGCCCGGAGAGCAGAGGACACAAGGCATCAGTCAATTTCATGACCTGTCATGACGGCTTTACACTGTATGACCTTTACTCATACAATGAAAAGCACAATGAGAAAAACGGCTGGAATAACACAGACGGAGACAACAACGGACATAGCTGGAACTGTGGCGCAGAGGGTGAGACAGATGATCCAAATGTAAACGGACTTAGAAGGCGCCTTATAAAGAATGCATTTGCAGCACTTTTGTGCAGCCGCGGCCCGGCGATGTTTTTTGCGGGCGATGAGTTCTGTAACACCCAGTTTGGAAACAACAATGCGTATTGTCAGGACAATATCATCTCATGGCTCGACTGGAGCAGGCTTGAGGAATTCAAGGAAATCCATGATTTCGTGCGTCATATGATTCAGTTCAGGAAAGAGCATCCTATACTCAGAAAGATGACAAAGCCTTCATCCTGCCAGTTCCCGGAAATCAGTGTGCACAACGGTACACCGTTCAATGCCTCGACTGATTACAAGACGAAGCTTATCGGCATCATGTATGCCGGAAGAAATGAGGAGGACACGGAGGATGATATTGTATTCTATTGCATGAATGCATATTGGGAGCCGCTTGTGATGCAGCTTCCGGTGCTTCCGAACGGAAAACACTGGCATGTGGACACCAACACCAATGCAGAGTATTTTGACGGAGAGGACTTCACGGCAAAGACAGAGCTTTTGGGTGTCAACACTATAAGAGTTCCTGCGAGAACCACGATAATACTTGTGGCAGAATAACAATAAAATCTGCAGCCCAGCACACATTGTGATATGTGCACCGGGCTGTTTTTCGTTACAGTTCTGGCTTAGACTGTAACATTTCCCCCTTTCATTTTTCAATATATTTTATGTGACATTTGCATCAGCAGCCCGGGATGGTTGTGAAGTGATACCGGAAGGCCTTGTATATATCACATAATCAGTTGTGAGTTGGACAAATTTCGTCTGTGAATCCAAGAAAATAATTGGGTGTGACACCAAAAATTGTACTTAAATGGCAAATGACAAAAATGTCAGGCACTCTACGGCCTGTTCTGTAGCCTGAAATAGTTGATTCTGCACAGCACATGATTTCAGAAAGAGCAATGTTGGTCAAGTTGTGGAGCCTCATCAGATAATCAAGCCTGTCAGGCACAGTTGTACTAATGGTTGATAGTTGCTTTTCTAATAGAAAGTTATTTATACTATTCATAAGTGAATTGTAACACAATAATTACAAAAATCAACAAATATCTAAAAATACGAAATTAAATTACAATTTAAATCCAGCCACATCAAAGTGATTATCTGTCTGTGAGGTAATCAGGTGCAGTGATGACGGAGTAAGCCATATCTGCGACCTCACAGGCTGTGGCAAAGCGTCCGGCAGGGATTTCATCGGCCAGCTCAGCGCGTTCTGTCTCATCAAAGCAGCGGTTCATATCGGTATCTATGACACCGCAGGCTATGGCATTTACCGGAATATGCGATGGCGCAAGCTCCTTGCCGAGTGCCTTGGTAAATGCATTTATACCGCCCTTGCAGGCTGAGTATGCCACCTCACAGGAGGCTCCGACATTGCCCCAGACAGATGAAATCTGTAGTATGCGGCCACATTTATCGGCAACCATATAAGGGGTGACGAGCTTTGTAAAGTTGAAAACACCGGTCAGATTTATCGCCACGATATTGTTCCATTCCTCCGGTGTCATGTCGCTCAGTAGCCCGATATGCGATATGCCGGCATTGTTAATGAGCACATCTATATGGCCAAAATGGGAAATGGTATTCGTAACCATATCCTTGGCAAAGAAAAAGTCTCCTACATTTCCGGTGTAGCATAGCACCTCAATTCCGTATGCACAGTGAAGCTCATCAGCCAGAGCCTTTAGCCTGTCAGATGAATTGCGGCAGCAAAGTGAGAGGTTATAGCCACAGGAAGCCAGCTTTTTGGCAATGGCGGCACCGATACCGCGTGAAGCTCCGGTTATTATAGCTGTTTTATTTATGTGATTTATCTGATTTGTCTGATTTGTCATGATATTCTCCTTATAATTTATATACCGTGGTGCTAAGCCGGTCACTGTGCTGTCGGGCCGGCTTCATAGTATAAAGAAAATAATTACGTGATTAAATTACAGTTCAGTCATGGGTATGATACCTCGCTGTGAGGCTGGGCACAACAGTGTAAATTTTTATCATATGATACAGCATAAATCATACCATAAATATATATTATGGGGTAGACAAAATTTATACATTGTGATATTATTTAATAGTTGCAAAACGAATTGCAGACGGCGTGTGGCTCAGTTTGGTAGAGCGCTACGTTCGGGACGTAGAGGTCGCAAGTTCGAATCTTGTCACGCCGATTTATTTATGTATGTATCTGAATAGTTATCGACTGTATTATTTTGGAGCACGCGCATAGCGTGTTTTTTTGTTACTGTTCAGTGTGAATAGTAACTTTTTTATTTAGTTCTTTGTAAAGCTAACTTGAAAAAGTAAATTCCAGTGCAGAAGTAAATTCCACACTCATTTAAAAGTTCTTGATTTTCTAAGAGTTTTATAAGCTCAAAACGCTTATTTCTGTTATAATAGGAGTAACTTCTTGGAA
>ENA-OQKK01000193-OQKK01000193.1-human-gut-metagenome-genome-assembly--contig:-NODE-193-length-20234-cov-4.164918_pt1 | contig 20234 bp, 17 predicted proteins | sample MGYA00242648_ERZ504797 | MGnify/ENA primary metagenome ERZ504797 (study PRJEB26092, sample SAMD00036412) | human gut metagenome | host: Homo sapiens | study: EMG produced TPA metagenomics assembly of... | reverse complement strand
CCTGTCAGTTTAACATGGACACCGGCTGTGTGGAGCTGCTGCTCCGGGATGGGAGAATAATCTCCATCGACTGCACCGGGGCCGAGGATGCGCTGGACGTGACCATGGCGCAGAGGACGGAACTGGATTATCTTATCTACAATGACCCGCTGAGCTACGCGGATTTGATTCTGAACGGCGAACCAGAGGAGTATCTGAAGAATGTGGCGGGAGGTCATGGATCAGAGGATTTATCGTTTAGAGATTAACTCGATATAAGGAACAAGCCCACAGGTCTGCCGTATTTTTATGCGGTCTATCCTGTGGGCTTGTTTGTTATTATCGACTCATGATTGAATTTGAAATTTCAAGCACGACCGTATCATGTTTATAGGTGGTAACAACCATCGGCAGGCCTCCAGCCTTCAAAACTTATGCAGACGTTTGATTTTCGTATCGTTTAAGCCAGAGGAAAAAGCCTATATTGAGCAGAATGCCCACTACGGTGGAGGTGGGTGCGGACAGACCAATCATCGTCAGGCTGGCGTTGGGCTGGATACTCATAATATACGCCATGGGGAGACGCACCAGCAGAGTCTGCACCAGCCCCTGTACCATGACCCAGAGCGTTTTGTCGTTGCCATTGAAGTAGCCTACCATGCTGAACAGGATGGCAGTGGCGATGGTCTCGGGCGCAAAGCCCATGAGGTAGGCGTAGCTGTTGGCAATAACAGCGGCATCTGCCGTAAACAGACCGGAGAGAACGTCACCCTTGCACCACACCAGTGCAAATACGACGCAGCCGAACACCAGACCGATGCCAATGCCGGTGAACATGGACTGCTCGGCGCGTTTTTTATTGCCAGCACCCACGTTCTGGGACACAAAGGATGCCATGGACTGCATCAGAGAACTGGGGATCAGCATGGCAAAATTAACGATCTTGCACGCCACACCGTAGCCGGAAGATGCCTCCAGCCCCAACCGGTTGACGAAGGCGCAGAGCGCCAGAAAGGAAAGCTGGGTCAAAAACTCCTGCAAAGCCAGCGGCAGACCGATGCCCAGAAATTTTTTGCACTGGGGGTTCAGCTTGAAATCAGAGCGATGGATTTTGAAGGGCAGCTCCTTCTTCAGCAGCATTGCGATTGCACAGATTACGCTGACGGCTTGTGCTGCTACCGTAGCAATGGCGGCACCGGCAGCATCCAGATGAAAACCAGCCACCAGCACCAGATCGCCAATAACATTCACAATGCACGCCACCAGTACAAAGATCAGCGGAGAGCGGCTGTCGCCCAGACCGCGGAAAAGAGCCGAGAGCATATTATAGGCTACAATAAAGAAGATGCCGCTGCCGCAAATGCGCACATAGCTGGCGGTCAGGTCTAGGGCTTCGGCAGGAGCCTGCATCAGACTGGAAATAAGCCGTGCAAAAAACACCAGCACCACGAACAGTGCAGCTGCCAGAAGGGTGAACACAATAGCTGCCCCGCCAATGACTTGCCCGATGTACTGCGGTCGTTTTTCGCCCAGATAGCGGGCAATGAGCACTGTGACGCCCATGGCAAGCTGGGTGACAACAAAGGTGACGAGATTGAGTACCTGGCTACCAGTAGAAACCGCAGACAAGCCTGAAGTGGAGCCAAAGCGCCCCACTACCAGAAGGTCTACTGCGCCGTAAGCGGCCTGCAGCACCAGCGCACCCAGAATGGGCAGCATGAAAAAAGCGAGCTTTGGCAAAATGCGGCCTTGGGTAAAATCGGTCTTATCGTTTTTCAAGAGAATCTTTCCTTTCGCGCATAATAGCATAGAATTTTTCCAGCGTTTGGATGGTGCACGCTGCATCCTCCTCGGAAATGCTGTCCAGATACGGGAGCAGTTGCGAGAAGTAGTCCGTATTGTACTTCTGGGAAAGCGCTTGCCCGCTCTCGGTGAGAAACAGATAGGTCACGCGGCCATCTTCAGCGGATACCTGTTTTCTCAGATACCCTTTGTGCTCCATCTCTTTTACGGTACGGGTCACACCGGGGCGGGGCAGGTTCAGTGTATCGCTGAGATCAGAGATCTTCGGCTGGATGCCACGGGTCTGCAATTTCTGAATAACATCCAGACACTGGATATAAGAGGATGTCACACCCTCCGGCAGGGCAGGCAGCATCTCCCGTGCCCGCTTTGCCAGATAGCAGGCATCCAGCAGCTGCTTGATCAGTTCGATGGTCATAATGAAATTCCTCTCCAAACGATTATCAAAGATAATTAACATTGATAATTATACAGAACTGCCCGGGAATGTCAAGTCTTTTTGAAAAATCGGAGATGTCGGCAGCTTTGAGGCAGCTGCTTCCGGCATACCATTCTTGAGAGTGTTTGAGCGAATACAGTCTGAACCATGGATTAGAAGATCAAATACAAAACAAAAACAGGGTGCGCCCCTGCGGACGCACCCTGCCATCGCAATTCACGATTTGATTCGTTGGCAACAACCGTGAATTGCATATCGCAAACAAGTTGTTGAGAATTGCACTGCTTGTAAAACTTGCGATTAAAGCCACAGACAATAGCGATATGTACAGCAGGGAGTTCCCCACCGGAGGGAACTTCCTGTTTTTCGTTGTTTGCATGATGAACCTGTTCCGCCTGCCATGCAGCAAACTCCCGCTGGCCTTCCTCGCTGTTCCAGCAGGCAAGGATGGCCGGGTAGAATGCCCGTGCCAGACGGTCGATGACTTCATCGGGGTAAGGGGAAGTGTTTGTGGACTTTTTCTTTTTGTTCAAACGCACGCTCCTTTGATCGTCTCACCGTGGCAAAGCCGGGCAAGAAAATCAAAGTTCCAATTCTTATCAGGCGCAAGGGCGCAGAAGTTTTCTGCCCTGCACTTGCGGCTGGTGGCTCGTTGATGGCTTACAAGCGCCTATCGTTATGCGACTTTTTCATCCTTCAGCATTTCTTCAAACTGTGCCATATACGCCTTGTGCTGCTTCAGGATCTTCGTGGTCTCCACTTTCACATAGGCATCATCAGGCACCTTGGGGAGATACTTCATCAGGAAATCAACATCCTGCTGGATTCGCCGGACGGCAGCTTCCAGTGCAGAATAGTTGATTCCGTAGATTCGTTTCTGCGGAGCAGAGCGGTCCTCCGGGTGCAGAATCTCGTGCACGATCTGCTTGCGATTCGGAAAATCGGCTCTGGCAAGACGGTGCATATCGGCATCACGGACTTTGAACTGCCCGGACAGGATTTTCTCCTGCATACCGGGTATCGTCTGATCCATGATCTGAACGCCTCGCATGAACTTTTCAGAACGGGCAACATAGGATTCGCTGACATTGTGTTGCTCTGCAATCTGCTTACGGACGCTGTTTTCCGTAGCAGTGGGAGGAATTGTGTCATTTTGACACAATTCCTCCTGAACAGGTTCTTCGGTAGTAACCGTATACTGGTTGTTGCCGTTTCCACCGGGCTTTCGATGCTCCACACTGTACTGCTTTCCAATGAGGAACTTCTTCTGTTCCGGCGTGAGGTTGCGCCGCCCCAACTGGTTCTTACAAATCCAAGCGAGAACTTCTTCTCGGCTTTCAAACGGGAGCGGCATGGTGGAGAAAGAGATTTCGAGATTTCTATAAATAACAATCAAGAGGGCAACAGCTTCTGTTGTCACCCTCTTGATTATTATTTATTGTTCCCACGTTTTGGCTTTTTGTCGGACATTTATAATTTGGAGCTGGTATAGAATGCTGGGAATTGCAGAAACCAATGAAAAAATACCCAAGACAATAGAATGCTTGGTAATGGCAAACAGTGCAAACAGGAGCAGCAGGAATAGCCATGGGTTACGCAAATTGCGGTAGTATTTTTCTTTATCGGCATAAGAAGTATGAAGTTCAAAAGGCTTTCCGTCGTTTGATTTTTCTACAATCAATAGTTCCCTGTTAAAAGTTGTTGCGTTTGTTGCAATACGACCGCCCATTTCCGCCCATGGACGCAATCGAACTTTTCCGACAGAATAGTTTAGATTGATATTCTTGAAAAATACCTTGTAGCCCATATCCTCCAAAAAATCAGCGTAGTCCGTTGCATTCTCTTTTGATTTTTCTCCGATAAACTCTACACAATAGGTCACTTCATCAGGACTGCATTCTTCAAATTCATAGAGCACCCTCCCTGTCCGGACAAGTCGATAGCCTTTTTCGGACATTTTGTTTAACCATTTTGCCTGTGCATTTAGCAATCCACCAAAGAAGCGATAACATTTTTTACTCATACGGCACCTCCAATAATTTCACTTGCAATGCTTACAAGTTCGGTTAGTCTTGCAAGCTCTTTTTCTGCAATTTCTTTTCCCTGTGCTGTAATGTGGTATTCTTTTTTTCTTCCCTCACTATCGCCATAAGGTTCAATCCACTTCTTGTCCTGCAAAGAGTTTAATGCTCCATATAAAGTGCCTGCGCCTAGGGAAAGCCGTCCGTCTGTTTTTTCTTCAATAAACTGCATAACAGCGTATCCGTGTTTTGGCGTATAAAGAGAAAGCAAAATATAAAAGGTGACTTCTGTAAGCGCACCACCTTTTGCATTATCGCGCATGGTTTGCCTCCTTGTTACGGTTACTGTAATAAATATATCACTAACCGTAACATTCGTCAAGCAGATTCATGAAAATTATTTAATGGGTGTGTGAAAGAAGAACGGTCTGCTCTCTATTTGTTTTGTTGTTCGGCGTGTCGTGATGCTGGGAATTTCTAGGGGTCGGTTGAACATTCGTTTTGGTCATTGTACCTCCTGTCTGTTCGATAACTCCTCGGTGAAGTTATGTAAAGCACGACACGCCGTTGCTGTTCGCGCCGTCAGGTGCGAACCATGAGCAGGGTTTGGGGCAGGCACGCCCCAACAAGATCACTTGGAAAACTCGCAAGAGTTTGAGAAGTGAAGTCCCGGATGGACAGGAAATTTTCAAGAATTGAAAATTTGTGGCCACGGGACGGTTCTTGCCCTCTACCGCTGCGCTCAAAACTGTTTCTGGGTAATTGTTTCCGAATTGTTAAGACGCAAAAATAAGTAGAGAGTTCCACTGCTCGTGTATGTTGATCGCCGTTTGCTCCGAACGAAGTTCCTGCCCCTGTTTTGCAGCGGCGTTGACTGGAAAGCCGGTATCACGTTCGGACGGCTCATGAAATTTTCAAGGTACGTTTCCCATAAAGAAAAATACCGCCCATGCAGCGCAGCGATGGATTTTGTCGGGGTGAGTCGGCGGCAAAATGAATCGGGTGTGTTGCGGGGCGGTAGCTTCTTTCGTGGATTTTTCCTCACTGAAGTGGTGGGTCTCACGGTGATAACCAACCACTTTTGCAGAAGATTTGCAATCAATCTACAAGTTCAGTGGGATTTGTGATAGAGAATATCATGGTTCGTAGAGTACGTCAAGATGATTCCGAAGAAATTATTTATGAATGGAGACAATAGTAAGACTTCTATTATGAATATGATACACTTTACATCATGAAAGAATTTAAGCTGCACAAAGATGATTCAAGCCGATGTGCAATGTGCACAATAAGTTTTCTACAACAAAATACAGATGTGGTCATTTAGCTCTTTTACCAGACAACTTTTTTTGTAAATAAAAAAATTTGTTGACTTGAAATTGCTTGAAATGTTATCTTGTTGGTAACAAAAGCACGGTGAAGTGCTTGCTACCACACGAAAAGGCAAAACAAAAAGGAGAGTAAAATGATGAAAAAGCGTATTGCGGCGTTGGTCACCGCCGGTGTCCTTGCTTTGTCGATGCTTACCGGCTGCGGAAGCAAACAGGAGAGCTGGAAAGTTACCTGCCCGTGGGCACCGTCTGGTGTAGCAGCGATGGTCAGCCAAAAGGCTGCTGCCAAGTCCCCTGATTATTCTGATAATAAAATCACACTGGTTGCTGAAGCCGTCAAGGGCGATGCTGCTACTGTCAACACTTGGGTGTCCAGTACTAAGGCAAATGATAAGGAACTGGTCTTCGCCGGTGAGGGTCTGTTCGCCATTACCGAGACTCTGGATCCGGCCAAGCTGCAGTTCAGCTACGACGATTTCGAGTTCGTGGAGAACTTGTACTCCTCCGTCTTCGTCCTGTCCGCTGATTCTTCACTGAACCTCAAGAATCTGGACGATCTGGAGTCCTATGTCAAGGCAGGCAACCCCGTATCCGTGGCCGTTAACGGCGCTACCGGCTCTGAAGCTTTCCTGGCAGCGGCTCTGTTCGGCTCTATGGGTGCCGGCGACCAGCTGAAACTGACTCCGTACCAGTCCGCTGCGGAGGCTGCGCAGGCTGTGGCAAAGGGCGAGACGAACTTTGCAGTCTCGCATCAGTCCCAGATCCTCGAGACCTACCAGCAGGGCGGCGTTGACGTGGTCTGCGCATTCGACGACAAGGCCATCGAAAACGGCCCCTTCGCAGGCGTTGAGGGCGTTGGCTCCAAGGGCTACCCCTACTTCCGCAACCGCTGCTTCGTCATGGCTCGCAAAGGTACTGACGCCGCAAAGGTTGCCGAGCTGAAAGAGCTGTATGATAAGATCCTCGCCGATGATGAGATGGTCGAGTGGCTGAACGACACCATGCTGCTGGAAGTCGATACCATGACCGAGGACGATGTGAAGGCTCACATTGAGAACGTCAAGAGCATCGTCGAGCAGTATAAGGACATCGTGGCAGGCTGATAAAAAGTCCTCATAGCGACAAAAAGCTGAAGCAGGGGAAGGGGATGACACCGTCCCCTGCTTTTATATTTAAAAAGGAGTGGAAACAGGTGAAAAATCTGATAGAACGCATCGAAGCAAGACTGGATGACTGGGGCGCGAAGCTCGAGAAGAAGAACATCGAGTACCCTGTTGATTTGATCTGCGGCATTCTGTTTCTGGTCATCGGCATTGTACTGCTGCTCATCATGCCCCGGCAGGTGCAGATTTCGGAAAAGGACGTTGTGAACGGCCGCGCCTTCCCGACGATGCTGATCTGGCTCATGCTGGCCATGAGTGCCCTTCTGGTGGGCCGCGAGGCATATAACATGGTAATGCACCGCCCGGCCAAGACTAAGACGCTCAACCTTCTGGTGGAGGTCAAGGCTCTGGTAATCGTCCTTATTCTGGTGGTCACTTACCTGCTGGCGGAGGTCACAGACCTGTTTGTGGTGGGTGCTGTATTCTGCGCGGTGGCATTCCTGCTGTTTTTCCGCTGCAAGAAGCCCCTCTACTACGCCATCACCGTCTCGATGGCGGTGCTGATCTGGGTCGTGTTCCACTTCGTGCTGAATGTTAGTTTCTGAGGAGGCAAAATATGGGTTTGTTTGATTTTATCGGCCCGGCCTCCGGGCTGCTTTTTACCCTTGAAAATATCATATGGATCAACCTCGGCGTCTTCATCGGCTGCGTATTTGCCGCCATTCCTGGCCTGAGTGTCATCCTCTGCATCATTCTGTTTCTGCCTGTTACCTACACCATGAAGGCCATTCCCGGCATGATGTTCCTTCTGGGTATCTACTGTGCGGGTGGATACGGCGGCTCGGTGTCGGCCATCCTCATCAACACCCCGGGCACGCCCCACGCGGCGGCTACTATGCTGGACGGTCATCCACTGTCCAAGATGGGCCGCACCAAGGCGGCTCTTAAAATCGCGCTGTATGCCTCCACCTTCGGTGGCATCTTCTCTGCACTGGTGCTGCTCTTCCTCGGCCCGCAGGTGGCCAAAATTTCGGCACAGCTGGGCACGGCGGAGTACTTCATGGTCTGCCTGTTCGGCATGACCATCATCGCAGGCGTTTCGGGCAAGAGCCTCGTCAAGGGCATCATCGCCGCTTGCCTCGGCCTGCTCATCTCCTGCGTGGGCGCAGACCCCATGACAAGCTACGACCGCTTTACCTTCGGCGTCCACCGCCTGTATCTGGGCCTCGACCTTGCCGTTACCCTCATCGGCCTGTTCGCACTGGTGGAGATCATCGGCAAGGCGGAGCTGAAGCGGAGCGAGCTGAACCTCCACGCCGGAAAGATCGGAAACGACGACGGCAAGATCACAAAGGATGAGTACAAGCGGATGCTCCGCCCGGTGCTCATCGGCTCTCTCATCGGCTCCTGCGTGGGCATTGTGCCCGGTACGGGCGCTTCGGAAGCCTCTTGGTTCTCCTACAACACTGCAAAGAATATGTCCAAACACCCGGAAGAGTTCGGCCACGGTTCTGTGGAGGGCGTTGCGGCGGCGGAGTCGGCCAACAACGCTGTCTGCGGTGCGACCCTCATCCCCCTGCTGACGCTGGGCATCCCCGGCGACGGCTGCGTGGCCATTATGCTGTCCGCTCTGATGATCAACGGCCTGAACCCCGGCCTCTCGCTCTTTACCACGGATGGTGCGATCATGTACGCCATCATGCTGGGTCTTATCCTTGTGAACATCTTCATGTTCCTGCAGGGCAAGTACCTGACCAGCCTGTTTGCAAAGGTCGTCTCCATCCCCCAGCAGATCCTGACCCCTATCATCGTCATCTTCTGCTTTGCCGGTGCTTACTCGGTGAACAGCAGCTATTTCGACCTGAGCGTTGCGCTGGTGTTCGGCGTGATGGCATGGTTCATGCGTAAGCTGGAACTGCCCGCTGTCCCAGTGCTGTTGGGTATGGTGCTGGGCAACATGACAGAAACCAACTTCCGCCGTGCTTTGCTCATCTCGGATGGAAGCCCCAGAATTTTCGTCAGTAGTGTGTACTGCTGGATCTTCATTGCGCTGATCGTGGTGGTCATTCTCGGCATTCTGCGCGGCAAGATGAAGGAAGCAAAGAACACCAAAGCAGAACAGTAAAGAAAGGTAAAACCATGGCATATAATATCATTTTCTATTTCAGTGACCAGCAGCGCTGGGTACACCTGCGGCTGCTTCGGCCAGCCACTGAATATCACGCCTAATCTGGACAAGCTGGCGGCAGAGGGTGTGAAGTTTGACAATGCCTTTTCGCCTCAGCCGGTGTGCGGCCCCTGCCGTGCTCTGTTCCAGACCGGCAAATATCCCACCGAGACCGGTTGCTTCCGCAATAATCTGATGCTGCCCTCCAACATCAAGACGCTGGGCGAGTACATGGAAAAGGATGCCGGCTACGAGACGGCCTACATCGGCAAGTGGCATCTGGCTTCGGACGGTGAGCTGGAAAAAAAGCCCACCGTTGACCACACCATCACCGCTGTTCCGCTGGAGCTGCGCGGTGGCTATACCGGTTACTGGCGTGCTGCGGATGTGCTGGAGTTCACCTCCCACGGCTACGATGGCTATGTGTTTGATGAGAACAACAACCGCATCGATTTCAAGGGCTACCGTGCCGACTGCATTAACCAGTTTGCGCTGGACTATCTTGACCAGTATGCCGGCGAAAAGCCCTTCTTCATGACCGTGTCGCAGATCGAGCCGCACCATCAGAACGACCATAATCACTACGAAGGCCCCAACGGTTCCAAGCAGCGATTCGCAGATTTTGTTCTGCCGGAAGATCTGAAGGCTCTGGGTGGAAACGCAGCGGAAGAGTACCCGGATTATCTGGGCCAGTGTGCCAGCCTTGATGAAAACCTTGGTAAGCTGGTGTCAAAGCTGAAAGAAAAAGGCCTGTATGATAATACAGTTATCCTCTATGCTTCCGACCATGGCTCTCACTTCAAGACCCGCAACCGTGACGCGCACCTGAACGGCTATGATGATTACAAGCGCTCCTGCCATGACGGTTGCCTGCATGTGCCGCTGGTCATCTGTGGCGGCCCGTTCAAGGGTGGCAAGGAGATCACCGACCTGGTCAGCACCGAAAGCATTCCCAAAACTCTGCTGGCTCTGGCAGGCGTGGATGTCGGTGATAAGATGATCGGTGAAAATCTGCTTGACGTTGTGGAAAAGAAAAACCATAATAGAGTCAATGAGGTCTATGCACAGATTTCGGAAAGCCGTTGCGGACGCTGCATCCGTACTGCAGATTATATGTATTCTGTCTATGCACCCGGCGTCAACGGCGGCGAGGCTGCGGCATCCGATGTTTATGCAGACGACTTCCTTTACGATATGCAGAAAGACCCGTGGCAGCTGAACAATGTGGTCGCGGATCCTGCATATGCTGCGGTCAAGGCGGAACTTCGTGAACGTCTGCTGAACTGGATTCAGCACGCGGAAGGCAGCCGCCCCACTATCACCGACTGAAAAGGAGCGCTTGCCCATGCTCTCGGCTGTTGAGAAAAAATCCGATCAGGTTTATCGCTGGCTTCTGGCTTATATTGACGAAAACAAATTTTCCGGGAACCAGCGTTTGCCTTCGGAAAATGCGCTCTGCCGGAAGCTGGGTGTCAGCCGAGAAACGATACGAGTGGCCATCGACCAGTTGGTAGCAGAAGGACTCGTGTACAAGCTCAAGGGAAGTGGGACTTATTTCCACCGGGAAAAAGTAATGACGCGGGATTTGAACACAGATGATGCCCTTTATAAAATCGGCCTTGTCCTGCAGGGACAGGATACAAGTGCCAATTCGGGATTAATCGAAGGGGTTCGCAGTGTTCTGACGCAGGAGCAGGTTGACCTCCATGTATTTCTGACCGATAACAAATTCTGCAACGAACGCCGCTGTCTGGAGACTGTGGTACATCAGAATTTTCACGGTTTCATCGTGGATGGTGTCAAATCGAGCATCCTCAGCCCAAATCTTGACTGCTACAAGGAGCTTTACCGACGTAAGATCCCGGTGATATTCTACAACAACTTCTATCGGAACTTGCGCTGCCCCCGCGTAACGATCAATGACATCGAATGTGCCCATCAGCTGATAGGACGCCTGATGGATGCCGGACACAGCCACATTGCAGGCATCTTCGTGTACGACAACTACCAGAGCGTAGAAAAGTTTCAAGGCATGGCGGAAGCGATGCGAAATCGTGGTTTGGAACTGAACGATGATTACATCAAGTGGTGTATTTCGGACGAAGCCCACAACGAAAGCTATGTCCGTTCCATTGAAAGATTTCTGAAGAGCATCCCTAAATGCACCGCTATCGTCTGCTGCAACTACATCATCTATCGGCTGGTCATGAAAACCCTGCAGAAAATGGGGAAGACTGTACCCGAAGATTATTCGCTGGTCTGTTTTGATTATTCCGAAGAAACTTATCGGCAGGAGGATGTTACCTGCTCCGTGGAGCAAGGCTTCGAGATGGGACGTCAGCTTGCGCTGCGGCTTATGGAGATGATTTCCACCGGCGAATGCGATGACCGGAACTACACTTATGTCATGAAGCCCATCCTCTACGATGGCCATTCCATCCGGAAGATCAAAAAGGTAAAATAAACGATTCTCCCGGAGGCAGTAACTGCTCTCCGGGAGGAACTCTCTTTAATCGGTTTTGTGTTGCCAGGAAAATGTGCAGCAGTATGCAGGCGCGGAAGCACATAGGCAAAGAACTGCTTATACGCTGCGCAAAAGCGGTTGCTTCCAGAGGCATCCCAATCTCGCTTGCATCCGCCCCGGCAGAGCAGCTGATAAGCACATGCTGCGCATTCCGCCGGGCGTTTGCGGCCCTGTGCCAGAAATGTCTGGCTTGTGGGAGAATCAAGCGCATCTTCAACGGTACAGTGGCTCAGATTTCCCAGCTTCCACTCATCCAGAACATAAAAGTCACAGGGATAAAGGCTTCCGTCACCTTCTACGGTAAGATAATGCCCACAGGAACCGGAGGAAGCGCAGGAGGTAGGCGGCATTCCCAGCAGGATACGCAGATAGTCCTCAAAATTGCGAACGCTGATATAATTGCCTCGTTGCAGCTGCTGATACCAAGTATCAAAGACGCCGCACAGAAAACGACCATAAAGTTCCGGCGTTAGAGAATATGCCTGCCCTCCAATCGTATCAAGTGGGTCAAGACATGGGATGAATTGCAGATTGTGCTGTCCCAACTCGCAGAGGCTTTTGAAGGCTCGCTGCGGCTTTCTGGCCAGCTGTCCGGTCACAACACAGAGCAGATTCGTTTCGACCCTGTAGGCATCCAGCAGCACAAGCGCATGAGTTACTTTATCCCATGTGCCCTGCCCAGCTGCGTCCAGCCGATAGAGATCATGGTTCTCCTGTGTGCCGTCCAGAGAGAGGCCTACGAGGAAAGAGTTGGCTTTGAAAAAGGAAGCCCACTCTTCATCCAGACAAATGCCATTGGTCTGGATGCTGTGGAACACAGAGATATTGCGCTGCATGGAACGCTCCGTTTCCAGAAAGAACCGGAAGAAATCCAACCCGGCAAGAGTCGGTTCGCCGCCCTGAAACAGAAAATGGACGCTGCCGCCTTCCTCTGTGGTTGCAAAAGCCTTTTCAACCAGTTCTCCTGCCATTTCATGGGAAAGCAGTCCCATATTTTTGCAGGCTCGGCTGTTGGAAACATCGTCATAAAAGCAGTACCGGCAACGCAGATTGCACAGGCTGGACGCTGGCTTGACGAGAAATGTATTATGTTTCATAGAGATTCCCTCCGTGCTTCGCAGTTCTTAAAACAAGGATACCGGAAAATACGGGCTTTCGCAAGCAGTAACAGTTAAAAGCTGTTTGAAATAGTAAGAAAACAAATATAGTTGTCCGAAAATCAAAAAAGGAGAAGAAAATTTGTATGGATGAAAATAAAACATACGGTACACGGTTAGCACGGCTTTGGAAGCTGTTTTTGAGTACGCTGTACATTAGCAGCTTTACCTTCGGCGGCGGCTTTGTCATCGTGACCTTTATGAAGAAAAAATTTGTAGATGAGCTACACTGGATCGATGAACAGGAAATGCTGGATATGACAGCGTTGGCGCAGTCCTCTCCGGGCGCAATCGCGGTCAATGCTGCAATTCTGGTAGGCTGGCAGGTAGAAGGCTTGATTGGAATGATCGTGGCAGTGTTGGGCACCATCATCCCACCTATGGTCATTCTTTCAGTCATTTCTGTGTTCTACAATGCTTTTGCCACCAATCGCTATATCGCGTTGTTACTCAAGGGAATGCAGGCTGGTGTGGCGGCGGTCATTCTGGATGTTGTATTCGACCTCGGCGGCAAGGTGCTGAAGACCCGCTCATGGGTGTATATTGTCCTGATGGTCGCAGCGTTTGTCGCAAATACGGTGTTTGATGTCAATGTGGTGGTGGTCATCCTTGCCGCTGCAGTATTCGGCGTGGTGCTGGCTCTGGTCCAGTGGAAAAAAGGTGGTGCAAAATGATCTACTTACAGCTTTTTCTCAGCTTTTTGCAGGTGGGTATGTTCAGCGTAGGCGGCGGCTATGCGGCCATGCCGCTGATCCAGAGCCAAGTGGTGGAACAACATGGCTGGCTGACGATGCAGGAGTTTACTGACCTCATCACGATTGCAGAAATGACCCCTGGTCCCATTGCGGTCAACTCGGCAACTTTTGTTGGTTTGCGTATCGCGCAGGTACCCGGAGCCATCATTGCAACACTAGGTTGCATTACACCGGCGCTGTTCTTTGTTTCACTTCTATCCTACATCTATCGTAAATACAAGGATATTTCTCTGCTGCAAAGTGTTCTGGCCTGCCTGCGTCCGGTCATTGTAGCGCTTATCTTTGGTGCAGGTCTTTCTATACTGTCTATGGTGGTGTTCGGAGAGAGTGCAAAGACGCTCGCCAACGCAGACTGGATCGGCATTGGCAGTTTTGCATCGGCATTTTTTGTGCTACGGAAGCTCAAGTGGAATCCCATCCTGACCATGTGCCTGTGCGGCGTGGCCGGGCTTGGACTTCACATTTTGCTCGGAATATAATCTTAAGACAATTTGTCTGTTGGAATCATGAAAATAAATCATTGGGCTTGCAATCAGGGCAAAACTGTGGTATATACATTATACGAAACATTGCTTTAATGAACGTATTAACGTTCAATGACGTATAAAATGGAGGTGCCTGCCATGACCGCCGTGATCTATGCTCGCTATTCCAGCGACAACCAGCGTGAAGAATCCATCGAAGGCCAGATTCGTGAATGTACGGCCTATGACCGAAAAGAATGGCATTACGGTGGTCAAGCACTACATTGACCGTGCCATCTCTGCCAAGACGGACAACCGCCCTCAGTTCCAGCAGATGATCAAGGACAGCGACAAGAAGCTGTTTGATATCGTTCTGGTCTGGAAACTCGACCGCTTTGCCCGAAATCGCTACGACAGCGCACGGTATAAGACTCAGCTGAAGAAGAACGGTGTCAAACTTGTTTCGGCTACGGAAATCATCTCTGAAGGGCCGGAAGGCATCATTCTGGAATCTGTTCTGGAGGGCTATGCAGAATACTACTCTGCCGACCTTGCCGAAAAGGTTGTCCGCGGACAGACGGAGAACATCCTGAAAGGACGCTGCAACGGTGGTCGTGGAACATTTGGCTATACGCTGGATTCTGAGCGGAAATTTCACATTGACCCGCTTGCCTCTCCTTTTGTGCTGGAATCGTTCAGGAAGTACCGGGATGGTCTTACAATGAAAGAGATTCGGGACTGGCTGAATGAAAATGGTATCAAAAATCCGGTGGGCGGTGCGTTCACCTATAACAGTGTCGAACACATGCTCAAGAATCGGCGGTACATCGGAGAATTGAAATTCCGGGACGTGGTCGTGCCAGATGCAATTCCGCCCATCGTGCCGCTGGAACTTTTCGACGATGTGCAGGAGAAGATGTTGAAAAACAAGAAAGCCCCTGCCCGGAGAAAGGCAGAGGATGATTACCTTCTGACCACCAAGCTGCACTGCGGTTACTGCGGGGCGCTGATGTTTGGTGAGAGCGGCACGAGCCGGACGGGTGAAGTTCACCGCTATTATAAATGCGCCACCGCCAAAAAGCACAAGGGCTGCAAGAAAAAGACCGTCCGCAAACAGTGGCTGGAAGATCTGGTGGTCAACCAGACCATGCAGCTTGTCCGAGATGATGCCGCCATGGAATCCATCATCGCCAAGGTCATGGAACTACAAGACCGGGAGAACACTAATCTTCCCCTCTATGAGAAGCAGCTTCGGGATGCGGAATCTGGTATCCAGAATATGCTCAATGCGATTCAGGCCGGTATCCTGACCAGCTCCACCAAGGAGCGGCTGGAGCAGCTGGAAGAAACCAAGCGTGAGCTTGAAGCCCGCATTGCGGAAGAAAAGCTGGCAAAGCCCAAGGTCACGGAGGAGTTCATCCGGTTCTGGCTGCTGCGGTTTCGCAAGCTGGACATGAGCCTGAAAGACCAGCGGCAGGCACTGGTGGATACCTTCATCAATGCGATTTACCTGTATGACGATAAGGTTTTGATAACCTTCAACTATAAAGAAGGAACACAGACCGTCACCTTTGGAGAAGCGACAGAAGTTGCATCCGAGGGAAATGGTTCGGATTTGGATTGCTTTACTGCACCAGAAAATGCCGTGAAATCGAAAGATTTCATGGCTTTTTGTTTTTCTGGCAGAGTCTGCACACTTTTGCACATCTCCTGCACACTTTACAAAAAAGCCATGTTATCTTTGAAGTGCCCCCCACCCCCACAAAAAAAGTTAGACAAAAATAAGAATTAAGCGACCTGAACGGTCTGAATCCTGTATTGCACAGGGCTCAGGCCGTTTCGTTTTAATTTGATTCGGCGGTTGTTGTAGTAGTCGATATACAAAAACACCCCATTTCCTAAACAGTATACCATACTGTCTAACAAATGGGGTGCAGTTCAAAATGAGCAGCGGGCTTTTTGATTTATTCGTGATCGATGTTCTCTTTCGAGCGCTTATAGAAGCCAAACACAAGCAGGCCCGCGCCAGCAAACATTAGTAGGAAAACAGGCCACCATGTCTGGCCGGTCTGGATCAACTTGGGCGGTTTTGCAGAAACAGAGGGAGTCTCTTGCGTTTCTTTTATGGGAGATTCCTGTGGATCGCTTTCAGTCGAGCGTTCTTCCGTTGATTCATCTGTTGATTCCTCCGTCGGTTCTGTTGGAGGTACGCTTGTAGTCTCCTCCGTGGAGGGTGGGTTGGGTTCATTCCCGGTGGTCCCTGGAACAATCGGCGGCGTCACGATCTCCTCTTGCGGGGGATCCACAGGCGGGATGGGGTCAATGGGCTCAATCGGTTCGGGATACAGAGGGCGTTCATACGTATTGGTAATGATGAAACCACCCGCATCGCTGCGCTCAATCAAGGTCTCATAACCGGGCACAGCGTCTTCTGTTACGGAGTAGGTGCCTTCGGGCAGGTCCTCAAAAATATACGTCCAGCCCATATCTGCAGTCAGGTCTGCTTCTTTGACCTTTGCATCGCCGTTCCACAGAGAAACATGGATGCTTGCAGGGCGTTCCCACTTGTAATCGTTGACCCATTTCTTTTCCACCGGGACAGAGATCGTTACAGCGGGCACATCCGGCGTAGGTGTGGTCAAATAGGTATTGGTAATGATGAAGTTTCCGTCTGCATCCTGATAGTAGGTCGCTTTATATCCTTCTAGCGGCTGCTCGGTCACCGTGTAGTGATCCGGCGAAAGCGGAAGATCGGTGAAGGTATGCTGCCATCCATTTTCGCCGGTCAGCTCTGCTGTGCTTACAATATCCCCGGTGTCGCGTTCCTTCAGGTGAATCGTCACGCCGGAAGGCTGGGTGTCCTCATAGCCCGGATTATCCCAGGCTTTTTTTACCGAGATCGAATAGGACAGGGAGGTCGCTTCGCCGATGACCACGCCGCCGTTGGCACCAATACCGCCACCACCGTGCGAAGCCTGATTTCCTGTAATGATAAGCGATCCCACTGCAGGAATCGACACACCGTCCGAAACAACGGATTTCAACGCCAATCCCTTTTTCTCATTCTGTACCCCTGTCACACGCTTGGCATACTCAACCGTATTGTATCGGGTTCCCTGCCCGGATGTACCGCGATTTCCAGCGGGAGCGTACAGGAAGCCGTCGCTGAACCACTGGATCACTTTGCCATTGGGAAAATAATCCGGCAGGGTAACACCGCCGTTTCCGCCTGCGCCTGTCGCAACCTCTGGCGAAGCGAAGTCGTCGCCTGCCGATGCTGCCATATTCCCATAGATCACGGCACCATCCTGCATATACAGCTTCGCATCACCTGTGGGGCAGAACCACAGACCGCCGCCTTGGTCCGCAGTATTCCCCGTGATCAGAGCGTTCTCAATGTGCAGGGTCGTATAGATTTCGGTATTGCCCTCACTGTAGACGCCGCCGCCATCGTAGGCGGAGTTGTTCTCGATTCGTCCTCCCAACAAAGAGACATAATTCGAGCAGGAGTAAATGCCGCCGCCGGAACAACGATACCCCGATGCTGTATTGTTCGAGATGGTACCGCCGTTCATCGTAAAGGCAGTGCCATGTTCTTCCGTTGGCAATTCATCCATAACTGCCACACCGCCACCGGCTCCGCCGTATGCACAGTTGCCGGTAATGGTGCCATTGTTCAAAACAAACTCTGCGGAGTGCTTTACAAAAACAGCACCCGTAGGTGTGGAGTACGGCGTATACGAGCGGCTTTCATTGTTGCTTAGGGTTCCGCCATTCATCGTAAAACGGGCTTTTGCAGCATTGTTGGAAGCCGTAAGGTAAACAGCTGTTCCACATTGGCCGCTGTTGTTGCAGATGGAGCCTTCATTCATGGTAAACGTGCTTGCACCCAGCAGCAGTACTGCGGGGGAGGAGGAATCGCTGGAAGAGGTATTCGCGATGTTGTCCTGAATGGTGCCCCCATTCATGGTAAACGATGCGCCTTCTGTGACTCGGATCGAGGCGCTGAGTGCACCGCGGATCTTATGGTTCTGGATGGTGCCGTTCTCCAAAATGAGTTCTGCACTTGAGCCGTTGTCCTCAATGACACCCATGCTGTCCCCTTCCAGAGTGGACTTTTCGATTACAACATTGCCATCTATCGTCGTTTTGCCATGATTAACAAGAATGCTGCCGGTATTGTTCCAGCCGCCCAATGTCAGCGCGCCGGTCAGCGAAAGCTCACCGCCTTCTTCCACCACAAACAGATTCGTGGGTTTCTCGTCCTTATTGCCAAAAAGGTTGTAGTTCTCATTTGCATTTGCAGTGATTTCGACCCGCTGCCCTGCGGCTATCCTAACGGGTTCATCCAAACGAATGTCTTTTTCAATGGTGACTGGCGTTCCGTTTGCCTGATCGACCGCCTCCTGTAAGCTCAAGGCACCTTACTAGGCAGTTGGAGACTTTGTCGTTGTCAGCCGTCAGAGACGGGATGGTATATGTGACGGTAACCCCATCGATTTTCGGGATGGTCACATCCTCCCGACGATTGTTTACCGTGATCGTTTTTAGATTTGTACTAACCAGCGAAAGTCATTCGCAGGGATATCCTTGAGCCCTGAGCCGATCTGAATGGCATTGACCTCTTCACATCCACTGAATGCACTCGCACCCAGTTGAGTCAGGCTATCCGGTAGTGCAACGGTGCCGCTCAAAGAGGCCTTATAGAACGTGTAAGTTCCGATGGAATTCAGCGTCTCCGGCAGCGAGATGGTTGAGATATCCGCCCAGATAAACGCCCAATCCCCGATCGATCTCAGCGTGGGGCAGGTAATGACCGAGGTGATATTAGGATCATAGCAGAATGCATGTCCCGGGATTACCTCCAGATTGCTCAGGTCGATCTCCCCGGACAACGCATCACACCCTTGGAAAGCGGCATATTCCATGGTGGTAACGCTGTGAAGGTCAACCGTCTCCAATGCCGAGCAGCCGTAAAATGCACGGTCTCCAATAGACGTGACCTGACTTAGATCCGGGATCTCCGTCAAGGCTGTATCGCTTTTAAAGGCACTGTTGCCAATGGCTGTAATGGTCCCCTTGGCCGTCACACGCTCCAAAGCGGAGCAGCCTGCAAACATATAGCTGGGGATCGTTGTAATGGAGGACGGAAGCTCGATCGATTCCAGAGAAGTACACTCGCTGAAGGTGGAACCCTCTGTGATCGCAATGCCTTCCGGGAGCGTGATATCCGTCAGCGCCGATGCGCCGGAAAAGGTGCCCGTCCCTGAGAGTTTTTGCAGGCTGCTGGGCAGATGGATGGTTGTCAAGCTCTTGCAGCCGGATACGACCGATCCCGAAGCAATCTCCTCCACGCCCTCCTCGAAGGTCAGAGTCCTCAATTGCTTCATGTATTGCAGAGTCGCATTGAAAACTTTGACACTGCCCGGAATGGTGATCTCTGTTACATTTTTGAAGCCGGATAATGAGCCCCCAATGTCGGTCAGGGTATCCGGCAGCACCAGCGCAGTATAGTTGTTATTGACCGAAGTTACACTGTTCCCATAGGGTGAGAATCTCAGTTCGGTGACCGTATAGGGGGTCGGCTCCGGCACGTCGTCATCGCCTGTGTAATAGATCGTACTTGGAAGGATGCACTCGGCTCCGCCGGAGGAGGTGGTCAGCTTCCAGATTTTTGCCGTGTGGTCCGTGTAGAGGTCCACCATGTACTCTGTACCAGACGACACATCGGTGTATGCGTAGTCTTCGTGCGCCATAGTTTTTCCGGTAGCCAGCAGCGCAATGTCGTCATCCATTTCTTCTTCTGACGCATCATCGTCATAATAAGAGAACGGATCTTCGGAAGCGATGGCTGCCTCCAATTCGCTGTCGATCTTCGGCGTTTCCTCCCACGAGTCCGGCACATCCTCCTCGGTTTCTGCATCGGAGGGGCCTGCTTCCCCGGGTTCGTGCCTGACTTTGTTTCTTCGTCCGGGTATTCCCGATCGTTCCGATCTTCGGCAGCATCCGTGTTTTGCACTTCGTCCTCCGGCTCTGTCTCCTCGATTGAATCGGCCGCCCTATCAATCTCGGTATCGCTCGAATCGTTGGCATCTTCTTCTGCGATGACTTCCGCTGCGGTGTCGTCTACTTCTTCGTCCAAGTCAAAGAAGATGATGTCGTCAAAAAGCTGTTCCGAGGAGGAGTAGCCGGAAGAGTAACTGTCGTCTGTGTAGTCGGCAATGTCCTCCCGGTCTTCGACGAAGTCGTCGTTTGTTGCTGCCATTGCAGGGAAAGCTCCCATCGAAATGCTCAGTGCGATACTCGTTGCGAGCAAGCCTGCGAGCAACCGTTTTTTCATTGCGGTATTCCTCTCTTTTGCGTTATCGTTGTGTTCGTGTGCAGCAAACCGTATGCCACAAGGAGGAGTATACCACCTCAAAAAAATCGTGCAACATGCCTATATGAAATGTTTTTCATATATAACGTATCATCGACGTAAAAAAAAAAAA
>ENA-OQKK01000185-OQKK01000185.1-human-gut-metagenome-genome-assembly--contig:-NODE-185-length-20786-cov-3.320829_pt1 | contig 20786 bp, 19 predicted proteins | sample MGYA00242648_ERZ504797 | MGnify/ENA primary metagenome ERZ504797 (study PRJEB26092, sample SAMD00036412) | human gut metagenome | host: Homo sapiens | study: EMG produced TPA metagenomics assembly of... | reverse complement strand
TCAGCCGCTCTTTGTTTGAATCCCGCCTCACGGTTTGCCTTCAGTTCAAAAGGCATCCGCACCATTTCACTGACCCATTCCGAAGGAAGAGCCAACTCCTGGGGAATCCATGCTATTTTCTTTCGGATATGATCCGCCGTTCTAGGTGCCAGCAGTGTGCCGTCCACCTTTATTGTCCCTTCACTTAAAGGTACAAAGCCCAAAACAGCTTTCAGCAATGAAGATTTTCCACTGCCGGAACCACCACAAATACATACGCTTTCTCCGTAATGAACTTGCAGGTCGAGTCCTCTGAAAAGAGTCAGGTTGCCAAAACTGATAGATATATTTTCTATATTAATCATCACATAAAAACAAAAAGAGTCGGGAGCATTCACTGCTGCCGACTCCACATAATGTATTAAAATAAAATAAATGTGTCGAAGTTTAATATGCTCTCGCAAAGAGAACACGGCGAGCAGATGGTTTTCCGGTTACCATACACTTGCCCGGAGTCAGGCTCTCTTCATCAGCATCAAAAGGAAGACAACGAATTGTTGCTTTGGTTTCCTCTTTAATCCGGTCTTCCGTTTCCGGGGTTCCATCCCAATGAGCCAGAATAAAGCCGCCTTTCTCTATTTGTTCCTTGAAATCATCGTATGAATCCACTTTCACGATATGTTCGTTACGATAGTTCAATGCCTTCTGATAAATATTGTTCTGGATATCCTCCAACAATTGTTGTACATATTCTTCGATTCCGTCGCAAGAACGAGTTTCTTTCTCCAATGTATCACGACGCATCACTTCCATTGTATTGTTTTCAAGATCACGGCCACCCATTACCAAGCGAACAGGCACACCTTTCAGTTCGTAATCTGCAAACTTGAATCCCGGACGCTTATTGTCCGCATTATCATATTTCACAGAAATACCCATTGCTTTCAACTTATTGACAATGCCTTCTACTTTTGCATCAATCTTCTTCAGCATTTCATCATTCTTATAAATAGGAACGATAACTACCTGAATAGGAGCCAAATGCGGTGGCAACACCAATCCGTTATCATCAGAGTGAGTCATTATCAAAGCACCCATCAGGCGGGTAGATACTCCCCAGGAAGTAGCCCAAACATAATCCAGTTTATTGTTTTTGTCAACAAACTGTACATTGAACGCTTTCGCGAAATTCTGTCCCAAGAAGTGAGAAGTACCACATTGCAATGCCTTTCCATCCTGCATCAAGCCTTCGATGGTGTAAGTATCCAATGCACCGGCGAAACGTTCATTAGCCGATTTTACCCCTTTGATTACCGGAACAGCCATATACTTCTCAGCGAAGTCACCATACACATGCAACATTTTCTGTGCTTCCGCTTCTGCTTCCTCGCGGGTCGCATGAGCCGTATGTCCTTCCTGCCACAAGAACTCCGCAGTACGCAGGAACAAACGGGTACGCATCTCCCACCGCATAACATTTGCCCATTGGTTACACAAGATAGGCAAGTCACGATAGGAATTAATCCAGTTCTTATATGTACTCCAAATGATTGTCTCAGATGTAGGGCGGATAATCAATTCTTCTTCCAGTTTGGCAGCCGGATCTACGATAACACCCGAACCGTCCTCTGCATTCTTCAGACGGTAGTGAGTAACTACAGCACACTCTTTGGCAAATCCTTCTACGTGCTCAGCTTCACGGCTAAGGTAAGATTTCGGGATAAGCAACGGGAAATAAGCGTTCACGTGGCCGGTTTCCTTAAACATATCGTCCAACTGACGCTGCATTTTCTCCCAAATGGCGTATCCGTAAGGCTTGATAACCATACATCCACGCACAGGTGATTGTTCAGCCAAATCGGCCTTCACCACCAAGTCATTATACCACTGAGAATAATTCTCGCTTCTTTTGGTAAGTTCTTTCAATTCTACTGCCATTGCTATATCGTTATTTTTGTTTTTCCTTTTTAAGAGTTTGCAAAATTAGTAAAAAAGCATGGGAAAGTACCAATGATTTAGCAAAAATATAGGATCAAAAAGTATAAAAATAACTTATTGATAACGATAATACCACCAATAGGTATCACCATATTCCCGCCGCATATGGTTTTTCTCTTCCACCGGTGATGAAAATTCCTTCTGACGGTTAAGAAACTCATCCAAACGCCGCACCATCAGCGTGTCTTTGACTTCTCTTCCATATCCAGGATGAGTCCGTTTGTAAAGCACCAATGCCTCACGATAATAACGCGGCAATGTATCTTGCTCGAAACAATACATATCAACCGCCGATACAAATTTGTCCAATTTCTTATCCAGCAGCAATGCACTCATATAATAATTCAAAGCGGTATGTCTACCTATTTCATCACGACAGATACGAGCCAAAAAGTCTACTGTCTTTTCTGCAACATGTGGTCTTGCACCAAGATAAGCATACAAACTATCGGCATTCAAGCGCAAAGTTTCCTGAGAATGAGGCGCAAACAAAAGCCCTTCCGCACCATAATATTGAGGATATTCAAACAAATGCTCCCCCATGGTACCTTCCAAAGACATAGCATAGGCTCTAAGCACTGCCAATGTACGGGTTGTTTCCAAAGACTTTGCTCCTACCATCCGTGCAGCTTCATAATGATGATTACGGATAGCCTGCTCCACAGCCAGTTCATGATGAAAATTCACATTCGTATTTCCTATACCTACCGTCATCAGGCATAAAAGTGTCAAAATAGCTAAGTTAGAGTTTATTAAGCCCAATATGGACCCCTCTTGATTCAGCCAGGAACGAAACACACGCCGTAAAGTATAGACCACACCTATATATATAAGCAAAAGCAACGGCAGCAGCCAAAACCATTTATCTCCTATGTTTCCTCCGTGGAAAATAGTCCGGTCCACATCCGTCAGCACTCCCAGCAACAGACAAGACGGGAAATAAGAAAGTGTCCGTACAGGCCCCTTTAATCCCATCAATCCATTGATTCCCCAACGGAATACCAATAAAACCACTGTAATAGATAATAGCTCCCACCAACGGAGAATAATGTGTCTTTCCTTGTGACAATGAATAATGCAATGCACCTACTACATCTTTCTGAAGCACAAAAAGATAGACAATACTAAAATAGAGAAAAGAAGACCGCACGCAACCGTGAGGATGCGGGCGGCTCTTTTATAGGATAAGCTGTTGTTGCTGCTCATAAATTACTCTTTCACTTTTTTCAATACCACAGCCGAACGGGCAGGCAGATACAGTTTCAGCCATTCCTTTTTATCCTTCTTATAAAGAGGGTCGAAATTAGTGAAATGACGTATACTGTCATCAGCCAGACCATTGCCTCCGAAAGCTGTCGCATCCGTATTCAGTACCACATCATACGCCCCGACAGGCACTAGGAAACCATAGTCTGTAAATGACTTGGTAGGATTGAAATTAAATACAAAAATCAAATTCTTACGCCGGTAAGCCAACACTTGGTCACCGTCGTTATGCCATACTTCAATCACTGGAGTTTCCTGAATATTTTTCACACTCTCAATGAGGTGGACCATAGCTGAATCAAAATCGCCCAAGTAATGGTAACACAGGTTCTTATTATCAAAAAGCCCCCACTGACGACGGGCATATTTATGCGACCATCCGTTACCTTCACGCGGGAAATCAATCCATTCGGGATGCCCGAATTCATTACCCATAAAGTTCAAATATCCTCCATTGATGGTAGAGGCAGTAAGCAAACGAATCATCTTATGCAATGCGATGCCGCGATGCACTGTATAATTTTCATCCCCTTTCTGGAAATGCCAATACATGTCAGCATCTATCAGACGGAAAATTATAGTCTTATCGCCCACCAATGCCTGGTCATGGCTTTCGGCATACGAAATAGTCTTCTCGTCCTTGCGTCTGTTGGTCACTTCCCAGAACATGCTGCTCGGTTTCCAGTCTTCATCAATCTTCTCCTTGATTGTTTTAATCCAATAATCCGGAATATTCATGGCCATACGGTAATCAAACCCATATCCACCATCTTGAATCGGTGCTGCCAACCCGGGCATACCCGAAACTTCTTCCGCAATGGTAATCGCTTTGGAATTTACCTGATGAATCAACTTGTTGGCCAATGTCAAATAACAAATCGCATTATCATCCTGATTCCCGTTAAAGTAATCCCCATAATTACAGAACGCCTCTCCCAAGCCGTGGCTATAATACAACATCGATGTCACACCGTCAAAACGAAAACCGTACAAAACGGAACTCATCCATCCAATACTTACAATTGGACAGCAAGAAATGAATCACCTCATTCTTACCATAATCAAAGCATAAGGAATCCCATGCCGGATGTTCACGCCGCCCGCCCGGATAGAAGTATTGATTAGGATCACCGGCAAAATTGCCAAGTCCCTCCACTTCATTCTTCACGGCATGAGAGTGAACAATATCCATAATGACGGCAATTCCCATTCTATGTGCCGTATCAATCAATTCCTTCAATTCATCCGGTGTACCGAAACGGGATGACGGAGCAAAGAAACTGGAAACATGATACCCGAAACTCCCATAATAAGGATGCTCCTGAATAGCCATAATCTGAATACAGTTATATCCGGCTTCCGCTATACGCGGCAATATTTTCTCACGGAACTCATTATAAGTCCCTACCCTTTCTTCTTCCTGAGCCATACCGATATGACATTCATAAATCATCAAAGGATCAGTCTTTGCACGGAACACCTTCTTTCTGAACCGGTAAGGATTCTCCGGTTCCCAGACCTGTGCACTGAATATCTTTGTCTGCTCATCCTGTACCACACGGTTGGCCCATGCCGGTATGCGTTCTCCTTCACCGCCATTCCAACGGACTTTCAGTTTATACAAATCACCATGCTTTATAGCACCGCTTTGTAATTCCACCTCCCATACACCAGGAGAGTTCTTTACATGGTACATCCTATAATCGCCATGTTCTTTCCAGTCGTTGAAATCTCCGATAAGATAAATTTCCTTCGCATTCGGAGCCCATTCACGGAACACCCACCCTCTTCTGGTACGATGCAAGCCGAAATATAAATATCCGGTGGCAAAGTCCGATAAAGTTCCTTTGCCTCCGGTCAGTTCCAATTCTTTGTCTAGTGCATGCTGATGGCGTCCTTCAATCGCTGCCGAATACGGTTCCAGCCAAGGATCACTTTCTATTATGCCTAATTTAGGAGTGGTATTTTCCATAATATGATTACTTGTTAGTTATTCTCTTTCAAACCAAAACTTTAACGATCACTTTTTTCACACCGTCAGGAGACACTCCCGGAGCGTGAGCATCCTGTGGAAAAAAGATGGCAAACATTCCCGGCTTTACAGGAATATAGCTTTCGGCAAGTCCCGGATAGAACGAGATATCCTTATCTGCGTCATAGTCTGCTTCGGGAAGATCTTCACGGGCCGTATAACCCATCACTTCCACCCCTGACAGAGGAATCTGTATATCAATAAACTGATTATGAGTTTCTAATTTTGCTTCTTCTTTAGTTTTAGGCTTGGTCTGAGAAAAGTTTACTACCAGATCATCACCCTGTAATTTTACTTTTCCTAATTCCTGAGCGTTCAAGTCTGTAGTCTTCAGATATTCCATTGCTTTAGCGAACAAAGGATTCAATGAAGCGTACTTTTCTAAGTTTTCTAATCTGTCTACTACCATAATTATTTCATTTTAATGGTTAAAATATTGCTTTTATCATTCAAAGTCGTCTATTGTGAAATTTGTAAAATCAGCAAAACGCTTCAGTTGCTTGAAAACATCCTCTACTTTGTCCAACAGGTCAGGGGCAAGGAAAAACGCATCAGGCACCATATAAGCACAGGTATAATCCTTACATTTTAAATAATCAATATATTCAAAATCTTTCGGAAATCCTTTGGGAGCCGTTTTTAAGTGATTTTCTCCGATAACAGGAAAGTATTGCTTGAACGCAGGATCTTCCACAATTTCCCTGTATTCGTCTATGTTGTCATAAACGGACTGGCGGACAGCTTTCAGCACTTTAGGTTCCAGACACCAGCTTCCACCAGCAAGCATACAGTTATCAGGCTCTATATGAACATAATATCCACAATGTTCCGATTTCTTTCCACGAGCGTTGATATAGCCGCCCAAGTGTATCTTATAAGGAGTCTTATCACTGGAAAAACGCGTGTCGCGATAAATTCGGTATGTACAGTCCTTGGCTTGAATACCGACAATACTTTCGTCAAACAACGAAATGCGGGCGATGATTGCTGTCAGTAATTCCTCAAACTCTTTTTGAGCTTTCAGATATTCATCCTTATGCCCCTGAAACCACTCCCGGTTATTGTTTGCGGCCAGGTCTTTTAAAAATTGAAAGATAACAGATACATCCATGTTACATTATGTTCATGTGTTCACTTGACAAACTTACAAAATATATTTGTAACGAACTAGAAAAAAGCGAAGTATTTATTTTTTTCCCAAGACCTTGAGAAACTCATCATGCAACTTTCCATTAGTAGCCAACACTTCACGACCGGAATAAAAGTCTCCCCCTCCGCTGTAATCTGTCACTTTTCCACCGGCATTCATCAAGATTATCGAACCGGCAGCAATATCCCACGGTCCCAGCAGCCCTTCTATACGGGCTTCAAAGCGACCGGCAGCTACATAGCAAAGTTCTGCCGCAGCAGCTCCTTGCAGGCGCATGCCTCCCACATTTCCATATAACTCGTGCACGATATGCTCCGCCAAAGGCTTATACTTTTGCGAATCGTATGGAAAGCCTAACGCCACAAACGCTTCGTCCATATCAGAAACATCTGATACATGTATTTCTTTGTTGTTCAGATAAGAAGGCGCTCCTTTATAAGTCCAGTAAAGTTCATCGCGGCATACCTCATACACCACCCCAACCAGCAGTTCTTCTTTATTGCGAAGGGCGATACTCACACAATAAGGAGCATTATTATGGATAAAATTGGTGGTTCCGTCCAGCGGATCTACCAGCCAGCAATAGTTTTCCGTAGTCAGGCTGCCCGAACCTTCTTCGGCAATGAATCCTGCTTCGGGAAGCAATTCCCGAAGTTGGGCCACAATACGGCGTTCCGATTCCTTATCTACATACGACACATAGTCGTGAGCATTTTTCTTCTCTACCTTGCTACGGTCAAAACCGCTACGCTCATTACGAAGAAAAGCACCCGCCCGGAGTGCTATTTCACGTACATTCAACGTTATCTTCTCTAAATCCAACATTATATTCTTATTTTTGTTCCGCATCCAGCGTTCCAAACTTATAAACACCTTTACGGATTACATTTCCATTCTTGTCAGTCTCCACAAAAGCGCCGTGTTTCTTCCCTTGTTTGAAAAATCCGTCATAGCGTACTCCGTTCTTATCTTCAAGCACACCTTTGCCGTCTTCCTTTCCTTTTACGAAATGCCCCTTGTATTTGGTTCCGTCAGCCGTGCGCAAAGTGCCTTCACCGTCGGCCATGTTGTTTTTCCATTCACCTTCATAGTCATCGCCGTTCGCCCAGATATAGTGTCCTTTACCGCTGCGCTGGTTATTCACCCACTGCCCTTCATACACAGCACCGTTGGCCCATGTAAAGGTTCCGGTCCCATGCTGCTCGCCGTTCTTGAACTGCCCTACATACTTGTCGCCATTCTTATGTATATAAATACCCTGCCCGGTACGTTCACCGTTCACGTAGTCACCTTCGTAACGGTCACCGCTATGAAAGTAATAAATGCCTTTACCGTGCTGCACGTCATCCTTCCAGTCACCCACATACTTGTCACCGTTGACATAGTAAAACGTCCCCTTTCCGTCACGTGCGTCATCTTTCCACTCGCCTTCATATTTTGACTGGTCGGGCCATACCATAACACCCTGTCCGTTTTTCTTGTCTTCTTTCCATTCGCCCTCATATTTGGCTCCTGCTTTCCAGGTATAAGTACCCTTTCCGCTACGTTTGTCCTGAAACCAGTTACCTATATAAACATCTCCGTTATAATAATACATAGTGCCTTCACCCTGCTGATAATCGGTAAACCACATACCCTCATACCGGTTGTTATTCATAAAATAATAGGTTCCGCTGCCGTGTTGCTGGTCCTGGAACCATTGCCCCACATACTTTTCTCCATCGTGAAACGTATATGTCCCGTTCCCCTCGCGTTTACCTTTTATATATTCCCCTTCGTAGGTATTTCCGTTCTTGTAGATTGTTTTTCCTTTACCGTTTGGTTTTCTGCCTTTCAGTTCTCCGGTATATTCGCCCCCGTCTTTAAAAGTATAATTCCCGATCTTTATCTGAGCGGTGGCCAATGTACTGACCGATGCCAAAAGCAATAATATATATACGTATTTCTTCATTGGTTCGTTACTTATAATAGATAAGATTTATGCCAAAGATACGATTTTCTATCTTTGGACATGATAGGTTATTACACTTTTTTACCCGCAATGACCTCTATTAAGTTTTCTTTGCAGAAATACTTTTGAGCCAATATGCGTATTTCTTCTCTGGTGATTCCCCGGATGGCATCCAGCGAACGGATAAAGAAGCGTTCGTCCAGCCCTGCCGTTTCTATATAAATCCAGGCATCAGACAAAGAAAAAGGTCCCTCGTACGACCGGCATAAATCGCCCAGCATATAGTTCTTCACCATTTCCAATTCTTCTTGAGGAACGAGATCATTACACAATTTGTCCATCTCCCGATAAACTTCTGTTATGATAGAATCCACATATTCATTGGCCGCCTCGGTACTGACAGTCAGTATTCCCGTTTCCGGATAGGACACAATGCCTGCGCCGATACCGTATGTATATCCCTTGTCTTCACGGATATTGGACATCAGACGGCTCCCGAAATACCCTCCGAACAAAGTGACCATGACACGTGCCTTCAAAAAGTCCGGATGATGACGGTCCATTACGAAACATCCCATTTTCAAGGAACTTTGAAGTGCATCCTCACGTTCTATAAAGATACGCTTTTCTTTGGTGGTAACCGGAGGAACAAGCATTGTCTTTGCTTTTTCCGTCACTTCCCCCCATTGTCCACTTCCCAAGTTATCTTCTATACAACGGATAATTTCCGATGTGACCTTTCCCGAAATATATACCGAACAATTGCCCGAATGATAATATTTCCGATAAAACGAACGGAGCACCTCCGGGGTAATCCGGTCATAATCCTCCGCTACCGCATAGCGCCCGAAAGGATGCTCCGGACCGAACAAGGCTGTATTCAGCTGCTTTCGGGCAATCATTTCCACCCGGGTGCTGTTCACCAGGAATTGCTGTTTGTTCGTATCGGCCACCACGGAAAGTTCCTTTGCCGGAAACGTAGGAGCCTTTATCATCTCGGATATGACGGCCAGCGTGCGGGCAAAATATTTATTCAGAGAGTAAAGTGTTATGAATCCATAGTTCACGGAAGAAGATAAACTCCAGCCAGGCTCCATAATAATACCAATCGCTCCGCAATCTGTGAAGACGTTAAATTCCCAGCTCCCTCACGCAGCATCCTGTTGGCAAACATAGCCTGCAACGGCTGTTCCTGATTCCATTGTCCGCCTCCTATCAGAAGATCGAAACGTACAACATCCTCGGTTCCCGCATGAATGATATTCAAAGGCATCCCGTTCTTCATCGTCCTCCTGTCGGGACGGGTTATACTGAATTCGCTTAGTTGGCGGATTGGCGGTGGGGTGGTTCTGTCCAGCATTTACTCCCCCTCCCTTTGTTTTAAAAATGCTTCGGCACGTGCCAGATCCTGAGGCGTATCAATGCCTATTGTCTCCACTTCACTGATTCCCACCTTAATAGTATAACCATTTTCCAGCCAACGAAGCTGCTCCAACGATTCAGCCAGCTCCAGCGAAGATTGTGGAAGCGAAGTTATTTCTTTCAGTACATCGGCCCGATAAGCATACAGACCGATATGTTTATAGTAAGTATGCCCTTTCAGCCAGCCTTCCTTCTCCACATTACGCTGGAAAGGAATGATGGAACGGCTGAAATACAAAGCATTCATATTCTTACCGACTACTACTTTGGGAGAGTTTACATTTTCCAAGGCTTCAAGCCCGTCATCCGGGATGAAAGGTTTCACCAAAGTCGCAATCTGTGTGGCAGGATCTTCAAAGCAAGCTTTCACGGCTTCAAGCTGTGATTTTTGAATAAAAGGTTCATCACCCTGGATATTTACAACCACATCATATCCTCGTCCTACTTTGGTATACGCTTCATAGCAACGGTCTGTGCCGCTTTTATGGTGAACGGAGGTCATGACCACTTTTCCGCCAAAAGCTTTTACGGCGGATTCAATGCGTTCATCGTCCGTCGCTACATATGCTTCATCCAATATGCCGGACACTTGTTCATAGACTCTCTGAATCACAGGCTTGCCTCCCAAGACGGCCAGAGGTTTGGCAGGAAAACGTGTAGAGGCATATCTTGCAGGAATAATTCCAATAAATTTCATGGTAGCATTTCTTTTATATATTCATGCAAAAGTAACAAAAACATTTCATACATTTGCACCATTAATGCAATAAATGTTATGGACGAACACCATTGTTTGCTTTGTATGGGCTCTAATACCAACCGTTACGCGCAACTCTCGGTTGCACGGGAAGCATTGCGCACCACGTTTCCCGACATTCATTTCGGCGAGATGATGGAAACGGAAGCTGTTGGCAGCGGCTTTCACTCCCCTTTCAGCAATCAACTGGCAAAATTCAGCACTACGCTTTCACCCGATTCCGTTCGTGATTTGTTTAAAGAATTGGAACGACGCAGCGGACGGATTCCCGAAGACAAGGCTCAAGGGGTGGTAAAACTGGATATTGACTTGCTGGTCTTTGACAATAAGATATTGAAACCGGAAGATATGGAAAGAGAATATATCCGCCGTGGAATGTCTGTGCTCTTTTAGAGCTTATACCTTATTATATACTAATCATTATCACCTTGTGATACCCCGCCTCCATCCCCCCCCTATGGCAAACGATAGTGTTACTGAGAGACCCAACCTGACAGGTGGGAAAACAGCTAAGTATTTTCATTGGCAGACCTAAGGCTTTCTACCAAGAAGGCTAAGGCTTTCCGGCCGTTCTATTTCTATCTCCATAGCCTTTGGAGTTATCTCCATAACCTTTGGAGTTATCTCCGCAGCCTTTGGAGTTAACTCCAAAGCCTATGGAGATAGAACACAACAGAAAGAAAAGCCTTAACCTGCCTCAAAAAAGAGATTAGCTTTCCTTGAAAAAAACATTTCATAAGAACAGAAAGCACATTTTTTTATCTCATCTGTTTGTTGTTTCCAATGATTCCTTATACATTTGCGTTTACTAACAATCCTGTTAAACAAAAATGATAATATGAAAGAAGAAACGAGCAATACAGAACAATCCATACTAAAAGCTGCTGAAAAAGAATTCCTTAAGAAAGGATTCTCCGGAAGCAAAACAACAGAAATAGCTAAGGAGGCTGGTGTAACCCATGCCATGCTGCATTATTATTTCCGTACAAAAGAGAATCTGTTCAACAAAGTATTTGAAGAAAAAGCCAGGCAACTGGCCGATACATTTCTTTCTCGTGTAGATGAGTCACTGCCTTTTTTGGAGAAAATAAAATGTTTCATTGAAGCACACTTCGACCTTTTGACTGCTAATCCCGAACTACCTTTATTTATATACAGGGAGATTCTGACCAATGAATGCGGAAAAGAAATTTGCCGTAAAACCTTGTTCCCTAATTTCCGGTTAGCAATCAGTCTGCTCGACCGGTCACTGCAAGAGGAAATAAAGAAGGGCACAATACGCCCCGTCAAGGCGGAAGATTTAATGGTCAGCGCCATTTCACTCAATATCTTTGTCTTTGTGGCAAACCCACTGATACAATTGTTTGTAGAAGAAAAAGGTGAAGAATATCATCAATATATGGAACGCAGAAAACAAGAAAATGTAGAAATCATATTAAGCAGATTAAGAATATGAAAAGGTTATTCATTCTCACAACCTTTCTTCTCGGCATCAGTCCCATTTGTTTGAATGCACAGGAACTCACGCTGGAAGAGTGTCAGCAGCAAGCCCAGGCGCATTATCCGCTGATTAAACGGTACGGACTGATTGAAAAGACGAAAGAATACAACATCTCTAACGCCGGCAAGGGTTATCTGCCACAGGTTTCATTGTCCGCCAAAGCCAGTTATCAATCGGATGTAACGGAAATACCCGTTGACCTGCCCGGAATTGATATTCGCGGCATACGCAAGGATCAATACCAAGCTATGTTGCAACTGGACCAAGTGGTATGGGACGGTGGTAACATCCGGGCACGGAAAGAGGTAACCCGTGCCACATCCGAAGTAGACAAACAGAAACTGGAAGTGGACATGTATGCCATCAACGAACGGGTAAACCAACTTTTTTTTGGCATCCTGTTATTGAAAGAGCAATTGAAGCAAAACCAGCTTATGCAGGAAGAATTACAAAGGAATTATGACAATGTTGCAGCATATGTAAAGAATGGCATTGCCAATCAAGCCGATTTGGATGCTGTAAAAGTGGAACAATTGAACAACATACAGCAACGTCATACTCTGGAAGCCACCTATCGTGCTTACGGCGAGATGTTGAAGATCATGATTAACCACCCTACTCCTTTAACCGAAAACACACTAAAGAAACCAGATGTAAATGCCTTATTATATAAAGGAGAAGCCTATTCTACAGAATTCATCCGACGTCCGGAACTTAACTTGTTCGCGGCACAGAACCAGCAACTGGAGGCGCAACGTAAACAACTTACCGCCAAGAACCTCCCCCGATTAGACTTATTCGTGCAAGGCGCATACGGCAACCCGGGACTGAATATGCTGAAAAATGAATTTTCGGCCTATTACGTAGCAGGCGTACGCCTTTCCTGGAACTTCGGCAACCTATATACTCGTAAGAATGAATCTCGCCAATTAATACTGAATCAACAGGATGTGAACGTACAGAAAGAAACGTTCTTGTTTAACACTCATCTGGAAATCACTCAAAACAACAGTGAAATTAAGAAACTGACGGAACTGATGAAGAACGATGAGGAGATTATCACCCTACGTAACAACATTAAAAAATCAGCCCAAGCAAAAGTTGCCAACGGAACACTGACCGTTACAGAAATGTTACGTGAAGTAACAGCCGAGAACATTGCCATGCAGGATAAAATCCTGCATGAAATTCAGTTATTGTCAGCCATTTACGAATTAAAATATACAACAAACCAATATGAGAACAAATAAATATATCTTACTTGCCGCCACTCTGCTCGGTTTATCCTCTTGCGGAAACAAGAGAGGCGACTATGATGCATCAGGTACATTTGAAGCTACCGAAGTAATTGTATCCTCCGAAGCCAATGGCAAGATCATGCAATTCAACATAGAAGAAGGACAGTTATTAAAGGCCGGGGAAGAAGTGGGGTGCATAGATACCTTACAACTCTATTTGAAAAAGATGCAGTTACTGGCCAGCGGTAAAGCGATAGCCAGCAAAAGCACGGACATCAATAAACAGATAGCTGCCACAAAAGAACAAATCGGCAAAGCCGAATATGAAAGAAAACGCACAGAAAACTTGCTGAAGGAAAATGCCGCCACCCAAAAACAAATAGATGATATTGACTCCCAAATTGCCGTTCTGAAAAAAACAGTTGGAAGCACAGATCTCTACGCTTCAGCGCGGCAATGCCAGTATCACAGAAGAAAGCTCGGCCTACGAAATACAAGTAGCCCAACTGGATGACCAGCTTCGCAAATGTCACATTACCAGTCCGATTTGCGGAACAGTACTGGCCAAATATGCCGAAGCCGGGGAACTGGCCACGCAAGGAAAACCTTATTAAAGTGGCGGATGTACAACATCTTTTTTACGCGCCTATATCACCGCCGATCAATTATCCCAACTGAAATTAGGAGATAAAGTAAAAGTGTTTTCTGATTTAGGGAAAGATGACCGCCGGGAATACGAAGGGACAATCACCTGGATTTCAGACAAATCGGAATTCACCCCTAAAACAATCCAGACACGTGACGAACGCGCCAATCTGGTATACGCCACAAAGATAGCAGTAAAGAATGACGGATACATCAAGATAGGCATGTACGGAGAAATGAAGAAATAAATAGGACAATGGATTATATCGTTTCTGTCAAAGGAGTTAGCAAAAGCTACGGTGAAGTTCAAGCCCTGAAAGATGTATGCTTTGAGGTGAAACCGGGAGAAATCTTCGGGCTTATCGGACCGGACGGTGCAGGAAAGACTACTCTTTTCCGCATTCTCACCACATTGGTGCTAGCCGATGAAGGAAAAGCGGAAGTCTGCGGGCAGGATGTGGTGAAGAATTACAAAGAGATACGCCGGCAGGCAGGATATATGCCGGGACGTTTTTCCTTATACCAGGATTTGTCCGTAGAAGAGAATCTCACTTTCTTTGCCACGCTTTTCAATACCACTATCCGGGAGAACTACGCATTGGTAAAGGATATCTACCAACAAATAGAACCTTTCAAACACCGGCGTGCCGGAAAACTATCCGGCGGCATGAAACAAAAGCTGGCTCTGAGTTGCGCATTGATTCACAGGCCTTCCATACTGTTCTTGGACGAACCTACCACCGGTGTGGACCCTGTATCCAGAAAGGAGTTCTGGGACATGCTGCTGAAATTGAAACAAGAAGGTCTTACCATCATTGCGGCAACGCCTTACCTGAACGAGATGAAATGCTGTGACCGTATTGCATTTATCCGTGAAGGAAAGATTCAAGGCATTGACACTCCGGACCGTATTCTTCAACAGTTCAGTTCGATCCTTTCTCCTGAAGGGCTGTCTTTTAATGAGCCGCAAGTCACCGGGCGATACGCCATAGAAGTAGAAGGCTTGACCAAACAATTCGGCAATTTCACGGCAGTGGACCATATCTCATTCAAAGTGAGACAGGGAGAGATTTTTGGTTTCCTAGGTGCTAATGGCGCTGGAAAAACAACAGCCATGCGCATGTTATGCGGTTTATCACAACCTACCGGGGGGAAAAGGTACAGTAGCGGGCTTTGACATAGCCACGCAATACGAGCAGGTTAAAAAGAAGATCGGATATATGAGCCAGAAGTTCTCACTGTATGAAGATTTAAAAGTATGGGAGAACATCCGGCTATATGCAGGGATTTATGGAATGAGTGACAAGGAGATCGCTGAAAAAACAGACAAGGTGCTGGAACAATTAGGGCTCTTGAATGAGAAAAACACATTGGTCCGGTCACTTCCCCTGGGATGGAAACAAAAGCTGGCTTTCTCGGTAGCTATTTTCCATGAGCCGAAGATCGTTTTTCTGGATGAACCGACAGGAGGGGTAGACCCTGCCACACGCCGGCAGTTCTGGGAATTGATTTATCAGGCGGCAGAACGGGGAATCACCGTCTTCGTTACCACCCACTATATGGATGAAGCGGAATACTGTAACCGGATTTCAATGATGGTGGATGGAAAAATCGAGGCGCTGGACACCCCACAACGGTTAAAAGAACGGTTCCATGCCCAAGACATGGATGAAGTATTCAGACAATTGGCACGCAAGGCCGTAAGAAGTTGAAAAAGAGATAAAGAAAAAGAGAATGAAACAATTTATATCATTTGTGCGAAAAGAATTCTATCACATTTTCCGGGACCTCCGGACGATGCTGATATTATTAGGTATGCCTGTCGTACAAATTATTCTTTTCGGTTTTGCCATCACCACCGAAGTAAAGAATGTAAAAGTAGCTGTGCTGGATTTCTCAAAAGATGTATCCACCCGGCAAATCATCGACAAACTGGATGCCAGTGACTATTTCAATGTCAACAAGATACTGTATGACAACAACGAGATAGAGGAAACACTCCGGAAAAGCAGTTCGGACCTGATCATTGTGTTTGAGGCTGGTTTCGATAACAATCTGCGGCATACCGGTAAAGCCCGAGTACAACTGATAGCCGATGCCACCGATCCCAACAATGCTACCATACTGACCTCTTACGCATCCAATATTATTGCAGATTATCAGCAAAGCCGGATCATGCAACAACAATCACCCATACAGATTATCCCCCAAATAAAGTTATTGTACAATCCGGGTATGCAAAGCGCCCTACAATTTTGTGCCGGGAGTAATGGGATTGATTTTAATGTTGATATGCGCCATGATGACTTCCATCTCTATTGTCCGCGAAAAAGAAACCGGTACGATGGAAGTATTGCTGGTATCTCCCGTACGTCCGCTATGGATGATTATAGCCAAAATGGTACCTTACTTTGTGCTGTCATGCGTCAATCTGGTTACAATTCTGTTGCTGTCTGTTTATGTATTACATGTTCCGGTAGCAGGCAGTCTTTTTTCGTTGGCTTTGCTCTCATGGATCTTCATCGTAGTATCTCTGCTGTTGGGATTATTGGTTTCCACTATCGCCCGTACCCAAGTGGAAGCCATGCTGTTTTCGGGAATGGTACTGATGATGCCTACCGTTCTACTTTCCGGCATGATATTCCCCATCGAGAATATGCCTCTTCCTTTACAGCTGATTTCAAATGTCATCCCTGCCAGATGGTATATTGTCGGAATCAAGAAAATCATGATTGAAGGATTGGGTATCAGTTATGCACAGAGAGAAATGGGTATACTTATGCTGATGGCTGTTGTCCTTTTAATCATCAGCCTAAAAAAGTTTAACAAACGATTAGAATAAGTTCCGGAAGATATGATAAAGTATTTATTAGAAAAAGAATTCAAGCAGTTACTGCGCAACCCGATGCTTCCGCGGATGCTACTCGTATTTCCCTGTATTATCCTGCTGGTGTTGCCTTGGGCCGCAAACTTCGAAATCAAAAATATGAATCTCAGCATAGTGGATAATGACCGCAGCCCCTATTCTACCCGATTAGTACAGAAAGTGGGAGCTTCCGAATATTTTCATCTGATAGATGTATCAAACAACTATCAGGAAGCAATGCAATGCATTGAAAAAGGAGATGCCGACCTCATTTTGGAAATCCCGCCACACTTTGAACGCGATTTGCTGAAAACCGGTGTAGCAAAAGTACTGGTTTCAGCCAACACCGTAAACGGAACGAAAGGAACGTTGGGAAGTTCCTACCTCAGTAATATAATGAATGCCTATGCCACTGAAATCCGGATTTCCCATTCCGGCTCTATTTCTCCCTCCCCAGTGATAAAAATAGATACCCAAGGACGTTTCAACCCCTATCTGGATTATAAGGTATTTATGGTTCCGGCACTGATGGCGCAATTGTTGATGATGTTATGCGGCTTTCTGCCTGCTCTTAATATTGTGAGTGAAAAAGAATTCGGAACCATCGAACAAATCAATGTGACTCCTGTAAGCAAGTTCACTTTCATTCTGGCCAAGCTGATTCCTTACTGGGTAACCGGCATGCTGATCCTCACAATCAGTATCATTCTGGCATGGTTAGTCTATGGTCTGGTTCCGGCCGGTCATTTATGGCTGCTTTATTTCTTCGCATTGCTGTTCATTATCGTCATTTCGGGTATGGGACTGGTAGTTTCCAACTATTCCCGAACCATGCAGCAGGCCATGTTTGTCATGTTTTTCTTTGTGATTATCATCATGCTGATGAGCGGATTATTCACCCCCATCAACAGTATGCCTGAGTGGGCTCAAGCCATCACCATAGCCAATCCCTTGAAATATTTTATACAAGTGACACGTATGGTCTATTTGAAAGGAAGCGGATTCGATGACTTGATCATGCAATTTATTGCCTTGCTTTTTATGGCTATCATGTTGAACGGTTGGGCCGTATTCAGTTATAAAAAGAACTCATAACAGATAAATCGGAACATTTGCTTGTTTATCATTGTTAATATCAGTAGCTTAGCAGCCTATTGCTAACCTGATTTTAATTATCTAAAAGAAAAAAGTTATGAAATTCTTTATTGACACAGCTAATCTGGAACAAATTCGCGAAGCAAACGCATTGGGCGTACTGGACGGTGTAACTACTAATCCCTCTTTAATGGCTAAAGAAGGTATTAAGGGAGTTGAGAACCAACATAAGCATTACATCGAGATATGTAATATTGTGGATGGAGATGTCAGCGCCGAAGTCATTGCCACCAATTACGAAGGAATGATCAAAGAGGGTGAAGAACTGGCAGCCCTTAATCCACACATTGTAGTAAAAGTTCCTTGTATTGAGGACGGCATCAAAGCTATCAAATATTTCAGTAATAAAGGAATCCGTACCAATTGTACACTGGTTTTCTCTGCCGGACAGGCATTACTTGCGGCAAAGGCGGGGGCTACCTATGTATCTCCGTTTGTCGGCAGACTGGATGATATTTGCAATGACGGTGTAGGACTGGTTGCACAAATTGTAGAATTGTACCAAACTTATGACTACAAGACACAAGTTCTTGCCGCCTCCATCCGAAACACCTTACATATATTACAATGTGCGGAAGTGGGAGCAGATGTAGTAACCTGCCCGTTATCCGCCATTAAAGGCCTTCTCAACCATCCATTGACAGATATAGGATTAGAAAAGTTCCTGGCCGATTACAAAAAGGTTAACGGATAATAAAAAGCCTTCTCTCGCCATGAGGGAAGGCTTTTTACAACCATAACACAGAACTAATAATTTTCTGAATGTCGCTTATTATTAGCAAATAGTCGAATGGTGTTGTTTCATTCCAATTAAATTTATTCTTTTACTTTAAATAACATCAAGAATGATAAAAGGACATACCGACATAGACATCTGGAATACCGGCTTTTTCATTAACGCAGATTATTTTTCCGATGATTTCATTATTATAATAATACGGGAAAAGATCTTACCCGCAAGACTCTTGCCCATCCTTTCTTTCACAACAATTCATATAAAACGACCTATACTTCATTTATACTGTGCCTTTCCGGAACTTCTGAAATAGAAATAGACTCCATCAACTATTCTACTAAAGAGAATACATTACTAATGATGGTGCCTAATCAAATAATTAAATATAATGAAATAAGCGAGGATTACAAAGCACATCTCATCATGATATCTAATAAATATTTTGATACCCGAGATAATTTTTATAAAATGATGTCTCTTTTAATTCCTCTAAAAAATCATCCATGTGTCAATTTGAATATCGCGGAAACAGATTTATTGAAAACATATCATGTATTGCTTTCAAAAAAATCAGTGAAGAAAATAATCTGTTTCGTGATTTTACCATACAATATCTGATACAAGCTACTTTCTACGAAGTATGCCAGCTCCTACTAAAGCATCTGGAAATAAAAAGAAAAAACTGCCGCATAAAGAAGACATATTCAAACAGTTTTTAAAACTGGTAGAAACCCATCATTATAAAGAAAGAGACATTTCTTTTTATGCTGAGAAGCTTTGTCTAACCCCTAAGTATTTATCTTCCATAATCCGGGATGTTAGCGGAGAACTGGCAGGAAACTGGATTGACAATTATGTAATTATTGAAGCAAAAGCCCTACTGATTTCTTCCAACCTTACCATTCAGGAGATTTGCTATAAACTGAATTTTTCTACTCCGTCCTCATTCACCCGTTTCTTTAAACGAATAACCGGCATGTCACCAAGAAAATTCAGAACACTAAAAGTTTTTCCCAACTTAATAGAATAAAAACATATAATATCTTGCCACCTGCCCTTATCTTCATGAATGAAGACAAGTACTTTTCCCACCTCGCCCGGTCTCTATTTGAACTTCAAATATCCTATGCGAGTATATTTTATTCCTTTGTTCTCATAATGAGAAAGAACTTTAGCCGATTTTAAATACAAACTTTCATGGACATTGATTTTTTTTGTATAACAGCTCAACATATCCGGTGACATACTGGAAGCCGCCGCCTTTATAATAAAAGTATAACGGTTGCCATCAGCATCAGCGGCAAGCACACTCTGGTCCACATAATATCCGGTTGTTTTGTATATGTCCAGTTGTAACCTTATCCCTAAGACTTCTAAACGCAAGTCGGATAGTTTTTCTCCCGGCTGACCGATAAAACGACTGCCAGCCGGCAAATGATGTTTTCTGATAACCGTTTCATAATGCACAGTAGCAAAAGCCTTCGCTAACATTGCCAGCTTCTTATCCCTAGGATTTCGGGCCTCAAATTTGTGTGCCAGCCAAAGTACATAGTTAGGATCAATGTAATAAACCTCCGCTAATCTTTTTCCACGATATTTTCCAAATGCGACTATATCCTCGGATATTCCATAATAAGGTTCAAAAAAAGTATTGTCTTTTACTTTCAGCAGGACGTTACAGTTCTGCAAATACTGAAAAGCACGTTCTGCCGCATCATTAAAAGTGACAGCCAGCGATTGAATAAACAAAGGGGAATAAATATTGTCCGGAAATATACGCCATAATGCATAATATGATCGGTAAGGGGTAGAAACACTGATTGCATAATATCCCGCATCTTCTCTACGGCCTTTATTGAAGTTATCTATTTTTTTGGAAAACTCTCTCGGCCATAACATTAGTTATCTGATACAGAGTTACATCTCTATCCATAATTACCTCCTATCTTCATAAGGTAAAGATTTTCTTTTTGTAAATATAGTATTTTCTTACGAAACAGCAAGGGTTTTCACTATTTTTACATAAATTATTTTCCACAACACCAAGTAGAGAAAGCACCTTTTATAAAAGGGTATATCAATAAAAAAAA
>ENA-OQKK01000184-OQKK01000184.1-human-gut-metagenome-genome-assembly--contig:-NODE-184-length-20909-cov-3.484987_pt1 | contig 20909 bp, 17 predicted proteins | sample MGYA00242648_ERZ504797 | MGnify/ENA primary metagenome ERZ504797 (study PRJEB26092, sample SAMD00036412) | human gut metagenome | host: Homo sapiens | study: EMG produced TPA metagenomics assembly of... | reverse complement strand
TTCGGAGATAAATTCCCAATAAATGATCCTATGTTAAAACACACGCTATATCCGTCCAAAGGTAACAGAAGAAGATTTATGAATATTATTTTGAAAATATACATAAAAGGATTATCTTTGCACCGCAAATGAATCAATGATATGAACCAATTACAGACTACATACAGCATACATCACCTTACATCGGGAAATACCCCCTGTGTAATCACTTCATTGTGCATGTACATTGGTTCAGCGGATTTGTTTAGATTTCCACTCACACGTAATTTATTACCCAACTTTCATCTTACCCACACACGTGCCCGATGAAAGATATATTGCATGATGGTTCTCATTCGGTGAAACCGTCGGGTTGTATATGTTTTACTAAAAAAATTGATTGCTATGTTTACTATTATATCTATTATGTTTGTTGGTATCGGTATAGGATATGTGTTGCGTAACTTGCAGTTTTTACAAAAAATAGAAAAGAGCACCTCGCTCACTATCTTCCTGCTACTGTTTGTTTTGGGCATCTCTATTGGATCCAACAGCTTAATCATTAACAATTTAGGCAGATTCGGATGGCAGGCGGCTATATTGGCTACATTAAGCATTTTGGGCAGTATGCTAGCTTCTTTCCTGGTATTTCATCTGTTTTTTAAGAAAGGAGGCAAACAATGAAAGGCAGTTTGGTTGTTGTCGCATTTTTTTGTGCAGGATGTATGATTGGAGCTGTCAATAATTTCCAGTATGACATGCACTCTGTTTCCATGTATGTGCTTTATGCACTGATGCTCCAAGTAGGAATCAGCATAGGCAGCAATAAGAAATTGAAAGAACTGATTAAAAGCTTACGGCTGAAAATGCTCCTGGTACCGATGGCTACCATTGCGGGAACCTTGCTTTTCTCGGCACTGGCCAGTCTGCTATTAAGCCAATGGAGTGTATTCGACTGTATGGCGGTGGGCAGCGGCTTTGCCTATTATTCACTGTCCTCCATTCTGATCACACAGTTCAAAGAACCGTCTATCGGATTACAACTGGCCACCGAATTGGGAACCATTGCGTTACTGGCCAATATTTTCCGGGAGATGATGGCATTGCTCGGTGCTCCGCTCATACGGAAATATTTCGGACAGCTGGCTCCTATCTCGGCTGCCGGAGTGAACTCGATGGATGTATTGCTGCCATCCATCACACGTTATTCGGGAAAAGACATGATTCCCCTGGCCATATTCCACGGAATACTGATTGATATGAGTGTTCCTGTTTTCGTATCCTTCTTCTGTATTTATAAAAAAAGAGAAGCCCGCTGATTGGTTAAGCGGGCTTCTTTTTCATATATAATATAGGCGGGAATTATTTCGCAACCTTTTCCAGTTTCTTCATGATAGAGAAGATGAACAATGCGGAAAGCAAGCAGCACACAATCAATACACTCCATACCATCCACAACTGCATATCACCCCACAAATAACCGATGATAGCTACCAGATAGTTACCAATAGCAGTAGCCACAAACCAAAGTCCCATCATAGCGCCTTTATACTTGGGAGGAGCTACCTTGGAAACAAATGAGATACCCATCGGTGACAGGAACAATTCGGCAAAAGTCAATACCAGATAAGTCGAGATCAGCCAGTTGGGTGAAACCAACGCGCTCTCGGCAATACCATTGGCTTCTACTTCAGCAGGAGTAGGCAGACCGAATGAGCCGAATGCCAGCAACATGAAACCTACTGCGGCAATCACCATACCGATACCGATTTTACGCGGAGCTGATGGTTCTTTTCCTTTCTTTGCCAATGAACCGAATACTGCCAGTGATACCGGAGTCAGAGCGACAACGAAGAAGGGGTTAAACTGTTGGAAAATCTGAGGAAGGATAGGCAATGTAGGGTCCATAGTACCATAATTGACTCCTAAAACCACAAGAGCCAAGGTAGCAATAACGCCTGAAATCAATTTGCCCTTGCCTGTCTTGGACTGGAACAGTGAGAAACCTGCATAAACGGTTACAATAAGAAGAGCCAGATTCCATACGCTGAAGCCAAGGCGATCCAGACCGGTTACCTCATGTGCCGTGTAGTCACGGGCGAAGAAGGTCATGGTAAGACCGTTCTGATGGAATGCCATCCAGAAGAAAATAACCACAGCGAATACCAGCAACAAAGCGACGATGCGTTCTTTGGTCTGTGCGGGAGTCAGCTCTTCTTCGTGTACATTGGCCGGTTTAGCCTGCTTGGAGTTGTAATCGGCATGTTTGAATGTAGAACGGAAAATAACATAAATAGCCATAGAGGCAACCAGTGAGATACAAGCTACACCGAAACCATAGTTATAGGCTTCTGACAATTTATCAATATAAGTAGTACAGAAATCAGCCATGCTTCCTGTGAAATTCTGTGCGGTCTGCATGGCAGTCAGTGTGGCCTCGCCTTCGGCGGTAATCGTACCGTCCAGGAACTGATGTGCCAAAGAAGGTATCTGGGGCACATAGCTGAAGCCTGCTTTGCCCAACACATAGTTGGTCATGGCAGTAGCGGCAGTCGGAGCGAACAGGGCACCGATGTTGATTGCCATATAGAACAAACTGAAAGCGGTATCACGTTTCGCGCTATACTCAGGAGCATCATACAGATTACCTACCATTACTTGCAGATTTCCCTTGAAAAGTCCAGTTCCCAAAGCAATCAGGGCAAGAGCGCCGAACATGGAATACAATCCGATATTGGTTGCCATCGGGATAGCCAGCAGCACATAACCGGCAAACATGATAACGATACCGGTAGTAACCATCTTGCCATAACCGAATTTATCGGCCAGGATACCTCCGATAAGCGGCATGAAATACACTCCTGCCAGGAAACTGGCAAAGATTGTTGACGTCGTGGCGGCTGTAAAGCCGAATTTCGCTTGCAGGAAGAGAGTGAAAATAGCAAGCATGGTGTAATAACCAAAGCGTTCGCCGGTATTGGCGAGAGCTAATGCGTATAAGCCTTTAGGCTGTCCTTCAAACATAGTTGATAAAGATTTAATTAATAGTTAGTATTCTTTTTTTGCAAAGATATAACTTTTAGTCTATCTGAAAAAAAAAGAGCCACAAATGTGACTCTTTTTGGCATATTTATTCGGTGAAAAGGGAACAAATCTCTGCTTTCGTTTCTTTTATCAGGTCATCGGCCGCTATTTTTATCTGTAATCCGCGGATACCGGCACTGATATAAATGTACGGGAATGCGGTGCAAGTCTCGTGTATATAGGTGGGGAAATGCTTTTTCATGCCGATGGGAGAACATCCTCCCCGGATATATCCTGTCAGGGGAAGCAGCTCTTTCATGGGAATCAGGTCGCATTTCTTGTTACCTGAGACTTTTGCCGCCATTTTTAAATCCACCTCGTGCTCGCCGGGTATGACACAGACAAAATATCCGGATTTATCCCCATGAAGCACCAAAGTCTTGAAGACTTGTTCTATGTTCTCGCCCAAACTGGCGGCAACGTGAACAGCGCTGAGGTCGTTCTCGTCTACTTCGTATGGAATAAGCTCGTATGCTATCTTGGCCTTATCAAGCAGACGGGCTACGTTGGTTTTAGCTATTTTCTCTTTCATTGCTGGTATGCCGGTTAATTTTCCAATTCTTCTTTTATAAATTTCGGGGTATATCCTTTCTTGCTTCCGGCCACTTCCTCAGGAGTTCCGGCAGCAAGCACCTGTCCTCCGCCCCTTCCGCCTTCGGGACCCATATCGATGATGTAATCCGCCAGTTTGATCACGTCCAGGTTATGTTCAATAACCAGAACGGTATTGCCTTTCTCCACCAGTTTGTTCAATACATTCATCAGCACACGGATATCTTCGAAATGAAGCCCGGTAGTAGGCTCATCCAGAATATACATCGTTTTGCCGGTATCACGCTTGGACAGTTCCGTAGCCAGTTTCACACGCTGGCTCTCTCCGCCCGACAAGGTGGTGGAGGGCTGTCCCAGCTTAATATATCCTAACCCCACCTCTTGCAGCACTTTGATTTTATTCAGAATCTGAGGCACATTCTCAAAGAACTCTACAGCACGATTGATGGTCATGTCCAGTACATCGGCTATGGATTTACCCTTATAGCGCACTTCCAGCGTCTCGCGGTTATATCGTTTACCGTGACAAACCTCGCAAGGTACCAGCACATCGGGCAGGAAATTCATTTCGATGGTCTTGTATCCGTTACCGCCGCAAGCCTCGCAGCGTCCTCCGGTTACATTGAACGAGAAACGCCCCGGCTTATAGCCACGGATCTTCGCTTCGGGCAGACCGACAAACAGATTCCGGATATCCGAGAATACTCCTGTATAGGTGGCCGGATTGGAACGCGGTGTCCTGCCCAGCGGCGACTGGTCCACATTCACCACCTTATCTATATAGTCCAGTCCTTCCACACTGTCATAGGGCAGAGGTTCCTGCAAAGAACGGTAGAAATGCTGTGACAGGATGGGCTGCAAGGTATCGTTTATCAGCGTGGATTTGCCACTGCCGGACACCCCTGTGACGCAAATGAGTTTTCCCAAAGGAAATTCCACATCCACATTCTTCAGGTTGTTTCCTTTCGCCCCTCTCAGCCATAAGGATTTCCCGTTACCGGGGCGGCGTTCGGCCGGTATCTCTATCTTCATCTGTCCGTTTAAATACTTAGAGGTAAGTGTTTCTGTCTGAAGCATTTGTTTCGGAGTTCCTTGAAATACTACTTCCCCACCCAAACGGCCTGCCTTCGGTCCCATATCAACCACATAGTCTGCCGCCAGCATCATATCCTTGTCATGCTCCACCACGATGACAGAGTTACCTGTGTCACGCAACTTCTTCAAGGAGTTGATAAGGCGGAGGTTGTCCCGTTGGTGCAATCCGATACTCGGTTCATCCAGAATATAAAGCACGTTCACCAGCTGGGAGCCGATTTGAGTTGCCAGACGGATGCGCTGGCTCTCGCCTCCCGAAAGGGATACCGAGGTGCGGTTCAGTGAAAGATAATCCAGTCCCACATCCAACAGAAACTTAAGACGGGTACGGATCTCCTTCAAAATCTCGGCGGCAATCATGCGCTGCTTGTCTTCCAGAAAAGGATCGACCTGTTGCAACCAGTCATACAGTTCGTTGATATCCATGCTTGCCAGTTCATAGATGTTCTTGTCGTGGATACGGAAATGCAACGCCTCCTTGTTCAGGCGCGCGCCCTTGCATTCGGGACAGACATCGGTCTTGGCAAACTGTTCCGCCCACTTCTGGGCAGTGGCCGATGCATCTTTCTCCTGCATCATCTGGATGTACTTCACAATCCCTTCATAAGTTACAAAGTAATCGGAAGAGGTATGAATCAAGGTGCTCTTTATCTTGATACGCTCATCCGAGCCATAGAGTATTTCGTCTATCGCATCATCCGGCATATCCTTGACCGGTGTCTTGATCGTAAAATCATATTTTTCAAGCAGGGCCTCTATCTGCCAGAAAATCATGGCATTTTTATATTTGCCCAAAGGAGCGATGGCTCCTTCGTAAATGGAAAGATTCCTGTCGGGAATCACTTTGTCCACATCAATCAGATTCACATACCCCAGCCCCTTACAACGGGGGCAGGCTCCCTGCGGAGAGTTAAACGAGAAATTATGAGGGGCAGGCTCTTTATAAGACAGTCCGGTGACAGGACACATCAACCGCTTACTGTAATGGCGCACCTCCCGGGTATCGGCATCATAAATCATAATCAGCCCCTCACCCTGCTGCATGGCAGTGGCAACACTCTGTTTCAGCCGTTTGTCGTCCTTTTCCGATACGACCAGCTTGTCTATCACGACTTCGATATCGTGGTTCTTGTAACGGTCCAGCTTCATGCCGTGTACAATTTCGCGCACCTCGCCGTCCACGCGGACATACAGATAACCTTTCTTGCGCACTTGTTCGAAAAGTTCTTTGTAATGCCCCTTGCGGGTACGTACCAACGGGGCAAGCATGAATATCTTCTTACCCTGATAATCCCGGTGAATCAGACCGATGATCTGTTCCTCGGTATATTTCACCATTTTCTCTCCCGAAAGATAAGAATAAGCAACTCCTGCACGGGCATAGAGCAAACGGAGATAATCGTATATCTCTGTCGTAGTTCCCACGGTAGAGCGGGGATTCTTGTTTGTCGTTTTCTGTTCGATGGAAATTACCGGGCTGAGTCCTGTAATCTTATCCACATCCGGGCGCTCCAACCCTCCCAGGAAATTACGGGCGTATGCGGAAAAGGTCTCAATGTATCTCCGCTGCCCTTCGGCGAAGATGGTATCGAATGCCAAAGACGATTTACCGCTTCCGCTCAATCCGGTTATCACCGTCAGGCTGTTCCGTGGAATTTCAACATCTATATCTTTCAAGTTATGTACACGGGCACCGTATACATTAATCAGTTCTTTTTCTTCACTCATAATCTTCTTACTCTGCGTAATCTTTGCAAAATTAATGCTTCCCGACGAAATATTTAATTAAAAAGCCTAATAATATTTTCTATTCTTTCTATATAATGTGAATAAAACAGTTTTTTTTGTACTTTTGCCACTCAGTTTAATCAACACACTGCAAATGAAATTTATTCGAGCATTATATCTTATCGCAGCCTTGTCTGCCAGCAGCACCGGAATGATGGCTCAAACACAGTCTTCCGGCTATTTCCTGCACACCATTACCAAAGGGCAAAGTCTTTATTCCATAGCCAGCATGTATAATGTCACTACCGGTGATATCGTTAAAATGAACCCCGGCAGCGACCAGAAAATTAAAACCGGTGAAACATTGAAGATTCCACAAAAGAACATCGGAACGGAACAGCAGATGTTCCATACCATCCAGTCGGGTGAAACCTTGTACAAGCTGACACAACGCTATGGAGTAACCGCACAACGCATCTGCCAGGCAAATCCCGGACTGAGCGCGGAGAATTTCCGTATCGGACAGGTTATCGTAATTCCCGCCAAGGTGACGGACAGCGAGGAGATAATCATGAACGAGGTGAAAGCCGCACAGACTACCAAGCCGGTCACCACTTCCACCCCACTGAAACCCAATTGCAGGGATATGCATAAAGTGGAACGCAAGGAAACGATATTCAGCATCAGCCGCCTGTATGGCATCACAGAAGCCGAACTGATTGCCGCCAATCCTGAACTGCGTACCGAAAAACTGAAAAAAGGAAGGTTCCTTTGTATTCCATATCCTAAGGATACAAAGACTGAAACGCCTGTGGATAATACGCCTGCCGTAATCCCCACGGACGACCAGCTGTTTAATGAAAGCAAGAAGGAGGCACGCAAAATATCTACCATCAAAGCTGCCGTAATGCTGCCATTCATGACAGACGGCAAGGGCAACCGTGACGAACAGACACGTATGGTGGAATACTATGAAGGCTTCCTGATGGCAGTAGACAGCTTGAAGGAAAAAGGAGTATCCATCGACCTGTACTCATACGATACCCATAACAATACTTCTTCCATCAAGAACATTCTGGATAGAAGTGAATTGAAGAGCATGGATATTATCTTCGGCCCGGCTTATCCCGACCAGGTGAAACCGGTTGCGGAATTCGCCAAGAAAAACAATATCCGGCTGGTAGTACCTTTTACCTCCAAAGGGAATGAAGTTTTCAGCAATCCCGCCATCTATCAGATAAATACTCCCCAATCTTATCTGTACTCGGAAGTTTACGAGCATTTTACCCGCAAGTTTACAACCGCCAATGTTATCTTCCTGGATGCAGAAGATGGTGACAAAGACAAAGTGGATTTTATAAAAGGACTGAAAGAGGAGTTAAAAACCAAACGCATTCCTTTTACCGAATTAAAAGGGGAAAATATTACTCCGGAATCATTGAAAGGCGCGATGAACCATAGTATGGATAATGTATTCATCCCGACTTCCGGCACCAACGTGGCATTGATAAAACTGTTACCACAACTGATTGTGACCTCCCGTGACAATCCCGACTACCGTATGCAGTTATTCGGCTATCCGGAATGGCAGACCTATACCAACGACCATCTGGCCAGTTTCTATGAACTGGACACCTATTTCTATTCTTCGTTTTACACAAACAATTTATTTCCGGAAGCCGTTCAGTTCTCATCGGCTTACCGCAAATGGTACAGCAAGGATATGCTCAACTCATTCCCTAAATATGGTATGCTGGGATTCGATACAGGATATTTCTTCCTGAAGGGCCTGTCCCAATACGGCAACAAACTGGAAGACAAACTGGACAAGGTGGCTGTCACCCCTATCCAGACCGGATTTAAATTTGAACGCGTAAACAACTGGGGTGGATTTATCAATCGTAAAGTGTTCTTCGTTCATTTTACCAAGGACTTTGAACTGATTAAACTTGATTTTGAATAATGAAAAAGTATAAGAACTTCGGGCTGCTTGTACTGGCATTGCTCTTTGCATTGCCGGCAGCTGCACAGTTGGGTGAAGAACGTCATAATTTTGCCGTCGGCATCAATGGTGGTCTGAACATGAGTTCCGTCAGCTTCAACCCGAAAATCAAACTGAACACCTTGAACACCATGTCTATGGGGGTTACCATGAGATATATGTCCGAGAAATATTTCAAGATGATGTGTGGCGTGCAAATGGAAATAAACTATTCACAACGCGGATGGGACGAAAAGATAGAAGATGATTCCGGCAATTCTTACAGCCGCACCATGAATTATCTGGAAATCCCTTTCATGGCACATCTGGCATTCGGCAAGGATGCATTGAACCGGGGAGTGAAGGTCTTTTTCAATGCAGGACCACAAATCGGCTTTTTCCTGGGTGACAACGAAAAGATAAACTGGACTACTTCTACAACAAGACCGGAACACGGTAAAGAGGTGGAGAATAAATTTGATTATGGTATCACAGCCGGCGCCGGTCTGGAAGTAAGTACCGGTATCGGACATTTCCTGCTGGAAGGACGTTACTATATGGGATTGAGCGACTTTTACAAGAACTCGAAAAGAGATTTCTTCGAAAGATCAGCCCATTCATTCATAGGCATACGGCTGAGTTATCTGATAGATATTACTAAATAAAAAAAGGACTCTCTCTCATAATACAAAAGCCTGCAAGATGAATCTTGCAGGCTTTTTATATCATACATAATAATTCCCTCAGCTTATCTCAAACGGTCGTATGCTTTAACCAATACCTCATCCTTACCAATGGCGCGGATGGTCAAGCCAATTCAAAATGATGGCAACCAACGGCAGACACACAGTCCATGAAGGAGAAAATGTCATAGACTCTTCTTTCAACATAAAAATAAAAGTGACCAATGTGGCATAATACCCGATCAACAAAATGGTGCTGAAAATAGTCAGACGGATTTGCAACATGCGTTTTTTGAACAAGAAGATAGTGCCGAAAGCAAGAACCGCAACAACCAGCAAAATCACAAACAAGGCCCATGGAGCATAATCTTTAGTACCATCCGCCATAGTAAGACACAGATTTGTTAAAGCGGAAACACTATAATCACTTCCTATGTATGAGCCTACGGGACTACACAGGCAAATAATAATCAAAATGGTAACAACAAGTAAATAAACAGATTGAATGCGTTGTATCATAGTCTCTTTAATTTTAATCATACAACCCGTCATTCTAAACGCAGTGAAAAACCTGAAAACACAAAGTGAATGGTTATCAGATTCCTCACTGCGTTCAGCATAACAGGGCTAATATAATGTGAGGTGCATCAAAATGTACCACAGATTACTCAGATTGATACAGTTTCCACACGAAACGACTCATGTTTCAAAATAGAACGATCCGTGTAACCTGCGGTAAAGACCTTTTGCACAGCCCCAAATGAAAAATCACTGTAGTTTCTCTTTTTCTTTAGCAGGATTACGGAAATAAACCTTGCCTTCTTCATATTCCTGAGCAGCGATCAATGTCGGTTTCGGAAGTTTTTCGTAATAACGTGAGATTTCGATCTGCTCTCTATTTTCAAAGACTTCTTCCAGGTTATCGTTGTATGAGGCAAACTCCTGCAATTTCTTTGAAAGATCATTCTTCATCTCAACACTAATCTGGTTGGCACGTTTGCCAATGATAGCAACAGTTTCATAAATGTTACCTGTGTCTGCACATAAATCCATCATGTCACGGGTAACAGTATTACTTGGAGCGTTTGTCTTTTTGTAATCCATAATTTCTTATTTAGTTTTATTCATTAAATTCTTTTACGTACTTATTGGCATCCTTGTAGATGCTCTCCACTTCTTTAGTATACTTGCTGTCGGGAAACTCGTTCTTGAAAGAATAATATTCATCTATCGTTTCACGCATACGCTCTTCTTTCTTTTCTTCCACGCTCGCTTTCGCCATATCATATTTGGCACGCAAGACCAGGATAGAAAGATCTTCGCGCATCTTGGTATAGGGATAGTCTTTCAAAGCATTCTGGGCGGTAACGATGCAAGACAAATAGTTGTTACCGGTAGTGCTATAAGTACTGTTTCCTGTATAAGAGCCCAAATCATAATACAATTTCGCAGCCAGATAGTCTTTCATCACCAGCTTGTCCTGCAAATCAAAAATCATTTGCTGTGCATCCTGCCGACGGCTACTGGTAGGGAAATATTCCATAAACATCTGCAACTCCTGAATAGCCTTATAGGTGCTCGACTGGTCCAAACGAGGTTCCGGAGTATCCAGGAACAATGCTTTTCCTGAAAAATATCTGGCCTGTTCCGTATAGACCCCACGCGGATAAGTATTATAATAAGTGGTGAAATAATGCGAAGCTGTGATGAAGTCACCCTGATTATAGTAGGTCATACCCAACATATAAAGTGATTCCTCAGCCTTATCCGTTCCCTTCATGATGGTAATCAATTCCTCCAGAATGGTGGCCGCCTTAGTATTCTGCCCTTTGCCAAAGTAACTTTTGGCCGCTTCGTACTTGTATTCGTAGTCCGTGCTTTTTAAAACTTTGTTATACTCTCCACAAGACGTTAGAACCGTACCGGAGACAAGAGCTATAATGATATATTTTTTCATCTTATTCAAATAATTGCGCAAATTTACGCCTTTCCACCGAATAATGCAATATTTCCATGTTTTTAAATGCTAAAAAGTCGACAAGAGTCTATTTTTTAGAGATGAATAGATAATATCTAAGGAAATAACTGTATTTTTACATCTCATTAAACCAAACATGCTATTATGAATTTTGAATTGATTTCCGAATACCAACCCACCGGCGACCAACCGGAAGCTATCGCCCAGCTGACCGAAGGGGTGCTGGAAGGAGTCCCCGCACAAACTTTATTGGGGGTCACCGGGTCCGGCAAGACTTTCACGATTGCAAATGTAATTAAAAACATCAATAAGCCCACCTTGATATTAAGCCATAACAAAACATTGGCAGCCCAGTTATACGGAGAGTTCAAGAGTTTCTTTCCCAATAATGCTGTGGAATACTATGTATCTTATTATGACTATTACCAGCCGGAAGCATACTTGCCGTCCAGCGACACCTATATAGAAAAGGATCTGGCCATTAATGAAGAGATTGACAAATTGCGGCTGGCTGCCACCTCTGCCCTGCTGTCGGGACGGAAGGACGTGGTGGTGGTGTCTTCCGTGTCCTGCATCTACGGTATGGGGAACCCGTCGGATTTCTATAATAACGTAATCGAGATAAAAAAAGGCAAACTGCTGGACAGGAATGTATTTTTACGCCGCTTGGTGGACAGCCTGTATGTGCGTAACGACATAGAACTGAATCGCGGGAATTTCCGCGTAAAAGGTGACACGGTAGACATTTACCTGGCATATAGCGACAATCTCCTCCGGGTTATGTTTTGGGACGATGAAATTGATGCCATTGAAGAGATAGACCCTATTTCGGGAATCCGTCTGGCAACTTTTGATGAATACAAATTTATCCGGCCAATCTTTTTATGACCACCAAAGAGAGCCAGTTGAGAGCTATTCATCAGATTGAGGACGACTTGACGAAAGAGGTGGCCAAATTCGAGGAGGAAGGAAAAATGTATGAGGCGAAACGACTCTATGAGCGCGTGACATACGATATGGAGATGATTCGCGAACTGGGGCATTGTTCGGGCATAGAAAATTATTCCCGCTACTTTGACGGGCGTAATGCAGGTACCCGTCCTTACTGTCTGCTGGACTTCTTTCCGGATGATTTCCTGATTGTAATAGACGAAAGCCATGTCAGCGTACCGCAAATACGTGCCATGTATGGTGGTGACCGGGCCAGAAAAACCAATTTGGTGGAATATGGTTTCCGGATGGAGTCGGCTTTTGACAACCGTCCTCTAAAATTTGAAGAGTTCAAGGAACTGGCCAAACAAGTGATTTATGTCAGTGCCACACCTGCCGATTATGAATTGGTGGAAAGTGAAGGCATTATCGTTGAACAGGTTATCCGTCCTACCGGATTGCTGGACCCGGTAATTGAAGTACGCCCCAGTCTGAATCAGATTGACGACCTGATGGAAGAGATACAGCAACGCATCGAGAAAGAAGAACGTGTACTGGTGACCACGCTTACCAAACGCATGGCAGAAGAATTGACCGAATATCTGCTGCGCAATGACATCCGCTGCAACTACATCCACAGCGATGTGGACACTTTGGAACGCGTCAAGATTATGGATGAATTACGTCAGGGCGTTTATGATGTACTGGTGGGTGTGAATTTGCTTCGTGAAGGTCTGGACTTGCCCGAAGTGTCTTTGGTAGCCATTCTGGATGCAGACAAAGAAGGGTTCCTCCGCTCCCACCGTTCGCTGACCCAGACAGCAGGACGCGCCGCCCGCAATATCAATGGAAAAGTAATCATGTATGCAGACCGCATGACGGACAGCATGAAAAAAACGATAGACGAAACCAACCGCCGTCGTGAAAAACAGCTGGCATATAACGAAGAGCATGGAATCACCCCCAAACAGATACAGCGTGCGCGGAATGCTGCCTTGTTGGGCAACAACAGCAACGAAGTTACCGGAACCACTCAAGGCCCCAAGGCATACATCGAGCCATCTTCCGATACAACGGCTGCCGACCCGATTGTTCAGTATATGACCAAGCCACAGATGGAGAAAACGATAGAACGTACCCGGAAACTGATGCAGGAAGCTGCCAAGAAGCTGGAATTTATAGAAGCTGCACAATACAGGGATGAGCTGCTGAAACTGGAAGATATGATGAAAGAGAGGTGGGGATAGACTTGCCCCCTTGGCAGAAGAAGGCGCACTGCCTGTCGAGGAAAAGCCTGTTACCCGAAGAAATATCACGGATATGCCGGTGAGTTCCGGAATAAAGGCAGGGATGGAAAAGGAAAAGACAAGAAGGACAAACAGCAAAAAAGCAGGGAGTGTCCCCCTGCTTTTTTCAGAACCGTACCATTAATTCCATCACAAACTTGTCTTGTTCGGACTCTTTTGCCAAAGATAGTTTATCATAGAAATATTTCTCGTAATTAAGACGCAAATCCGCCTGAAAAGCCTTTCCAAAGCTTAATGTCACACCTCCAGTCACACGCTGGCGGGAATAATCGGTAATGTAAAGCTTACCATCCTCATCCGCATTACCGTTACTATGATCTCCCATACTGTCATAACGTCCTAGAAATGAAATTTTCCGGAACAGGCCTTTCTTGATAAACAAATCGTAATTGACAAAGGCGTTGAAAGCATGTACATCATCAAATGAGTTTTTCGCATAAGTTTTATAAAGGTATTCGGCTTCTATATGCCAATTATCAAACTCGTAGTAAGTACCGATATCATACATATAAACGCTGATTTTATCGGGATGTATTTTCTGGGTACTCAAAGTCAAGTTATAATTTTTCCACGGCATCAATTGAAGCTTAACAGAATAATTCAACGTGTTGTGCCACTCTTTCTGATTGGTGAGTCCGGAGCCGTTGAACAATCCGCCTTCCAGCTTCAACGGCAGTCCCTCCTTTAAAGAGAAAGCTCCGGTAGCACCCACATCACGCACATTCCCCACCTGTTTGGCTATGAACGAACGATTGGCAAAATATTGTTGGTGGGGAGATCGATGAGCGTCTATGGTGAAAGGCACACGCATCTGTCCTAGTGTGACATTCCATGTATCATTGGGGACAAAGCGGGCATATGCATCCAGCATCTTGATGCTTCCCTCATCGGACAAGTCTATTTCAGCCTTATAAGCAATTACCGGAAGAACCTTCCCGTCCAGACTGACACGGGCGTTACGTACCTGGAACCGTTGCATTCCGTTAGTGGTTTGAAGTTCATATTTACCGCGGATCGTTCCATGTACTTCCGGCAGATATTCTTTAGGAATAGTCAGCTGTGCGGAAGCAGTTGCAATACTCAGCATTGTAAAAGCAGACGCTACAAGTGTATTTCTCATTTTTATTAATGTGACTTTCTTTGTTTACGGCTGCAAAGATATAGGTTCGGTATATCTGTAATATTTCATCCATATTACAAATATGTTTCATTTGATATAGGGAAGACATTTTACAGCCACATTCCGTATTCTTCTCATCTGCTGTGAACGCAGTGAATATGGCCCCCAAAATATCGACGTACCGACAGAGTTATTCAATAATACGGGCAGTTTCCACCTTCTCCAGACGTGCACGGAGTTTTCCCATCATGGATTTACGTATCCGGAGCCTCATCAGGCAATCCATATCATATGATTGCTCCAAGATGGCAGGCTCATCTTCTTTCACAATGCGCATGATATCATTCATAAAAGGATATTCAAAGGATACGGTGATTTCTTCATCCACTGTTCTTTCCACTATATCAGCAGCAGCTATTGCTTCGGCAGCGGCTGCCTTGTAAGCGACAATCAGTCCGCTGGTTCCCAATTTTATACCTCCAAAGTAACGGACCACTATAATAAGGATATCCGTCAGCTCATTGGAATTTATTTGCCCCAAAATAGGCTTTCCTGCGGTACCCGAAGGCTCTCCGTTATCATTTGCCCTGAAATCCTTCCTTTCATGCCCCAGCATATAAGCGTAACACACATGGCGGGCATCGTAATATTTCTTCTGATACGTGTCAAGATGCTGCTTTATTTCCTCTATGGTACGTACCGGAATGGCAATAGCTATAAATTTACTCCGTTTCTCCGTATATATGCCTTCGGCAATGTCGGTAATGGTTTTATAAGTATCTTCTTGTATCATGGGTTTCAGAAATCATAAATCTTTAATTATAACTCACAGAATCTGTCTGGCAATCCATGCACACGCCTCAGCATCAGCCAGCGCATGATGGTGATTCTCCAATTCAAAACCAAAAAAACCGGCCACCGTATGTAACTGGTGGTTTCTCAACCCTTTCAGCTTCCGGGAAGCCTGATAGGTACAATAAAAGTCATAATCAGGATAATCCATACAATAAGTACGGAACACGGCTTTCAAACACCCCTCATCAAAGGCTTTGTTACTGCGCAAACCGAGCGGAAGCCCCTCTATTTTAGGGGCAACCTGCTTCCATACTTCCGAAAAAAACAGGAGCATGGGCAGTATCCTTCCTGTGTCAATCCATGAATACGGGTGTTCCAATACAAATAGTAATCCGGTTCGGGAGTGAACGAGGCTGTAGAACCGGTCGGCTATCTCACCATTTCTCACAATAACCACCCCTACACTACATATGCTGGTACGTTCATTATTTGCCGTTTCGAAGTCTATTGCTGCAAAATTATCCATACTTTTTTTCGTTACACAGACAAAGGTACGACAAAAAAGCGATATACAAAATTCTTTTTTCCGGTACAATTCCCTATCTTTGAAACCTCAGCAGCAAAATAGACCAATATCTATGACAATCAGCACTTGTGAAAGCTGAAAGATTAGACCATCTTTGCACTGTTTTGTTTTTAACTTAAACTAGATTTATAGTAAAATGAAAAAAATGAAATTCCCGACCCTGTTAATAGCAGCAGGGTTACTTTGTATCTCCGTTCACACAACGGCCCAACCTGGTCCCCGAAAAAAAGTGGGCGTTGTTCTCAGCGGCGGAGGAGCCAAAGGAATGGCACATATAGGTGCTTTGAAAGTTATAGAAGAAGCGGGTATCCCTATAGATTACGTGGTAGGGACCAGTATGGGCTCCATTATAGGCGGACTTTATTCCATCGGTTATACTCCCGAACAGATGGATAGCATGGTTCGCCGGCAGGATTGGTCCTTTCTGCTGAGTGACAAAATACCACGCAGCGAACAGAATATGGCGGAACGGGAGGCTTCCGAAAAATATGTATTTTCCCTGCCATTCGGTAAAAATGCCAAAACGCAAGCCGTAGGAGGATTGATAAAGGGACAGAACCTGGCAAACCTGTTCAGTGAGCTGACCGTAGGATATCATGATTCCATCGATTTCAACAAGTTACCTATTCCCTTCGCCTGTGTTTCCGAAAATATTGTAAATGGCAACGAGGTAAATTTTCACAAAGGTGTATTGGCTACGGCCATGCGGGCCAGTATGGCCATACCGGGAGTATTCACTCCGGTCCGGCTGGACAGTATGGTTCTAGTGGATGGAGGTGTGGTAAACAACTACCCTGTAAATGTAGCGCGTGCCATGGGGGCGGACATTATTATAGGAGTGGATGTTCAAAATGACTTGAAACCCGCCAACGAACTGAATAGCACCGGCAGTATCTTGGGGCAACTCATCAATTTAATGGGACTGGAACTTTATAAAAAGAATCTGAAAGAAACCGATACATATATAAAGGTGGATGTGGAGGGGTATTCTGCCGCCAGTTTCACCCCCAGTGCGGTGGACACACTGATTCGTCGGGGAGAAGAAGCGGCATTGGCAACAAAAAAACTCCTTGATAAAGCTGAAGCAGGAACTGGGGCTGGACAGTACCTATATGCCGAAACCCCTTACCCAGCTATCCGTACTCCCCCAACCGCAAAGTGTATATAAAAGAAATCACCTTTGACGGATTGGACGAAAAAGACAAACGGTGGCTGTTGAAGCGCTGTGATTTGAAAGAAGACTCCGAAATAAGCCTTCGCCGCATAGAAGAAGCAACAGCCATACTATGCTCCAATCTGGAATATTCCAGCGCCACTTACAATCTGCCCGAAGCCCCCGGCGGAGGTTATAACCTGCATTTTCTTTTAAGCAAGAAATATGAGAATAAGCTGAACGTAGGAATCCGTTTTGATTCGGAAGAAACAGCCAGTCTGCTCATTAATGTCACCAGCAATTTCCGGGGAAAAGTACCCACTACGCTGTCACTGACAGGACGATTGGGCAAACGTTATGCCGCCCGCATAGATTATGGATTCGAACCGGCTCCATTGAAGAACATCGGACTGGCATATATGTTCCAATACAATGATATAAACTTTTACCATCATGGAGATAAATCACATAACTCTACCTACCGCTATCATTTGGGAGAGTTATCCTTTTCGGATGTTTGGTACAAAAACATACGCTTTGCCGTGGGGCTGAGGTATGAATTATATGACTATGACAAATTCCTATACCAGGAAGGGAACCAAGGTTTTGACGTAGGAACAGAACACTTCTTCAGCTATTTCGCACAAATGCATTACGAAACTTTCGACAAGGCATATTTCCCTACCAAAGGCATATCAGCACGAGCGTCCTATGCACTTTATACGGATAATTTCACCAAATATGACGACCACGCTCCTTTCTCTGCCATAAAAGGCTATTGCCAGGGAGTGATTCCCGTTACACGCAGATTCTCCATACTGCCTGCCATATACGGACGTTTTCTGATAGGGAAAGATATTCCTTACTCCAAACTCAATGCGATGGGGGGGGATGTGCAAGGACGTTTCCTGCAACAGCAACTACCATTTGTCGGGATAAACAATGTGGAATTAACAAAGAATGCGTTACTGATAGGAAGCATGAAATTCCGCCAACGGATGGGAAGTGTGCATTATCTGACGCTAACGGGAAATTATGCGCTGAGTGCAAGCAAGCTGAGGTACCTGTTGGAACAGGATACCATGTTCGGCTGTGGTATAGGCTACGGTTTGGATAGTATGTTCGGACCCTTAGAGGCATCACTAAACTATGCAAACCGAGCCAATAAAGTGAGTATGTACGTCAATCTAGGATTTAAGTTTTGATTCCTCGTTGATAACCGCCATCATGCCTTCTATCTGAGCCAAGGCCATCATACGGCCATGAAACGAATAACCCGGGTTGTATCCTTTGCCGGCATCATCCAGCATCATGCGCCCATGATCCACACGCATCGGGACACCCGGACGTTCTTTCTCAAAAATACGGATCAACTCTATCACATGAGCACGCCCTCCCAAATGAGATGCTTCTATAAAATTCCCGTTGGGAAACGCATTGGTACTGCGCAAATGTACAAAATGAGTGCGGTGTGCAAACATACGTGCCAACAAAGGTACGTTGTTATGCAATCCGGCGCTGAGCGAACCGGCACAGAATGTCAGCCCGTTATGCGGGTTATCAACCGCATGGAGAAGCCAGTTGATATCTTCCTCACCGGTCACAATACGCGGCAAGCCCAATACCTGGAAAGGGGGATCGTCCGGATGGATGCACATATTTATACCGTACTCATCACACACCGGCATGACAGCCTGCAAGAAATAACGTAAGTTTTCACGCAGGGCATCACGGTCTATCCCATCATACAAAGACAAAAGACGGCGGAATATGGTTACCGGATACCGGTCTCCCTCCTTTATATTACCATTTACAAATCCCTGCGTCTTGACTATAATGGTATCGACCAATTCGTTTTTCTCGGCTTCGGTTATAGTCTTATCCAATTCACGCACCTGTTGTAATTCCAAATCGGTATAGTCTTTCTCCGCCCCTTCACGCTGAAGAATCATACAGTCAAAATAGGCGAACCGGATCTTGTCAAAGTACAAAGAACTGGTTCCGTCCTCCCAAGGATGTTCCAAATCGGTACGTATCCAATCAATGACAGGCATGAAGTTATAGCATACGGTCTTGATACCCGCTTTACCTAGGTTGGCAAGGCTTACTTTGTAGTTTTCTATCAATTGATCCCGTTCAGGACCGGCATATTTGATAGCTTCACTTACCGGCAGGCTTTCTACCACCGACCAGCGCAATTGGTGAGATTCAATGTAATCTTTTAAACTTTTGATAGCTTCCAAAGCCCAGATTTCACCGTTAGGTACATCGTGAAGGGCGGTCACGACTCCTTCCACCCCGATTTGCCTAAGCATGGGAAGCGTTATCTTATCTTTCTTCCCAAACCATCTCCATGTCTTTTCCATTCGTATTATGTGTTTTAGTCTGTATGACAAAGTCTTTATTAATCTTCTTTGAGCCTTCTATTGATGTATAATCATGGCAGAACGTGCCGGTACCATAAGCTCATCACCTGAAACCTGTCCCAAGCCTTTCATGTTTATTTTACCATCCTTACAGATTACAGTGTATTTACCCGACGGAATGTCCAGCTTGACAGGCTCTGCACGGCTGTTCAAAGCCACGATGATATTTTTCCATGAGTCACCATTTGCATTGTCTTTCAAGATAAAGGCAACCACATTCGTATTTTCTACAGGTAAAAACTCCAATTGCCTACGTACCATATCGGCATCCCCCATACGAAAAGCGGGATGTGCTTTACGCATAGCTATTAAACCTTTCACATATTCGAACACATCTTTGTGTGCGGTCTTATTTTTCCAATCTATCGTATTAATACTGTCAGGACTATTATAAGAATTATGAACTCCTTTCTTGTCACGCATCATCTCATCCCCTGCAAATATAAACGGTACTCCTTGTGAAGTAAAGACAAATGTTTCCGCTAACTTCTGCAAAGCCGCCAGTTCCTCTACCGAAGCATCCGGCATGGTAGCTTTCAGACGGTCGGCAAGGCACATGTCATCGTGGCAACTTACATAACTTATCATCTGGGTAGGTTGTAAAGCCCAAGGTTTCTTACTATAATTCACAGAATCACTTATAACCTGCGGATGTTCGATAGCTCCCACAATTCCAAATTTGATACTCATTTCGTGTCCTGGCTCCCCTACTAGAAAAGCTCCTTTAGTATCATCATCCCAAACCACCTCGCAATCCATCACGCATTTCATCTGAGAAAAGCGGCGATACGGGGCATCTTTTCCACATTGGCTTTCATCGCCAGTCTGTCTGCCTCTAATTGAGGAGAACTGGCAGCCCATCCTTCACCATACATAAAAAATAGACGGATCTATTTTATCAATAGCCGCACGTATCTCATTCATGGTTTCAATATCATGCACTCCCATCAAGTCAAAACGGAAACCGTCAAACTTATACTCTTCCAACAAGAACTTCAAGTTACGTTTTACAAATTCACGTACAAGCGGCGATTCGTGATTGAAGTCATGGAATACGCTGAATGGATGCGGAGCATCGACATTGAACCACGGATTATTCTTGGCTGTCTTGCTTTCTTTCGAATTCCAATAAAGTTTAGCAAATGGATGACTGCCAGTAGCATGGTTGTATACTACATCCAGCAATACTGCAATGCCTTGTTTATGACATTCATCAATGAATTGCTTATATTCCTCTTTCGTTCCATATGCTTTGTCCATTGCAAAATAATAACATGGATTGTATCCCCAGCTATTATTCCCGTCGAATTCTTGTATAGGCATCAGTTCAATCGCATTCACTCCCAGACTCTTGATGTAGTCCAAATGTTTAGTAGCCTCTTTGATTGTACCCGTAGCAAGTTCGGAACCTACTTGTGTGAAGTCACGGAATAGTAACTCATAGATTACCATATTGTCAGGATTATCAATCTTGAAGTCGGATACTTGCCAATTGTAGGATGCCGGTTTTGT